>MTKW01070772.1_pt1 | contig 12255 bp, 9 predicted proteins | sample 1042761 | NCBI WGS metagenome assembly MTKW01 (sample SAMN06205366, study PRJNA360243) | anaerobic digester metagenome | biome: Wastewater treatment plant; feature: Anaerobic digester sludge; material: sludge; isolation source: anaerobic digester fed with sludge from wastewater treatment plant ...
CATTCGCGCGGCGGCAAAGCCCATTCCGAACTCAACGCCTTTGACTGCGCCCAGCGAAAGCAAAGCGCCACCAAGCCGGGCATCCAGTTTGCCGAACACCGGATCACCCAGGCCCGCCGGAATACCGGTTATCTCGATTTGCACAATACCGCCCACAGAGTCTCCACGCTCCCGCGCCTCCTGTATGGCCTTCACTATCTTTTCAGCGGCTTCGGGATCGGGACATCGAGCGGGATTGCGTTCTATCTGGTCGTAGTCCACTACCTGGGCACGAATACCCGCGACTTCCAGCGCATAGGCGATTATTTTCACTCCGCGCTGCGCGAGGACCTTTCTTGCCACGGCTCCGCCGGCGACCCGGGCGCTGGTCTCGCGCCCCGAAGAGCGCCCGCCGCCCCGGTGGTCGCGGTGGCCGTATTTGCTCCAGAAGGTGAAGTCCGCGTGGCCCGGGCGGAAAACGTCGCGGATATTGTCATAATGCGAAGGTATCTGGTTTGTGTTTTCGATGATCAAACCGATAGGCGCGCCGGTGGTCTTGCCCTCGAACACCCCGGACAGAATTCTCACCTTGTCCGGTTCGCGCCGAGGAGTGGTGATGCCACTCTGGCCCGGCCTACGGCGGTCGAGTTCTTTCTGAATGTCGGATTCATCCAGTTCAAGGCCCGGAGGAACGCCATCGAGTATAGCGCCGATGGCCGGGCCGTGGCTTTCGCCGAAGGTGGTCAACCGGACAGTGCGGCCAAAGGTGTTGGCCGATGTCGAGCGCACGGCAATCTCATCACCGAGCAGTTCAAGCACCCGCTGGGCCGTTTGCGGCGCGTCAAGTTCGTCTGTGTCAACAAATATATCCGCGTAGGGAGTCAGCACATCAATTATGGTCTGCAGCCTGTCCTCAAAAGCCTGCCTGCCATTCTCGCCTGAGTAAAACTTTGGCAGCCCGATCCTCTCCATCCGCTTCCAGAGAACATCGGTTGGAGCGGTAATCAACACCATTATCGAATCGCGGCGCAACAGCCTGCGCGAATCCGGGTCGAGCAGCGTAGAGCCGCCGGTTGCAATTACGCACCAATCCTCCTGTGCGGCTTGCTCCACCGCATCTTTCTCAAGCTCACGGAACGCCTGCTCCCCGGCGGAGTTATAGATCTGCCTGCACGTCAGCGCCTCACCGTGACGGCGCTCGTAGAATTCTTCCAGCACGCGGTCCGTTTCAATGAACGCAATGCCAAGCCCATCGGCAACCAGCTTACCAATACTACTCTTGCCCGAGGCTTTCGGGCCCGTAATAACAATTCTCATCAGCTATATCATCCGAACACAGTAATTTAAGCTATACAAAGACTACCAGATTCGCAGATAAAAGCAAAGGCTCTGTGAGTTATTGCATAAAGCTATAGGTCGCAATTCCGAAGATCCTGCCCACCACCGGCCACAGGCAGCCTATTATAAAGTCTCCCAACAACAACCCCAAGAAGAAGTCCATCGCGGTCTTGTAGGTCTTCATTCCACCCACCTTCAGCGCAATCAACTTTGCGGCCCAGGCAATCATCAGCGGCAGCCACAAGGTACCGATTGAGTAACTGGTCGATACGGCAAAGCCAAGAGGGTGCAGCGGCCACCACGGTACCTGCAGCTTCATCATATATAAGAAATACGCAACGGCCATACCCCACCCGATCGCTAGCGTCGCGGGAATATCCGGCCTGGTAGGATTTGCAATCCATGTGGCTGCGTGCTGTCCGAAAGCCTCCCAACCGAACCAGGGTACGTGCCCGGCCATTTTCACCTGCGCTCCCCGGGTGTAGCCGAAGTAGATATACAACCAGAATCCGCTCAATACCGCCGCCACCGACGCGGCCGCAATCGCAATCCCCATATATCTTTGTGAGAACCCGCTGCGCTGCGCGATCTTGAGGCCGTCGAGTTGATACGCAATTGGAATGCTGCGATAGGCCCGGTTGAACCACCAGAACCAGCTCAACCCCACCAGTTCACCGGTTCCGAAGGCCCGCGTCCCAAGCGCGCCGGTGAGCACCACCTCCGGCCCCATCCTGTGCAGGTCGTGCGCGGGAGGCCCAAACTCCGCGTGCATCCGCGCTATAGCAAGCGCCAGGAAGAAGTATAACCCAACAGCGGCGATCGCAACCCAGGGCCGTATTCCAATTTGGGAGAAAAAGACCATGATTGCGAGTGTCCCCATCACCAACCCTATTACAGCGGTGCGGTAGCGCATAGGGCCCTCGGCCTCATCCGGGTCTTTCTCCGCTCCCATTGCAACCCGCAGCACTTTTTTCAGGTGATGCCTGCCGGACCACAGCGCAAACATCCCCACCAGGTAATACGCTCCCAACGCCTGCTGGTCCATGAACGGGAAGTTGGGAGTGGTATCGTAAGCGCCGTAGACCGCCCCAACAATTCGGATTACCCGCCACATGATGAAGAAAAACCAGCAGGAAAAGAGCATGTCCAGCGGAAGCAGAAATCCCAGGCCTATGGCATACGGGTAGAACGAGACCGGCGTCCAGCCTATCGCATTCCAAGGCCTGGTGGTCATAAGAGGCGCAATGTCCCACATCTTTACATTAATCATTGGGATGTTGGGGTACAGCATGCTCAGGCCATTGAGGATAGAAATGCCGCCCGCGATCGAGAAACCGATCCACATCAACTTGCTCTTTAATAGCCGGTGCCCAGGCTCCGTGATCTGCAGGGGAAGCTCCACTATCGGAAACTGCAGCTTATCGTGTTCGAACCATCTCTGCCGCACAATGGTATTTATGCAAAACATCACGAAAAGCATAATCAGAATCACGGCGGACCACACCGCCACCGGCACCAGCCACGGCCTTATATCATACAGCGAAGGATTGCCTTCATACCAGCCGCGCACCGCGTCGGGGTCACTGACGCCTATCCAGGAGGGTATGTGCGGCAAAATCAGTTGCGACCAGCCGTTTTCAGGCGTCGCGGCACGGAAGGGGAACGTCATCATCGGGACCAGCACGTCCAAGAAGTCTATACTGACTATGGCAGTCGCCACGGTGAGCATAACGTAGACCACCAGCAATTCCGCCCTCGAGAGCGCCAGTCCGCCAAAACTGCGCCTAAGAATGCTGTTGATGACAGTCAATAAGACTAGAAAGAGTATCGCGTTGGCGAAAAGCGAGATGGTGGAGGGATACGGCCCGCCGCCGGTGCCTGCGACTCCCCTGTTTGTGGCGACCTCCATATACATCAGGATGTAGATGTTGATCGGCACCAGCAGAAGACCAACCAGCAGCGCGCGCAGCCGCACAGGCGGTTGCTCACCGTGGTAGTGCTGATTGCGTTCGACTACAGCAGGCTGGGTAGCGCACATAATGAAAGTGTATACGCTGGCGGGCTTGTGGTCAATCATACTTTCTTGACGATGCCCGTCCCCTGATGTACAATCAACTGGTCCAATCAAAAATCCCCGGGTGAGCAATGAACGTAGAACTACTTACTTGCCGGCGAATGACAGCCGGAATCGTATATCAGCCCTATCAACTACAGCCGCAGCAGGTGAACCGCATATATGCGGAGATCACCGAGCGCTACCCGTTCCAGACTCTGCAGCATTTGCCCGATGGCGCCCGAATGGCAAATCCGGCCGGCGACTTCTTCATTCAGACGAGCAGGATGCAGGTCAACGATAATGTGGACTATTTCCAGTCGTCCAAAGAAAAGGCCATTGATTTGTTCAGAATGGCCCAGGAGCGCCTGAATATCCCGCAGTTTGCCACGTTCGGCATCAAGCTGACGGCATTCCTGCCCATGGAAAAGGGGCCAAATGCCGCGCAATTTATTGAGAGCTCCGCAATCGCATCAATAAAAGACAACCTGGAGCTGCTAGGCCCAGGCCGCCAGGGAGTGGGGCTGCGCATCGTCCTGCACCAGGACGGCGTACACGAGCTCAAGATCGAGCCGTTCTTCAGCGATCTGTCGCAGTTGTATGTGGAGCTGGATGTCCAGCATCCCGTGCCATTCAACGACATCAGCTATATCGAGCCGAAGATGGACGCAGCCTACGACTACCTGTTCCGCGAGGTCAAAGGCTTCCTGGAGACTCTGTCCGCGTAGGTGCAAATAATAAGGGCCGAGGAGCGACGCCCCGGCCCGATGTGTTTATCTTCTTGTCCGCTTTCGGCTTCTCTAGCTCTTGTGCTGACCGTTTTCGTAGAACACTCGCACTGCTTTGCCTTCCTGGCGCGGCAGCGTGCCGGGTTTGAAGACATCACCCTTTGGACTGAAGCCCAGCACTTCCTTGAGCTTCTTTTCCACAACGAACCCCGTAACGCCGTCCTCGGCCTCCACGTTGATGCGCACGTCCTTGACGCCGTCCACTTCCTCTATGATGATCTGGTAGTGGCTGCACACGCCCGGAATCTCCATCAGCGCCTGCTCCACCTGCTTGGGGAAGAAGTTGACGCCTTTGACTATCAGCATATCGTCGCGGCGGCCGGTGATTCGGTCCAGCCTGAGGCTGGTGCGCCCACAGGAGCACTTCTGGCGGGTGAGAACGCGGGTGAGGTCGCCAGTGCGGAACCGGATTACTGGGATCGCCTGCCGGTTCAGTGACGTAAAGACCACCTCGCCATGCTCGCCGTCCGGAACGGCCTTTCCGGTCTCGACATCCACGATTTCGCAGATATACTGGTCTTCCCAGACGTGGATGCCGTTGTGCGCCGGACAGTCCATACCCGTGGTACCGACCCCTCCGGTCTCGGTCATCCCGTAGATGTCGAACGCCTCTATCCCCAGGCCGTTCTCTATCTTCTCGCGCATCTTGTCGCTGAAGGTCTCGGCGCCGAATATGCCTACTTTAAGCTCTGAAAGCTCGCCGCCCTGCTCTTCCAGCACTTCCATGATGCGAATGCCATAACTGACTACCCCCATCAGCCCCTTCACGCCGAAGTCGTTCATCAGCTTGATCTGACGAGGCGTATTGCCCGCGCCCGTGGGAACGATGAACATACCGGACTTGCGTGCGCCGTGGTAGAACCCGAAACCTCCGTTGAACAGTCCGAACGACGGCGTAATCTGGATCACATCGCCGCGGGTGAGCCCCGCCATGTAATAGCAGCGGGCCATGCATTCGGCCCACTGGTCGAGGTCGGCGTCCGTATATGCCATCACCACCGGCGAGCCAGTGGAACCGGAGCTCATGTGCATCTCGCGCAGCTCGGACCGATCACAACACAGCATTCCCAGCGGGTACTGGTCGCGGAAGTCATTCTTGTCCACGAACGGCAGATGCCGGATGTCTTCGAGCATTTCGATGTCGCCCGGCTTAATTCCGGCGGCGTCCATCTTGGCGCGGTAGAAGGGGCTTTTATCGTAAGCCCGGCGCACCACGTCTTTGAGCTTTGCGAGTTGATGCGCGGCAAGCTCATCCCGGGACATCGTCTCGGCTTTTTCGTTCCAGTAAGTCATCATTCAGGTCTACCTCAAATATGTCAGCTCGGGCGGCCGGCCCCGCGCGGAGGTCGCCGTCGAAAATGTGCACAGTATTACATTATGCGGGCGTTGCGCAAATACCTTGCCGCAATAGAAACGCCGCCGCGGCGGGTTGTGGTATCGCGGTGGCTGGTCCTCAATTTCTTATCTTCCATACTGCTCGATTCGCTTCGGCCTGCGGGCGATCAAGTAGATCAATGCTCCCAACCATCCCAGCAGTATAATGACGATGATCCAGACGATCCTGTCGTTACCCTCGCTGGGCTCTTTGTTGATGGCATCGATCAGCATCCATATCCAAAAGCCCATCAACAACAGCCCAATAAAACCGATAAAGAGCATGATTAGCGTAGTTCCCGCTGCAAATGCGCCAGGATCATTACTCATTTAGCAAACCTCCTCACAGATGTGTGAGCCCTCCGCACGTACGATCCGGAGGGCCAATCGCACTGAACCGGTAATTGAATGGCCCGACTCACTGGGTTAGCAGTTCGCGGTCGGGCTCTCAAGTCCTGCTCCGGGCTATCTACTTCAGGATCGCCCACTTGCCGTTCTTGACCGTAATCATAACCAGGGATGTGCTGTCAAGACCGCAGTGATCTTTGGCGGACATATTGTATATGCCACTCACGCCCACATAGTTGCGGGTATTTTCTATTGCGGCGCGCAGCTTGTCCGGATTCGTGCCGGCTTTCTTCATCGCGTTGGCTATGATCTGGATGGCGTCCCAGGCATACCCGGAGTGCGTACCGAGCTCGCCGTAACCGCGCTTTTTATACTCGCTCACAAACTTCAGGCAGATCCCCTTCTGCTTGTCCGTAGAAGGAAGCTGGTCGGCCACCATCAGGCGGGTGGACGGCATTATGGTGCCCTCCGCCGCAGCGCCCGCGTGCTTGAGGTAGATCGGGTCCGGCTGCCCGTGGCACTGTATCACCTGGAACGGCACCTTGAGCTGCTTCGCGTTCTTGGCGACTATACCGCCCGCGGGACCGATTGTCCACACGACCATCGCCTGCGGCTTCTTGGCTGCGATCTTACCGATCTGGACGGACATATCGACATCCTTGGGATCGAACTGCTCCCGGGCAACAATGCGGATACCGTAGTTGTCGGCAAGGTCCCGGAGAAGGCTTTCACCCTCCTGGCCGAAGGCGTCCGTAGCACAGAGAATACCGATGCTCTTTACGCCCTTACTGCGCAGGTAAATAAGAATGCGGGCAACAGCAGAACTGCTCTTTTGCGGGCTTTTGAACACCCAGGGACGCACCGGCACAACCGGCGCGGCTCCGCCTACGCACGCGACCACGGGTATCTTCATTTGCTCGATGGTGGGCAGGCACGCCATAATCTCGCCGGTGGTGGTTGGACCACAAATAGCGACCACTTTGTCCTTTTGGACAAGTTTCTTCAAGGCGACCACGGCCTGCGCGGGCTCGGAACGGGTATCGGCAACCACAAGCGTTAGCTTAGCGCCGTTGATCCCACCATTACGGTTGATGTCATCTACTACCATGTTCGCAACCTGCTTGGTGGGAATGCCGACGTGCGCGGCCTTTCCCGACAGCGCGAACAGCCCGCCGATCTTGATCTCCTTTGCGGCCATAACAGGCGCCGCGAAAGCGGAGACAACGACGAGCACAGCGATAATAACAGCCAGTCTTCTCATACCTCTCTCTTCCTTTCGTTTAGTCGATCAATGCTTCGAATGGTTCCATTTGTACGCTGTCAGTTGGTTTGACGAAATGGGTGTTGGGTGATGGGTTTTAGGTGTTGGTCGAGATCGTACCAATTCCATAGCTCATATCTGTACTGCAAACTCGCACCTTTACTCTCGTACCATCATACACTTTCCAATACCAGCGCCTCTTGCTCCTCGTTATGCTGAACTCGATTCAGCATCCAGGAAAGGTAGTAATCTCAACTGGTCGACTGTTCTCATTACAACGCTTCCTGGACCCTGAATCAAGTTGAGGGTGACGTGATGCGGCGGTGAAAGGCTGTGCGTTGGCGGACAGGAGTGTCCGCCCTACCATTATGCAATCCGCAATTGAAGTGCTCTCCACTCTCTGCTTCTCTGCTCTCAGCTTCTAAAAGACCAGCGGACGTTTTCTAGATGCCCAGGTATGCTTTCTGCACGCGCTCCGAGCATTTAAGCGCCTCGCCCGTGTCTTCGAAGACAATGCGGCCATTTTCTATCACATAACCGCGATCGGCGATGTCCAGCGCCTTCTGAACGTTTTGCTCGGCAAGAAGAATAGTCATTCCTCCTCGCTTTAGGGTCGCTATCTTCTCGAAAAGCTCATCGACCAGCACCGGAGCAAGCCCGGTGGACGGTTCATCTAACAACAGGATGTCCGGTTCGCTCATCAACGCGCGGCCTAGCGCGAGCATCTGCTGCTGCCCTCCGCTCAGGTCACCCGCCCTCGCCGACTGCCGTTTTCGCAGGTCGGGGAACAGCTCGAACACAGACTCAAAGCGTTGAGCAAGGTTCGACCGCGCCTTTTTGCGCGCATTCGCGCCGACCAGCAGGTTCTCTCGAATGGTCATGCCGGGAAACAGCGCGCGCCCCTCGGGGACCAGCACAATACCCATTCCCGCGATCTTCTCGGCAGGCTTGCCCGCGATGTCGTTCCCCTGCAGCAAGACCCGACCCTCGCTGATTTTTAACAATCCCGCAATCGCCCGCAGAAGCGTGCTCTTTCCCGCGCCGTTGCCGCCGACGAGCGCGACCACTTCGTTCGCCTGCACGTTCAGCGAGGCGGACTTGATAACGGTCAGCTTGCCGTATCCGGCGCTAAGATTGACAGCTCTGAGCATAATCAGCTCCCAGGTAGGCTTCAATTACGGCGCGGTCGCGGCTCACCACTGCTGGTTCCCCGTCAGCGATCAGCCTGCCGCTCTCCAACACGATGACTCTCTCAACCAGATTCATTACAAGTTGCATGTCATGCTCGACCAGCAGCACCGTAATACCGCCGCTGACGATATGCCTGATCAACCTCGCAAGGTGCGCGCTCTCCGTCCGGTTGAGGCCCGCGGCAGGCTCATCGAGCAGCAGCAGCTTCGGGGACCTAGCCAGCGCACGCGCTATTTCAGCGAGTCTCTGTTTCCCGAATGGCAGATCAGCGGCGCGGGTGTTGCGGTCGGCATCTAAGCCCAAGTCTTCGAGTATGTAGCACGCGCGCTTCATACGCAGACGCTCGGTCTCCCGGTATTTACGCGGCCACAGCGACGCCCGAAAGAACGGGTCCGAGTTCCACGCGCACATCACGTTCTCCAGCAACGTCATTTCGCCGAATAATCGCACGTTCTGAAATGTTCGGGCTATCCCAACCCCCGCGGCGCGATGCGCGGAGCCGCATAACCTGCGCCCGCAGAAGCTGACCGACCCCTTGCTTGGCGGCAGCGCACCCGCAATCAGGTTGAATAGCGTGGTCTTGCCCGCGCCGTTTGGCCCGATTATGGCCGTGAGGCTGCCTTCCGGAACCGTGAAGCTCACATTGTCCACAGCGCGCAGCCCGCCGAAATCTTTGGTTAGCCCTGTTATCTCAAGTTGATGGTTCATGGTTGCCAGTTGTCGGTTTCCAGAATCGCAGGCTGTGCCTTCTCGTGCAATGACGCCCGCATCTCTAAAATCTCAAACCCGAAATCGAAAATCCACAATCTTCTTTGCCCCGCGCTTGAGTCCCGGTATCAGGCCCGAGGGAGACAGAATCAATATCACCCCCAGCAGCACTCCGAAGACCATGTGCTCTATGCGCGAGGTATCCGCCGCTCCGGCGGCGGCACCCGTGAGAGCGATTATCTCGTGCAAGACAGTAAGGATCACTCCACCGGCCACACTGCCCCATATACTCCCCATTCCGCCAATTACGACCATCATCACGAGCTGCACGTTCATCATCAACCCGAACTCCTCCGGGCCGAGATAACCTTCGGCGTATACGAAAGCATACAATACTCCGGCAATCGCGGCGAGCACGCAGGATGCAGCGAATACCTTCACCTTCAGCCGGAATGTGTTGATTCCAAGCGACTCCGCCGCGCTCTCATCGCCGTGTATCGCTCTCAATTTCCGCCCGGACGGCGACTCGCAAAGCTGCACCGCCCATATTATGCATGCGGCGACCACGGCCCATACGAAGTACATACGCAAGACGGGCTGCTCCAGGGTTATTCCGAAAATGTGTATATCGGGGCGGCTGAGAAGACCGAAGAAGCTGATTCCCGGCAACCCCAGGATACCGTCCGCGCCGCCGGTGATATCAAATTTCGATACGGCCTCGGCGATGATGATTCCAACAGCCAGCGTCGCCAGCGCCAGGTGGTTGCCATGCAGCCTCAGAATCGACCCGCCGATCAGAAAACCAATCAGCGCCGTGCCGATCACGCCCGCCGTAATCGCTGCCGCAAGCGGCCACTGGAAAGAGTTGATCAAGACAGCGGGAATGTAGGCGCCCAGGGCATAAAACCCGGCGTGACCAAGCGACACCTGCCCCGTGTAGCCCATCAGCAGCGTGAGGCCGCAGACAATGATCACGTATATCCCGCAGAGCTGACCGAGATCGAGCAGATAAGAGTAGTCCCCGCGCGCGACGATCGGAAACAACGCCACAACCAGCGCCATGATTGCCGGGCCGATATACAACTTCCACATTGGCCGAGGTCTGGGATAACCGGGAATCATTTCGACATTATCCCCCTCGGCCGCACCAGCAGCAGCACAACAACAATCGCCAGCGCAACTATGTCTTTATAGCCCGAGTATTTCAGGCACGCCACCTGCTCGGTCACGCCCAGCAGCAAGCCACCCACAACACACCCCACAGGATTGCCCAATCCTCCAAGGATTGCGGCAGAGAAGCCCTTGAGGCCGATCATAGTGCCGCCATCGAATTGCATGCTCAGCATCGGGGTAATCATCACGCCTCCCACCCCCGCAAGCGCCGCGCTGAGCGCAAATGCACCGGCAGAGGCGCCTTGGATGCTGATCCCGCAGAGCCGGGCGCCTTCTTTGCTCTCGGCGCACGCACGCATATTCAAGCCTTTGCGGGTGAATTTGAAGAAGACCAGCAGCGCAACCATACACAGCGCCACAACGGGAATCACGAGCAGCGAGTGCTTGTCCACTTCTCCCGCGCCAAGACTCACGCCGCCCTGCATTATCTTTGGCAGCACCTGGGCATCGGTGCCCCAGATGAACGAGGCAGCGGACTTGAGCACGATGGAGAGCGCGATGGTGATTATGATGTAGGTGACCGGCGACGCGCCCCTGGCGGGCCTAAAGCCTATGAGGTAAGATATCAGTCCCACAAACGAGGCCGCGGCAATCCCAATTGGAATAGCGACATAAAGCGGAAGATGCAGACCCGCGTAAGCCCACGCAGCGGTGAGGCCGCCTATCATAACGAACTCGCCCTGAGCGAAATTGATGATTCCGGTGGTGGAATAGATGACGTTGAACCCCAGCGCTATCAGCGCATAGATGCTCCCTATCACTATTCCGTTTGCGATGTATATACCGAAGTACTGCCCCATACAGGCGATTCCTTAAGATTCCTTAAGCTGAGCAGATACTTCTAGCATATCGCAAAAGCGGGCAAAGGCGCAAGCGCAAACCGCGCGAATTATAAACATAATGATCTTCCGCACAAAAACAAAGCCCGGATGCTGAAACACCCGGGCCAGTATACAGCAATTGCCTACTATATGGCTATTTCTCGTCGAGCTGCTTCTCGAACGCCGCAGCAATTACCTCCTTGGGCATCGGCTTTGTGAGCAGGCTGAAGATCGGCACGATGATAAACGGCACCAGTATGGCCACCGCGCCGGCGAACGGAATTCCGGGGTTGCCCAGTCTGTGGAACAGCGCAACGCCAATCCCGACACCGAAGAACATTCCCGCTCCAGCGCCGAACGCATTCGCCCGCCGCCAGAACAAGCCGTATATATAAGGTGCTCCGAATGATCCCGCAAGCGCACCCCAGCTAATCGCCATCAGGTTGATGATAATGGTAGGCGGATTGAGCGCAATATATAGCGATGCAATCACGAACAATCCGCACAGGCACCTCATTAACAGGAGCACGCTCTTGCGCTCCATGTTCGGGTTCAGCACACCCGCATACAGGTCCATCGCTATGGCTGAACTCGAAACGAGTACCAGAGAGCTCAGAGTACTCATGGATGCCGAAAAGACCAGCAGAACAATAACGATCATCACCCACGCCGGAAGCTTCTGCGCGAGGTAAGTGGGTATCCAGCGGTCCCAGTCTATCTCCTCTTTGCCGTCAGGCCCCATTTTCACCGGCAGTTCCTTGGAACTGGTATAATCGCCCTCGGAGACCGGGTTCTCGATCTGCATTATCGCCTTCGGATGGTTCGGGATGTTGAGGTGGGTCAGCGCGCCCGTGTAGTAGCCGCCAAAGGTTACTACCACCGCGAACAAAGAGGCAACGATCATGGCGCGCTTCACCTGGGTGCCGCTCTTGATGGAATAGAATTTCTGTACCATCTGAGGCAGGCCCCACGGCCCTAAGCTGGTGAGAACTACCAGCGATGCCAGCGTCAGCCAGTTAGGAATTGTGCCTGGCGGAGTCGGCTTGCCCAGGGCCGGCGAACAGACCTCCCAATTCTTCAGCAGCTTCGTGGCATTTATAATGCCTCCCGTTTCACCCGTCAACGACATAAGCAGCGCCGCGACTCCGAATATCATCATAAGACCCATGATGAAGTCCGTGAGCGTGATGGCAAAGTATCCGCCCATCACCAGGTACATCG
>MTKW01008799.1_pt1 | contig 12251 bp, 16 predicted proteins | sample 1042761 | NCBI WGS metagenome assembly MTKW01 (sample SAMN06205366, study PRJNA360243) | anaerobic digester metagenome | biome: Wastewater treatment plant; feature: Anaerobic digester sludge; material: sludge; isolation source: anaerobic digester fed with sludge from wastewater treatment plant ...
TCCTAAAAGTCCAAATATTTTTCCTTTTGGGATGTCTATGCTGACTCTATCCAGAGCCAAGTGTCCTTCAAAGGCCTTGACCACATTTTTAGTAGATAGAATATTCATAAAACAAAGATAGACAAATCCTGTTTAATGCAGATACCAACTTATCCGGCGGGCTTGTTCTTTTGTGAGAATTCCGTGCTCAACCAAATGATGCATGGAACACGAATCGGGGTGGGATACTTCTCTGTACAGGATTATGCACCGGGCTAAATATTTTCCAATATACAGGTGGTTGGCCAATTGTGCTTCTGTAGCTGTTTTTAGATCTGTTTTTAATATGAGTGTGGAATCTGCAAAAACCTTGTCTGAAAATCCGTCCAACCGTTCTTTGTCAAAGCCTTTTATTTCTAAAAGTTGCTCAGGAATGGCAAAGCCGCCCAGTCGTTTTCTGTATTCCAGAATCTTTTGTGCGTAATAAGGTCCAATACCGTAAAGGGATAAAAGGTCCAAACTATCTGCTGTATTGAGTTCAATTTTTAAGGGAGTATGCGGCCGGTACGACTCTGTTTTAACCGGAACAGCGGAGGAGTCTGCTTTGGCACGTTTGTGGGTATCGCGTACAGGCAAGGTGTTTTTTTTGGGCAAAGGAGCAATTGTTTGCGACGAATTGTTATGGAAGATCGTATCGCTTATTTCATGTGCCCATTCTGTGTGCCATGTAGTAGCCGGTTGTTTTACAAACAATCTTAGAAGCAGCAAAATAAGAATCCCTGCTATACCGGTGGCGTGAACAATGTACTTGTGTTTGTTTTTATTGTTTTGTCTTTTCATCCCTTCCTTTTCCTTTCAGCACAATAACTATTTCTCCTTTTGGCGGATGTTCTTCAAACCATGTACAGAGCTCTCTTAGAGAACCTCTTACGGTTTCTTCATAGATTTTTGTCAATTCTCTGCAAACAACGGCCGGGCGATCTTCCCCAAGCACGTCTGACAACTGTCCCAATGTTTTTAGCAACCGGTGCGGTGACTCGTAGAGAATTACAGTTCGTGTTTCTGTGGCTAACGATTCCAAGCGTGCCTTTCTTCCTTTTTTTAAAGGCAGAAACCCTTCAAAACAAAACCGGTCCGAGGGAAAACCACTGTTTATCAAAGCCGGAATGAGCGCCGTGGGACCGGGAAGACATTCTACTTGTATACCTGCAGCTATACAAGCTCTTATCAGAAGAAATCCAGGGTCCGATATGCCAGGCGTACCGGCATCGCTTATAAGCGCCACTTGTTTTCCTTCTCCAATGGTTTTAATGAGGGTGTCTACTTGGTTGTGTTCGTTAAATGTGTGGTAAGATTGCCTATGGGTGGTAATGTTGTATTTTTTTAAAAGAATACCGCTCGTACGTGTGTCTTCTGCTAGAATAAGGTCTGATTGCTTGAGCACATCCAAAGCCCTTAGCGTTATATCTTCCAAATTCCCAATGGGTGTGGGCACTATGATGAGTTTAGAACACATGCTTTAATTGCGATAAAAATTTCTGCACAGCCGGTGAAGACAACTCCCAGGAGGGAAAGTGGGTCCCCAGGTAATCTTCTGCTTGTTGCAGTCTATCAAATGATTGCAAGCGGGAAAGGGTGGAATCGTAAAGCTCTCTGTTGTCAGAAAAAAGAACCTTTAAATATAAAAGTCTATCATTCAGTGGAATAATATCGTTTAAGGGCCCGCTGTTTTTGTATTTGGCTAAAGAGTCTGCAACGGTGGGTCTGTTGGCCATAGGAGCAAACAAGTCGCCAACAATTTCCGGTTCTTTTTCCGGTTTTGTCTCCAACTCAAAGGCAGGCTCCGGCTCGGCAACGGCTTCAGGTTCAGCAACAGGTTCGGCAACAGGCTCGGCAACAAGCTCGGCAACAGGTTCAGGCTCAAATTCTGGCATAGCTACTGCTACAGCAGCAGGTTCAGGTCCGGCAACAGGCTCGGCTTCAAGTTCGGTTGTTGCGCCTTTGTAAAGGGCGTCAATTCTCTGTTCCAATTCTCTGAGCAGTTCCTTTAATTGGTTGTATTCTTTTTCGTTCACAGAGTAAAAATACGTTTTTTTAGGGTTATTGTGGAATAAAACGGTAGACAATTTCTCCGGGCTGTAGAGGAGGTGCTTGTTCAGACGCTGTAAAGCGGCTGAGACCTGCTGCTCGCAAGGCAAACTCTTGCAGACACCTATCTTGCGAAGAGAAATCTTGCACAATCGCCACTCTTTTCACAATGCCACTTCTGTCTACTTGTATGGCTACGGTCACGTCGCCACCTCCCAAACATTTGTATACTGGAATAGGTAATTTAATAGCTTTTCTTCCTTCCAGGGAGTATTACAGTACGGCGGGACCTGTATAAGGTTTTGCTTTTTCTTCTTTCTCGTCTTTTTTGTTCGCTACCGGAACTTCCGGTCCGGTTTGTTCTTCTATTTCTCTTCTGGCAGCATCCAGGCGTTTTTGCAACTCTTCCGCTTCTTTATAGACTTCTGCAGGGTCTTTGTGGCGATCGTCCCTAAGCATTCTGTTTCTTTGGGTGGCATCTACCGCAACATTTCTTGTTTGTCTTTGAATTTCAGAGATGAGTTCATCCAACCATTCGCTGATTTCTGCTCTCATCTGTTCTTTGCGTTGTTCTTCCTCCCATTTTTCTTGTTGGCTGAAATCCAAAACAAAAGACGACTCTTTTCTTACCAAAGAGGAAATCTGAGCAGACAAAATAACGATCAACGCCACCAAATGTACAATGACGGTCAGATAAACACCTGTCTTTGTTTCTTTCTTCATTACCCAAATAGTTACCGGGTGCGCAACACTTGCTCTATGGCAGATATGAGCATCTTGATGGCCACTTTGTTATGGCCACCTTGCGGAATAATGATATCTGCGTAACGCTTGGTAGGCTCTATGAATTGCAAATGCATAGGTTTTACCGTTTTCTCATATCTTTCCAACACTTTATTTACAGAGCGTCCTCTTTCTACAATATCTCTTGATATAACACGAGAGAGTCTGTCATCCGGATCTGCATCTACATACACTTTCATGTCAAGACAGTCTCTTAGGGGAGGGTCTGTAAAAATAAGAATCCCTTCCACAATAATGACGCGCGTAGGTTTTATATGGATGGTTTCTTGAGACCGTGTACATGTTATATAAGAATATATAGGCTGTTCTATAGGATGTCCGGTTTTAAGAAAGTTCAAATGTTTCACCATCAATTCCCAGTCTATGGATTGGGGATGGTCAAAATTTAATTCTTGTCTTTTGTCCAACGGAAGATGGGAATTGTCCTTGTAATAGGAATCTTGCGGTATTACAGTAACTTGAGTCTTGTCAAGGCTTTCTAAGATTTTGTTTACTACCGTTGTTTTTCCGGAACCGGTACCTCCGGCAATGCCAATGACCAACATAATTTAAAACTCTGCAGATTTTGGTGTTCTGGGAAAAGGAATAACATCTCTGATGTTAGCCATACCTGTGATAAACAGAAGCAATCGTTCAAATCCCAATCCAAATCCTGAGTGAGGAGCCGTTCCAAAACGTCTCGTATCCAGGTACCATTGTAAATTTTCTTCCGATTGGTCCATTTCTTTAATGCGGCGTCTGAGGGTTTCATAGTCTGCTTCTCTTTGAGAACCTCCAATGATTTCCCCAATTTTTGGGAACAAGACGTCCATGGCTCTGACGGTTTTTCCGTCTTCGTTTTCTTTCATATAAAACGCCTTGATTTCTTTAGGGTAGTCTGTTACAATGACGGGACGTTGAAAATGTTTTTCCACAAGGTATCTTTCGTGCTCGCTTTGCAAATCCACGCCCCACGATACCGGGAATTCAAAATTTTGCCCGCTTTCTAGTAGGATATCTACAGCTTCTGTATAGGTAATTCTGGCGAATGCCGTTTTGCACACGCCTTCCAATCTGTTGATGATGTCTTTATCAATCATCTTGTTGAGAAATTGCAGGTCTCTGTTGCAATTCTCCAAGGCGTAGCGGACCAAATATTTGATGAAATCTTCTGCCAGGTCCATGTTTTCATGGATGTCGTAAAAGGCTATTTCCGGTTCAATCATCCAAAATTCGGCAAGATGCCTTGGTGTATTGCTGTTCTCTGCACGGAAAGTAGGGCCAAACGTGTACACTTCTCCCAAAGCCATAGCTCCCAGCTCTCCTTCCAATTGGCCGCTTACGGTTAGACTCGTGAGCTTTCCAAAGAAATCTTGCGTATAATCTATGCCGCCGTCTTTCTTTTTGGGTGGATTTTCCAAATCTAAGGTAGTCACTTGAAACATGGCACCGGCACCTTCGCAGTCAGAGGCCGTTATAATAGGTGTATGTATATATACAAAGCCTTTGTCGTTAAAGTATTTATGAATGGCATAGGCCATGGCATGACGGATTCTGAATATGCAACCAAACGTATTGGTACGCGGCCGCAGGTGGGCAATTTCTCTGAGAAATTCCATACTGTGTCCTTTTTTTTGCAAAGGATAAGACTGCGGGTCTGCCGTGCCGTATATTTCGATCTCTTGTGCTTCTATTTCAACAGATTGCCCTGCCCCCGGGGATGCCACAAGCATGCCTTTAGCCCTTATACAGGCTCCGGTAGTAATGGGACGCAGTTGGTCTTCTGTGAAAACCTTCATATCACATACTATCTGGACGTTATCAACTGTAGAGCCGTCGTTCAGAGCTATAAAGGTGATGTTTTTGATGTCTCTTTTTGTACGTACCCACCCTTTCACTTGCACAGGGATACCGGCTTGCAGTTGCAGCACTTCTTTAATTTTTGTACGTGATTTTGTCATAATCAATATCTGTAAAAATGTGGTTTATAAGGTCCTTCATTAGGATAACCAATATATTTTGCTTGTTTGTCTGTCATAGTCGTGAGTTCAACACCCAAATAGTCCAGGTGCAATCGTGCCACTTCCTCGTCCAGTTTTTTAGGGAGCAGGTAGACTCCCGTTTCATGAGGTTCGCTCCATAGGCTTATTTGTGCCAATACTTGGTTTGTAAAAGAGGTGCTCATGACAAAGGAGGGGTGTCCTGTGGCGCATCCTAAGTTCACGAGCCTGCCTTCTGCTAGAAGCAAGATGGAATGTCCGTCCGGGAATGTGAATTGGTCTACTTGCGGTTTTATGGTGGTGCGTTTTATGCCGGGGTAGGCTAGCAATGCATCTACTTGAATTTCGTTGTCAAAATGGCCGATATTGCATACAATGGAATTGTCCCTCATGGCTGCCATGTGCTCAACGGTAATGACATCGCAATTTCCCGTTGCTGTAACAAAAATCCGTCCTTCTTCCAGACAGTTTTCCAATCTGCGTACTTCAAAGCCTTCTACAGAAGCTTGCAACGCACAAATGGGGTCTACTTCTGTGACGAGGACTCGAGCTCCGTAAGAGCGCATACTTCTGGCACAGCCTTTTCCGACGTCTCCGTATCCGCATACAACGACTACTTTTCCACCAATCATTACATCTGTGGCTCGTTTGAGTCCGTCTGCCAAAGATTCATGGCATCCGTACAAATTGTCAAATTTGGATTTTGTAACGGAATCGTTTACGTTGATGGCCGGAAAGAGCAACTCTTCTTTTTCAAACATCTGGTAAAGCCTGTGTACTCCCGTAGTCGTTTCTTCACTTACTCCTTTGATCTGTGCAGCCATCCGTGTCCAAAAACCGGGATCTTCTTGCAATTTCTGCCTTAAGATAGCAGCTATGGCTCTCTCTTCCGCGTTGTTTGTGAGCTTGTCTAATGTAGAAGGATCTTTTTCTGCCTGAACGCCTTTGTGAACCAATAAAGTCGCATCCCCGCCGTCATCCACAATCAAATGAGGTCCCATGCCTTTCGGGAAAGAAAGAGCTTGCAAAGCAGTCCACCAATATTCTTCTATGGTTTCTCCTTTCCAGGCAAATACAGGAATTCCGGCAGCGGCTATAGCGGCTGCGGCATGGTCTTGAGTAGAAAAGATATTGCAAGAAGCCCATCTTACATCTGCACCCAGTTCTTTGAGTGTTTCTATAAGCACAGCCGTTTGAATGGTCATATGAAGACTTCCGGTGATTCTGGCACCTTTCAAAGGTTGTTTGCCTTTGTAGCGGGTACGCAGCGCCATAAGTCCGGGCATTTCCTGTTCCGCCAGCTCAATTTCTTTCCTGCCAAAATCAGCCAATCCCAAGTCTTTTATCTTATAATCCATATGGTTTTATTTTTTGCAAAAATACTAAAAACCTAAGACATTCTTGAGGCTCATATACCCAGATGCGCTTATTCGTACCGACGTTCCGTTTGTCAGGTGGACGTATTGTTGCTGGCCACAACGTTCTATTCGGCTTATTTTGCCGATGTTAACAATAAAAGAGCGGTGTACCCTCACATATTGCGATGGAGGTAGTATTTCTTGCATCTTTTTCATGGTTTCTTCTTTAAGCCAGAAACCGTCCGATGTAACTATTCTTATATAATCTCCCTCGGCTTGAATGAGTATCAAGTCTGTTAGAGGAATGACTTTCAAACTGCTTCCGGAACGGACTAGGATATGTTCCGGGTACGGTCCTTCGGGAGTGTTGTTCGATGGTTGTTCGGGTATTACCGATGTCTGTTCGGTATCTTCTTTTTGACTCCTTTCCCGGTACAAGAAAACCAAACACAGCAAGGCGATGAAAAGCAGTCGCATGGGATAGAGGGGAAGGTACAGTTTGAAAATATCTGTAGGAAACAAAAGCGATAGAGCCAATAGAGGTATACCGGAAGTACCTATGAAAAAAAGCAAATACCGCACAGCTTCCGGCATGCCGTATCTTTTCATTTTCCAGGTAAAAAAGCCGAGGAGAGAGAGGGAGGCAGCTAATGCCAGCGCATCTGCCCATAAGATCGGAAGAGGCAAAGAAAGCAGTAGACCCGGTAAAAAAGAAACCGGAAATGCCAGTAAAATCAAGGCGCTTCCGCTTACTATTCGGGTATATTTACTTGAGTTCTGCACCTCCAAAAACACATTCTACTTTAATGATCAATCGGGAGTGGGTATCTGTCTTGTCTACATACGGCCGGTTGTCCTTGAAGCCGCCAAATACACAGTTGCTTTGTACTTCAACGTTCCAATGGGGAGGAACCAGCAAAGTGGCACCTCCAAATACAGTAGATAGGTGCAAAACGGAAACTCCTTCCTGCAATTCGGCTTTGCGCAGGTCTAGTGTCAAGCCTCCAAAGACAGTTTCAATCTTACCTCCGCGGAATATCGGTTCAAGGAATACGTTATCGGCCCCTCTGAAAACCAGAGAGTAATACACTTTCCCGTTTTCACTTCTGCTGGTGAATTTTGAAAATTCCTTATGGTTGTGGCTTGAATTTTGGCCTCGGTTTGTGATTCCGGAACGAACGAAAATGAGAATACCTAGAGCGATTAGTATGATGGGCCACATGGTTGCCCAAGAAACCCAGGAGAAACAACCCCAATCTGAAAAAATTGGAAGGAATTTAAGCCTGGGCAATAGGAAAACACCTCCTATGAATAACAATACTAAGCCTTGGGTAGTTTGTTTTCTGGTTAGCAAATATACACCAATAGCTACCACGATCATTTGCCACGACAGTACAATGTTTTTTACTCCTGAAGAAATCAAACCTGTGTAATGGAGCAGCAAAATCAGCCCCACTATCATAAAAGCCACCCCAATAAACAGGCCTCCGGAGCGGGGGCCCTCATTTCTATGTTCTATGGGATCTCTGTAGTCCCCGTTGTCTAAAATTTCCATTTGAATACTATTTTATTGTTTGAAAACAAACATACGGCTACATGTACAATCGTACAAAAGATCTCCGACGAACATAGGAATACAACCCGATGAATACCTCTTTTTATGCGTTAAAAGGGTACGCCCATGGCTTCCAGAATTTTCTTGGGGATATCTGTATTGTCTATTCTTCCTCCAAACAATTGGCTGCGTGTGCCCATGGCATATACAGGTACAGGTATACCGGTATGGGAAGAGGTGGTCCATCCCACTCTTGCCTTGCGGTTCATTTCTTCAATTTTCTCCACTTCTTTCTTTTTGCCGTCGGCCAGCAGTTTGTCTTTAGAAGCCGTTTGTTCTTCCAATTGGTCAAAGTGCATAGTATAACGTTTTTCCCATCCCAAAGACAAGCCGCCTGTTTCGTGGTCTGCCGTAACCACAATCAATGTTTCGTTCGGATGTTTTTCAGCAAAGGCCACAGCTATTTGGACGGCCAGGTCCATATCTATTGTTTCAAGAATGGTGGTAAGGGCGTCGTTTGCGTGACAGGACCAGTCAATACGTCCGCCTTCGCTCATCAAGAAGAAGCCTTCTTCATTATCCAAAAATTCAATAGCCGCACGGATGATGTCTGCATGCGTCATATCTTCTTCGTCGCGGTCAATAGCAAACGGAACGGCTTCCAGGTACTTTTTGTCTTTGTTTTGCAGCAGTACCATTTTTTCTGCGTCCTTTAATTCCTCAAATTCCTCCATGCCGTATGCAAACGTATAGCCGGCTTCTTCAATGATGGGAATCACGTGGGGTTTGTCTTTTTCTTTTCCTTCCGGTTGGATAAAGCCGCCGCCGCCAAAGAAATCAAAATTGGTTTCTGCCAGTTGTAAGGATATGTCATAATAATCAGACCTGGACGGTACGCTTGCGTAAAAAGCGGCAGGGGTAGCGTGGTCTATAGTGACCGTAGAGGTAACACCTACTTTGAATCCCGCTTCTTTGATTTTATAAGTCAGGGCTTGTATGGGGAGCGTATCGGGAGTCATACCCAGCATGCCGTTTTTTGTTTTTTCACCGGTAGCCAATGCCGTGCCGGCTGCAGAAGAGCATGTGATGATGTTGCTGGCACTATGTGTAGTTGCCGTTCCCAATACGGGAAATTCCGAAAAACTGAGAGGAACGGAGCCGATATCACCGTTTTGGTCTGCCAGCCAGACTTCTGCCAGGGAAACCTGGGCCAGTCCCATTCCGTCGCCAATGAAGTAAAACACATATTTTGCTTGCGGTTGCTGTTGTTGGCAACTTGCAAATAAGACTGCGATGGTAAGAATTGTAAATAAACGTTTCATGTGAAATAAATAAGTTGGTTTCAATGCAAAGGTAAAAAAAAAGACCGACCGGTCATGTTTCCGGTCGGTCGTCTTTATGTACTGTATTTATCAGAAATAGGTCTTCTCTGCTTTTCTGCGCGTGGAATACATAATCCTAAGTGCAGAACAACGGCGTAACTCCTGTTTCACATCTGTTACAATACCCATACGAACGTTCTCATCTACTTTTAAGGCAACCGTCATAAAGGGACGGTCTGCTTCTGACATAGATTCGCGCGATGCTGCAATAAAGTCACGGATATCGTCAATGTTGCTAAATGCGTCGTTGAGCTGAATCCTTGCATCTGTTCCGTATTGAGATTGATAAGTTGTCAGAGGCGTACCAATATTGATATAGCTTGCTAAGTCTTTTCTGTCCAATTTCGCAATTTCTGTTGCTTCCGGGAGCTTAACGGTAACTACTGTTTCTGTTTGGCGGAAGCTTACAGATATCATGAAAAAGAACAACAACATAAACACAATATCCGGAAGGGATGCCGTGTTCAGGGGTTTCAGTTCTTTACTTGAGCTCGATTTAAATTTTGCCATAATGATTTCCTCCTATCTTCTTCTTCTTCTGGTTCCAACTTCCCTGGGTTCTCTTTCAGAGAGGTTCATGGGAACGGCTTCTCTGACTATCCGCTGCTGGTCTTCATCTAGGGAATTGTATTTCTTACCAAAATGTTGCATGCCAAATTCGTCCCGAACTTCATTAAACGCTTTCACCAGTTCGTTCTGAACTTGAATGTAGGCGTCGTATGAAGTACCGCGGTCGTTTTGCAGAGATACAACGGCACGGGAAACCATGATGGGCCCAAAGTCTTCGATGTTCCTTTCACGTTTTTCCGGAAGGTCCGGAAGGTCGGCGGGGTTGACAATGAATTCTTTGACCTTGTCTTTCAGCATGGTAATGTGCATTTCCTGCCCGCCTGCGAACAAGCGGTCACTCTGGTTGATTAGAACTACCATAATGTTCCTTTTGTTAATCTGCTCAACCTCTTGCTTCTGATTTTCATCGGGCATAGGAGGCAGACGGCGTTGGATTCCTGTTTCAACGTCCATGGTAGTGGTTACCAGAAAGAATATAAGCAGCAGGAAAGCTATATCTGCCATTGAGCCTGCATTGATTTCACCTGCTGGTTTTGCCATAATTGTTTAAAATTTACCGGATTAATTCTTTCTGAGGGCATTGTATATCGAGCCGCCTACTATGGCAATGCCCGAAAATGCCACCAGAATGTAAGTCATATAAATAGAGGTGTCTGTAAACTTTACCACAGACCCTTCCACTACAGTTCCTGTTGCTAAGGTAACAGGTGTACCCGGAGCTAACAAATAAGAGCCGCCAACAAGTACAATGGCGATTGCCAAAGTAATCAAAAGGGGTTTTATTTTAACGGTTCTTTGTTTGAAAGTCAATATAGGCAACAGGACAATCAGAATAACAGATAGGGCTATCATCACGTAGGCCCAGTTCAGATAGGTATATGTCCATGCATCCAGTTTGTTACCGCCAATATTGATTAGATACAATATAGTAAGCAAGATACTGACTGCAAAGAGTACCCATACGGTTATTTTTGATATATTCTTCATTTCCTTGTTTTATTTTTCGTATTTGACCAAAATATCAACCATTGCAATGGAAGCATCTTCCATCTTCAGTACAATACCGTCAATTTTGGCAACCAGGTAGTTGTAGAACAATTGGAGAATAATGGCTACGATAAGACCAAAAACAGTGGTAATAAGAGCAACCTTGATACCGCCGGCTACAATGTTGGGAGAAATATCTCCAGCAGCTTCAATAGCGTCAAAGGCCGCAATCATACCAATAACTGTACCCATGAAACCTAACATAGGTGCAATAGCAATAAAGAGCTGAATTCAAGAAAGACCTTTTTCAAGTTGGCTCATTTGCACAGAACCGTATGAAGTGATAGACTTCTCTACAATTTCAAGTCCTTGGTCTGCACGAGAGAGGCCTTGATAAAAGATACTTGCTACCGGTCCACGAGTATTGCGGCAAACATCCATAGCAGCTGTTACACCACCTTCTTTCATGGCGTTTTCCACTTTATCTAGCAATTTGCCGGTATTTGTTTCTGCTAGCGTCAAATAAATAATACGCTCAATGGCTAAAGCCAGGCCAAACACCAAACAAAGCAGAATAACTGCCATAAATTCGGGACCACCTTCAATAAATTTTGTTTTGAGTTGTTGGTGAACGGGGATTTCAACCTGTTCTATTTCACCTGTCAAGGTGGCTGTTTGTGCAACTGCGTACTGAGCAGAAATGGTAATGAACCCTAGAACTGCCAAAAATACGAAAAACTTTTTCATTTCTGTTGAATAATTAGAGTTAAGAATTTATAGTTATCAAACGTTGTAATATTGTTCGTTGTAATATTGTCGTTGCGGAGAGAGTGGGATTCGAACCCACGAAACCCTTTTGGAGTTTACGCACTTTCCAGGCGCGCGCCTTCGACCAACTCGGCCACCTCTCCTTATAAATAAGTTAAAAACATCGCAAGTTACTTAAAAAAGTAGAAATGCAAACATTTGTATTAAAATTCACCACTTAAAGAAACGGTTAAAAGCTCTCTAACTTTCTTATTGTCAGAGTGTAGTCCTGTTAATAACATAATTTTTGTCAATGCGGCTTCTGTTGTCATATCCAATCCGCTTAGCACTCCGGCTTTTTTTAATCGAGCTCCGCAAGCATACGATTCCATAGATACGCTTCCTGCCGGACACTGAGTGATGTTTAAGATAATGATATCTTTTGCTACAGCATCCGTCAAGCTTTTCAGCAACCAGTCAAGCGAAGGGGCGTTACCGCGTCCGTATGTTTCCAAGATTACAGCCCTTAATCCCGGAATGTTCAGCAACGCTTTGCCTGTTTTTTCTTCAATACCCGGGAAAATTTTTAAGATGGCTACATCTGTTCCCAAACGGGTGCATACTTCAAGTTTTTGCCCCCATTTTTTTGGGTATTTGATGGCGTGTGTATTGTATTTGATTTGGATTCCTGCTTCTGCAAGGGGAGGGTAATTGGGAGAACGGAACGCACGGAACTCCTCTGCGTTGTATTTAAAGGTCCTGTTGCCTCGGAACAATTTCTCTTGAAAGAAAATACATACTT
>MTKW01007678.1_pt1 | contig 12248 bp, 10 predicted proteins | sample 1042761 | NCBI WGS metagenome assembly MTKW01 (sample SAMN06205366, study PRJNA360243) | anaerobic digester metagenome | biome: Wastewater treatment plant; feature: Anaerobic digester sludge; material: sludge; isolation source: anaerobic digester fed with sludge from wastewater treatment plant ...
GTACAAAGAGTTCGCCCAAGTTGCGAAGGAAGAAGGCTTCGATCATATCGCTAAGATCCTGACCGAGATTGCAGAAGTAGAAGAAGAGCATGAAAAGCGCTTCCTAGCACTTCTGGCCAACCTCAAGGCCGACCGTGTTTTCAAGCGCGATGTGCCTGTTAAGTGGCATTGCCGTAACTGCGGCTACGTCCATGAGGGCACTGAGGCTCCAAAGGTATGTCCTGCCTGTGCCCATCCGCAGGCCTTCTACGAGCTCTATTGCGAGAATTACTAAACAATGGCAACCGCCTGCTACTCTTAGCAGGCGGTCTTTACTTTGCTTACTGTTACAGAGGTAATCTATAGTGTATACTAGGTATTGTAGCAAGGTGCCCCGAGTGGGAGAATAGGGAATCAGGTGAGAGGCCTGAGCGGTGCCGCCACTGTATCTACCGACACAAAGGTGTGTTAGTAGGAGCCAGGAGACCTGCCTTGTTATTTCTCAGCACCTGCCTTCGGAGCAAAGGTTAGGGCAGTTTTTTGTCCTCTTTTGCAACTGGGCTCAGGCCTAGTTTTTTTGTTTTGAGAGGAGAATGATTGGATGTATGGTGAGAAACAACGGTCCCGCTGGGCAGCTATCCTGCTCACCTTGGTACTTATCTTGCTGATTGGGTTGGTCTTGGCAGTCGCCATTGGGCGAGTCGCCATACCTGCGGGCGAGGTTGTCTCGGTGGTGCTGCGGCGCTTACATAGCTGGCTCACCGGCCAGCCACTTGGGGAAATAGCCGCCCACGAGGTAATAATATGGAATTTACGCCTGCCACGAGCACTTCTAGCGGCCAGTGTGGGTGCTTGCTTAGCTTTGGCCGGGTGCATGATGCAGGGGCTTTTACGTAATCCGATGGCAGATCCCTATGTGATCGGCGTTTCTGCCGGGGCATCCGTCGGTGGAGCTGTGGCTTTTCTCTTAGCGGAGTCGCTGAGGGTTAGTTGGGGGATTGCCCTAACTCCAATCTTAGCTTTTCTGGGAGCCATCGCTGCCGTAATGATGGTGTATCTAGTAGCTAGAATTGGCGAACGCATACCAATTATGAACCTACTGCTATCTGGTATTGCTTTAAATACGGTTTTGTCTGCCGTGCTCTCGCTGCTAATCTATTACGCCAGCCGGGAGTTGCAGTCTCTTATCTTTTGGTTGATGGGTAGCTTTACTGGTCGGGGCTGGGGACAAGTGGCAGTTATCATTCCCCACTTGCTACTCGGGCTGGCTCTGGCTATTTTTCTGGCCCGTGACTTGAACGCCCTTAGCTTGGGTGAGGATGCGGCTGCTACTTTAGGAGTAAATGTGGAAAGGAGCAAGCGGTTATTACTATTGGCATCGACACTACTGACGGCTGGAGCAGTGGCCGTGAGCGGTATTATTGGTTTCGTCGGCCTACTGGTGCCCCACATTTGCCGCTTGTTATTTGGCCCAGACCATCGGTTGCTGTTGCCAGCCTCCGCCTTGGTAGGTGGCATTTTTTTGGTAATGGCCGATCTATTATCGCGGATTCTGCTGGCCAACGCTGAGTTACCAGTGGGCGTCATCACCTCTATTTGCGGCGGGCCTTTCTTTCTATACTTACTTCGTCGCAACAGCAAGCGCACTTACTAGGGAGGTTTGGAGGTTTAGGATATGTTAGTAGCTGCTAACCTGACTCTTGCCTATGGTCAGCAAGTGGTAGCCGAAGACGTGAGCTTTGAGATTCCTCAAGGCCAGTTTGTGGCCGTGCTTGGTCCTAATGGTTCGGGCAAATCCACCTTGTTGCGCGCACTTTGCCGTCTTCATAAGCCGCGGGCCGGCACCGTTATTTTGGCCGGCCGCGATCTGCGTGATTGGGGTCCGCGGGAGCTGGCACAACAAATGGCTTTGGTACGCCAATCACCAATGGCGGCCTTTGACTTCACGGTGGAAGAGCTGGTCATGCTGGGACGTATGCCCTACTTGCGCCGTTTTCAAACGGAAACCGAACAGGACTACGCAGTAGTGCGCCACTACCTGTGCTTAACCGGTCTTTGGCCTATGCGACAAAGGGGGCTCCATTCCCTTAGTGGAGGTGAGTTGCAGCGAGCCTTTGTTTGCCAGGCCCTGGTGCAAGAACCGAAGCTACTGCTACTAGATGAACCAACCAACCATCTGGACATTAATCACCAGCTGGAATTACTGGACCTAGTGGCTTCGCTCAACCGGAAACAACGGATTACAGTGGTAGCTGTCTTACATGACCTAAACCTGGCAGCTCTTTATGCGGAGCGCCTACTTGTCTTAAAGGCTGGGCGTTTGGTAGCTGATGGTTCCCCTAGCGATGTATTACACCCTAATTTAGTACAGCAGACCTATGGTTGCAGCGTATCTGTTTTGACTCACCCGGTGAGTCAGCGTCCACAGGTCCTTCTATTGCCGCAAACTACTTCTCAGGAGGATGCTCTATCTTGAGGGATACTTAGACAGTGGCGATTGCAGCAACTCACCGGTACGACGGAAACTGGCCTTAACCTCTACCTCGATGGGCATGGTCGGGAAGTACTTTTGCCAGTCGAGATTGTTATATAGCTGAGGGTAAAGACGATAGATGCGCTCGCCTATGCCGAGAACATCCGTTTTCAGCTCGGTTTGGACCTTCCGCAGGGCATCTTCCGCCACCGTCTGAATATGGTTCGACAGCAGGTTATCAAGCTCGTCGATAGCAGTCGGATTCAGTTCTAGCTGATCGATGGCATGTTCCACCAGATCCCCATCCTGAAAGATGATAATCTTGGCTTTGGGTTTACCATCTTCCTGAGTAATGCGCAGTACGCGCCGACCGTATATCTGACGTTGAACCACAAAGCCTCTCCCTGGGACTTCAACCACCACGTTATTCCGGTTACTCTCTCCTCGCAGCCACAGCACTCCTTTGCTCTCGTCGGGAGTAAGAGTGCCAATCATTTTATCGCCCTGAAACACCGCCAGCCCAACAAACTGCAGGCTTTCCGTTTCAGCTGCCGATTCGCCTTTTTGTTCCTCCGACGGGGACGCCTCGTCGGCAATCGGAGCCTCATGAGCAGTGAGCAAGGGCAATATCAGCTCGCTGGCTTGGTTTTCCACCAATGATTGCATTAAGTCAATTAAGGTTCTGGAAACGCTATTGGAGGTCTCTTGCATCATACGATTTAGTTCCGCCAGCAGTTCCGCTGGCAACAGACTCAGTTTAGGCGACACTTCCAGCAGCTCTTTAGCGGAGCCTTGGCTCACCATTACATAGGTTGAGTAACGGAAATGCCGATTGCGTATGAAGTAATCGAGCGTCGGGCCTATGCCACTGCGGGCTAACTCTTCACCGAGAATAATCACACGCGTATGGGCCCAAAAGGGGAACTTGCCCACAAAGCTGCTCATCTCTTCAATGGCGCAAGCCAAAGTCCTTCCTTTACTACTAACTGTCCAGACAGGGGCTTCTGAGCCCCCGCCTCCGCCCCCACCTTGTTCGCTACCGCCCAGTGCGGCGGTTATGGCAAACTGAACGCTTAACTCAACCTCTTCAGCGGCCGACTCTGACTTGTCAATAGCCACAACGGTGGCAAAGCCTAGGTTTTCAATTTCTCGCCTGCTCCAACAACCGGTTACCAGCACTGCCACTAGCAATAGGCTAAGAAGGCTAACGAGATGCCTCTTCATCCGTGGTGCCTCCCTTCTTACGTACGATGGCTAAGACTAACAAGATGCTAGGAACTAGGAGCTGAACAAAAAAGGTCTGCTGATTGAACACGCTGTAAAGCTGGACAGCCGTAAGTAGATCGTCAGCCCGTAGGGCAAGATAAGTGGCCAGTGGCAAAATCGCCATGCCTATCCACTGGACCCGCAGTTTAGGAAAAAGCTGGCACAGACCTAAGGTGGCAATATAGAAACAAAAGCTGATTCTGACGAAGGCAGCAAGGGTCCAGACCACAATAAACAAGGATTCGCCTCTTTCTAGCAAGCGCAGGTTCTCTGTTACCACCAAATAGGGCCAGGTAAAGGTTTCTCCTAAGGCAGATCCTAAGGCAAGTAGGGTATTGAAATATATAAGTAGCAGCAGGAGGCCGGCAAGCGCCATTTGGCGTCGCCCGGTGCGGAAGGCGGTCTCAGGGTCTGCTAGAAGAGGATAGAGAAATAAAACGTAGCTGATAATGGCCAAGTCGGAGCCGGCGCTTTGAAAAACCGGTAGTAGCCCCTGGAAGCCTTTGTTAAAAATCGGTAGCAGGTTCCAGGCACTTATTTTCATGGTACCGACTAATACCAAGAAGAAGGAGCTGACGATGATAGGGGTTGCCAACTCATTGAAACGCACCAGCCCTTCTATGTCGGCCCAATGGGCGCAGGCGGCTAAGATTACCATCACTAGCATAATGGCACTGATTGGGGTCTCAGGTAGGACTGAAGCCACGAAGAACTCCGACACATTGCGTAGGGCAAAGGTGCCTCGCAGAAAGAAGATGGCTATTAACAGCAAAACCAACGGATAACCGAGTATACGACCCACAACCTTGGGGGCATATTCGGCAACGCTTTGCCTAGGAAAGCGTTGGGCAAGGGCCAATACCAGCCAAGTGAAGCCAATCCCATATCCGATAGAGAGGGCGATGGGTAGCCAGGCGGCGTTGCCCGCTGAGCGCATATAATACCGAAAGCTAGGCTGCAGCCCAGATGTACTGATCACCGTAACCATTATTAAGAACGCTTGGCGACTGGTTATTTTATGTTGACTCAAGAGCTGCTACCCTCTTTCTCAGCTTCGTCAAGTAAGGGGGCCACTTCAAACCCCTCTTCATGCAGATCCTGTTTTTTCTGATAATAACTCGTGCTTTCGCCGCTTCTATATCGGTTCCGAGGGCGAAACATGAGAGGGCGCACCCGGTGAAGCCAGCTAGGAGCCCGTACAATTGTGTCGGTTAGGCCGCTGAGGGTTAGTGGTGCTACGGGAGAGAGGTAAGGCACCCCAAAGGATTTTAAGGAAACCAGATGTAATAGGACCAAAATTACTCCAGCGGTCAAACCGTATAAACCAAAAATGGCGGAAAGTATCATTATAGGGAAGCGGAGAATTCGGATGGAGATGGCCACGTTAAAGCTGGGCACAGCGAAAGAGCCTATGGCGGTAAGCGCCACTACGATAACCATAATGGGGCTCACCAGTCCGGCACTTACTGCCGCTTGTCCGATAATGATGCCGCCCACGATACCGATGGTGGAAGCGATAGGGGCTGGCAGGCGAATTCCGGCTTCCCGCAATAATTCAAAGGTGAATTCCATAAGCAGGGCTTCCACTAAAGCAGAAAAAGGGACACCGGAACGAGCTCCCGCCATGGTCAGCGCCAACCGCGTAGGGATGATCTCCTGGTGAAAACTGGTGAAAGCAATATAGAGCGAAGGCAAAAGCATGGAGTTTAGCAGACTAGCAGTACGCACAATGCGAACGAATGTCATCAAAAGCCAGCGCTCGTAGTAATCTTCCGGTGCTGGCAAGAAGTTGCTCAGTGTGGCCGGCACAAGTAGAGCACTAGGGCTCCCGTCGCTCATGATAGCAACGCGTCCCTCTAGCAGGGCAGCCGCTACCCGGTCGGGCCTTTCGGTGTATTGTACTTGGGGAAAAGGCGAATAGGGGGTATCTTGAATGAATTGTTCAATATACCCGTTTTCTAAGATGCCGTCGGTATTGATCAAATCCAGGCGCCGCTTTACTTCGTCGACTAGTACGGGATTGGCCACATCCTCAATATAAAGTAGGGCACAGTCGGTGGCAGAGCGGGTTCCCATGCGCAAGAACTTAACCCGCAAGTGCGGATCCTTAATGCGCCTCCGAACCAGTGCCACACTAGTCTTCATAACTTCATTGAAGCCTTCACGTGGTCCTCGCACCAGGTTCTCCGTTGCTGGATCGGAAATGGAGCGATGTTCCCACTGCTTAGCTCCTAAGACAAAGGCGATATCCATCTTATCTATGAGCAGAAGGGCATCGGCCGACAGCACGGCGTCTACAAGTTCCGGGTAGGTGTTTTTTTCTTTTACTTCAAGAAAGGAAAGAAAATGCTCGGACAATAAGGACTTAATCGCCTCCGGTGTCGTAACGGCCGGAGCTTCAATTTTCTTGGCCCAGAGCATCAGTGGTTCCATTACATTGTTCTGTAGCGAATCTTTATCTACCAGCCCGTCAATTAGTACAAAGACAGCCGATAGGCAATTGGCATTACCGATGGTAAACCGGCGGAAGATGATGTCATCACTGTTGCCTAATAGTTTCTCTAAGACGGCGATTTTCTCGTCTAGATCGGAGCTAATCGGGTGATCATAGGCTTCCAGAAGGGTATGTCCCTTTGTCTCATCTTTAGCTTTGTCTTTCTGTCGTTTATTGGAGAACTCCTTAGCCGGTATCGGAAGACGTTTCTGACGCCGCCCCATAGGTAACCTCCTAACCTCAAGTGACTGCCAATAGTATTCCCCTAGGGGAAGGCAAATAGTAGGATGGCTAGGCATACCCGGGGGCATACAAAAAAGATTGGTAGTTGGCTACCAATCTTGGAAGAGCTATTTTCCTCTAAGGGCCTGTAATTGTTGCTCTAACTAAGTCTATAAGTACGCCCTCGGCGAACTCGTGGGCAGTCCATTCACCCCGCACGAATCTATCCCAGGCGGGAGTGACAGTGTGCTCCCAGTGTTTGTCTGCCATGCCCGGTTCGGGACCATAGGAGTAAGCAACTGGCAACGCTTTGGCTACATCGGTGTAGACCGCCAGTGATTCCTGGTCGTAAGGGAGGTTAAGTTTGCTAAGTAAAGGTAATTGAGCTGGTACCGCGTGCACGAACTCAGCCATCAGCAGGGCAAGCTCGGATGCCAGGTAGCCAGCCAGTTCGGCGGCGGCTTTGGTATGGCGGTGGCCCTGATATTCGGCTTGACGGAAGGCGGCTAGATATACTCCTCGTAAGTCGCTATGACCACTCTGGTTAGGGAGGGGCCAGAAGGTTGGGGAGATCCCCGCTTGCACCGACTTTTCCCATAACCATTTGGCTAGATGATGGTTTAGTGGACCGATGGCTGCGGCCCTTTTGTTCAAGAACAGGGTCAGACAATCCCGATCCATCTGTTCGGGAGGAGAGGGAACTGCCGGGTTCTGGCTTAGTTGCGACCAAGCGTCAGCTATTTCGAGCAACTGGTCTTTACTCCAGGTGGGAGAACCGTCATTATTGAGCAGTTTTGGTTCGCCCCAGGCTGCCAACATGCTGGAGAAAAGAGAGTCACCGATGGAAGTGGGTGTAAATCCATAAACTTTATCGCTCCTGACTTCAGTTATGCAACTGAGAAACTGTTCCCAGGTCCAACCAGTAGACATGACATCGGCTTGGCTGCAGGTAGTTGGTTGCCATAAGTCATTATTGACCAACATAACCCGAGGGAAGAGGGCGACGGGTAAGGCATAAATCTGCCCTTCGATTGCCGCCTGTTGCCAAACGGCCTCAGGCCAAGCCAACTTATCTTCCTGGGTGAGGTAAAGCTCCAATGGAACCTGCAGGTCCCCAAAATAGGTCTGCGAACTATCTGCATGGAAATACAGGTCGGGTGGGGATCCCTTGTCCAGTGCTAGTTGTAGCCGTTCCATTGCCTGAGCATCAGGCAAATAGGTAATGTTAACTTGGAAGTTGGGGTGGGTCGCAGTGAATTCTTTGATGCTTCCTTCCAACTTTTCTCTCACGGGATTCAGGTCGGGCAAAGCGGGTAATTTAACCCATAGCTCCAACTGATAGGTTTCGTCGGGCCGGGTTTGGACCCGGGGGTTGATATAGTGCTGTCCTCTGAGTACGGCATAACAATAGGGGAATGCTTGCAGTCCTCCATAGATCAGGAGCCCGATGAGAGCGAAGACAACCACTCGACGCGGCCATACTTTGCGGCGTATTCTTGAGCGTGCCATGTTTTCCCTCCTAACGTAAACCCAATAGGGCTAGAACGTTATTGTCGGCTTGCCCGGTAGGGCGTAGGCCATAGTAGGCCTGCAATTTGCTGACGGCTGTGGCCGTATCAGGTCCATAGCGCCCATCGGTATAACCGGGGTTAAATCCGGCTTCCCGCAGTGTAAGCTGCAGCATTTGCACTTCCTTGCTGTTCTGCCCTATTCGTAGAGGGGAATTGACGGGTATGCGGGGAAAGGGCCCGATAATAGAAACCCGGGTGCCCACACTGATCCAGGGATATATTTCTTCCACATCTCTATTCTGCATGCGAATACAGCCGGCGCTGGCAGCCGTCCCAATAGATCTGGGGTTATTAGTGCCGTGAATCCCATAAATCCCCCAGGGCACATTTAGACCTAACCAACGGGTACCGAAACCACCACCCCAGTTGGTGCCCTTCTGAATGATGCGCCACTCACCCACCGGCGACTTGGTGGAGGATTTCCCCACAGCACAGGGATAAACTTTAAAGACTTGGTCATCCACCAACAGAGTGAGGGTTTTCTTCTCGGTGTCAATCTCAATGCGAAGTTCCCCCGGTGGCGGGCCGGGAGAGATAGAACCAATATTCTCGTGGGCTAATGAGATAGTGAGCGCTTCTCGCTCCTTGGCCCCGAAAATGCCGTTAGTCGGTAAGCGCAGCCATGCTTGTAGTTTTTTGACGGCTACCTGGGTGGATTCGTCAAAGGTGCCATTGATGTCACCCTCGTAGTAGCCCAGTTCTTTTAGAATTACTTGAAGCTCCTCCACATCTATGCCCCTCTGTGCCGGCGTGGTCAGGCTCAGGTCGCGGTTTTCTTCTTGGCAGTTACACTGCAATGGGGCAGCTTCTACTTGTGCAGTGATAGAGGTGAGGGTGATGGCACACAGGAGGAGACAGAACCACAGATATTTCACGCAAGGTACACCTCCCTGTCGAGAAAATTTCCTTGTTCAACTATATGAGTGGTGGAAAAGAAAAAGAAGCTGCCCGAGAGAAAGCTCGGACAGCTTCTTGTATTGTCATGAAGCTCTAGTGATGGGCTACTCGGGCCCGCAATTCAGCTAGTTTGCCGGGATTAAAACGGTCAACCGTTGACAAGTATCCCGTAATACGACGAATGCGTCGCACGGCAGTAGAGCCGCAACCGGGGCACTCGTCGGGGAATACCCCGCTATAGCCACAGGCTAGGCATTCATCGATGGGAAAATTGATGGCGCCATAACCGATTCCCGCCTCCGCCATGGTGCGCACAATCTTGTCGGTTGCCTGCCAGTTGGGCCCTGGCGGTGCGTCCAACTCCACGTAGGAGATGTGCCCCGCGTTACAGAAGGCATGGAAGGGGGCCTCAATCCGGATCTTCTGGGCGATGGGGAGAGAGTGATAAACCGGTACATGAAATGAATTGGTGTAAAACTCCCGGTCGGTAACGCCCTTTATGATACCGAAACGCTCTGCGTCGGGGCGTACCATTTTGCCCGATAGCCCTTCTCCCGGGGTTGCTAACAGGGTGAAATTCAACTTGTATTGCTGGGTGGCTTGGTCGCACATGGTCCTCATGTATTGAATAATCCCAGTCCCTAGCGCTAGAGCGTCCGCACTCTCACCGTGATGCGCGCCGCACAGAGCTGTCAATGCTTCCGCCAACCCGATAAAACCGATGCTGAGCGTTCCGTGTTTGATAGCCGGCTCAATCCTGTCCGCGGAGGCAAGTTTGTCGCTGTCTAGGTAGACGTTTTGTCCCATGAGGAAAGGCATATCCTTTGCCCTTAAATTGGCTTGGATGCGGTAGCGGTGAAGCAGCTGCTCTATAGTTAACTCCATTATTTCTTGTAATAGGGAGAAAAAGCGGTCCACATTCCCCTGGGCCTTGATGGCTAATCGGGGCAAGTTGACACTTGTAAAAGAAAGGTTGCCTCTACCCGTAATCTGCGCTGGTCCGTTAACGTTGCTCACCACCCGAGTGCGGCACCCCATATAGGCTACCTCATCTTCATGTTGGTTGAAGGGTGCATCCAGGAAGGAAAACGAGGGGTTGAGCCGCACTGACGCCACTTCTAAAGCTAGCTGATAGAGGTCATAGTTGGGGTCACCCGGATCAAAATTGATCCCCTTCTTGACCTTGAAAATAATGTTTGGAAAAATAGGATGTTCGCCCCGGCCCAAACCCGCTTTGTAAGCTAGGAGTAATTGCCGGGTAACGCGCCGAGCCCCTTCGGAGGTACCTGTTCCCACATTCAAGCTGCTAAAAGGTACTTGGGCTCCTGCTCGCGAATGTAGTGTGTTAAGATTGAAGATCAGCGACTCCATTGCTTGGTAAGTATCGTCTTCGCTAGCCTGTTCGGCAAAGGGGCCTATGTCTTTGTCAAAGTTGGGGAAGGATTGGCCACCGTGCATATCGTTCTGTAACCCTTGCAGGATAATGGCTGCTAGTGCCGCTGCAGTACCTATGCGACGGGGCGGACGAATATAGCCGTGGCCCGGGTTGAACCCATTGACCAACAGCCGATGAAGGTCGGTTTGTACACAGGTCAGAGTCATGCCATACCAGGCGAAGTCATGGATATGTATATCCTTTTCTCGGTGGGCAGTGGCGATATGCTCGGGCAAGCCGCGCCTTTCCCATAGGTAGGCACTGGCTGCCTCGAAAATCTGTAAGCCTTTAGCCGAGGGCGAATTGCCCACATTTGCATTTTCCTTATGGGTTTCCCGCATTATTTCTTGCATGGTATCAAGGAGTGCATGTTTCCCTTCCCGGTAAGCAGTGCGCTGATTGCGGTAAGTGATGTAGGCGCGAGCCGTCTGTAGATACCCAGCTTGCATGAGGGCCCTTTCCGCTGCGTCCTGCACTTCCTCTACTGTCGGGGATTCTCCCCTTGTTAGTTTACTAAGTTCCTCTAGGACAAGGGGGCAGAGTTTAGTCGCCGTGTTCTGATCTCCTTCTTTAGTCGCCTCTAGTGCCTTTGTTAAAGCTGCGACAATCTTGGCGGGGGCAAACTCAACCCGGCGTCCATCCCGTTTAATGATGTGTGCAAAAGTTGGGGCCAATGTCTTCACCTCATTCTCTCTAACTGATACAATATCTAGTAGTAACTATGTCTTAACATACTAGTACTAGTGTAACAGCTAGCCCTATAGCTGACAAGCTTATGTTTGGAAAATGGACATGCCCTATTAGCTTAATGGTAGGAGGACAAACATGCAAGTTAGATTGGCAGGTATTAAACAGGAAAGTGTTACCGATGGTATTGGTTTAAGGGCTGTAGTGTACTTTCAGGGTTGCCCCCACCATTGCCTAGGCTGTCATAACCCGGAGAGTCATGACCCCAAGGGAGGGTATCTGGCTGAAACCGATGAAATTCTTGATCTGTTGTGCAACAACCCACTGATTGATGGTATTACCTTATCGGGCGGAGAGCCCCTACTACAACCAGAGGCGGCATTAGCTTTAGCGCGGAGCGCGCAGAAGCGGGGCAAATCGGTGTGGCTTTATAGTGGTTTTACCCTGCAGGCTATTATGAAAGATCCGGCAAAGCGGGCTGTACTAGCCTATACCGACATGCTGGTGGATGGGGCTTTTATTCTAGCCGAACGGGATCTGAGTCTGCCTTTCCGTGGGTCGCGAAATCAGCGGTTACTCACGCCGGCTGCTTGGCAAGCACTAGACGATTAGCCGATTGTGCTACTTTTTTCGCGGCTGTACGTATAGAATGGAAGAGGAAGAAGGGGAGGTGTATAGCATGCGGTATCGCCGTCTAGTAAGGAGCCGCACTAACCGGGTTCTTACGGGCCTCTGCGGCGGGATTGGGGAATATTTGAATATTGATCCGGTGATTATTAGACTTTTGTGGTTGTTCTTACCGGGACCAAACCTAATCGCCTATATAATCGGGTCCCTTATTGTTCCGGAGGCCTAAGGGATGGGGAGGAAGCTTATGCTTAGAAAAAGTCTGCTAGTTGCTTTAATAGCGTTGCTGATATTTCCTGTGGGAGTGGCTCAGGCAGCTCCCACAGTGCTGACTCAAGCCAAAACTGCCGATAAGGTAATCGCCCTGACCTTCGATGATGGCTGGGATAACAGAACCTGTGAGTTGGTTCGGCAAATTCTAGCTGAGCATGGGGTAATCGCAACTATCTTCCCTGTAGGTAGCTGGGCAGCCGGCAATAGTTCCGTAGTTAAGAGGTTTCTCGCCGATGGACATGAGCTCGGCAATCATAGTATGACCCACCCAAAATTGACCATGTTGAGTCTGGCTCAGCAGGAAAAGGAGTTGCGCGAAGCCCA
>MTKW01017419.1_pt1 | contig 12248 bp, 7 predicted proteins | sample 1042761 | NCBI WGS metagenome assembly MTKW01 (sample SAMN06205366, study PRJNA360243) | anaerobic digester metagenome | biome: Wastewater treatment plant; feature: Anaerobic digester sludge; material: sludge; isolation source: anaerobic digester fed with sludge from wastewater treatment plant ...
TGAATGGGGTTCAAGAGGCCCCGCGTTCAAATCGCGGCAGCCCGACCAACAAAAACAGGGTTTTGGGATTCACGCTATACCTAAAGTAACGGAATTTGCTGAAGTTTGACTGCAATTCATTAAGGTAGAGAAGACCAGACGACGAAACGGGAAATCTGCGTAAACAAAGGGTTTCCATGGTTCGTCGTTGTTTTTTTGATTCCTTTTTAACATGAAAAGCCGAAATCACGCGGGAAAGCCGTGTATTATGTTAATATAGTGAAACGAGTTCTATACGTGCGACAAAGAAGGTATGCAATATAGTATAAAACAATGAGTGGTATTACTGTTTTATGTTGATTATGGTCTAATTACACAGTACGACTTCAAGAATTATGGTTCTTGCAACCGCCGAATCTCCGAATGGGCCAGGGGTGGTGCGTTTCTACTGAGTGGGAGGTCATAGAATGAGCCGGCTTAGAACTGTGAACGGGCGCATTCTCTCCGTTATCGGATTCTCCTTCCTCTTTGCTTATATCCTGTCTTTCCTGTTTGAGGGGCAGGTCCTCTACAGTCTCTTGGAGCTCCGTAAAGCCGAGGCCTCCGGTTACATACTGGCAGCTATTGTTTCACATTTTGTGGGACTGTTCTCTTGCGGCTATCTTGCGAAGTCTCCAATCGTGGCAAAATATACAATGTTTGGCGGTATGGGTGTATGTTTCATTGTGACTTTACCGTTCTTTTTTACTTCATCAGCGCTGTGGGCAATAGCGTTGCTCGTCAGTGGGTATGTGTCAGGCTGTGCCGTGGCGTCGTGGGGCTATTTCCTCAAGGCATTTACTCCAAAGAATGAACGCATCAAATCCTGCGCGGACGTTCTGATCTACTCTAATATTATGATGATTGCAGTTAATGTGGTGGCCATGAATCGGTCACCATTTTTCGGACTTGCTCTTTCTATGTTTTGCCTTGTGGCGGGTATGGCGTTCATTTGGGTGGTGCCTACCGATACGAACAATGGCTGGCGGAAGGAAGAAAGCAAACCGAGCGGCGACATACTAAAACCGTTGATGTTGCTATGCCTATTTGTCTTTATCATAACGATCGACTCTGGCCTTATGTATCAGGTCATAAATCCCAGTTTTGAGCATCTTACAGGCCTCGTGAGTTGGTATTGGGCCGTGCCATATATTGTAGCCCTCGCCATTATGCGGAACCTGCCAATGAAGGTCAAACGTTCAAGTATTTTGTATGTTGGTGTGGCAATGATTATGGGGGCATTCATAAGCTTTATGCTGCTCGGACGGAACGCTTCGGATTATCTTGTCGTGGATACCCTGATGCTCGGCGCATGCGGTATTTTCGATCTGTTCTGGTGGAGTATCATCGGGGAGATGCTGGACTATACTGAAAATCCGGTCAAGGTGTTTGGCATTGGGCTCTCATCAAATGTGTTCGGAGTGCTTTGCGGCGGTGTTGTCGGAATGGCGGTAACTTCCTTTCAACTCCCTGGCGCAGAGGTGGCGGTCATTGCCCTCACGATTGTATGTGTCACGCTAGTTATGCTACCGCCGCTCAACCGTCAGCTTATTATGCTGCTTAAGAATCATGCTTATCTTGCTGCCTATGATAGCATGAGCGAAAACCAGCAGACGGCTATCCTTCATCAGATAAAAACCCTTGTTCCTCTGACCGACCGGGAGCAGGAGGTATTACAGCTTATCCTTTTCGGCAAATCCAACCGTGAAATTGCCGAAACGTTGTTCCTCAGCGAAAGTACTATCAAAACCCACACAAGAAATATTTTCTCAAAATATGATGTCCGCAGCCGTGCGGAGCTTATTAGCATCCTGCTTAGAAACCAATCCGATTCGTAACTGCAAAAACCTCATAAATACTGATAATTCGGCCTCTCATACTAAAGTATGAAAGCCTTTTTACTGCGATTTCATACTTTAGGTCGATGACTTACCCCTCATTTTGCGCTAACGCTTTATACAGGAGGCGTGATGGTATATGAGGGCGATCCGGAAACTGCGCAATGGTTACGCCGTGCTTTTTGCAGCCGGTATTTGCTTGACAGTGTGGTTTGCAGTGAAGGTCATGGCGGGGGCTGCGCTCATTTTTGGAGCCTTAAGTATCGCCTTGTTCATATTCTTGGTAAGGCAAAGCCGTTTGCTTCATGACGCAAATCTTATCTGGGACAATCGCATCCTCGTGGTTCCGTCGGTTGTAGTCTCCATATCGGGAGGCAATGAAGAAACAGACCCTTGCGAAACCGTAGTGTCCACCTTCGGTATCCTTATTGGCAGCAAAATCTACAAATGGGGTTGTGAAGGGGTGCGTGGAGTACGGCTGAATGCCATTGAAATTAATCGAACCCGGATCTATCTGACATTCGGTGACGGAGTCGAAACCATTCGGGTGGAGCTTCTCCACGGTATGGTCGACGAACAGGCGGTGATGGAGGTGAAGCAAAAACTATGGCGTGAAACCGGCGCGGAATCGGTCGTCAGCGGCTGGTAAAAGGGTAGTTCTTCTCACGTTGTTTGTAGGATCAGGAAAGAGGAGATGGTTATAATGCAGAAAAACTACAGGAGAATACGAAGGCACCTATGTATCCTATTGCTCGTGTGCATAGTGTCTACCTTTCCTATAGTGACAGTACCGGTGTTTGCGGCAGAAGGTACCGGAGTCACTGTAACTAATGTTCCAAGCATGCTCTGGGGAGGGCTTGGGCAGTATGTTGAATACGAAATGGACGGCATAAAATACCGTACTGACACGGCTTCCAGTGCGATAAACCGGTTGGCTTGGAGTCGCATGACACAGGAAGATCGTCGCAAAACTTATGATAGGTTGTTTACCACGGCTGCAAGAAAGGCTGCCTTCGGAGAAGATGGGTTTGCCGATATCGTAAGCTGGATTCGTGAAACCAACGAATGGTTCAAAGCCAATAGGCTTTGGAAGGACAGGATTGCCAACCGGGATTACCCTGAGCTACATGCGGTATTTAGCGATTCGGCGTCTTTGAGTACCGTCTATTCAGATTGGGACACGTTTAGGCTCTACTCTATCCCGCAGAATGTACCTCCGCGTAAACTGGAAGTAGAAGAGTTTGATAGGGCGCTGGCGGACGTAGAACTAAACTATGGGATCGGGCGACAATTCTATCAAAAAGTAGTGGATATGCACGCTAAGAATATCGGTGCTGCTGTGTCCTTTACCATAATGCAATGTACCCAGATGCTCAGTGACATGCTTTTTGTTCCCAGCGTAGTCCAGGGAGCAAGTGTTGCTACCTCCGGCATGTTTGCTGATGTGACAAATGTATTGTTGCAAGTTGTTGGGCTTGACGGCGGTTCCATCGCCGAAAAGGTAAACAAAGCTCTTGAGGGAGAGTCGGTGCAACTTACCGTGGGAGAGCAAATCAAGCTTCGCGCCGCGGTGATTGACACCTACGTTATTCTTGCACAGCGGAGCAAGAATGATATGGACGCGAGCATGAATGCTTTGCGTGCTGCCCATACCAAAATAGAAGAGTTGTCTCAGGCAATTGAATACTATGACCGGCAACTTGAGCTAGAGAAGCAGCAGGCAAAGAAAAACTACCAGACAAATCTGGATGAGACTCTTGTCAGCCCTACGCCAACTGAGCCGGGAGAAAGCGATGAGGTTTACAGCACCCTGGCTTTTATGTGGAAGACAGAAGCAGAGCTTAAACGGGATCTGTTTCATAATAATTTCAACGAATGGCTGTCCGAAAACAGTATTGAAGATGGTTATGCGTACCCTCAGGCGGCAGAACTGGTATTTGCCGAAGTGTTGGCACAAAAGGCAGTCTTGGATCAAGAAGTTGCAGAAAAGGTGGATATAATCTGCGATAAGATCAAGACCGCTTACACCAATGCAAACGGAAAGGTAGAAGCGTTAGAAGCAGAGCTTGGCGGGCTGCAGAACCAAGTGAATTCCAACTTGCCAGAAGATGAAACTGATCTCATCAGGGTTCCCGTGGGGGATACCTTCTTTTACGGCACAGAAGTTTTCGCCCCTGAGCTTGAAAACTACGCTAATTCTGGGCGGGCATATGATGACTATTTCCAGGAACTACAGGCCCACATTTCTGAATATAAGACGAAAGTCGCTGATCTGTTGGCGAGTGTTAAGGCATTAAAAGACGGGACTTCGGGGTTCTACGGAGAGATCGAAAAAGATGTTCAGGATGTGATGCTTTATCTTGATCTACTGGACAGCCTGGCGGAAAATTATTCGACTTTATATCTCAATGCAGTTTGGAAGTTATACAATGACTCAGGCCAAGACATCGATCCAAACTACGATCAAATTCCTTTTATCAACCCGTATAATGATGATGAAGGAGCATACCGCACAAACGGTTTTGAGATAGCAGTTGATCAAAATTGCCTGTCGGCTGAAGTGTATACACCTGATGCATTAGCGGTCACTCGTCCAACTGGGGTATATGATCAAGCGTACACGTTGTATCAGGAACTCTCGGATATGGAAGAGGAACTAGATAGTGCATATTCTGCAAGCTTTCAAAATGATGCAGCTTACAAGGCGGGAAGAACAAAGTACTACGAGGAAATGGACAACTGGCTTTTGGCATACAAGACGCTAGAACAGAAGATGGCCAACGCTCTTGGTAAGATAAAGAGTATCACAGACGCTTACGAGGCGTCATGGGATGGTACTTTCTTTCTCGGAAGCTATGACTACATCAGTTATCAGCCTTACCTTTACAACACCGGTTTGGTATCTGTTTCCGCCTTCGACGTGGCGGGCTTGCGCGAACATATTCGCGGCGGCGGGAATACTTCATCCCTATACACAAAACTCAAGGATATTGAGCGCAAAGCGGAGATTAATGAAGCGGTGGCGGCGGACCTTATCGGGCAGATTGGTGCTCTAAACATTGAAATGGAGCAGATGAGAGATGATACACTAGACAATTACGCAGTAAGCAAGGGAATGCCGTGCAAGAATTTCTACTCCCTTCGAAGTGAGTACGGCCTTGACGATAGATGGGGCAATTTGACTAGAAGCAGCGACGACGTCTTGGCCTACTTCAACACCTGCGATATCCCCCAAATCTGCGATATTTTGCAGGGAGAAACCGATGACGTTGTCTTCATGCAAAACGCCATTAAGGAAATTCGAGGCTATCTTGATGCCGATACGGTGGCCACCGTTCCCGTCAGTAATCGCCTGTACGACATTTACCGGAAGGCTACGGGCATTAAGGACATATATACCGGCGGCACCTACAACAATTATGGCCTTCTGACCGAAGCACAGCATACGGAACTTCTGTATCTGTATGCAAATCCCAATGATGCCGATGACATTTACAACACGATGAATTCCGTCCGGTACAAACACGAAGACGTAAGTTACACCTATCCGCCTTCACCACATGATGGTGTGGATCAATTTGGCCCTGTTGGGGAGCCCACTTCTACTGCGGCATTTCCTGGAACGATGGCGGTGCAGGCGCCCATCTACCATCCCCTGGCCGTTGAAGCAAAAAGCATTACCGCAACGCTGTATGTCTATGATGCCGGCTGGTCAAAGGTTCAAACCCTAAGCGGTACAGAAGATTTGCTAGACGGGATTATTGACACGGGAAACGACATGCTTAGAATGTCTTTTACGGGCCTGGAAGACGGAAGGGATTATCGAGTGGACTGGGACATCGTCCATGCCCCTTATGGTACGGCAGAGCACGAGGAAGGAAACTACTACTTTACATATACCGCTCCTGTTGGAGTTTTTACTACAGTCGAACTGAATGAGGAGACTTATGATTCTGCCAGTGTGGCCGTTACCAACAATTCTGGCGAAGTGCTTAGCGACAAGTATGTATATCTAGATGGCTATGACGAAGATGAAAACCTCGTTTTGTCACAAAAGAAGACGCTGAGTCCTCTGGATACGGGACAAACAACGACGCTTGAGTTCACCTTTGACGACGCTGTCTACACTGTTGAAGCCTGCGTTGAGGGCGAGGGAGGGCAAAGGCCGGGGGCCCCTGTCCGGCTGGAGGTTGAAGGCGGAGACAGTATAATAGCAGTCCCCGGAGTCGGAGAAGCAGCCAATGATTCGGTTCCCTTTACCGCCACAGTGTACGATCAGTACGGAGAGGTCTACGAGGGGGGAACCATCGACTGGAGCCTTTCCCCACAGACGAATGGCGTTTCCATCGGTCAAGACGGGGTTGTCACAGTGACAAGCGCAGCGAGAAATGTAATTAGCGATGACTTGATTTGCACGGTTACCGCAACCCTTCGCGGTACAACGGTTTCAGGTACGAAAGTTTTCACGACAACTATTGATATCGTGAGTGAGGATGTAGTTGTGGATTGGACAGCCGTTGAGGATATGATTGGCAGCGCAAGTTATACATACGGTGATAGAGACGATAAAGCCGGCCCTCTTGGAGAAGGTGCGGCGGCTGCAGGTGATATTCCTCTTCAGGGAACGTTTTCCTACAAAGACCCTGAAGGGATAAGGAATTCAGGAGAGCAAGTCATTACAGTGATTTTTACTGTAACTACTGCAGGAGACTACCAGGGGTTACAACTGGAGCATGACGTTGCGGTTACAGTAACTAAGCGGGGAATTACCGGTACCTTGATGATAACCGGAAAAGGTGCTGTGGGTGAAATGCTGACCGCTGTCTTCACCTCTGAAATCGGCCCGGAAGAATATGCCATTGTATGGTTATCCGGAGGGAGTCCGGTTGTAACAGCGCCAACCTATACCGTGGCAGCGGGAGACCGGGGTAAGACGATTACTGTAAGGGTCGTGGGCAAGAGAAACTATACAGGAGAAGTTGCAGGCGAGAACGGAATATCCATTCCTTCTCTTATTCCCGAAACACCCGGGACAGGCGGAGACGAAGGTTCACCATCACCTGGGCCACGTCAGCCAGAGAACGGGAACGATATCACTGCCGAAACAACATCCGGCACAATTACAACTGCCGTAGTCGACAGAGTCAGGCTGGAAACCTATATTGAAACAGCAGAAAGAGGTTCGGGAATCGTCATTACCATATCAGAAAATGACACCTCAACCGCCGAGATTCCGCTAGACACTTTTGAAACCATGGCGGAAAGGGAAATGACTCTGACATTGCAAAGTGGCGCTACAGCCATTAGCATTCCCTCTGCCTCCATAGATTTCGGCGCGGTGAGAGAACTTTTCGGACCGGAAGCAGAGTACGGCGACATCCCCGTCTCCATTTCCATTTCACAGCTTTCCCCTGGTGAAACGGCTGCGCTGCACTCGGCAGCCGCGTCGGAAGGGCTGGGAATTCTAGGTACTCCTGTTGTGTTCAGTGTTTCCGCATCTTTCAATGAAAAGACTGTTGAAGTCGCCAGTTTTAAGCAGTATGTACAAAGGCGTTTTGAGGTTACGCAGGAGATCGCGGAAAACGTTTCAACAGCTCTTGTTTTCCAAGAAGATAACACCTTCCGGCCTGTACCGACTTCTGTATGCTTAGAGAATGGCAAATACTATGTCATCGTGGCTTCCCGCACCAACTCGGCCTATGTGCTTGTATCCCATACTGTCTTGTTTGGTGATACAGGCGGTAGGTGGTACGAGGATGTGGCGAAGGAGATGGCAGGCAGACAAATCATCCGGGGTACTGGCAACAATACCTTTGCCGGAGACAGAGAGATCACCAGAGCCGAATTTGCGGCCATCATTGTCCGCGCTTTGGGTCTTGCTGAAAAAGGCGTATCTGCATTCAATGATGTACCCAAAGATGCATGGTATAACGGAGCGGTTGCCGCAGCGGCAGAATACGAAATCGTGTCTGGGCGGGGTGAAAACAGGTTTGATCCGATGGCTAAGATCACCCGTGAGGAAGCAATGCAGATGGTATTTAACGCCTCGAAGCTTACTCCGTTTAGTGGAGTGGAGGGAGAAGTCAACAGCGAGGCCTTCAGCGACTACGAAGCGAAGTCCCAATGGGCTGCGGAAGCAGTTGACTTCAATCTGATCAACGGCCTGATTGTTGGTTCAAACGGCAAGATCAATCCGAAGGCAAACATAACCCGCGGCGAGACTGCTGCAGTTGTCTTGAGACTATTGCAAGAAGCAAACCTGGTGAATGATAGAACCGAAATGTGAGTGCAGGCTGCTGATGAAAAACCCGTGGGCAGAATTATCGCGCCCACGGGTTTCTTAACGCGATAAACCCGCACTATAACACCACTTTACTCAGTATCAGCACGATTACCACCTTGCAGAGCAACCCTAGGGGGTATGTTGCCCCATATCCGCCGGCAGCTTCATTGCACCCGGTGGCGTCAATGGCTGCGCCCAGACCAGGGGTAGAGGTCATGCTACCGCAGATGGCTCCCGATAGGATGACCCAGTTCATCCCCAATACGTAACGTCCGAATAAGAAACCAACCAAGATCGAAGTAGCTGTAGTGAAGATGCCGACCAAGACTAGCATGGCATTTGGCCCGGATATGGCGGTTACAGCTTGATGACCATAATTGAGGCCTACGTAGGCCAAAAAGTAATACAGGGCTACCTGCTTAATTACGTTGAGGGCTCGTTCATCCATTCGGAAGCGGCCTCGACTACCCAAGACCAGGGCTGTAACCAGTACTCCCCCTGTGGTACCCAGGCTAATCCTACCAATTGAGCCCAGGGGTATACTAATGCTACCCAGTAAATATCCAATGATAGATACCAGCGCTAGGGTGGCCATACTGAATGGTGCAGGCTCTGGTTCAGCAGCCGTATCATTATTGCGATTAACTAGACCTCTATCTAACTGCATGACCTCTCGCTGCAAATCCAACCCGAAAATTCGAGGCAATATCTGTATGCCGGTAATGACAGTTATCACACTAAAAGGATACGCAACAGCATAACCCATACCTACGCTCGCCTGGGCGGCTCGGGCTGCCGGCGATGACGGATCGGCAAACATACGGGCAGCAGATTCTAGGGCTACACCGAGTCCAGGCGAGCTGGTCAGCGCGCCGGTGTAAAGCCCGGTGATGGCACGCATATCGAGGGCGCCAATCAGGTGAAAGAGTGAATAAGCCACACTTGCGCCAGTAAGGGTGATAACGATGGCTAGCAGCAAAAACTTAATGCCATTACCATGAAAGACTTTTGCTACGCTTTTTGAGGCAATCAAGCCTACTGAAGCAACAAACAGGAGAAGAAAAAAATCGAAATATGCCTTATCTATTAATCCATTTTTCACTATACGCACTGCATACACAGGAACGTCAGAAGCTCCGTCAGCTACCGCGGTTTCGAATGGCGCCACAAGGCGGCTGTAGACTAGCCAGCTTAGGGCCATGCCGGCAAACAGCGTGCCCGAAACACCGAGTTTGAAACGTGCTACATTTATCTTGCCAAGGTAATGGCCGCACAAAATAGCCAGGCTCATTAAGAATAGTGGTTTAGTCAGCAAGACCATCTGCAATTCATCTCCTGCCTGCTGGATTTCTCCTTAAGCTAGTATAACTGATTACAGAATCCGTTGCCCGTTCATCACTATAGCTTCTATTTGGATCTGCAGTCCCAGCCTGGTGTAGATAACCCAGAACTTGATTGACAACATCTACCATCCCACGTATAGTGGGAAAAAGCGTGCGGGGTGATTCCGTTGGTCATCGCAACTAAGGCCCTCACAAAAACGTTTACCACCAAGATCAAGGAACCAGGGCTTAAGGGCTCAGTTCAAGCCATTTTCAGACCGGCAGCTGTAGATGTTCGCGCTGTCAAAGGAATCGACCTTTGTGTGGAACGCGGGGAGGTTGTGGCATTCATAGGCCCTAATGGCGCAGGCAAATCGACAACCATCAAGATGCTTACAGGCATACTACATCCTACTAGCGGAGAGGCGACCGTGCTGGGGCTTACCCCATGGAAGGACCGTGAGCGGCTTTCATACAAGATAGGCTCTGTATTTGGCCAGAAATCGCAGCTGTGGTACCACCTGCCTCCAATCGATACTTTCAATTTGCTCGGAAAGATATATGAAATGGACCAATCTGAGCAGATAAAGCGCCGTGATTTCCTGGTTGAAGCTTTCGAGATTGGGGATCTGATGAAGATTCCCGTGAGAAAACTCTCCCTGGGCCAAAGGATGCGGTGTGAAATTGCCGCGTCGCTGTTGCACAAACCTGAAGTCATTTTCCTTGATGAGCCGACTATCGGGTTGGACGTAGTTGCCCGCCAAAATGTGCGCCAGACTCTGAAACAATGGAACGACCAGGAAAAGGCCACGATATTTCTAACATCCCACGATGTTGGAGATATTGAATACCTGGCCGGTAGGGTGGTCATCATCAACCACGGACAGATAGTGCTAGATGATCAGGTGAAGAACCTTAAATACCACTATCTGAGAAAAAAGATCGTTGATCTGAGATTTTCGGCTATACCTCCGGAACTGCACATTGCCGGTGTCAGAGTGCTTAAGTCTAAGGATACTGGGCTAAAGCTTGAGGTAGATACCGGCGTCGCCGGTATCGATGGAGTTATATCTGCTATCCTGAAGGAATACGAGGTTCAGGACATATCAATATCAGACCCCCCTCTTGAGGACATTATCGCAAGCATATTCACTGCAAAAGAGGAGGGGGCCTAGATGGGCCGGAAGATATCCAAGTATGTTGAAGTATTCAAGGTAGGCCTGCTTTCAAGGCTTGCCTATGTCTACGACGTGATATTCAGGCAGCTATTCCTGGTAATCGTCATGTATGTATTCGCCCAGCTTTGGCAGACCACCTACGCCTGGGAAGGTACAGCTGATATCTCCGGATTCACAATGAAGCAGATGATATGGTATTTGGCCCTGGCCGAGAGCATGGTTATGGGTATGCCTGCAGTAGGGAAGACCATCGACGAAGAGGTCAAATCCGGTTCGCTTGCCTATAGCCTGAGCAGGCCTTACAACTATGGCCTGTTTCATTATGCAGGATATATGGCAGAGGTTTCCTTTCGTTTTCTGCTCAATCTGCTGATTGCCGGCTCTGTGGCCTGGGCTATTGTCGGCCCGCCGGTTTTTTCTGCCGGCACTTTTTTGGCTGGACTACTGTGTGTGATAATCGGCTTCACCATAGATTTCGGTGTACAGTTTGGCATAGGTCTTGGGGCCTTTTGGGTTGAAGATACCTGGGCTTTCCGGTTTCTCTACACGCGAATCGTCATGATCTTTGGCGGGATGATGCTTCCTTTGGATATTCTCCCTGATGCGGTTAGACAAGTGGCTCGAGCACTTCCCACCAGCTTGATTGTTTACGGGCCGGTGCGTACCTTCATCTCGTTTTCGCCAGGCGAATGGGCAATTTTGGTGGGAAAACAAGTCGTGTGGTTGACGGCAGTAGTCTTCGTGGTCAAATTGGTTTTCAAGACTGGAGTGAAACAGGTTAATGTTCACGGAGGATAGGAAGGGGGTGGCTGCCCCGGCCAGATATGTTTCATTTGTTTGGGAATACATGAAGGTAAACATGGCCATGGAAATGGAGTACAGGGCTGCCTTTTTGGCACGTATGTTCGGCATGATCGTTAACGATTGCATGTGGCTTTGTTTCTGGGTAATGTATTTTACCCGATTTCCCGTAGTGCAAGGATGGACGAAGAATGATGTGATTACCCTGTGGGCAATATGCGGGATAGGGTATGGGTTGGCCGCAGGAATTTTCGGTAACGCATTGCGCCTCGCGGGCATCATATCCTCGGGCAATTTGGATTTTTACCTGAGTTATCCGAAGAATGTGCTTATTCATGCCTTGTGCAGCCGAGTTGACGTGTCTGGCCTGGGCGATGTGTTGTTCGGCCCCCTGGTGTTCATTTTGCTGGCCAGGCCGTCTTTGCATGCGACTGTCTTATTCTTGGTGTCAGGAATCCTGGTTGCGTGTATCTTCACAGGTTTTTCTGTGCTGGCAGGGTCACTCGCCTTTTTTATCGGTAATTCAGAGAACGTGGCGGCACAAGTTTTCAACTCACTGATTCACTTTTCTACATACCCGTCAGTTATTTTCCACGGCACAATCAAAGTGGTGCTCTTTACCCTGATACCCGCAGGGTTCATAAACTCGGTGCCGGTGAAGGTTGTGCGTGACTTCGATCCGTTATTCTTCCTCGGTCTCATATGTGCGTCGATTTTCTTCCTGTCTGCAGCCAACTACGTATTCAACCTGGGACTCAGGCGCTACGAGTCGGGGAATCTGGTGCAAGCAAGGATGTAGTGTTACCTT
>MTKW01010551.1_pt1 | contig 12247 bp, 9 predicted proteins | sample 1042761 | NCBI WGS metagenome assembly MTKW01 (sample SAMN06205366, study PRJNA360243) | anaerobic digester metagenome | biome: Wastewater treatment plant; feature: Anaerobic digester sludge; material: sludge; isolation source: anaerobic digester fed with sludge from wastewater treatment plant ...
TTAATATCCACCTCTTTGAGCGGATGGGTCGGCAGGTCATAATCCTTGATGTCCTGCGGCGTAACACCCAAAAAAGACGCCTGAGGCACGCAGAAAAACGCGTTCAGATGTGCCGCATTTCCGGAGCCAACCTTTAGCGTCCGGTAAATGTTAAAGTACCCGTACGGATCACCGTCCACAAAGGCATAGACCGGAATCTTGAGGCTGTCGCTCAGCCGGCGGATAAAACGCCGACACGCCCGTGTCGGCACACCGCCCATACTGATCAGAATACAATCAGCCCTCTTCCAGTAATCGTACTTGACCAAACGCTGAAACATACCGGCTGTTTCAATCGCGAGGATGAATTTGGCCTTGCTTTCAAATTCGAGGTCCTCCACTTCGACGGGAATGGAATAGGCCCCGGAGCCGAACTTGGTACAGTCGATCCGCAGTTTTTTGCCGGCAGCGTCCTTGTCCACCACAATCAACTGCCCGGCCACATCGCCGCCTTTTTCCTCCGGAACAAACTTCAATTGCTCCCGGTTGACACCAAACATCGCTTCGATATCATCCATAATGGTATCAGACTCCGGCTGCTCATCAAAGCCCGCCTTGCCCCAGTTCTTTGAGATATAGTAGGCTTCTCGCTTGGTGGCCATGTCGTCGGTTTCGATCAATTCTTTGGACAGGGCCATCATTTTGAGCGTCTGGGCAAAAGTCTTGACGGTTTTGACGGTCAGCGTTCGCTTTTTGGCACGGTTTTGGATTTCAAAGTGCCCTTTTCGCGGGCTGTATTTGACGTTCGACAGCGTGCGAATGGGCGTCGTCATCGTCGGCTTCTGATCGGCCAGAATCTTTTTATAGACATCAGCGGCGTTGTCTTTTATTCGTTCGACAACGGGAACTTTCAAACTTTGGGTACGTCGAGCCATATGTTGAGTTACTCCTGCAATCATTCATACATTAAATGGTCTTACTGTAATGCAAAAGAACGACCAATGCAAGCGGTTTTGGAAATGCGCCCCATCTGACCCAACGCCACCGCCTGCAATCGACCGGAAGATCCGCTCCAAAATCACGACGGCAAGCCGTAAACCTCTTTTTAGAGGCGTTTTTAGGCGTTTTAATAAAATGTTTTCATTTTTTTTCAAAAAGGGTATTGACATTCAGCCCCCAGACCGATATAGTGAAAGTTGTCAATTGGGCCTTCGGGCCAGTCGATAATCCTCGGCGAGGCGAAGTGGTTATCCGTTTTCCCCCCCAGACGGAGCCGCGATCCTCGCCACTTTTTTTGCGCCGCGTCTTCAAGACAGGAAATAAAGAAATTCGATAGACCCTCTCCAACACGCTTAGAGCAACTTCTCAATAAACCATCGGCCCGACACATAGCAATCCGCCAGGGCCACAGCAATCAACAAGAACCAACGCACCGCCAGCCATCGCATCGAGATACGGCTTAGGCCCCAAACCACAGTCAGCACAATTGCCGATATAAGATAAAAAAAGGCGGGATAAAAATAGACCACGGACCTGTTTGTCACATACACGCAAAATGACAGTCCGCCCATAGTCGCGGCAAGCAGGGTGCAGCAAAAAACCCATTTTGAGTCATTTTTGCCCGCCCAGATCAGACTTTGAAGCCCCACCGCCGTCAGCCCGGCCAGAAACACCATCGGCAAAGCCGTCCAAATGACCGGACTGACACCGAAAACAGGATTTAGAAACGCCAAAACAAGCCCCACCGCCGGCGGAATCAGCACTGCCACCCGTTGGGCGGAAAGAAACACAAACACCCCCATCATCAACACCGGCAAACCAAAATGTGACACACTCAGCACAACTGTGCGTTCTGTCATTGACAACGGCAGAAATAATCCCAACAAATCATACCCCGAAAGCATTGTTTGCTGCGGCAGCAGGAACAATCGCACCGCCCAATGTTGAGAAAATGTCCAAAAAAACACAACAATAAAGGCAAACGGCAGTAAACAAAACGCCGCACGTATCAAAAAACGCATGAGATCTGGTCGAAAATGCCGACCCCAGTAGACCGCAGGACACAGCAGCCACGGCACAGCGGCAAAGGTCAAACCGGTCAGGGGATGAAAGTCGATAAAACTGAGTCCAAACGGCCCGAATCCATACACCAGCCCCCCTATCAGCGACGGCATCCAGCCGGCCACCCACCGTCGGCTCAAAAGAAAAATGCCCATGGCGCCAAGAGCGGGATTGATCGCGTAAAACAGCCGAAAAGACGTCCTCAGACTGTCGGAAAAAGGAAAAAACAGCAACACCGCCCACAGGCCATAAAACGTTGCCGCCATCACCGCACTAAACATCGGATTGACCGTCCACCCCTGACGCGAACCCATACGAAACACTCCTGCGGGCAATGCTTACTTTAAGACCACTTTGCCGGTGCCGGGGCTGATTTGCCCGATGCGATAGACAGCCTCCCCGCTGTGGGTTAATTTGTCTTGGATGGCATCGGCAAAATCCCTGGCCACAATCAGGACAAATCCAATACCCATATTAAACACGCGGTACATTTCCGACTTGCGAACCGGGCCCAGACGCCGGAGAAAATCAAAAATAGGCGGCTTGGGCCATGCTGACATTTGCAACACCGCATCGCAATCGCTCGGCAGCACCCGGGGAATATTGCCGACCAGCCCCCCCCCGGTGATATGGGCCATACCGTGGACAATCTTTTTGCGCTTGTAGCTGTTCAGCAAGGCCACGATGGACCGAACATAAATCCGCGTCGGTGCCAACAGCACAGCGCCGAGCGTAGCGCCGTCAAACTCTTTAAAAGTTGAATGAAGATCCAGTTTTTCTTTTTTGAAACAGATATGCCGAACCAGCGTATAGCCATTGCTGTGAAGGCCGCTGGAGGCCAGTCCCAACACGACATCTCCGGGACGAACAGCCTTGCCGGTGATCACCCGGTTTCGCTCCACCACCCCAACGGCAAAACCGGCCAGATCATATTCGCCCTCGGCGTAGATATCCGGCATTTCAGCCGTTTCACCGCCGATCAAGGCGCAATCCGCCATCCGACAGCCTGCCGCGACACTCTCGACCATCTCGGCCACCACCGCCGGCTCGAGTTTATGAATCGCCAGATAGTCCAAAAAGAACAACGGCTCGGCCCCCTGCACAATCATATCATTGACGCTCATTGCCACCAGATCGATGCCGAGTGTGCCGAACCGTCCGGCCTGTTGAGCAACCAACACCTTGGTACCAATGCCGTCTGTACAGGCAACCAGCACGGGGGTTTTGTAATTCTTTTTGAACAGTTTTTCGTCATAGTCCAGTCGAAACAATCCGGCAAACCCGTTTTCCAGCGCGATGACCCGCGGTCCGTGCGTGGATTTGAGGCTGCGGCTGATACGCCGCACCATGTCGTCGTTGGCATTTATGCTGACGCCCGCCTGTTCGTAACTGAGAGGAGTTTTCTTTGCCATTTACAGCTCAACATCATCAAATAATTGCATTTGGTGCCGTTCCATAGCGAATTTGCTAACAACGGTACTGACCGGAATACGATACTGCCCGCTCCAGCAGGCAGTACAATAATGATCCGCCGGCAACGATGCGCTTTTCAGCAAGCCCTCAAGGGACAAATAGCCAATGCTGTCGACTTCCAGAAACTCGCGAATTTCCTCCAGTGTCTTTTTCTGGTTGGCCAGCAATTCGCCATAGGTGGGAAAATCGATGCCGTAAAAACACGGATGACGCACTGGAGGACAAGCCACCCGCATATGCACTTCTTTGGCCCCGGCCAGTCGCAACGAGCGAATTTTGCCGCGGGTGGTCGTGCCGCGAACCACCGAATCATCCACAACGACAACCCGCTTGCCCTGCACGGCATTCTTAACGACCGTCAATTTCAGTTTGACACCCAGGTCACGCAACATCTGCGAAGGTGCGATAAAGGTTCGTCCGATATAGTGGCTGCGAACAAAGCCCATATCAAACGGAATGCCGCTTTCTGTCGAATAACCGATGGCCGCCGAGGTACCCGAATCCGGCACGGGAATCACCACATCCGCCTCGATGGGGTACTCGCGGGCCAGTTGGGCGCCGCAGCGTTTACGCATCTCGTGGACATTATCACCGAAAACAAAGCTGCACTGTTTGGCAAAATAGACATGCTCGAAGATACAGTGGGCCGGCGTGACCGTGCCGGGGGTCACAAAATATCGACTGCTCAGGCCGCGTTGGTCAAGGGTAACAATCTCGCCCGGGGCCACATCGCGAATGTATTCGGCCTCAATCACATCCAGGGCACAGGTCTCGCTGGCTACACAATAGGCCCCCTCGGCCGTTCTGCCGATACAAAGGGGACGAATGCCAAACGGATCCCGAGCCGCTTCGATACGATCGGGAAACAAAAATACCAGCGAAAACGCCCCCTGCGAATGATTCAAGACATGCCCGAGGGGGTCGGGCTTGCTGATATGGCTTGGCTTGGCCATCAGATGGATAATGATTTCGGTATCGTTGGTGGACTTGAAGATATGGCCGTAGGCTTCATATTCATCCCGCAGTAGCGAGGCGTTGATGATGTTGCCGTTGTGAGCGACGGCAACCTGACCTCGGGAATATTCACTCAAAAAAGGCTGGGAATTAGTAGGGTTTGCGGAGCCGCTTGTGGAATATCGCACATGGCCGATGGCGATTGAGTTATCCAGCCGCTCCAGTATCCCGCGGCCGGACCGAAACACGCGACTGACGTGTCCCATCCCTGTGTAGCACTGAATATACTCGCCGTCGCTGCTGGCAATGCCCGCCGATTCCTGGCCGCGATGCTGCAGGCTGTGCAGCGCAAAATACGTTTTATGAACCGCTTGCGGGTCGCCATAAATACCAAATACCCCGCATTCTTCCTTTTTGTCTGTCATAAGTCCTCGTGATTCCGAGATTAGGGGTTTCAAAAACATAAACTATATCAAATTCCTCCTTCAAGTCAATGCCTTTCTAAGGCGGTTTGCGGCGTGTCAATTTTGAACGATGGACAATAATTTTGCGTTTTTCAGGCCTAAAAACAACAAATATTCATGTTTGACAATGCCGCTTGCCGATAGTTAAATTGGTCAAAAAGCGCAATTTGGGCAGGATGCTATCGCAACCTTTTATGCACGAGGCAGAATATGGAGAAAATGAAGAACTTATTTACGACCGGCGAGGCGGCGGAAATCTGCAACATCAGCCAGCAGACGATTATCCGCTGTTTTGATTCGGGGAAACTGGACGGGTTTCGCATCCCCGGCTCGCGGTTTCGTCGTATTCCGCGCGAAAGTTTGATGCGTTTTATGAAAGAAAACGGCATTCCGCTGGACAACCTGATGGCCGATCGACAGGGTAAGATCAAAATCCTGATTGTCGATGACGAGCAGGAAATCGTGGATTTGATGGTCGATGTGTTCAATCGGGATGGACGGTTCGAGGTCCGCACCGCCACCAGCGGCTACGATGCAGGGTTGGTAACGCAGCAATTTATGCCCGATGTGATTATTCTTGATTATATGCTGCCGGATGTGAACGGAAATATCGTATGCCAGACGATTAAACGCAATCCCCATTTTGCCGGTATCCGCATTATCATTGTCAGCGGCGTGGTGAATCAGGATGAGATTGAAGGTCTCCTGCGGGCCGGGGCGGCGGATTTTATGAAAAAGCCATTCGACATCGCCCGCCTGGTGGAACGCATCGTAGAATTGGTATCGACTAAGACGGTTTCTATCTAACCCCCGGAGAAGGACGGCTTTGATGAGCAAACACGTTCACCAGCAGGCAGCCGCACGCCAAATCGAACGCGTTCTTCGACGCAGCGGCGGAATATCCACCCTGCCGGAAGTGGCTGCAGAACTGCTGACCCTGCTGGCCGAGGAGCCCTGCGATATGCCCCGGCTGGCGGCTCTTGTTCAGACTGACTCGACCTTAAGCGCGTTGATTTTGTCGCTGGCGGCGCGGGAACGCATCGCCTTTACCGACGGCCGTGCCGATATTCAGGAGGCAGTGGCTTTGCTGCCGCGGGAACTGCTGCGGGAGGCGATTCTATCGGTTCGGGTTTTCCCCACGCTGAACTGGACGGCCGAGAGCGAGAGCCGACGCCTGCTGCCCCGTCGTCAATTGGCCCTGCACAGTCTGGCAACCGCCTGCTGCGCAGAATTGTTGGCAGAGTTTGTTCTGCCTCCGGAACAGCGGCCCGCGGCGTATCTGGCAGGGCTGCTGCACGATGTGGGAAAGACGGCCCTCGACGAAATCATGCCCAAAAGCGTCGAGCGGCTTGTTGAGCAGGCCCGCGATACCGGACGCGAACTGTACGAAATCGAACAAGAGCAATTGGGATTGGATCACGCTATGCTGGGCCGACGACTGGCCGAAAAATGGCAGCTGCCGGCTTCCATCGTCGCCAGTATCTGGCTGCATCATACCGATCCGCATACGTTGGCGGCATTGCAGCAGGAACCACTGCTGCCGGCAACGGTGGCCCTGGCGGATCGACTCGCACGTAAAGCGGCCCTCGGCCAAAGCGGTTCCTATAATGAGCCGGAGGATATAGAGGACTGGACAGCGTTTCTCAAACTCACCGCCGATCAACTCCGGCACGTTCAGGACACCTTGCCGCTAAGCGTAAGCCGGCAATGTGAGATGATTCAATGGTCGCCCCAGCAAGGAACCGACGCGTATATCCACGCGGTTCAGCATACCGCGGTGGGCCTGGCACGCCGCAATCGGCAGTTAAGCAAGCAATCACAAAAATCGGTTGCTCTGAACGGACAAAACACCCTGATTGCCGGTTTTCTGGATGAAGTTTCTGCCTACAGCAGCCCGGCCGAAGTGGCCGAGCAATTTGCGGCGTTTTGGCAAAAACAGCACCTCTGCGGCACCACGGCAGTCGTGGTTCTCGGCGAAACGGCCGAGATACCCGATGCTCTGATTGAGATGGCCGTTACCGAGCGAAACGGGCGAACGCATATCGTAACCATTCACCCACCGACAGATCAGCCCCTCGTGCCGGAAGCCTTAAAGCAGCGGTTCGATATCGTTCCGCTCAGCGGCTCAGCTGACTGGCTGCTGGAGGCCATCGAGGCGGATTTGAACCCGCCGCAGATGCGCCTTGCGCCGCTGGCGGTACAGGACAAGCTGGTCGGGCTGCTGGCCTTCGAGGCGGCAGAGCCGAGCGCGCTTGACCGAGAGCATTGCGAAACGGCCTGCCGCATCGCCGCCTTTGCGATAGCAATGGCGATGAGCATTCAGAAACACGACGATTTGTCCGATCGGTTTGTGCAGATGCTCGGCACCCTTCGCCGAACACGCACCGATTTGGCCAGAACGCAATCGATGCAGGCACTGGCTGAGATGGCCGCCGGCGCCGCGCACGAATTGAACAATCCACTGGCGGTAATTTCGGGGCGGGCGCAACTGCTGATGGCCGCCGAAGAAGACGAAACAAAAAAACAAATGCTCCGCCAGATTCAGCAGCGCACCGAAGAAATCGCCCAGATCATTTCCGACCTGATGAGTTTTGCCAAACCCTCCACGCCGGAAAAACGTCAGGTTACCCTGGCCGAACTGATTCAAAAAGCCGCGGAAAAGACCTGTGCCCGCCACCACCTGGACAGCCTTGAACTGGAACCGTTCGTCGATGACAACGAGTCGGTCTATGTGGATGTGCATCAGGTTACCGAGGCACTGGCCCAGATTTTCAGCAATGCCCTGCAATCGTATCCCGGTCAAAATGGCCCGATTCGCATTGAGGCCGAGCCGCAGGCAAATCCGCCCGCCGTTGTGCTTAAGATTTCTGACAGAGGCTGCGGCATGGACGCCGAAACACTGAGCAAAGCGACCGAGCCGTTCTTCTCGCAGTGTCCGGCGGGACGGCGCCGCGGCATGGGGCTGGCCCACGCCCGCCGTCTGTTGCAGCTCAATGAGGGGACGCTTCGCATGCAAAGCGCCCCCGACCAGGGAACGACAGTGTTTGTCGGGCTGCCGAAGGCCTGAGCCGCTGGGGACTATTCATAATCTTTATCCGAAAGGCAGATTGACAATGATCATCAAAACGATGTTTGACGTTCCCGCCCAACCGGTCAGAATGCAAGACGCCAAAGATGTGACCGTGCGGGTGTTGTTTGGGCCGCAGGACAAGGCTCCGACGTTTGCGATGCGGCTGTTCGAACTTGCCCCCGGCGGACACACACCGCTTCACGCGCACCCGTTTGAACATGAGGTCATCATCCTTGAAGGCGATGTGGCACTTGTCAGCCTGAACGGCGAAAAACCACTTCGGCCGAACGATGTGGTGCTGGTTGCCCCCGACGAACAGCATCAATTCAAAAATCCCTCCCCCTCGTCCTGTGCTCGTTTTATCTGCTTAGTACCGATTGCGTACCAAAAATAACCGCCTGCCGTCGCGGTCAATCAGGGATCTAACCCGACAAGTCAATCAGCCATGGCCCTGCCGGGGGGCCGGGCAGTTCACAAAGCACATAGGCAATGAAATTAAACCAATGGCCGCAGCGATCCAGCACGGCACTGTCGCTGCTGAGGATAATGCGATCGGTGGTGATTAACGCTTTATCGGGGTTTTGGGCCAATTGGACCTGCCATTTCAGGTTGTCTCGATCGGTCCACTCGCCGATAAGCTGCTTGAGTCGGCCTGAATTGGAAACGGGACTATCCAGCAGCCATAAAACATCTTGAACGCCAAGACGCTCCAAGGCCTCCTTGATACAGCCAATCGCCGGCAGGGTTTCCTCAACTTTGCGATAGGTGCCGTGGATGCCGGCCAGATCGCGAATGCAGCCGTCGGCGCCTTTAAACAGCACCGCCCCACTCAAAGCCGCTTCCACGGTAATCAGCACGTTATAACCGTCAAGGGCAACGGGCCTGCCGGATAGATCTTTGGCAGAGACTTCAGAGTGCTTGCGTTTTCGGCGCTGCTGCTGCGAGCAGGCACACCGCATCACCGCTGTACGCTGGCGTTCGGTCAGGCGGTAGCGGTCGCCGACGAGCTTAAGACCGGATTTTTCGGCATAGCCCCGACTTAAGAGCCAATTCATATCAAAAACTGCCTCCTGCAGTCGCCCAAGGTGCTGTTTGGCAAACAGCTTGGCATCCTGCGGGTCGGGGCCGCGATGAGAGCGTTTATCAGGCATCTCCTTATTATACCACCGGCGACATTTTGGCACAACCCGCTCAGGAATCAGTTGACAGGGGGAACTGATTTTTCTACACTGCCGTTTTTGACAAGGAACCCTGAGAATGCCCAGTCATAACTTAGCGCATATAACTATTGATGATTTGGAAATTTACGGATATTCAGTCGGCGGCGAGGAAACGGTCATTGCCATGCCGCAACTGGATGTCTGCTTTGACATCGGCAAGGCACCGGATCAGGTCATTCCCATCAGCCATGTCCTATTGACGCACGGCCACATTGATCATGCCGCCGGTATTGCGTATTACCTGTCGCATCGGGCGTTTTGCGGTCAATCGCCCGGTACGGTACTGACCCCGCCAAGTACCATTGAACCGATTCGTCAGATTCTGGAGGGATGGGGACGGTTGGACGGCAGTCGCATCCCGGCCAAACTGGTTCCGGTCAGTCCGGGCGACGAGTTCTCGATTAAGCCCAATCTGGTCGCTCGGGTCTTTCCAACCAAACACACACCGGATGCCGTGGGGTTTTGCCTCATCGAAAAACGAAAAAAACTCAAAGACCGCTATCGCGGGCTGACCGGGCCGGAACTTGTCGACCTGAAAAAACAAGGCGTCATCATCGACACCCCCATTCAGATTCCCTTGGTCAGTTATCTGGGCGATACGCACTATGTGGATTATTCCCGGTTGGACGATGTAGCCAACAGCAGGATTCTGATTGCCGAATGCACCTTCTTTTCCGATGAACATGTCGGTCGAGCCGATGCGGGCCGTCATATGCACATCGACGAATTCGCCCCCCTGCTGGAGCGGATGAACAACAAACACATCATCATATTGCATCTGTCTCGACGGACCAGCGTCGGCCAGGCTAAAAAGATGCTTCGCAAAGCACTGTCGGAGGCGACGTTCAAAAAAATTACGTTTCTGATGGATCGCTGCAACCTTCAATAACAACCGCTCAGCTGTACCGGGCGGCACGGCCTACAGATGCAGCCGTCCCAGCGCCGCCAGGGCAAGCCGAACATTGCCGAACGGCGCGCTGACGGCAAAACCGGCCACGTGCGGCGCAAGGGTCGCGATCATTTCGTGAGCGATTTCAATCCCGATTTTTTTGGCATCCTCTGCGGTTTTCGCCTTGGCCATCCGCTGCAACAGCGCCTCGGGCACGACCACGCCGGGGACCTCATTGGCCATAAACTCGGCGTTTTTATAACTGGTAAACGGCCAGATGCCCGCGATAAACGGAATGGCACAGTCTTCCACCGACGCCTGGAACGCAAAAAACATCTCCGTATCAAAAACCGGCTGGGTAATGGCGTATTCAGCACCGGCTTGAACCTTGAGCCGAAAGCGGTCAATTTCGCGATGCAGATCGGACGCGACCGGATTGGCCCCTACCCCCAGCGTCAGCGCCAGAGGCTGAGGCAGCGCGTTACCCGCAATGTCGCGTCCGGTGTTGAGATTGAAAGCCGCCTGTGTCAGGGCCACCGAATCCAGGTCGAACACCCCCGTCGCGTCAGGGTACTCCCCCAGCTTGGGCGGATCGCCGGTAATCAGCAGCACATTCCGCAGCCCGACCGCATGAATGCCGAGCAAGTCGGATTGCAGGCCGATGAGATTTTTGTCACGACAGCAAATATGCAAAATCGTTTCAATGCCGATGGTTTGTTCAATCTTCAGCGCAGTGACCAGCGGCGACAATCGGGCGCTGGCCCGCGGGCCGTCGGGAATGTTGATCGCATCGATGCCGTGCTCGGCACAAAGTCGGGCATTGTCCAGCAGCCGGCTAAGATCCACGCCCCGCGGCGGAGTCAGTTCAATACACGTAATGGGTTTATGCTCGGCCAATTTGCGCCCGAGACGGCTTTTGTCGGCCAGGGGAATCGGCTCAAAGGCCGGCTCGATGACCGCCTGACGGACAACCACCTTGCCGGGGGCCTTTGGCGAAACCGCTCTGTCAAGGGGACGAACAGCCTTAACTATCTGGCGGATATGCTCGGGGGTGGTTCCGCAGCAGCCGCCGATGATACGGGCACCATGCTCAAAAAACCGCTTGGCATACTCAGCCATATACTCCGGCGTGCACATATACAGGGTTCGCCCTTCCACCCGTCGTGGCAAACCGGCGTTGGGCTGGATGGAAATGGGCTTGTCGGTGGAGCCGACGATGCGTTTGAGCGCCTCGAGCATATCCGACGGCCCGATCGAACAGTTCAACCCCACCGCTGTAACACCTTCGCAGGCTGACAGTTGGGCAATGGCCTGGTCAATCGGCGTCCCAAACGGCGTTTCAAAATGCTCCGTACAGGTCAATTGGGCCACAATCGGAATCGTCGGATACCGGCCAGCTGCCTCAATGGCGTTTAGCAATTCAGCGACATCGGTAAATGTTTCAAACAGGAAAAAATCCACTCCCGCTGCCGCCAGCGCCTCACACTGGGCCGCAAAGGCCGCCCGACTTTGCTCGGCCTGTTCAGCCGTAGGCAAGGGGTTGTCCAGCCCCAACGGCCCGACGGCCCCGGCCACCATCACCTCATGGTTTGCCGCTGCGCGACGGGCAATACGAACCGCTTCGGTGTTGATGGCTACACATTTTTCCGCCAGGCCGAATCGTGCCAGTTTGACCGGATTGGCGCCAAAGGTGTTGGTCTCGATAAAATCGCTGCCGGCTTCGATGTACTCGCTGTGAATGCGCTCGATCCAATCCGGACGTGTCAGATTCAACTCGTCAAAACACGTATTCAAAAACGCCCCATGTTGATAAAGCTGGGTGCCCATGGCCCCGTCACCGATCACAATTCCGCGGGTCAGTTTGTCAGTTAATGGATTTTTAGACATATCTTATCAGGAAAAATCAAGTGGAATCATACCGAACTTCCGCATAAACCTAAACCTCTTCTATAAATGGCCGAGGGACAACTTGCAACAGAAAACAAAAAATGTTGCTCCTTGGTGCGTGAAATTTTGTTCTGTCGCTCATGCGGCTTTTTGCATTGATTTCCAGTAAGCCTCCCCTTGATTGCTGTAATAGACGCTGGCCAAGGCCATCCCCGATTCGGCATTGTCTTTGTCCCACCTCATTCCAGAC
>MTKW01003122.1_pt1 | contig 12246 bp, 9 predicted proteins | sample 1042761 | NCBI WGS metagenome assembly MTKW01 (sample SAMN06205366, study PRJNA360243) | anaerobic digester metagenome | biome: Wastewater treatment plant; feature: Anaerobic digester sludge; material: sludge; isolation source: anaerobic digester fed with sludge from wastewater treatment plant ...
AGTTTTATTGAGACTTTGAACGCAACAATATAAATAAGCAAAAGATGTGCCAAAAGGGCGAAAGTGCATTTACATTGGGTTTTGAAGAAATGCGACTGTAGAGTTAGTTACCTTTAGTCCCGTTTAATCCGGCCAAATACAACCTAATAAAGCCCAATAGATCAGATCCCATTGCCGTGATTCGTGTACCTTGCCTCGTAGAACCGACAATACAGGCACCTACCTCTGCCAGGTAACCGACATAGGTGCGGACAGTATGGAGCCCTGGGTGAGAGGGACTCTCTGAGGATATGGCTGTCCGGCCCACCCCAGATGGACCGGCATGCTTTTGAAGGACTTCAAGGATCTCGCAGAATAACTGCAGGTCACCTAGTTTCTCAAGGTTACCAACAATAGAACGGTAGCCTGAGTCTGATGAACTCACCTCCCGTTCAAAAAGAGTCTCGGGTAGATCATCAAGGGTCACTCTGGGTCCTTGATATACTGACACAATGTGTGAAACAACGTTCTGAAGTTCTCTTATGTTACCTGGCCAATCATGGTTGCGAAGCACTTGCATTACGTCCTCTTCCACCTCAGGAACATTTCCTGATCCCATAAGGAAGTAGTTAATTAGCTCAGGAATATCCCCCTTCCTTTCCCGCAAAGGCGGAATAGCCAGGTTTAGCACATTGAGTCTGTAGCAAAGGTCCCTTCTGAATCTGCCTTCAGCCACCATCTCTTTCAGGGACCGGTTAGTTGCTGCGATAACTCTGAAGTCCAGTTGAATAACTCTATTGCCTCCCACACGGATTATCCTCTTCTCTTGCAGAACCCTTAGCAAAGAAGCCTGTACAGTTGGAGACGCATCACCGATCTCATCAAGGAATATAGTACCTTTGTGTGCCTCTTCGAAATACCCACGGCGCCCTCCACGGCGTGCACCTGTAAAAGAACCTTCCTCATAACCGAACAGCTCGCTTTCAGCCAGAGTTTCAGGAAGAGCGGCAAAGTTTACTGCCACAAACGGCCCGTTCTTTCTGGAAGATAGATTATGGATAGCCTGGGCCGCTACTTCCTTTCCCACACCGCTTTCGCCGGTGATTAGAACAGTAAGATCAGTGGCAGCAATCTTCCTGAGTCTGTCTATAAGCCGCTTGACAGCGGGGCTCTTGCCGTATATATCTCGAACTGTGTACCTGGTTGTATGGCCTGTTCCGATGTTCTTGGCTATCTCCTGCTCAAGACGGCGAACATCTGAAACATCCCGGAAGACGCATATGGCCCCGCGTACTTCTGTATCTTGCAGAACCGGAACTACGCTAGCTGATACCCGTCTCGTAGCAATATCCTCTACACCATGAGTGCTTAGGCCTGACTTAAGGGCAGTCCGGATTACATCGCCTGCGGCTATCGCGGCTAGTTGCTTGCCATAGAGCATCTTGGGATTGACACCAAGAAGGTCTTGGACAGCCTGGTTGCATACTTCCACTATCCCATTCCTATCCATATAGACCACGCCTTCATCCAAAAAAGAAATCAAGGTATGCAAGCGGGCGCTGCTTTCCTCGAGGCCGGTGTTTGCCGCCAAAAGCCTTTGATTGAGCCGGACCATGCCGCGGATATAGTCAAGAGATATGGCGTTGACCATTTCAGTGGGTAATCCACATGCTAGAACGATATCTACCATGGTAGATATATCCATGGGCCGGAACCCTAGATTAATCACTTGCTGAACATCAGGCGGCGCGAGATGAGGCCCGCCTGATGTAATTGCTATTTCTACACCTGGCAACGGCAATCCAGGAACCCAGGGAACGTAGTCGACGTGGTCCATTCCGAGCTCTTTCAGTATGAGAGTAGTCTCTCTGGCGGACGTCAAATCTTTAGACGCCACTACGACCTTCGTACCTGGAGACACGTTCAAGAGTTCTTCCATCTTTGCATAGTTGATGCTCCGCCTGGCAACGATGGTCCTGCATTCATGCGGGATTATTTCTTTGGCAGTGTCTAGAACTGCCTCAGTAGTAACTACCACAACTGTAGAATCAACCTTGTCCGGAAGGCCTAATTCTAAACTGTAACCTACTACTTCTACCAAGTTGCCCAGATAGGTCTTGACTTGATCAATCATTGCACCCAATGTTGCTGTCTCGTTTGTCAGGAAGGTGACTCTTGGTGCGTTTTGCACATAATGACCTCCATCTCTCAGACCTGCCTCTCCAATTTCAGGCTCTGCTGATGTTATGTACCCGTCATATATCATACAACACAGTCAACCAGTGTCTGTGATATTTCTTCTTTCGTCTGCACAAAAAGTGGCCCAGACCAGCACTTTCTCTCCATTCAATTAATGATACAGTCAGTATACATCAATGAGAGACGGTCAGTGCAATGGGCCACATCAATTCTCCACCATACTCCCCAGAGCGTACTTCAGATCCTACTGACGATAGAGCGCAGCGTCGTCCCTAAAACCTCCCGCTAGTGACGTTCCAACAAGAAAAGCACGGTATGCTTCCAGATAGGTGGCCCCTACAAACCCAACTGTGGTTTCGTTGATACGCTTGGCGCCCGGAGCTCCCATAGCCAGCCGTGCCTGTGACTCAGCCGTATATCTGACTTCAATTTCAGCGCTTCCGTGGATCGTCATCGGTTCAATGCCGTCTGTTTTGTAGTTCTCAAGCGCTACCTTCACTGTCTCGGAGATCATCTTTGATGTCACCTCGGGATGCAGGCAAACAGCAGAACCATTACCGATACATTCCTTTGTTTGAACGGTGTAAATACCAGGCACATTGCTTCGAGCATCAGCAGTCACAATGTCGTCTCCCGAAATGAAGACAACCGGTGTACCAAAATATCCACAGACAAAACCGATTAGTTGGTACTCAGAGATGATCTTGCCATTCAGTTTCATCTCAACCATTGAGCCATACGCGTAGCTGTGGCTAATCACGCCCTTTGATCCTTTTCTAGCATGGTACCCAATTAGAAGGGCTGCATCAAATCTTCGTTGTGCACCCTCAGCCATGGTTAGCGGCCGATCAGCCCCAGAGCAAAGTTTGATGCGTTTATCAAGTTGCTCAATAAGCAGGTTGTCACCATAATTGTGTGCATCGTTAACAAAGAACTCAGTTACGCCAGTTTCAAATGCCCCCTTGGCGGCAGCATTAACATCGTTGGCCATCAGGCGACGTGCACGCTCGTACTCTTTATCTGCCGGCATAACCTGTGATAGTTTGTAGATACCTGATATCCCTTCTGCATCCATGGAGACGTATACTCTCATCTTGTTCTCTACTCCCTTTCTGTTTCTTCTCTCACGACAATCCACTCGGCGGATATATGCCTCTGTGTACTTTCGCATTCTGTGTCAGCCTATTACTCTCCTGCCGCCAAGTTAGGGAATCTAAGGAACATAATTTCCGTAAGTGTCCAATGCTACTATTCAGTCCAGTGGTGAGTACGTAACGACTGGCTGCTTATTCGACCGTCTTTACGTCGAATAGCGAATTATGAGTAAATATTTAACTCCGTGAAGGAATTTAACATTTCGAAACGAAAGTATATTTATCCAAGTTGGGCAGCGCTTCCAAACTACATCATGTAAAAGGGGTGAATATTCAGTCATGATGAATGATAGCGGACACGATGGACTTGCCCAGAAAATTGCTACTACAGCAACCCGTATGAAACGCAACACTCTATACCACATTCTCCTGTGGCTTCTAGGAGTGTTCACCATGACGGCAGTTTTTGTTGTTACCAAGCGTAACGGTGACTCAAATTCAGCACCAAAAAGTAAGCATCGAATCATGGACGATATCCGCAGCTCAGAAAAGACAGAGACTTTGCGAGAAGAGGTTCGGTCTGAAATCGAACGTAAGAATGCGTTCTTCGGGATAACAGTTGGTGAGCCGGAACTCGACGAGCTTGTCAACCAGGAATTAGAGGCTGCGATTGAAGAGTTGGCAGCACGAAAAGCCGAGACTTCTGGGATTCTTGTGAGCAAAGATGACAGTTTTCGTATGACTTTTGAAAGCCTTCTTAAGAATAGGCTGTTTCTTGTCTGTTCAGTTGTTCTTTCCCTGCCAATGTACATATTGATAGGTGTTTACAGTACGCCATATGTCAAATATGTCTTTGAGCGCCTTGTTATGATGGCCTTTGTTCTATTTGGGGTTACAATCGTTGTCTTTACGATAATCTATATTTCTCCAACTGATCCGGCGGCAAGTGTGCTAGGGCCAGAGGCACCCGCCGAAGCGATTGAGAACTTCCGGAAGGCGTATGGGTTAAATGAACCTTATTTCAAGCAGCTGTGGGGCACCTTTCGAAAAGTCATCACTTTCGACCTTGGCTCATCCTATATTGGTAACGAGAATATTGCCAAGGCAATAGCAAGGAAATTCCCTATCACTTTTAAGATAGGACTTGCTTCATTAGGAGTTGCGCTACTCATAGCCATGCCAGCGGGAATTGTCTCATCAATGAAGCAGTACTCAGGCCTCGATTATTCACTCATGTTCATTGCATTACTCGGACTGTCGGTGCCGAATTTCTGGCTAGGCCTCATACTGATATTGCAGTTCTCCATCAAATTAGACTGGCTACCCGCTATGTATCAGGCCGGCAATCCACTGACAATTATCATGCCTGCTATCGTAGTAGGAACAGGGATGTCCGCTTCGCTGGCTAGAATGACACGCTCCTCTATGCTAGAGGTTGCAAGACAAGACTATGTTGTAATGGCACGCGCTAAGGGCCTAAGCGAAGGCAAAGTGATTTTCCGCCATATTCTGAAGAATGCGCTTCTGCCCATAATTACCATTATCGGAATGCAGTTTGCCGGCGTGTTGAGTGGTGCAGCTACAACGGAGAAAGTGTTTAACATTAAGGGCATGTGTGAGTACATTTCAAGCCGAACCCTTCTCCCCGATACTCCTGTTGTAATCGGCGGCGTCATCTACATAGCCATAGCTATCTCAATATCCAATCTAATTGTTGACATTGTCTATACATTCATTGACCCGAGGATCAAGACGCGGCTTGACAACTACTAAAAGGACGGTGCCGATTTATGGATGTCAGTGCGCCTATAACTAACACCAATAAGACTGCTACTAACTCCGAGTTTCAACGGCGATTGCAGAAACACCAGCTAGCTTCATTCACCGAATATCGCGTTCTCTCTTTTTCAATTGGAGCTACGGCAATCTTTGCTCTGATATTTGCACTCAATATTTACGACCTCGGGGAGAAGACAGTAAGCGGTTTCTTTCTCAAAACTGCGCTGATATACACTGTTAGCCTGATATTTCAGATTGCCCTCCGCCTGAAAATTGTATCCGAGATTCTTGCAACGCAGAACCTAAGCAGGTCAACTCGGATCTGCGGTGTACTACTCTTACCCTTCGTTCTAGCAGGCAATGTGTTTTCATTTGTCGCCGGTTGCACTATGTTTTTGAAAGAAATCACTATCGAGTACCAGATTTGTATCTACATGATGCTAACCAACGTCTCCATTATTATTGTCTCGGTGCTCAACTTGTTTAAAGACTCAGTATCTAATACCTTTTGGCTAGGCCTATTCCTGCTGTTTGTTATGCTTGTTGTAAGCTTGGGAATAACGCTTCTAGTATCAAAGCATATTACTCAGAAAACAATATACAAGAGAATGATCTGGCTCTGTATCCCCCTAGTCATTATCAGCTTTTCGGGCAATGTATTTGCATTTGCGTTAGCATTGGTTATCTACAAACGCTGTACCCAAGAAAACCTGGAGATATCCATTAAATGGGTCGACATCATGCGCCGTTTGTTCAAGAACCAAATGGCGGTTACCGGATTGTTTGTTGTTGTATTTCTGATAGCGTTGTCTATATGTAGTACACTGACCTTTGACGAGGCAATGGCAATTGACAATGACTACTCAGCCTTGCTTGTAGAACCATGCATTAAGTACCCTTTCGGCACTGATGATTTTGGGCGTTGTGTCTTCTCACGTATCGTGTACGGGGCTCGAATTTCTCTGATTATTGGTCTTGCTGCGATTTCCTACCCGATGCTATTAGGAGGAATTCTAGGTGCACTGGCTGGTTATTATGGCGGAAGACTTGACAACGTGATCATGCGCACACTAGACATTATTTACGCCATTCCCGGGATCTTACTTTCTATGGTGATTATAGCGTCATTTGGGGCGAATATGGTCACTCTGGTATTTGCCCTTGGTGTCCATAGCATTGCTTCTTATGCTCGTGTAACACGAGCCAGTGTTCTTACAATGGCGAATGCTGAGTTCGTGGAGGCGGCCAAAGCATGTGGTGCCAACGACAGAGTGGTCATCTTCAAACACATACTTCTGAATTCGATGGCCCCAATTATCGTTAATGCAACCATAGGGATAGGAGGTGTTGTGCTTTCTACAAGCGCCCTCTCATATCTTGGAATCGGAATCCCTTCACATATCCCAGAGTGGGGAAATGTGCTACGCGCAGGTAGTGCATATCTGGAAACCAAACCCTACCTTGCTATCTTCCCCGGACTGGCGATTATGACCATAGTCTTAGCCTACAATTTCTTGGGTGATGGCCTCCGTGATGCTCTCGATCCAAAGCTGAAATAGGGGTGTTCTCTATGAATAGACCATTGCTTGAAATCAAAGATTTGCACGTTCAATACATCACGGACGACAACGTGGTGAAGGCAGTAAATGGACTCAATTTGGAGATTGCGCAGGGTGAGAGTTTTGGGCTTGTCGGTGAGACAGGTGCAGGCAAAACTACTACTGCACTGTCGGTGATGCAACTGCTCCCCCAACCTGTAGGTATTGTGACCAAAGGTGAAGTGCTGTTTGATGGAGACAATCTGCTCCAGAAGACACAAAGACAAAGTACCCAGGTTCGCGGAGACGGTATCTCCATGGTCTTTCAAGACCCAATGACTGCTCTTAATCCAACAATGCGTGTTAGTCATCAGATGATGGAGGTCATAGAAGCACATAGGCACGTCTCAAGGAGAGATTCTGCCAACATATGTGTTGAGATGTTAGAGAGAGTAGGCATCAAGAAGGACAGGTTTTATGACTATCCGCATCAACTGTCCGGTGGCATGAAACAGCGTGTTGTAATCGCCATGGCATTGCTGTGCAGGCCTAGATTACTAATCGCCGATGAACCGACGACAGCCCTCGATGTCACAATTCAAGCACAGATTCTCGAAATCATAAGAGGACTTATACAGGAACTCAGAATGTCAATGCTATTGATAACTCATGATCTTGGAATAGTAGCTGAGACCTGCGACCGCATAGCAGTCATGTATGCAGGTTCCATTGTTGAGTCAGGAGCAGTGCTCGACGTCTATAGTCGCCCCAAACATCCCTATACAAAAGGCTTGTTTGACTCGATCCCGAAGCTAAACGAAGAGAGCATAAGACTCAAGCCCATTGAGGGAGCTACTCCTAACCCTGCTGATCTACCATCGGGGTGTCTGTTCCATCCTCGCTGCAAACACCGTCAGGAAATCTGTAGCACCGAGATGCCTGCTGTACGAGACTTGGAGCATACCGTAAGGTGCCACTTTGATCTGGAGCAGGAGGTATGAGGTGATGCAGAAAAGAAACGTCTTGGACGTAAGAAACCTCAGGAAGTATTTTGATGTACCAAAGGGCAAGCTTCATGCTGTCGATGACGTTAGTTTTGCTATTCAAGCAGGTGAGACACTTGGAATAGTCGGTGAGTCGGGCTGCGGGAAGAGTACGCTGGGCCGAGTAATCCTTAGGCTACACGAACCAACTGCTGGAAAGGTCATATTTGATGGAATGAACATCACCAGGTTCACTAGAAACGAAATGCAGAAGATGCGACGCCACATGCAGATCATTTTTCAGGACCCGTTCTCCTCGCTTAACCCGCGCTACACAGTAGCGCAGATTATAGAAGAACCATTGATACTCAATAATCTCTACCCCGACTCATCAAACAGGCGTCAGTACATTGAGCGGCTCATGGACATGGTAGGCCTATCGAAACGAATGTACAATTCCTACCCCCATGAATTCGATGGCGGCCGCCGTCAACGCATTGTCATTGCCCGAGCACTTTCGGTCAATCCCGATTTCATCGTCTGCGACGAGCCAGTTTCCGCCCTAGACATGTCAATCCAGGCACAAATACTCAACCTACTAATTGACCTTCAGAAAGACCTGGGGCTAACCTATATGTTCATTTCACACGACTTGAGTGTAGTCAAACACATTTCGACCAATGTAGGAGTAATGTATCTTGGGCAGCTTGTGGAAAGAGCCCCCAAAAACCCCCTTTATGCAAAGCCACTACATCCGTACACCATTGCACTTATGTCGGCAATCCCGGTTCCGGATCCTCATTCAGAACGCAAGAAGATCATCCTTCAGGGTGAAATCGCATCGCCTATTAACCCAAGGCCCGGCTGCCGTTTTGCGGTAAGGTGTCCGTTCGCCAAGGAACCCTGTCACAACGAGACACCAGTATTACGCCAGATTCAGAAAGAGCATTTTGTTGCTTGCCATAGAGCAGAGGAGGTGTTGAATGACCAGATCAGCTATTGGAGTTGAGAGTCTACCTAAGAACTATAACCTCTGGCAACTCTCAGATTCCCATGAACCGAACATTAGAACAAAGGTACAATAGGAGGAGGAAGTAATGAAAAAACTGATAGCGTCCATAGTGTTACTTATTATGTTACTCGCAGTTGGTTGCTCTGAAAAAGCAGGTTCAGTCGCTAAAGAGCCTGTGAAACTCACTTTGCTTGCACTGTCGGCCCAGGAGAAAGAAGCAAACATTGTTAGAGATCAGCTAAAAAAAGCAGGGATAGAAGTTGAGGTAAAGATCTATCCAGATAACGGCACTTTCGTAACAGCCGCCGAGACTGGCAAGTATGACATGGGAATAAGAGGATACTCAGGTTGTGGTTCTCCTGACGCAAATGTCAGGGGGCCGTTTCATAGTCAAGGCGTGTGGAACATCTCTCAGTACAATGATCCTGAAGTTGATGAATTAATCGACCTGGCGGCCTCGCAAACGGGTGATGTAGCACTTGATACGTATAAACGCTTAGAGCAAGCGCTTGTCGTCGACAAGGCATATACAACTCCTCTCTATAATGGAAAGAAAACTTACGCAGTCAACCACAATGTTGTAGACACAGGATCAATTGAAACAAGCGTCGGGGGAGCCAGGTGGCTTTGGTCGACTGACTATGTAGACAAGTCTCTCAGGGATACCAGACCGTATAACATGGGGATTTCGTGGCCGAACCCCAACAACTTCGACTGCATACAAGGTAGAGACGGTAGCACGTACTATCAGCGCACAAACATAAACGTACCGCTAATCCAGTGTGTCATGGGCGGCGAGATCATCACGCGTGGCTCCCTTACAAGGACTTATGCCATAGCCGAGGGAAATCTGGATCTCTATTTCCTTCTCCGTACAGATATTAACTTTGGGACGGTCAAGAACGGACAAGCTGTTGATACTGGAATGCTCGTAGCAGCAGAAGATGTGAAGTTTACATACGATCGAGCGATAGAGAACATAACACCAAATGCTGTGGGTGCGAGCTATCTGTCCTTTGTCGATGAAGTGAATATCGTAAGTGATATTGAGATGCTGAAAACGCCAATGACCTCTGGTTCTGATAAGTCGATATTCGAGTCTCTCAACGATGGGCTCGAAAAACCATTTATGGCACTTGCCTCAGGACGCGCAGACGTAAACGCTGGTAGCGGCAAATATCAGGTAGTGCACATAAAACTTAAGGAACCGTATCCCCAGCAACTGGTTACCCTCGCTGCCAGTCAGGTAAGTATAGTGCCTAAGGAGATTATCGAAAAGGTTAATGCAGGAATCACCAAGGACAACTATGATCCAACAAAGCACGTACTGTATGGTGATCCAACCACTTTGACCAAAGGTTCCGACCACGGTATGTATTTCAGTGGGCAGTACGTCTTGCTGTATGTCGATGACTACGGTTCGTATTTGCAGCGTAACCCTGGTTTTGCACCAGGTTCCGACGACGCTGCATTTATTAAAAACGTCAACATGCTGGCAATTGCAGACAATGCTACCCAAACTGCCGCCCTGCGAAACGGAGAGGTTGACGAGGCGGCTCCAAGCGGCGAAAACATTAAACTCTGTGAGCAAGATGACAACATTACTGTTGTGAAGACTCCGTCCGTCTCCGTTACATCAATCTACTGCTTCCTGTTCGGTGAAAGCAAAATGCTTGATGAGAATCTTCGCAAGGCTGTATTTAGCGCCATAAACATGGATGAGGTAATTGCAGTGATGGGGCCCGATATGTATGTCCCAACGGGATCGAATCTCTGCATGCTTGATACCGGTTTTGTACCGAAACAGGATCTCAAGAAATCTGCCGAGTACCTTGAGGCATATCGCAAGTCTCTGGGTAAGTGAGAGTGATAGGATAGTCTGGTTCATCTGCTTAAAGCCCCCACAAGCCGTGGGGAACTAGAACGAAACCTGGAGCGGCAAGAGCCCCTGAGCTCTTGTCGCTCTCTTGGGGGCAAGGGCATGGTGTTTCACATGGGAGCAGACATCTCCGCCCTCCCATCCAGCAGATAAGGACTTACCTAGATAGCATACTACGTCCCTACTTAAGACCAGTCAACTACCATCTCAACTAAACAGCTGACACTAGGAAATTTGTTCCGAAACCCGGACAAAAAGAGGGTTTTCTGAATTTACAGCGAATACGTATCTTTATACAGAACAGGAGGTGAACACAAAATGTTCGTAGAAAACAGAATATTCGATTTCTGGTCTCTATTGGTTATCACCGGACTCATAGGAGTCTGCATGTACCTTGCAAAGAAAGGAATGAAGGTTGAGGTCCGTCCAATCCCCGGTTTTGACGCCATTGACGAAGCCGTGGGCCGGGCCGCTGAGATGGGCAAACCCCTGCACTTCACTCCCGGATTCGGAGGATTGGTAGCAGCCACCTTTGCCGGACTCGAGGTTCTGGGGCACGTTACCAAACTTGCAGCCAAGTACGACGTCAGACTCATTGTTACAGTCTCACAGCCTGAAACCTTCGCTGTCACTGAGCAGGTAATGAGACAGGCATACCTGGAGTCGGGCAAGCCTGAATCGTTCAGGCCCGAAGACTGCAGGTTCATCTCAACAGACCAGTGGGCCTATGCCAGCGGCGTTATCGGAGTCTTGTACCGGGAACAGGTCGCGTCAAACATCATGATCGGCCAGTTTGCCGCTGAGGCCCTGATCCTCGCTGAAGCAGGCAACACAGTCGGAGCTATTCAGATTGCAGGCACTACCAACGCATACCAGATCCCCTTCTTCGTGGTAGCGTGCGACTACGTCATCTTAGGTGATGAGATGTTCGCAGCAGGTGCCCACTTTGCTAAGAACCAGGTACACCTCGGAAGCCTCCGGGCTGAAGACATCATAAAGGCCCTTTGTATTGGACTCATGGTTATCGGAGCATTCGCGACCACATCAGGTTCAACTGCTTTGAAATCATTATTGGCCAAATAAGGCCGCAAGGAGGTGAACGTCCATGTTCGTTAAGAAAACCCTGCCAACCTTAGTCGCTTTCATATGCGGCATGACAGTGGTTATCGCTTACTTCTTTCAAATACCGTTTGTGCAGGCCCGAGCCCAGGATATTCTAAAATGGCAGTCAGTTATCGCCGTTTTTGCATTGGGTCTAGGAGCTGTTAACATCCTTAGGATTCATATAAATAGCGTTAAGAAAGCTCAGGGAAAAAACATATACAGCATAGCACTCTTGATAACATTCCTAATCACAATCTTCGTCGGTGTTTTCCTGGGCCAAAACTCAAGTGCGTATGAGTTCATTTTCGACTATATCAACGTACCAACTGGAAGCGCCATATTCTCGCTGCTGGCATTCTACATTGGGACAGCCGCTTACCGGGCTTTCAGAGCCAAGAACGTCGAAGCGGCGATCTTGCTCGTAACCGGTTGTATTGTCATGTTAGGGCGAGTTCCCCTGGGGGCAAAAATCCTTCCGATTTCTGTTCCCTGGACTAACTGGATTATGTCAGTCCTGAACGTGGGCGGCCAGCGTGGAGTTATGATCGCAGGTGCTATCGGCTTCATCGCTGTGTCTTTAAGGATCATTGTCGGATTAGAGCGCCGTTCTTACGGCGGAGAATAAGGAGGGATATGGCATGGATATATTTGAGAAACTGCAAAATCTAGACAAGCGGGT
>MTKW01005749.1_pt1 | contig 12246 bp, 11 predicted proteins | sample 1042761 | NCBI WGS metagenome assembly MTKW01 (sample SAMN06205366, study PRJNA360243) | anaerobic digester metagenome | biome: Wastewater treatment plant; feature: Anaerobic digester sludge; material: sludge; isolation source: anaerobic digester fed with sludge from wastewater treatment plant ...
TGCCCAAAAACTCATAGAAAGAGGATATCAGGCAAGCATAATTTGTGCCAATACTATCCATAACTCTAGCGATACCCTGGAGATAGGCAAAGAGGGTTTTGCTTTTAAAACGGCTGATGGGGTTCCGTTTGTTTTTGTCGATGCCGCCACCTATAAGACTAATTCATTTGACCGTATCAAAAATATGTTTGCGTTTACTCTCAACGTGATCAAATTGAAAAGGAAGCTACCGCAATTTATTGATAAACCTGATACCATAATTGCTTCTTCAGTTCACCCATTTACCTGCATTGCTGGGCTTAAATTGGGCAGATATTTTAAAGTGCCAGTTATTGTGGAGATCCGTGATCTTTGGCCTGATACACTGATAGCTATGGGCGCGTTTAAGAAGGATAGCCTGATTGCCATGTTTTTATACCGCGTCGAGAGATCGATTTATAAACGTGCTGATGCAGTTGTTTTTACAATGCAAGGAGGCAAACAATATATCATTGACAAAAAATGGACTGATGTCGTCGATCTTCGGAAGGTATTTTACATCAATAATGGGGTAGATTTATCACAATTTGATGAGAACGTGATTAGACATTGTGTTCATGACTGCGATTTGAGTAATAGCGAACAGCTCAATTTTGTTTATACGGGTAGCGTGCGAAAAGTTAACGAATTAAGATCGTTGATTGATGTATTTTCAGCTGTCCGCTTTGATAATGCTAAATTGTTAATCTGGGGTTCCGGTAATGAAAAACAGAATTTAGAAGAGTACTGCAATTCAAAAGGAATTACTAATGTTGTGTTCAAAGGTTATGTTCAAAAAGAAAAAATCCCTAGTATTGTTACACAATCATATATGAATGTGCTTCACAATGTTAGCTTGGATGTTCATAAATATGGAATGAGTATGAATAAGTTATTTGAGTATTTGGCGTCGGGCAAACCAGTATTTGCTACCAGTGATTACGGATATAACATCATTGACAATTATGATTGTGGAGTAACAGCGGACGGAACACCTAACGACACCATAGAAAAGTTAAATAAATCAATTTCTCTGTCAGAAGATGAATACGGCATTATGGGTTATAACAGTCGTAAGACTGCTGAATTATTTGATTTTATTCGGTTGACGGATAGTCTGGAGCAGGTAATCGGTTACGTTTTATCTAATCGTAAATAATATGTTTCTTGATGATACAAGACGATTGAAGATGATGGAATGAAAAAGGGGGATCTCGTGGGATACTACGATGTTATTAAGAAAAAGATTCAGTTAAGAGAAATCAAAGTTGGTGTTGTTGGTCTAGGCTATGTCGGTCTACCGCTAGCAGTCGAAAAAGCCCGCGCAGGGTTTGACACAACCGGTTTTGATATTCAGCCTCAAAAAGTTGACATGGTGAATCAAGGTCATAACTACATCGGTGATGTAATCGATGATGATTTAGCCGAGTTGGTTATTGCAAGGAACGTGCGATGCATATACTCAATCGTTCAAAAAAAGCGATTAATGGCGCAAAAATTTTGGTTTTGGGGGTTGCTTACAAACAAGACATCGATGATTATCGTGAGAGTCCTGCGATTAGAGTGATTGAACAACTATTGTCTGTCGGTGCCGATGTTTCATACTATGATCCTTGGGTTCCTCGATTTAATGACGGAGACTTAATGATGGAGAGTATACCGGAGCTCACCGAAGCAGTGCTGGATGAATCTGACTTAGTCGTTGTTACGGCTTCGCATACAAATGTTGATTATCATTTTGTTCAACGACATGCTAAGATGATTTTTGATACAAAAAACGCAATGAAACTTGTTGATGATAGAGGTAACATAGAAGTGTTGTAGTTGTATAGACCAACAACCTGATTTTTGAGAGAGAATAATAATGAGATACGGATTGATTGGTTGCGGTAGAATCGCGCCGAACCATATAGAAGCCGCTAGAAATTGCGGTATCGATATTGTTGCCATCTGTGACATTAATACGGACAGAATGGTCCAAACTTCAAAGCGTTTCGGACTATCTGAGAATGTTCGGCATTATGAAGACTATAAGCAGATGCTTGCACGAGAAAAAATGCAACTAGTTGCAATTTGTACAGAGAGCGGAAAACATGCGTCAATTGCTCTCGACTGCATTGCTTCCGGATGTCATGTCATCATAGAAAAGCCAATCGCGCTATCCTTAAGTGATGCAGATGCCGTGATTGAGGCGGGTCATCGTGAAGGCGTTGTTGTGTGTGCTTGCCATCAAAACAGGTTTAATAAGTCAGTCACGAAAATTCGAGAGGTCGTGGAAGAAGGTCGTTTTGGACGTTTGCTCCATGGGGCGGCTCACATTCGCTGGAATCGCGGAAAGCAATACTATGATCAGGACGAATGGCGCGGAACATGGGAGCAAGATGGTGGTGTTCTAATGAATCAGTGTATTCATAATATTGATCTCTTAAGGTGGATGATGGGTGATGATATCGATGAGGTTATTGCTTTTACAGATAATCTGAATCATCCTTACATTGAAACGGAGGATTTGGGCATCGCACTAGTTAAGTTTTCGAATGGGGCATATGGACTGATCGAAGGAACATCGAATGTGTATCCATCAAATCTTGAAGAGACGTTATATCTTTTCGGAGAAAAAGGCACTGTAAAGGCGGGTGGTAAGTCTGTCAATCTCATTGAAGAATGGCGTTTTGGTGATGGCAAAGATACCGCCGAAGAAATCAAGGCAAAATACCATGAGAATCCGCCCAATGTCTATGGTTTTGGTCATGCGCCCTTATATCAAGATGTTGTTCAGGCAATCAATGAGAACAGAGCCCCATATATTACTGGCGAAGACGGGCGAAGAGCTCTCGAGCTGGTTTTGGCGATTTACAAATCATCCTATTTAGGAGCCAGTGTTAAGCTCCCTTTGAAAGATGCTTCAACATTAGATTTTTTAGGGCAATTCAATGGTTAAAGATAATTTCTTTGTTCATGAGACGACCTATATCGATTCCGATGTCGAGATTGGGGTAGGAACAAAAATATGGCACTTTTGCCATATACAGTCCGGTGTTCGCATCGGACAGAATTGTTCGCTCGGACAAAATGTTAATATTGGGAACAACGTTATCATAGGAAATGGATGTAAGATTCAGAATAATGTTTCCGTTTATGAAGGCGTTTTGCTTGATGATTACGTTTTTTGTGGTCCTTCGTGCGTATTTACAAATGACTTGACACCTCGTTCAAAATATCCAAAAGGACGTGAGAATTATGTTAAGACCCACGTTAGGAAAGGTGCTACGATCGGTGCGAATGCAACAATTGTCTGTGGAGTATCTATTGGTGAATGGGCTATGGTGGCAGCAGGAGCCGTGGTGACGCAAGATGTCAAGAGTTATGCACTTGTTGTTGGTATTCCTGCTAGACAACGTGGCTGGGTATGTGAATGTGGGCAAATTCTCGATGAAAAACTGAAATGTGATTGCTGTACAAGGGCTTACAAAATGATCGATGAAGAATTAGAGAGGATTTTGGAATGAGGTTTCGAGACTTAAAAGCGCAGTATAATCACCTTAAGGAGCGGATTGATGCAAATATATTGAATGTTCTGAATGATACTGCTTTTATTGGCGGAAGACAAGTAAGAGAACTTGAAAAAGCTCTTGCGAAGTATGTAGGTGTCAAGCACTGTATATCGTGCGCTAATGGAACGGATGCACTCCAGCTAGTTTTATTGGCTTGGGGAGTAGGGGAGGGTGATGCGGTTTTTGTTCCCGATTTTACCTTCTTTGCTACGGCAGGGTGCGCTTCAATTGTCGGTGCGACGCCTGTTTTTGTTGATGTAGATTTTAGGACCTTTAATATCGATGTGAAAGATTTGGAGAAGAAGATTGAGGATACAATAAGTCGTGGAGAACTCATCCCCAAAGTGATTATTCCTGTTGACCTTTTCGGATTGCCTGCAGACTATTCCGCAATCGAGGGGGTGGCAAAACGTTACGATCTGAAGGTTTTGGAAGACGGTGCTCAAGGATTTGGCGGCAACATAAACGGGAAAAATACTTGTTCCTTTGGTAATGCCGCGACAACATCCTTTTTTCCGGCGAAGCCTCTCGGTTGTTATGGTGATGGTGGAGCGATTTTCACGAATGACTCTGAGCTTGCTATTAATTTACATTCTCTGAAGGCTCAAGGAAGGTCCCCAGAGGACAAATATGACAATCGCACGATTGGAATGAATTCAAGATTAGATACACTCCAAGCAGCGATTTTATTGGTCAAGCTTGAAGAGTTTGTTGAGAACGAACTTTATGCATCAAATAGAGTTGCTTCAATATATTCTTCTCACTTGGAAAACGTTGTCATGACTCCTATTATTCCTGAAGGCTATTATTCAAGTTGGGCGCAGTACACGGTTATTCTACCTGACGAAGAAGTTCGTGATGGTCTTAAGGAGTATCTCAAATCGATGAGTATTCCTTCAATGGTCTATTATCCGAGGGGTATGCATCAGCAAACCGCATATAAAGACATGAATGTTCCGGACTCGAGTCTACCAGTCACATCAAGATTGACAAAATGTGTTTTGTCGCTCCCGATGCATCCTTATTTAGCTGATGATGACATTGAAAGGGTATGTTCAGCAATAAGGCAATATTTGTGTGGTGCTTGATCGAAAGGGTGAATTGAGGAAGATGAAAAAACTATTGACAGTAGTCGGTGCAAGACCACAATTTATTAAGGCGGGCATTCTCTCCAAAAAGCTTGAAGGTGAATTTGATGAAGTACTGCTTCATACTGGTCAGCACTACGATGCTAATATGTCCGAGGTGTTTTTTGATGAACTTGGAATCAAGGAGGCGAAATACAATCTCAATGTAGGCTCAACATCACATGCGAAACAGACAGCACTGATGATGATGGGAATTGAGAAAGTTATAGATCAGGAAGCTCCCGATGGCGTCCTAATTTATGGCGACACTAATTCGACTGTTGCTGCTTCCTTAACTGCCAGCAAAATGCTTATTCCCGTATTCCATGTTGAAGGAGGAATCCGTACCCATTGTTTAGATATGCCTGAAGAGCAAAACAGAATTATTGCAGATCATCTGTCGAGCATGGTTTTTGTCAGTACGGTGGATAATTTGAGAGAGGCAGAAAGAGAAGGGCTAGGCACAAGATCGTATTTAGTCGGAGATATCATGTTCGACTCGCTCATATTTTACTCTAAAATTGTCGGGGAACAGGGTAAGGATCATTATTTTCAAAGGTTAAAGGGAATCCTTTCGCAAAGAACAGAACCAATTGACGATTATTATTTAGCTACGATACATCGACCAGAAAACACTGATAATCAAATGAATTTTTTTGAGATTTTAAGGGCGTTGAATCAATTAGAGCATCCCGTCATTTTATCGACTCATCCTCGAATTAGGGATAAAGTTTTGAGTATTGGAAGAGATTTCGTCAACATCTATTTTGTTGAACCGTTGTCTTATTTAGAATCCATTTTTTTTTCAAAACAGGCAAATATGGTTGTCACTGATTCAGGTGGTTTGCACAAGGAAGCATATCTGCATGGGACACCGTGTGTAACTATCTTACGCTCAGGCTGGATGGAGACTGTAAAAGGAGGTTGGAATCAGTTTGTGCCACCCCTTTCTAATGAAATTGTTTTGGCAGTCAATGAAAGAGAGATTGACAGAACCGTGGAACGTGATGATTTTGGAGATGGTAATGCATGTGCGAAGATAGTTGAATTGATGAAGATGTTTTTTGGTCATACTTCTATGCATTTGTATTAGGATTAGGCTGAATATGTGTTTTGCTTGGATTATACTGTGCGGCATGTAGTATTAGAAGAAAATACCGTCAGACACCATGATCCTGACGACAACAATATACAAGGGCTATTTATGAAGATATTTCATTTGATGAGTGAGCATAAAATAAAGGATACATGCCTTTTCTATAAAAGTGAGTTGCTCTCTGGCAAATTCAGGCACGGGATACGAGGAGTTTGAAGTCAAATGAAAGTGTTCTTAGTTGCTGGCGGTCACCCTCAATGGAACAAAACCGGGGAGGGCATTTTCGCTTGGGATCAAGCACTCGCTTTGAAAAAATCAGGTCTTAACATTATTTATCTAGTTTTAGATTGTCGCTCAATTAGGAGAAAGCGAAAGCTAGGATTTAGATTTGAAACTGTTGAGAATATTCCAATATTAGGATTGTCAGTGCCGCTTGGTAGAATTCATTTCTACATTTTTTCTGTAATTGCAAGATTCTTTTTCGGTATTCTTTTCAAAAAAGCTGTGAAGCTTTTTGGTCGTCCTGATATTATTTATACGCACTTTATTGGAATGGGGGTTAGTGCTCTTAAAGTTAGTATCAGAGAATCAATTCCTCTTATTCATACTGAACATTCATCCTTGATAATCCAAGGCAATATTGGCAAGTGTAAATTATTTATATATGCTAAAGTATATCGACATGCGACAAAGGTAATTGCAGTGAGTCGAGCGCTCTCGAAAAAAATTAAACTCCAATTTGGGGTTGAGGCAGAAGTAATTCCCAATGTTGTCGACCTTGCGATATTTTCTCTTGATAACTCAACTGTTAAGAGAGATGGGGAATTACGGATTGTAAGTGCGGGAAATCTAATTCCAAGTAAGCAGCATGATTTAACAATATCTACCTTTTCAGATCTATTATGTGATTTCCCCAGTATTCATTTAACAATTTGTGGTTCAGGATCCGATTACGGTAAGTTATCAAACATGATTAATGAGTTAAATCTTAGATCGCATGTTACGTTGACTGGACATATTCCTAGAGAGAAGCTCGCTAGATTATTTCATAATTCTAGTTTTTTTGTTCTACCCTCCCGTTTTGAAACATTTGGGTTGGTTTATGCTGAAGCAATGGCTGCAGGTTTGCCTGTTATTGCAACGAAATGTGGGGGACCAGAAGATATTATCATTGATTGCGAAGAAGGCTTGCTGATAGAGGTCGATGATAGAGATGCATTGGAAGCAGCAATGCGATATATGATACTCAATGTGGACAACTTTGATAGAAGTACAATTTCAAAGAATGCATTACACCGCTTTTCACCAGAGAGAATTGCGATTGAACTAATTAATATATATTCGGATGTATTAAATTTGGGTTATAGTTATGATTGAAAAGACAATATATTTTTCAGTGGCAATGTCTTTTTTTGCAGCACGATTATTTAGTTTGAATCTGGGTTATTTTCAATTGTCTCCATTTAGATTGTCGATACTGTTTCTTATGCTATATGTAATATTAACGTCATTGAAATCACCATCCAGTACTAAAATAATTCCCAAAAGTGATAATAGATATAGTGTTAATTTCATGTTGTTTTGGCTATCTTATTCACTCATTAGCATAATCTGGGTAAAAGATTATACATCAGCGATTAGAGATATTTATTTTATTTTTTCTGGGGTTATTTGTGCTGTTGTATTTAGTATGTATTTGAAATCGAAAAGACAATTTTGGATAGTTTTTAATATTATGCAAATGATGGTAATATTTCATAATATTGTTGGATGGTATGAGGTCATTACCAGAGATTATAGATTCATTTCTAAAGAAAATTTATTATTTTATTCAACAACAGATCAGAGAATTCCTATATCATTATTAGGGAATCCGAATGATTTTGCGACTTTAGCTTTGTTGGGATTGTCAGTTGCGCTTACATGTTTACATATCAATAAATCAATTTGGTTTAAGCTTCTAAGCATATTGCTAATATTCTCAAATGTTATTCTCATTGTATTATCTTTATCACGGGCAAACATTTTAGGTATGTTTGTGCTTTTTGCATTATATTTACTATTGTCAAGAAAAACTAGAGTAAGAGTAATGGTAGGAGTTGGTTTAATAATATGCGCGTTTATATTTGCTTTTTCCCCCAGCACCTACAATGACGTCATTTATTTTTTAAGTAAATTATTTTCCTTTAATGTTTCGACTCATACCTGGTATTTAAATTCAGAATCTGTAAGAATAAATTTAATTAGAAATGGTTTATTTTTCTTAATGAAAACATTCGGTCTTGGCACAGGGGTTGGTAATATTACATACTGGATGAATAATTACGCACTTTATTATACTGCAGGAGTTACAAATATTCACAATTGGTGGTTTGAGATTTTAACAGGTTATGGAGTATTCGTGTTTATATTCTACATAATATTTTATTTTAATATATTTAAAGACACTATCAATATATACAAAAATACCGAGAGTGATTTTGATAAAAATATTGCATTTGGAATTTTGTTATTTATGACAGCTTTCATAATTGCTAGTATTAGCTCAAGTTCGAATATTTCAAACGAGTGGCTATGGGTTTATTGGGGGACAGTAATTGCATTCCAAGGATATGCTTTAGATAATATCAGATTTAAAGTAAAAAAATTGAAGGACAATCTTAATAATATGAAGTGAGTGATTTTCTTTCCGTATTTCAATTTATGACCGATGAAAATCGGTCACGTAGACTGATCTTCGCAACTTGAGAATGGAATAAGTAAAAGCCATTGGGGCTCCTAGAGAATGTTAATTGGTAAAAGACATTAAGGAGGCAAAATTTGCACAAAAAATTTTTTTGTAGCTGGTGAGAAAGTAATAGATGCAGACCTTGAATTTCACTAATGAGCTACTTAGCAAATGATTTTTTGAAAGTCCATCAGGTTCAGAGGATATTTATAAAAAATTTATGGGGAGTAGTGAATAGATGGAAATTGTGTGAGGTAGGAATGTCGAATTGCTCAGGATGTTTTTCGGCTTCTCTTCGCCGCATCTGTCTTAAATTGTATTTTTACAGTTTGAAAGAAGGTAATCGATGAAAAAAATATGCCATGTAACGAGTGCTCACAAGAGTGATGATGTGCGTATTTTCGTTAAAGAATGCCGTTCTTTAGCGGAGGCAGGATTTGAGACATATCTAGTAGCTCCAGGGGAGTGCCGGATAATTGATAATGTAACAATTGTCGGAGTGGGGGAAAAGCCAGCGAATCGTGTAAAGAGGATGTTTCTTTTTTCTAGGACAGTAATAGAGGCGGCTCTTAAACTCAATTGTGATCTTTATCATCTTCACGATCCGGAATTACTTCCACATGCTAAAAGAATTAAGAAAAATGGTAAAATAGTAGTGTTCGATAGTCATGAAGATGTGCCGGCACAAATATTGAGTAAACACTGGATTTCCAAGTGGCTTCGCAAACTAATATCTAGTTTATACCGTAGGATTGAGGATCGTTCTCTTTATTTTTTGGATGCGGTAGTGGCAGCTACTAACTATATAGGGCAGCAATTTGATGGACGTGCGAAGCAAGTGGCAGTAGTCAACAATTATCCACGCCTTGACGATATTGTTTATCAAGAAAAACCTTTTGAAGAGCGCCCAAAGATAGCATGCTATGTTGGTGGTATTTCCGCTATGCGAGGTGAAGAGGTTATGAAAGAAGCCGTCCGTTCACTCGATCTAAAACTCGTCATTGCCGGTGATCACGAGGTTAAAGTTGAGAACAATACTCACTACGTTGGGAGGTTAACGAGAACTGAAGTAAATTCTCTTTATGCGACTTCAAGAGTTGGGTTTGTTTTATTTTTCCCTGAACCAAACCACATCAATGCACAGCCCAATAAACTGTTTGAATATATGGCTGCTGGGCTTCCCTTTGTTGCGTCTAATTTTGAATTGTGGAAGAGTATTATTAAAAAATATCCATGCGGCATATGCGTCAATCCTGAGAATGTTGAAGAAGTGCGAAATGCATGTAATCTCCTCGTGAACAATCCCAAGCTCGCTGAGAACATGGGGAGATTAGGAAGAAAAGCAGTGGTAAACGACTATAACTGGGACAATGAAGTGGTTTCCCTTATACAATTGTACATGAAGTTGAATCATTCGTAAAGATTTTGACTTTGATTTGCTACATAGTACTTCTAATTTGGGAGACCTCAGGTAAAATACGTTTTTGGCAGTAATTTCTAAATACGACGTCCTCAACTGCACGGATCTATAATCCTACGTAGAGTATGGGAATGAACAGAAAATGCCGCTAAGGTACCACGACCCTAACGGACATTAATGAAAGGCATAATTGTTGAGTAGGATCAACTACAAAAGTAATTTTGATAATAAGCCTGTATTAAGGTTTAGGAAGTATTAAAGGAGTATGACGGTATGGTTTTAGAGAGAGCTAATTTCTTGTGTAATTATAATGTGCTAACCTATATGAACTTAACCTGCTATTACAGGGGAGTAATATATAAGGCTGGTCTAAAAGCAGGGGAAGAGAGTATTGTTGAGCTACTTAATGAATATTGTTTGAGTAAGCATATTAACACTACATATTTTATGGGTTCATATTGGATTGTAATAATAGATGAAACTAATGACTTAGTAATTTTTTTTGGTGACAATTCTGGAAGTTGCAGTTTTTATTTTGATACAAACACAAACATATTTTCAGACAGCTTTTTGGATATAACAAAACAGTCAAATCAATTGTTGCCAAATTTTGATGCAATTACACAATTTCTAAGTTTTAATTGTATTTATAGTGAAGATACAATTTGCAAAGGAATTCATAGAACAAATCCAAGCAATTATTATGTTATTGAGAATGACAGCATAAAGGTGAAGGAGAAGGAGTTTTTAAAACTAGATGAAAATTGCAAATACACAAATTTAAGTGAGTATTTTGATGATTTCATATACGCTACACAAGATTTTAGAAAGGCTGCAGTAATTACAGGTGGAACAGATAGTAGAACGATATTGTCTCATCTGATTTATAAAAATGAGAACTTTGACCTATTCATTTCAGGCTGTGATGAAATGAAAGATGTAAAAATTGCAAAAGAAATCTCAAAAAGAATTAGCAAATACCTTCATGTATCTAATGAGAGTATTAATAACCTTAATGAAGAGGAGCTAAGGGCACTATTTGAAAGTACGGACGGAGTATATTCTTATGTGTCTAGATTCAGACTTCACAAAAAAAACGAAATGTTAGTAAAAATTGGAACTGATATTGAAGTTGGTGGAGTGGCAGGGGAGCTTTACAAAAACAGTTTTTTGAATCAAGACTTTCCTTTCTATATGTGTAAGCGTTTTAATAAGAATAAGTTCTATAATGTGAAAATGAATCCAGAAAAACTGGAGAAGAGTCTTTTTACTAGAGAAATTAATAATGCTCAAAATATAATGAAAGAGAGAATTCTAAACAATATTTTTGGCAAAACATCAGGGAAAAAACATCAGGTATATTTTAAAGCTGGGGTTAAAGTTTTACAATACAGAATGAATACAATTACAAATTCAAGCAGCTTCACAATTCCAATATTGTCACCGTTTGCTGAAATCGATGTAATGCCTTTGGCATATAATGAAAAACCTTGGAATCTTGAACTAAATAGATGGCAGAGACATGAGGTCAGCCGGTATTGCCCTCAAATTGCGTCAATACCGACAGATAGAGGTACAACATTAAAAGATAAAAAAATGAGTATGCTAAAAGAGTTTTTAAGGACATACTTATTTCTGTTTAGGATGGGAATCTCAAGAGTATTAAAATTTAAAAAAAGGATACTAATTCGAAATATTAATAATGATTTTAGCAAAATAAGAGAAATGGAAATATTTAATATCGCTATAGATACTACTAGGGAAATAGGAATATTGAACGAAAATGTAAATAGTGAGGATATTCCTGATTCGATAGCAGATAAACTATTAACAATTGCATTGGTTTTTGATGCTGATAGTATTTGGGGTAACTTATCTGCATATTAAAATAATCTACATAAGGTTCATTGAACGATCATCAAACTCCTGAAATCAGTGCATGATGAAGCGTTCGCCGTCCCAGTCGACAAAAAAGAGTTTGCCCGGTGGCATATGATCCGTAACCGTCAAATGTGACGTAAGCGTCGTAAGCGTCAAATGTGACCGCGCCTTTTCCGGGATCAAATCATCGGGGATAATAGGGTGGAATTGCGATGTTTTAGTATCTCTTAAGACGTCGTAAGAGGTCTTAGAACCTCTCAAAACCTGCAACCCGGAGTCGAACATGAGTACAAGTCTCGCCTGTATGCAAAAAAACGGTATCTTGAACGAATGGTACGAAGAAATCTGCGAACGCAAGGTCGGTCACGTAGACTGATGTTCGCAACTTGAAAATGGAATAAGGCAAGCCATTGGGGCTCCTA
>MTKW01019777.1_pt1 | contig 12236 bp, 10 predicted proteins | sample 1042761 | NCBI WGS metagenome assembly MTKW01 (sample SAMN06205366, study PRJNA360243) | anaerobic digester metagenome | biome: Wastewater treatment plant; feature: Anaerobic digester sludge; material: sludge; isolation source: anaerobic digester fed with sludge from wastewater treatment plant ...
CCCCAAAACACGAAGCTCGCTTTCCGTCCACATCCTACCCCCAGGGTTGTGGGGGCTCGAAAGGAGCAGAACCTTTGCCGCAGGATCCGAGAGGCGACTCTCTAAGTCATCGAAATCGATCTCAAACCTACCATTCTCGATACGTAGCGGGGAATTTGAAACCTCACAACCGCAGTTTTTGATGGCCGAAAAGAACGGGGGATAAACAGGGCTCATAATGACCACTTTGTCCCCGGGATCCGTGAAGGCCCGCAAAGCCCCGTTGACCGCGGGCATGACGCCGGGTGTGAAGACCATTTGCTTGGGTTGCAGGTTCCAACCGTACAAACGCTTCATCCTGTCGCGCACGGCGCTTGTGAGGCCATCACCTACAACCGTGTACCCGTACACCGGGTGGTTCAAGCGTTCCCTCAAAGCTTCTGTGATTGGCTCTGCGATGGGGAAATCCATGTCCGCCACCCAAAGAGGAAGAATGTCGTCGTCCCCCGACACCTTGATGATCATGTCCCATTTGGAAGAATCCGTGTTCCTGCGATCTATGACTTTGTCAAACTCGTATTTCATGGTGTCCCGCCTCTCCGCAAATCTTTCTGTGGGGGTATCGCTAAAAGAATAACACAATAGGTGACGGGTTGGCGGAACGAACGGTTCCCGCGCACCTCCGGGGCTAGGTTCACATAACTATGTAACAGACCACGCAAAAGGGGGTACAGCGAATGGCAGGTTGGGGCGGTGGACCAGGCTTTGGCGGTAGCGGAGCGTTCCTCATGTTCCTCATTCTGATTCTGCTTGTTTTCGGAATGGGCATATTCATCTAGAAGCGGCCGTCCTTTGGAAAAGGGCCCCCGAGGGCCCTTTTTCCTTGACAGGCACATCCCCCCTACATATACTAACACCGATCCCACTTGGTAATCATTACTAGGAGGTAGTGACTGTGCCAGACGCAAGAAGCCACACCATGCCCCTGTTGGGCGAAAGCTTTCCCCGGTTGACGGTGGAAACGACCCACGGAACAAAGAACATTCCCGAGGATTACAGAGGCAAATGGTTCATGCTGTTCAGCCACCCCGCGGATTACACCCCCGTGTGCACAACCGAATTCGTATCGTTCGCGCAAAGAAGCGAGGACTTCGCGAACCTAGGTTGCGATCTCATCGGGCTGTCCATGGACCAAGTGTTCTCTCACATCAAGTGGACTGAGTGGATCGAGGAAAACCTCGACGTCGTCATTCCCTTTCCCATCATCGCTGACCATGGGCAGGTAGCCAACAGCCTGGGCATGGTTCACCCGGCCCAAGGCATGAGCACGGTCAGGGCCGTTTTCCTCGTGGACCCCGAGGGCATAACCCGCCTCATTCTGTACTACCCCCAGGAAGTAGGCAGAAGCGTTGACGAAATCCTGAGAATCCTGAAAGCCTTCCAGGTTGCCGACACGCACAACGTGGCCATACCTGCGGACTGGCCCAACAACGCCATACTGGGTGATTCCGTTATCGTGCCCCCACCAAGAGACGAAAAAGGCGCAAAAAAGAGACGGGGCAAGGAAAACTGCTTGGATTGGTGGTTCTGTCACAAGAAAGTGTAACGACTCTGTTCGGTCAGGCGGTCCCTTCTTGGAACTGCCTGACCAACTTCGAACCGGTTGACAGCCCTTACTAGAGACAATACTCTAAAAGAAAGGTTGAGACCAAACCCACGTTTTAAAGAGGTAGAACATCCTATGACGCAAGAGGATCAAGACAAAAGGGAAAGGGTTTCGTGGGCTGTAAGCAGGCTCAAAGCACTGGGCCTCAGAGCTACACCCCAAAGGATAGCCATCGTGGCGTTTCTCAAAGGGAACACGACCCACCCCTCCGCGGAGGACATTTACGAAGCTGTAAGCCCCACCATGCCTTCACTTTCCTTAGGAACCGTGTACAGCACCCTTGACGAACTCATTGCCCGGGGCGAGATACAGCAATTGGCCATAGACCCCGAAAGAAAGCACTTGGATCCCAACCCGGTGCCCCACCACCATTTTCTGTGCGAAAAGTGCCGCAGGATTTACGATTATCCGGGCAGTTTCCCCACCCCCAAGAACGAAGGAGGATTTACCATAAAAAGCTGCGCGGTCCACTTGTACGGGGTGTGCCCCGCGTGCAAAAAGGACCCCTAAGGCACCCTATGGAGAGCCCTCTTCAGCTCCTCCACGCTCTTGATAAGCGGGGTGCAGGTTTTGTTTTGGCAAAGCTGAAGGGCGGGTTCGCCGGTGTCCCCTTCACCCTCACCCCTGTCGGCCGGGTAGATCACCTGAACCCCGGGGAAAAAGCCCCCGTTTATGTAGGAAAGCATACCTTTGTGGGCGGGGTCACCCTTTGTGCCTAGGACCCGAATGTCCTGAGCGCTGTCCGCGTAATCCATGGCACACAACAAGAACCCGTGCCCTGAAGGAGCCCCTTTAGCGGAGAGCACCAGGCTATCCAAAGCCTGAATCGCCAGGTCCTCCCACCGAGATTCCTCAAGAAGGTGCGCAAGCCTCAGAAGAACCATGATCGCAACGGAGTTGCCGGAAGGCAATGCCCCGTCGTACGTTTCCTTAGGGCGAAAGATGAGGTCCGACGGACCCTCGTTTGCCTTCTCCTCTGTCATGAAAAACCCGAAACGATCTTTGTCCCAGAAAAGCTGAACCATATCATCGCAAAACGAAGCTGCGCGCTTCAAGTACACCGGGTCAAAGCACGCCTGGTACATCTGTAAAAGTGCCCACACCAAGAACGCGTAATCGTCCAGGTAACCGGGGAAAGCCACGTGCCTATCCCTGTAGCGTGCGTAAAGTCGTCCGTCAACCAACATTTTGTCTAGGACAAAAGACAGAGCGTTCTTCGCTAGGGACAAATAGTAGTCGTAGCCGAAAGCCCTGTGTGACATCGCGAGCGCTCCGATAGCGAGGGCGTTCCAAGAAGTCAACACCTTGTCGTCCGTGTGGGGGCGGACCCTCTCTTCCCTTGCGGACAAGAGTTTCCTGCGAGAACTATCGGGGCCACTACCACCCTTAAGGTGCAAAACCGACTTGCCGTGAAAGTTACCCTGTTTCGTCACGCCGTAAAGTTCGCACCACTTGCCCCCTTCCTGCTCCCCAAGAACCTTTTTCACCTGCTCCGGCGTCCACACGTAGTAGGCCCCTTCCTCTCCCTCTGACTCCGCATCTATGGCCGAGTAAAACGCGCCTTGGGGGGAGGTCATCTCCCTTTCAAGAAACGTGATGATTTGGGCCGCCCACCGTCGATACTCCTCACTTCCCGTGGCCTGATACATCTTCGTAACCACCACAAGCATACCCGCGTTGTCGTACAACATCTTCTCGAAGTGAGGGATGCGCCACTTTCTGTCGGTGGCGTACCGGAAAAACCCAAAACCCAGTTGATCGAATGTGCCCCCTAAACGGATGGCACGAAGGGTCTTTTCTGCCATCTGGAGGGCTTTCTCTTCGCCCTTCCTCTTCCAATACCTGAGCAAGAACGCAATGTTGTGGGGTGAGGGGAATTTCGGGGCGTCCCCGAAGCCCCCGTACTTTTCGTCGAACGTATCCTGAAAATGTTGGTAGCCCAGTTCCAGAACCCTGTCGTAGGCACCGATTCCCCCTTTCTGAGCAAAGATACGGCTCAAGGAAGAGGGTTTTTCGGGATCGCCCGGCCTACAGTCTTCCGCCCCTTGTTTTGGGGCAACAGTGTTGAAGATCCATTGGGCACGGTCTGTGAGGGTCTTTTCGTCCTTTTCCCAGGCCTCGCGTACAGCTTCGAGGATGGTCAAAAGACCCACGACTCCCCCTTTATCGCGCTTTGGAAAGTAGGTACCGGCGAAAAACGGTTTGCCCTCGGGCGTCCCTATGATCGTCAAGGGCCAACCGCCGCTCCCCGTGAGCATTTGGCACACAGTCATGTACACGTGATCCACGTCGGGCCGCTCTTCCCTATCAACCTTCACGGCCACGTAGCCCTCATTCAACACCGCTGCCACGTCAGAATCCTGGAAAGACTCCCGAGCCATGACGTGGCACCAGTGACAGGTGCTGTACCCTACGCTCAAGAAAATCGGTTTGTTTTCCTCGCGGGCCTTGCGAAACGCCTCGTCCCCCCAAGGGTACCAATTAACAGGGTTGCGAGCGTGCTGCAGCAGGTACGGGGACTTCTCATGAACCAGCCTGTTGCATACCATGTTTTGTTCCACGATACATCCCCCCGTCCTGCTGTAGTATCACTCACGACATCTCCCTTTACGCACGCATGACGTTACTTGAAGAACTCATCCAAGGGGAACGGTACCCCTTCGGGGAAGGGACACTTGTAAGGTGTGTCTTTCGTTTTTGCGTCGAACTCCGCTTTGGCCTTCTCTAGGACTTCCGGGTCCCTCACCAGGGAGAGCCCGCACAGGGCCATGGTCTTTGCCGCAACCAGCATGCCTTTTTGACCTATGCTGCTGCCAGCCGACGCGCAGTACTGCCACGAATGGCCGGGGCAACCCAAGGGCACAGAAGCCGCGGACATCTGAACCGTGGGGACTATCCAACTCACATCGCCCACGTCCGTGGAACCGCCGCCTGCCCTGCCTTTACCTTGAGGCTCAATCAGTTCCGTGCTGAGCACATCTTTGGGTAAGCCACCCTTGTTGTCGAAGGATTCCCTGAGCTTTTCCGCAAACTCCCTGTCCCCTTCATCGAAGACGGGGGGGCCAACCTGCTGTAGACAGGACCACATAACATCGGCAAGGGTCTCGTTCAGCAGGACGCCGTAGCACCCTGTCAGCAGATTAACGTCGTAGGTGGTACCCGTCATGAGGCTCGCGCCTTTTGCCACATCCACGAGCCTTTCGAATATCTCTTCGACTTGCGCCCTCTCAGGAGCCCTCACAAAATACCATACCTCAGCTTCCGCGGGGACCACGTTGGGTTGATCACCGCCGTGGGTGATGACGTAGTGAAGCCGTGCGCTTGGTATGACGTGCTCCCTCAAGTAATTGGAGCCAACGTTCATGAGCTCCACCGCGTCCAGGGCAGAGCGTCCGTTGTGGGGATCCCCTGCGGCGTGGGCCGTCTTACCGTGAAACGCAAACTTGGCGGAATTCATGGCGGTGCCGCTCCCTAACCTGACGGTGGTCATGGAACCAGGGTGCCACGTGATGGCAGCATCGAGGTCCGAGAAAAGACCCTCCCTCGCCATGTACACCTTGCCCGCTAAAATCTCCTCTGCGGGGCAACCGTAATACCTGATGGTGCCCGAAAGCCCCTCTTTCGTCAAGCTTTCCTTCAAAGCAACGGCTGCACCCGCGGAGGCAGCACCCAAAAGGTTGTGTCCGCAACCGTGCCCGGGGGCCCCTTCCACCCTTGGTTTACGAAAGGGGACAGCTTCTTGGGACAATCCTCCCAGGGCGTCGAACTCTCCCAGAAACCCAATGTGCGGATGCCCGGTGCCCCACTGTGCCACGAAAGCGGTGGGTATGCCACCAGCTCCCCTTGTCACGTCAAAACCGTTTCGTTCCAGGTAAGCAGCTAAAGCCTCACTCGACTCGTGCTCCTTGAAACCCAACTCCGCGGACTCCCACACTTTTAGCGCCAATGCGTTGAGATCCGGGGCTTGCCTGTCAAGAAACTCCAGGATATGGCTCATAGTTCCCCTCCTAAAACATGCTTCGTCCATATTTCCTCAAAAACAGGAAACAGTCCTCCCTAACGTCTATGTTTTGAGGGGTGAAAAGAGAGGAAAATGAGCACTAAGTGGAGGGACTTACCTTCTTGTCAACTGCAGGACCTGTGAGCCGAACGAGACAAACCCCTCCCAAAATGGCGAGGGCCCCTAAAAATCTCACAAGGGTCCACGGCTCCCCTAGGAAAAGCCAAGAGAAAAGCCCGGCCCAAACGGGAGTCAAGTTGTGGAACACGGCTGTCCTCGCCGGGCCACTTTCCTTCACGGCCCTGTTCCACAGGATGTAACAAAGGACGATGGCTACCGAGCCCGAAAAGAACAGTTCCAGCCAACTCCTGCTGCCAATAGCCCAGTTGCCGGGCCCCAGTTCCCTAAGGGAAAACGGGATGAGCAGCAAGGCACCGGGCACCATGGTCCACGATGTAAACGCTAAGGGGCTCAAACGTTTGACGACATCTGCGGCAATGATGCTGTGGAAACACCAAGCAATGGTGCCCGTAAACGTGATGAGGTCCCCCAAGGTAGCTGGGCTGAGACCCTCACCGCCCCCTTGACCCGCCAACGTTATGATCATAACCCCGGCAAAGGCGATGACCACCCCCGCCCACATTTTCCCCGTGAGGCGCTCCGTCTTCATGAGGTGGCTCATGACCGCCGCGGTGGCGGGCATGGTGGCAAGGACAAAAGCGGTGTTACCCGCGGAAGAAAGAGCTATCCCTTTGATGAAAGCAACCTGGTAGATTGTGTTTCCCAAAAACCCCGCCCAAATAACCCTGGGCCAATCCTTACCCCGGGGAAGCTCCATCTTGCCCCCAAAGGCTAAGATCCCGATCAAGAGCAAGCTGCAGAAATTTAGCCTGACGACATTAAACTGCATTGGCAGAAAGGATCCCAAGGCATCCTTCACCAAAATGGCGTTCAAGCCCCAGATGAACGTTGCTAGGGTCATCTCAAGATCGCTGCGGGACACAATCATCACCCCCAGGCTTCAGAACATAACCTAAGTCTAGCCCAGGGTGAAGAACCGAGCAACAAGTTTGCAGCTACACGGTTTTGATCTTGATGTTCAACCTGTCGTTCACGTCAAACTGTGGCCCCAACAAGACCTCCACGTGACCTGCAAAGGCGGTTCCTTTCCTCATCCTGGGTGCAACCTGGGCGGCAATGCTCCTCTTGACGTAGCCCAACTGGCTTCCGTTCGCCCCGACAACCGAAAGAGCTTGGGAATCGTGGGGGTTCAAGGGCTCTAGCAGAAGGTACACAGGCTGCCCTGGGGCAATCCCCTCACAAAGACCGAGGCGACCGTTGAAACGAAGCCCCACAACTCGGGTTATGAACTCAGGGGCTTGACTGTAGAATTCCCGGACCTCAACGACCCTGTCCCCCAAGATCGCACCCCACCCAAGCCCGGCTGGCCCCTCACACATAGGTCTTCCGAAGGAACCGTGAAGATCCTCTGCCACCATGTTCAAAAACCTATCGGGCGTCACCATTCTTCTCACCAGTTCGATCTCAGGCTTACCCCAATCCTCTACGGAACTGAGCACCGCGGCGGCAGCGGACAGTGCACCTTTCCTGGCGAGGGCAATGCCGCTCAAAAGCACGGGAATCTGGAACTGGCGGCTCCCCACAAAACCGCCCATCAGCTCGGATCCTGCGACCTCCTGAAGCAATTCAAGCATTTTGTTCAACCTCCGGTCCTTGACGCTGTCGAACACCATCATACAGCAGGCGATCCGGCGCACAGTGTCGGATCAAGGCACATCTTGCCCCAAAGACAAGGCCGCTCAAAGCGGTAGATTCTCGTGCTTGCGTGACGCGCAGTGTTGGCAGGCTGCCAGGGGGATCTCGGGCTTGATCCGAAAGACCCTGCAAATCTAACCTTGTGACACAACTGCGGGGGAGTCATGAGATCCACTGTAGATGCTCTTTTGCACACGTTCAACGGCAATCGCGTAAGGAGAGGGGCGTCATCGTAAACGTGACATTGGTGAACGGTTCAGCCCGGTCGAGGAACAAAGGAGAAGCCCACCTCGACCCTGAGCCCTGCCTTACAGACCTTCACAGACAACATAAGGGAATTGTCAAAAGGTGAAGGACCGTGTTTAACCTCATGACCTAGGGCAACGCGTCCCAGGACATCGCCCGCATTCTTTGCCTTTCCGCCAACACCATCAAAACCCACAAAGGCGGATCTGCTCCAATCTGAAGGTAAAGTCCCGCAAGGAACTACCAGTTCACACAGAAACGATGGGGGAATTAGGTAAAGGCCACCTACTTTAGCCCCTTTCCCTATATACCCGGGTAAACAGGGACAAAATAGCGGAGTAGAACACTCGGAAAGGAGCAATACTATGGCCCCGCAAGGAAACATATCGTGCAGCGTGAAGAACTGCCACTACTGGCAGAAAGGCAACGTGTGCACCGCGGACCGCATCCTGATCACCTCCAACGAAATGGCGAGGACATTGCCCACATCCGTGGACAGCCCCTACGCTGCCCAGATTCCTGACACACCCGTCTCGGCCTGCGAGGACACTTGCTGCAAAACTTTCGTGGCAAAAAACGATTTCAAGGCCTTTCAAGACGGAGTCATACGCGGGTGAGGAGGGTTAACCCTTGAGCATCAAACCTAGTCCCCAGACAGTAACGCACCTTGGAATGAGCCCCGAGCGCAAAGACGCATACGAAAAGGTGCGCGGAGTAGCGCAGTTCAACAGAGACTACAACCCACCAGGCACTTTGGCGGGACACCTAGTCACGAGCCCTCACGCTCACGCAAGGATCAAGTCCATAGATACTTCAGAGGCCCTCCGGGCGGAAGGGGTGCAAGCCGTCCTTGTAGGCGACGAAAGCAGCCCGCTAATGGGGGCGTGGCTCGACGACCGCCCGCTGTTAGCTACGGGCAAAGTGAGGTTCTTCGGAGAACCGGTGGCGGTTGTCGTGGCCAACACGGAGTCCGAAGCAGCTAAAGCAGCCAAAAAGGTGAAGGTGGAGTACGAGGTACTGCCTGTGATCAACACGGTGAAGGAAGCACTTGAACCAAACGCACCCCTGATCCACGAGAACCTCGCTTCCTACAGCAGGGTAAGACCCTTCGTCTATCCCCAGGAGGGTACGAACATATGTCACCACAGCAAAATTCGCAAAGGGGACACGGAAAAAGCGTGGACCCTTTCGGATGTGGTCGTGGAAGGGGATTACTCCATACCCCAATCGGACCACGCGGCCCTCGAAACCAGATCGTGTGTGGCGGAAGCTCGACCCGGCGGCGAGATAATCCTGCATGCAGCTTCCCAGGCCCCTTACGTGGCAAGGAGGATGCTGAGCAAGCACTTCGGCGTTGACCAACAGAAGATCGTGATCCACACACCCTTAGTCGGCGGCTCATTCGGGGGCAAATGTGCGGTGCATCTAGAACCCATAGCTATCCTCGCGTCCATGGCTGCAGGAGGTCGCCCGGTAAAGATAACGTGCTCCAGATGGCAGGACATAACATCATCCCCCGTCCGCATCGGGCTCGATGCGAAAGTGAAACTAGGAGCTTCGAAGGACGGGACCATACAAGGGGCGCAGATAACCTATCACGTGAACGTGGGTGCTTACTCCGACATGGGCGCGGTTATGACAAAATCCATAGCTGCGGACTGCACCGGACCCTACAAGATCGACAACCTGACGTGCGATTCGTACGGGGTGTACACAAACCGCCCCTACGTAACGTCTTTCCGGGGGTTCGGCCACGCAGAATACACATTCTGCATAGAACGGACCATGGATAAGCTGGCGTTTGCCCTCGGCATGGACCCCGCGGAGCTTCGCTACAAGAACTTCATCAAAGACAAGGACCGCTCACCTGCTAACATCTTGGTATCCACCAGCCTTCTAGGGGATCCTGCGGGCTGTCTGACAAAAGTCAAGGAACTGATAGGGTGGAACGGGGGCAACAGAACAAAACTCCCCGACGGGAAAGTGAGGGCTAAGGGAATATCGTGTTTCTGGAAAGCACCCTCCACCGCAACGAGCGCAAGGTCCGGAGCCATCATCACGTTCAACCCCGACGGCACAGTGAACCTGAACCTGGGATCCGTGGAGATGGGCCAGGGTTCCAAGTCGGGCCTGGCACAGCTATTAGCCCATAGTTTGGGCGTTGACATCAGCAACGTGAGGGTGAACATGGAAGTGGACACGTCCCTTTCCCCCGTCCACTGGAAAACCGTTGCAAGCGCCACCACGTTCCTGGAAGGACGCTCGGTGCTTGCAGCAGTCCAGGATGCCATAACTCAAATCAAAAACACCGCCGCGGGCATACTGAGGTGCCAACCCATGGACCTTGAGGTCGGAGGTGGCAGGGTCTTCGTGAAAGGGGATCCCCAAATCCACCTTGACTTGAGCGCCCTTGTGCAAGCTTACCAGTATCCCGACGGCAACGCGGTGGGCGGGCAAGTCGTGGGACACGGCAGCTACTCCGTCAGGCATTTGACCCCCCTGGACCAGGAGACGGGCAAGGGACGTTCCGGACCTGCGTGGACCGTGGGGGCTCAGGCCGCGGAAGTAGAGTTCGACCCTTCCGATTGTAGCTACAAGGTGACGAAACTCGCATCGGTCATGGATGCAGGCAAACTCATAAATCCGGCCCTAGCAAAAGGAGTAGTCATGGGAGGCATGAGCATGGGGCTTGGTCTGGGAACCCGAGAGGAGTTGCTCCACGATGAATCGGGAAAGACCCAAAACGCGAACTTCAGGCAATACAGGTTGCTTCGCATGAGTGAGGCACCCCAGTACCTTGTGGATTTCGTAGAGACTCCCCTTGAAGACGGGCCTTTGGGTGCCCGGGGTTTCGGTGAACACGGCATCATTGGGATACCTTCTGCCCTGGCCAATGCCTTGTCAGCGGCATCAGGCGTGGACATAACTAGGTTCCCCATGACGCCGGAGTACATTTGGAAGACCCGGGAAGAAGGAGGGGTGCAACCGTGATTACCGCGAACCTCGAGTATTACAGACCAGCCACGTTGAAAGAAGCCTCGAGCCTTTTTGCAGACCTTGAAGATCGGGGTAAAAACCCGGTCTACTACTCGGGAGGTACAGAGATCATAACCCGCCTCAGGGAGCGTTCTCTGGAGACGGGTGCCATCGTGGATCTCAAGGACGTTCCCGAGTGCACGACCCTGAAGATGACAGAAGAAAAACTGACGGTGGGTTCCGCGGTAACCCTTAACGAGATCGCGGATTCCGGCTTCTTCCCTTTGCTCGCTCACATCTGCTGCAGGTTCCTGGATCACACCAACCGCAACAAGGTCACTGTGGGAGGCAACATGTGCAGCAGCTTGCCCTACAAAGAGTGCATCCTACCGTTTCTTGTCACTGACGCTGTCGTGACCTTAACCACGGGGGAACAAAAGGGCACTAGGACCCTCCCGCTTTCTAAGGTTTTTGACAAAGGGCTAGCCCTTTCCCCTGGGGAGATCCTCGTGCAAATCCACGTCAAGAAAGAAGACTTGGGCTTGCCTTGGGCTTACGACAGGGTGACCAGACAAGAAAGGATCGCCTACCCCTTGGCTAGCGTCGCGGCAGTAAAGAAAAACGGCAGCGTAAGGGCAGCCGTCACAGGTGTTTGCGATTACCCGTTTACACTCTCGTCCTTGGGAACGTTAGAGCTCCCTTCCAAGCCAAGGAGCGACATAGACGGCTCGGGCGAGTACAGAACCGTAGTGGCGAAAAAACTTCTTGCCCAAGTAGGCCGGACACTGGGGGTTAACTGAAGGTGGAAATGCTTGCTGAAGGAATGCTGGAACTTAGCGTGAATGGGTACAGGAGGAAGGTTCTCGCACGTCCTTCCGACTCCCTCCTGCACGTTATCAGGAATGAGCTGGGGCTGAACGCAGCGAAACCCGCCTGTGAAACAGGTGACTGCGGTGCATGCACCGTGCTCATGGACGGAAAGCCCGTGAAGTCGTGCATGGTGCTTGCGCCAGAAGCTGTAGGCCACGAGATAACGACTTTAGAGGGCATAAATCAGTCGCCCGCTTACGAGGCCTTCGTCAAAGCCTTCGCGCTGCAATGCGGCTTCTGCACCCCGGGATTCATCGTCAATGCCCACGCTTTGATTCAAACCTGCCCGGATGCCGACGATGCGGTCATAACAGATTGGATGGACTCAAACCTTTGCAGGTGCACGGGCTACGAGGAGATCAAAACCGCCGTGAAGCACGCTCTCTCTTTAAACGCGAAACCCTGAAGTCTGCAGGTTTCTCGGGCAGTGTTGGTGAATACGGGAAGGTACAGGCACCTACGCGCTGTACCTTTCCTTTCACATCACACATTCGTCGGGAGATGAGAAAGTGGCTACAAACAAAACGAAGGACAGGTTCTGCCTTGAGAGACTGTCGAGACACCGTTTCGAGAAGGAGAAATTCGACAAGATTATCTTGGTGACGGGGGCCACGGAGAATCACGCCTACCACCTACCCATGGGAACGGATACGCTTGCAGCCTACGGCGTAGGCCTTGAGGTGGCCCGCAAGACACCGGGGGCCCTGTTGCTTCCGCCGATCC
>MTKW01030166.1_pt2 | contig 12231 bp, 8 predicted proteins | sample 1042761 | NCBI WGS metagenome assembly MTKW01 (sample SAMN06205366, study PRJNA360243) | anaerobic digester metagenome | biome: Wastewater treatment plant; feature: Anaerobic digester sludge; material: sludge; isolation source: anaerobic digester fed with sludge from wastewater treatment plant ...
TAAAAAAATAAGATATGAGTAATAGAAAAGTAAGATTTTGGTTAAAGAGCGTAGCAGCAAGAAAAATGGGTTATATTATACCTATAGTGGAAGACAACGGCAGGTTTCTGACGGGTCAAGACCTCACCTATAAACAGATGGTAGGGGAAGAACCGTTGACGGAACAGCAAAGCGTCAAGTATCCGTTTGTGATAAACCCTAACGTACCGCATAAGATAAGGCATAATGTGAACATAGACCCCGACAATCCGGAGGCTAAGGCAATCATAAAGGCAGCCTTGTTGAGTGGTAGGATAGCAGCGTCAAAGGTGGAATACAGAGACGGCATCCACGACGGTTATATTATAGACCCTGAGGTGGAAGCTAACGCAGAACTTAAGGAGTTTGATATGGTGGCAGCAGCATTCGATGTTATCAAGGAGACTAAAACGGAAGATTTAGATATTCTCACTCTGTTAGTGTCATTGCAACCCGGTGTTACCAATATGGAAGGAATACATACCGACAATCAGAAGCTGTCGGCGTTGTATAAGACCGCACAAAAGACACCCGCTGCTATCTTGAATAGTAGTACTAAGCACAACCCTCAAGTGAAGGAACAGCTTTTTATAGCCTACTGTATCAAACATAAGCTCATCGTTAAGAAGGGAGCTAACTATGTCGTTCGTGAAGGTAGTCAGGAAACGGCTTACTTAGGTACGACAATGGTAAAAGCTATCGCCTACTTAGATGCTAATGCTTCGTTGAAGGACAGGCTTTACACGGCATTGAAAGAGGTAGAACCTTATTACGATGTTCTTATTAGTGATAGAGTGGCAGCAAGTGAAGATAAATGCTCGTTAGACCAGCTAAGAGATAAAATAGCAGCCTCGATAGAAGACGACCTTTTCACGGCAGGGGAGCTTATGGAGGAATACAAAGGTCGTATAGGTGATACTTACACTAAAGACTATGTCGTTCTATATCGTGAAGTCGGTAAGAAGAAAGTGATGTACGAGACTAAGGAGTTTGAAAAAGAAATTCTCGAAAAAGATTTAAGAAGTCTTAACGCACACGTTTACCCTCCTAACAGTATGTTCAATGAGTATAAAGACCGCTATAAGGAGATTGAAGACATAGACGACAAACGTAAGCTACTCGTAGAGCTGTTCGAGATAGAGAAAAACAAGAAGTTAGAAAGCGAGATACAAGCAATGATGTTTGACGAATAATCGATAATGTTATGTTGAATACTAACAAAGAAATGTTTACCTACTTCTTAGACGGTATCAAGAAGACATACACCGGTACTGTTCATCCTGCTGTCTTCACACGTTTGTTTAATGAGTGGGGTATGATGCAGTGGATAGCCGATAATATGTCTATCAAAGAAGGTATAGAGCTTACTACAAAGCAAATGGATGACCTTGAAACGCTATTAGTATATAAAGAGGAGCTTTCGCACCTTATAGATAATAAGTTTGCCATTAAAGATTTAAATCATAAATACTTCCGTATGGCTAATATTATGGTTAAGGTAGATTACGATTCTTTATATTGCGATAGATGTAAACGTAAAGGTTTAAGTGAGTGGAAGAAGGTTCGCATTATGCGTACGGGACAGGAAGCTACTATTCGTAATTCAGTATTTAGAAGACCGAGTGAGGATAGGGTGTATTATGTGAGGACTAATAACGAGGTGCGTTTTGACACCAATGGCAGGGTTAATGTCGTTAAGGCTCTTGTGAGCTACTACAGATACCCTAATATGATGTTAGCACCAGCACCTGCGATGACACCTTCCGATATACGTAAGTGGAACGACACACGCTATGACGATGTGAATGACTTTCAACGAAAGGAAGTCCTCAACTATTGTATAAGGCTGTACTTAGAGAGAGTAAAAGAAGAAAGGTATAGAAGTTTCTTGAATGAGGAAGCGTCAAATATTCCTACTAAAAAGTAATAACATAAAAAATTAAATAAAAATGCAAAATTTGAAATATCCAAAAAAGAAAGTGTTCTTGTCCGATGTGGACATTAAGAATGTAAAGCTGTTCGTTGACAGTTCAGACAATAGATTTGTCTTGAACATCGCTAACGAAGGGTTTAGCGTCAAAGGGACGAACCCCGGCTCTAATTATAACGTGCCGACAGCAACGAAAGTTCAAAAGGGTGTCAACTACCTAAGTAGAACAGTAACTAATTATGGCTATCCAAGTTCGTTCTTGGTTAAGTTTAACAATAGAGTGAACGTCGACGGTGGTAAGAGCTTGTCGCTTGGCATACGTGAGTTTGTAGAGCGTCCCGGCTTTGACACCTCTCGTGGTAACAAAGAGGTTCGTGTCTTCACAGGCGAGGTGGTAAGTCCGTCCGTTAATAACGGTGTAGTATCCGAAGCAGATATGAACATAATGAAAGCTCTTTTGATGAAAGACATCCAATCGTCGTATATTCCGTTATCGAATAAGAGCTATGAGAGCCGTTTGCACATATCTGCTATAGCACGTAAGGTGGCATTGTTATCGTCTTATGGTAATATGACTGTTAAGTCCGATATGACACATACGGTAGCACAGGCTGCGAATACGGTACGTTATACCGTTGCGGCTGATACTACCGGTGCCGACTATGTAACGTGGGGGACAGCATCGGGTGAGATTACCGTTACCGCAGCTGAAGCTAAAGCTATGGGTATCGACACTGTCTCTAAACCTGTTTACAAGGCTACCAAAGGAACTCTTGGAACAGCAAGTGATTTTACCTTTACCAAAGGTGTTGAGTATAACTTAAAACAAGTGGCTTCTACTCCTACTGACAATACCATTGCGTCGACGGTTATCCCCGTTGATGAGGTTAAGACGGCAGGAAGTGATTTCTATCGTACTAACTATTTAAGTCCGTATGTAGTTGCTAATATCGGTGGTAGCATCGCTATTATGGGTACTAAAGACTTTGAAGACTTCTATGTAAGTGCTGTAGGTTTGACGGTAGACTATCGTTTGTGGATACGAGGAGCTTCTTCGTATGTCGTTTTGGAAGCATATGCTCCTAAAGCCGACATTGAGGTGTCCTATTTCAAGATAGACATCAAAGATACAGGCGGTACTAACTATTACAATACGGGGACAACTACTNNCTTCCACTCTTTAGGTAGAGGGTCATTCCCTGTTCTTACCTTAGAGAGAATACAAGAAGATTTCAGAGGTTATAGCTTATCTATTACAGGTTTGGAAGCCGTTAAAGGCGGTAGTATGCCCACTGCGAAAGAGCATATCTGCTACGAGTTAGGTGTGGATATGTCTACTCCTGACCTTCACGGAGCTTCTCACGTCAACGCTTATGAGCAAAGAGTGTTGATATATGTTCCGAAGACTATTGCTCAAACGAATAAATGGGATACTCCTTCAAGTAATTGGAATGCATTAAAGGCTGACACGGCGTCAAGTGCTAGTCTCGATTTTGAAGATATCTTGGCATATTTGACAGGAACAGCAATTTCATCTTGGAAATAAAAGAAGGGGTGATGTTAGTTGGTATGGGGGTGGCGTGTCCACCCTCGCACTAACATTCTTTTAATAACAATTTAAATTTAATCATTATGGCGACGGCAAAAGAACATATAGAGCTTATCAGAGAGACCTTGCATTCGTATAAGACTTTTGACAAGACGGATATTATCGATGAGGTGATATTAGCGTCTATGAATATAGTACGTGCTGCTCTCATACGGCAACAGAAGCCTAAGGGCGTAGACAGCTCTTTCTATCAACTGATACCTTGCTTGGAGATAGAGTGTGTAAGCAACGAGTGTGAGTATGTAGGATACACCATAAGCGGTGAAGGTACGAAACAAGTCGTTTTACCGCCTTTGGTGAGGGATATGTCGCCACACGATATAAAATACCTTGGAGGCGACGATATGCTCTCTAACGGCACGAAATTAAGCGTAGAGGGCTTTTCTATGCTTCATCACTCACGATATGTGGCGGACAAGTTCCATTATCTTGTTTTAGGCGACAGAGTGCTGTTGAAGAATGTCCCAAGAAGAAATAACGAGGAGTTAAAACTATTAACAGGAATATTGCTTTTGGATAATCCTATCGACGCTTGCAACTTCACTGACGAGACACCGTATCCGTGTCCCAGCGATTATAGACTGCAAGTGCTGACGATACAGCATATCTTACAAGCGTATCATATATATCCTGATGAATATAACAACGAGAGAGATGAGTTAAGACGATTAGGGTTGATGCCACAGGCACGACAACAACAACAACCGATAGATACTATGGAAGATGAAGAATAACAATGCTGATAATATAAGGGTGGTTATGGTAACCTTCACGTGCAATCACACGGCAAGGAGTAATAAAGGTGTATACCGTTATTTTCTTTTCCGTGAACAGGTGATGGCGGAAGGTAAGCTGAATATCCTTGTAGACCCTATTACGATGACTACCGTAGAGGCATACAGATATGTTGAAGGCGATGAATGGTGGATACTGCCTACCGACGTAGTGGTAGAAGATGACAATGTCATTCCCGACGATAAGCGTAGTATTGCCAAATGGTGGAGAGACAAGTATCAGATGCAGTGGTCAGGCGATATAAGAGGACTTATATTGGACACTATAGGCGTGGACATACACGGCAAAGTAGAACATAACGGCATTGAGTTGTGGAAAAAACTACAGAAAGAAAATAAGAGTAATGTTAAGGTAGCAGGTAAGGTTAAGTTCAATGCCAGCGAAGACATCACTCTTAACAAGATAGAAGTTAAAGGCGAAGATATTTACTATTTAAAATAATATATTATGTATATCAGACCGGAGGAGATTTATATGGACGTGGCGAGAACGTATAAGAGTAGGACGTTTTCGTTACACGACGTAGTGGAATGGTGTATGCAGGTAGAGACAGACTACATTTGCGATGTAGACATTATGCACCGCTACGTATATGTTACGAAAGTTATTGACGGAAGGATAACCCTTCCTAAGAATATATATAGGATATTGCTTATCGAGGATGAGGACGGTAGGCTTATCGAGAATAAGGCTGTCAGCGGTAGCTATATTCACGGACTTAAAGCGTATGAGAATAGGCATATCAAGATAGAGTTCTTGGGTGTTGCTATGGATTATGACTGTATGCCGTTGGTGGCAGCGAGCCATAGAGATGCCTGTCGGCGTTATGTTATCATACAGCTTTTTGAGGACGAGGCTGCTTTAGACGCTCATATTTATAAGATACAAGCTAACAGGTGGGCTGAGTTCTCCGGTAGCGTGCTACGTGCTAAGCAAGGGTTTAGAGAGTGGACGATAGACGCTATAGCATCGTTGTCGCTACATCGCTACAACGAGCCTTTTAAAGATTTGTATTATAGATTAGCAGAGAGAGCAGGAGAGACGGGCTTACCGCTTACGTCGTTAGCAGGACGAGAGATAGTGTTGCCTGAAAACAAAGAAGATTTAAATTTGGATATTATGGATATACGAAGAATAATGGATAATTATATAGATATTATCAATAATAAGTTAAAAGAGAAACCGTTTACTAAGTCTATTACTTATATTCTTGGCACTAACGGTATGTTCGCAGGTAATATATGGACTATCCCCTTAGACCTTTCGTTAGGGTTAGACACCTTCGAGGATAGTGCTGTAATATTATATAAGAATGGCAGTGTCTTCATAGCTCCTGTTAAGTGTAATCCTGCTTTTATCACGGTAGACCTCACGTCGTGTAACTACGACGCTAGTGCCACGTACACCTTAGTAGTAGTGCCACCAACAAATAAATAAGATAATAATGGAAAGTCAATTAAACATATTTAACAAAGGGTTAAACAGCGATTTAGCTCCCATGTATCAGCCTAACGACAAGTGGACGTTCCCCACGTTGAATGCAAGGGTGTATAATAACGGTAAAGGTTTTAGCATTACCAATATTCCTGGCAATACCAATCAGGACAATATAGGCACTATGGAGGGTGCTGAGCTACAGGTCAACGAAGGTTATACTGTCGTAGGAGCTACGGAAGCTGGCGGTGTAGCTTTTATCTTCTCTGTCAACGGAAGAACCAACAGGATGGAGATAGGGTGCTTTCCAAGCCCTAATCAAGGGGGTGGCTTCAAGCGTGAATACAGCCCGCTATTGAATATTAAAGACAGCAACAACAGTGCTTGTAACTTTCCGAGTAACATCTTTGGGTGGACGACAGACACTCGTATGACCACAGTCATCAAGATAGAGTACGATAATACCGTCAATATGTATATATGTACAGGTAAGGATATGCTTAGGATTGTCAATAACGGCTTTGATATTAAGACAGGCATATATCTTTCGCATAGAAAGTATGATAGAGTTAGCTTTGAGGAAGCTACGAGGTTGCTGAAAACACCGTCGTTGGATATTCTAAACACCGTAATAGAACATAGCAATATCAGAATTAAGAAAAGTGGCGGTAATATCCCTTACGGTAATTGGATTTTCTTTTTCAGGTTCGTCAAGGACACCTATGATAAGACGTTATGGCTGTTTGAGACACCGCCTATCAATATAGGTGTAGACACTTACGAACCCACAGAAGACGACGATAACGATAAGAAGTTTGCTCAAGGCGATATGTATGCTCCTGATAAGTTCTCACAGCAGAGTATCGTTATTACTATTCCTGTGTCGTCGGCATACAAGAAGGTAGAGGTAGGATATTCTTTCAAGGCGTCGGACGAGAGCGACGGTTTTAATATTATCAATAAGAAAGGTATACTGACAGATAACTTCGTTATAGGTAGTGATATGTCCACGTTAGAGGTAAACATTACTAATGTAAGCGATAATGTAATGGATTTCGACGAACAAGAGAACTTACGTACGATAGAGATGATACCACGAGATATACACGCCGTTAATAATGTCTTATACCAAGCTAATATGAGTAATGAGGTGTTAGACGTGAATTTGCTTCGTGAGTTCTTTAAACGTGTTAAGGTACGCTGTGTTGTCAAGGACGGCGAGCTTCCTATGCCGACAGACAAGGGTCGTATAAGTAAGAGTTTGGAGGGCGATAGAATACCGTTTAGGGTAGTAGGGAATATAACGATAAACGGCACGAGTTATAACTATCATAACGAAGATAAGATAGAGATTAAGTTGCGAGGCGACGACAATGGCTCTGTTGACTTCTCATTAAACGAAGGTAGCGTTGCTATCAATCTCACTTTTGAGTTCACGAGCGTAGAAGCGTCAATGGAAACGAACTATGATATTAAGTTGGTATTCGATGAAACCATATACGCTGACTTGGAAGGTTATGAATTTCATACTACCAACGATATGGATGAATGGTTGGTTAAAGATACTAATAACAGTTCAAATTATAACTATGAGGAAATATCTTTTTTTAATAAGGTGTATTATAGCGATGAAGGTATTAAATATGTAGCAGGAGATTATGTTACTGTTATACATAGCACTCGTGTTCATATCAAGTATAGCCATAACGGCGCCGGTATAGATGGAGATTATATTATGATACCGAGAGTGTCTCGCGCAGGTACGATGTTAGAGATGATAGTCCCTGTTCTTTATGACAGCATGCATCAATTTGTTTGTTATATAGACTATGACAGCAGAATGGTGTATCTGTCGTCGCTTTTCAGTCATACCTTCACTTCCGATAGTATAAGCGAAATGGACTTCAACGATGCTTATTACAGCAAACAGCAACATATCATTGAAGATGTGGGTTATTTCGGAGGCGAGATATATGCTTTCTCGTTGATGGCGGTAGATATATTCGGTAATAAGTACGGTCCTTTCCCTTGCACGGGCATAGACCATTATTACGCTAACAAGGAGAGTGATTTGGATTACGAGGCTTACGAGCCTTGCGGTGGTCTTATCGCTGAGCCGGGATTACGTTTTAGAGACTTGAAGGCTGACAGCCCGTCGCCGTATACCGTAGTGCCGGGAACGAGGATGTTTAAGAAAAACCAATATGGAATATATAGGTTTCCGTCAAGGAGTAATTATGTTAAGAAGTTAGACAGCAAAGACAATCTTATCAAGTATGACGGTATCAAGACTATCTCTGGTTATGGTAAGGGTGGATATGTCGATGACGCTTTCAATCTCACGCAACGTTACTCACTATTGAATGTAGAAGGCGACAACTTCACTAGTGTCATTAGGATATTCAAGGTATGCTTTGATTTCAGTGAGGCTTATAATTGGCTCACGCAATATGACGTTCAAAGTCAAGAATACGACGATACAGCGACGATAATAAATTTACGTAGTAAACTATCAAAAATAGTTTTTCTGCGTGCAGAACGCACGGGAATGGCTAATAACCTCATTGCACAAGGTATAATCCAAAAGCCAAACACGATAATACCTTTTCCTAAGCGTTACGAATACGAAAGTTTAGATTTTAGACCCGACGGCGGGATAACATATAGTCATCGTAGTTTCGAGAAGCTAATATCGTACAACTTCGAGACGATAGAGCATATGTGTAGTTATGATAAAGATGCAAAACAGAATATAGGTAGGAAGTTGCACCTGCACGGACAGCTTGGTAATAGTTCTATTAAGATTTTCGACAGCAGGAGTTACAGTGGCGATGCTAATGATAAGGGTGATGTTACTTTCCCTGCTAAGCTATATAACATTAAGTCTTACGTTCAGTTAGATGCTAATAATAGTATAAGGATGTTTAATGCTAAGTCATTCATTTATTCGGGTAAGTATTCGCATCATGCTGTCGACTTTAGGTGGGATTCATATTTCTATTCCGAGTACAACGAAAATTCGTCGTGTTTGGATAGAGCCGATAGAACCCATACTATGCGAGGAAAGTCACACAAGCTCTTTGAAGCACCGCCTGCGTTAGGTGCTGTCTCTTTCGGAGCTTTCATCAATAATAATGCAGAACATCACTATGCTTATTCGTGTTCGGACTTTATATGGGGAGAGATGGGCAGTCAGCCACGAGGCACTGATGGCCCCGGATGGCGGTTTATCAACTCATATCCGCAACAGAACATCTTTGTAGATAAGTTAAACAAAGGCAGTACGCCTTGTCTGGATAATCGTTGGTATGATTACGATAATAAAAGCGGTATTTCTTCTGCCACTTTTTCTTCCGGACGAGGTCAGTACGCACAATACCTACAGTATCCACTTGCCGAGACGGGCGGTAGTATTAAAGTTCCTTTCTTCAAAGGGTATATGCCGTGCATACAGCGTATAGGTAGAACAAGTAATGCTAGCTCATTTAGGTTTGCTCAAGCTCGTAGTTACACCACACGGTGTATGTATCATCCTTATGATAAGACAAGAGCTTTCTTCTCGCCTGACTTCATCTACGGCAGAGCCGAGATAAACGTAGAAGCCGTTAAATATATCAAGCCTATACGTAAGACTATATATAGCGGACTGCAAGGGTTAGCAGACTACAACAGTCTAACGCCGAATACGGACATAAGCAAGTCTTATTTTAAAGCCGACGGATGGAAGACCTTCTTCGCTTATCCGTCTATCACAGACTTCTATCAAAAGCCTATATTAAGAGACTATCTTAATTTTGGCGAATATACTTTATATGAAGATAATGACGATTGGTGGGGCGGCGGCTTCGTTCGTAGGTACAGAGCATCCCTGAAAGCCNNGCATTCTTACTGCATAGCGTGAGGAGCTACTTCAGGGTGGAGAACCCTCGTGAGTGCTGTCCTATTATGGATGCTAAGAAGTTAGAGGGTCTGGCGGCAGGTAAGTGTTGTGCGCCGAATCATATAGACTACACGTCGTCGGGAGGACAGTCGGAAGGTGCTGACATAGACGCTAATATGCATAACTTACAACGATATATAAGCTATGCTACCGACTTTGCACAGGTAAAGAACCCGAATTTCTTATTGAATGCCTCCGACGGTGATGCTGCTCCGGGAAAGCTTACATCAAAAGGTATGTTTGATTTGACGAAAGGCAAGTCGTCAAGCCTGTTTGTAACTATCGACTTAGGGTTATCTGGCGCCTCTTTAGATACAACTATCGCACGCTCTTTCATCGCCTCTAACAGAAATACCGTCTTCGCACCGTATATAGCCTTAGCGTTTGACGACAGTAAGCATAACATCGACGATGAATTGCCATCAATAGACTATTTGGATAACGACTATCGTTGTATGAGAGATTATACTAACTTCTATTATGACAGAACTGTTCAGCTTAGCAAGGTGGTAATCGAAGGGACGACGAAGAAGAAGTTCAAAGACCTTAATGCAAGTGTGAATACTGTCAACAACTTACAGAATAGAGATGGCTATCCTCAACAATATGGACGAAAAGATTTTTATTTAGATTACAACTATGAGGATTTGTCTTTGGTCAACCTATACAAAACAGACCCTGAGAACATAGATGATATTGTCAATTTCTATGATATATCGTCGGAGGCGTATTACGAGATAGGAACGGCATTCCCGCAGGATATTATCGCCAGAGACAACAGCAAGCAAGATAAACGTGATGTAGTATTAGGAAAGGGAGATTGCTTCTTAGACCGCACATATTTTAAGCATACGTCGTGGTTCAGCACGGAACTTAGTATGGGGAATAACGATGTTGCCGGCGGTGACCCTAATTGGAGTACTAAGAAGGTAGGCACTAATTGGGAGGTTATAGGCGGTAGAGACAACTTCCATAGCTATACGGGACACTTCACGTCTGCCTTGACGAGCTACGCTCACGGCGTTACCGTCGGTGTTATCACGGAGAACAAATTCAACATCGCTCTTAAGGGACGTGCTGACAGCACGGTGATGAACAGCTATCCTTATTCTATGCTGATGCCTAATAAGACGATAGCAGGGGAGGTGAGAGTGCCTCGTAAGAATAGGGTGTTAGTATATCCGCACAATGACGTGTCCGGAGCAGGAGGACGTACGTACCCTCTATATTATAATCTTTCATATAACCACGGATATCATAGAACGCTTAGCGACTTCTTCTATACTATGGAGAACGACCAATCGTTCTTAAAGTATTCTTATCCTAACAGGATACGGTGGAGTTATTTCGCCGACAGCAAAGCCGTCGAGGACGGTTGGGCTATATGGGACTTAGGAGCTTACCACGACTATATATCATCACACGGCGAGATAGTTCGTATTAACGATATAGACGGCACATTGGTATCGTTCTTGGACAACGGTATGTTACAGCATAGCTATTCAGGCGATGAGGTGCAAGTTACGGAAGAACAGATATTGTCTGTAGGTGGTAACTTCATCTTAAGCAGGAATGCCGTTCTCATATCTGAGATAGGGCTATCACATAAGGACGCTCTTGTCAAGACCGACATCGGCATCTACGGTATAGACACCAATAAAGACGCTCTTTGGGCGGTACGACGCTCACAGCAGCCTACTAAGTACGAGACTACGAGGGCAGCATTAAGCTGCGATGTCATCAGCAGCACGCTCGGAATACAGGAATGGTATAATAAATATATCAATAACGTTAAGCGGACACACGGTATGAGCCTTAATGTTAGTGATGTCTTGTCTGCATTTCCCGACACTTCGTTTAGAGGCTTCGGCGTGATAGCAGGCTACGACAGGAAATACAGAGAGGTGTTGTTTACTTTCTTAAACAGCTATAAGTCTATCACGATATGTCTGTCGGAAATGTTAGGAGCTTATACGTCGTTATATAGCTTCACCCCTTATCTATATTTTAATATCAAGAATGATATGTTTAGTGTGATAAGGAAGGATAATGCAGGGCGAAGGGTGTATCTGCATAATAACGCCAAGAGCTTCAGACAGCATTTCTACAATTCATTTTACGGACATGACTTTATGCTTACTTTCACTGTCAACGGTGCTACGGAGCAAAGGAATACGATGATGTTAAGTAAGATGTTTGAAAGTATGGACATCGAGAGTCAGCAGACGCCGTTCAGCAAGATAGTGTTTGAGACTAAAGACCAGAGGGCGGAGCATCCGTTTATGGATGAAGATAAGTGGTGGAGCAAGCCTGAGTATCTGTCGCACCATTGGCAAGTGCCTATACAGATAGATAACATATCCGACGAATACGAGGAAGACTTGTATTATAAGGACAGTTCTATGTTAGGTACGTGGATGCGGACGACATTGATATATAACGGAGATAACAGAGATAAGGAGATATTTATAAATAATATAGTTACTAATTTTAACATTTCACACG
>MTKW01002524.1_pt1 | contig 12229 bp, 13 predicted proteins | sample 1042761 | NCBI WGS metagenome assembly MTKW01 (sample SAMN06205366, study PRJNA360243) | anaerobic digester metagenome | biome: Wastewater treatment plant; feature: Anaerobic digester sludge; material: sludge; isolation source: anaerobic digester fed with sludge from wastewater treatment plant ...
CGTTTTCCGCCGCCGTGCCGACACTGACGCGCACATAATCCGGCAAGCCGAACCCGGCCATGGGGCGAACAATCACCTTGCGCCGGGTCAGCGCCACCGCCAACTCATTCGCCTTCGCAAACTGGAATAGAATGAAATTGGTAACGGACTCAACCGGGTCCAGCCCCAATTTGCGCATGCCGCTCATGAGTTGCGCGCGCCCCGCTTTCAACATCTGGCGGGTTTCCGCGAGAAACTCCTCATCCTCCAGCGCGGCAACCGCGGCCGCTTGCGCCATGGACGTAATGTTAAAGGGCTGGCGCACCTTGTTGAGCAAGTCAATCGCGTCGGGCTGCGCAATGGCATAACCCACGCGCAGGCCGGCCAGACCATAGGCTTTCGAGAAAGTGCGCAACGTCACCACCGGCTTCTTGCCCGCGCGCGCGTGCTTCACGGTATCCACCTGCGCCTCCGGCTCGACCAGCTCCATGTACGCTTCATCAAAGGCAATCACCACATGCGGCGGCGCCTGTTCAACAAAGCTGTCAATCGCCGCCTGATCCAGCATCGTACCCGTGGGATTGTTGGGATTCGCCACAATGACCAGCTTGGTGCGCGGCGTAATCGCCCGCAACATCGCATCCAAGTCGTGCGTCATGTGGTTCGCGGGCACTTCCACGCACGAACAGTGATACAGCTCCGCCACCAGCTTATACACCACAAAGGACCTGGCCGAGCAAACGAGGTTGTCGCCCGGCTGCATGAACGCATGCGCCAGCAAAACCAAATGCTCATTGGAGCCGCAGCCCAGCATGACCATGTCATCCGCCACCTGAAACTTCCGCGCCAGCGCCTGACGCAGATAAAAACTGCCGCCGTCGGGATACAGATGCATCCGCGGAATCGCCCCCCGCATGGCTTCCATGGCCTTGGGCGAAGGGCCGAGGTTGTTCTCGTTGGAAGCCAGTTTGACAATGCCTTCAATGCTATCCAGCCCCAATTCGCGCGCCACTTCCTCCAGCGGACGCCCCGGCTGGTAAGGCTTTTGCGCCGCAATCCAGGAATTAGCCAAAGGGGTAAATAAACTCATTCCTCGTCCTCCTCATCATCTTCATCATCTTCGTCAAACTCGTCGTCATCTTCGTCGTCGAATTCGTCTTCTTCCTCATCGGCGAATTCATCTTCCTCCCCCTCCGAGTCATCCGCCCCGACAATTTCCTCCTCGGTCATGCCCTCGCGCTCGAAGGAACCCTCTTCCCCTTCCCCCTCAGCGTCCTCCGCCGCCTCAACCTCCGTCGGCTCCTCCGCCTCGTCAGCCGCCGCCTCCGCCGCCTTCGTGGCGCGGAGCGCCTGCTGTTCGGCCTCCATCCGGCGCAATTCATCGGTGCCGGGCAGGTCATCCAGACTCTTCAGCCCGAAATGCTCCATAAACTTCTGCGTGGTGCCATACATCCACGGGCGGCCCGGCAACTCGCTGCGCCCAATCACGCGCACCAGTTGCATTTCCATCAAATTGCGCAAAATCTGATCCACCGCCACGCCGCGAACCGCCTCGATTTCCGAACGAACGCACGGCTGCCGATAGGCAATAATCGCCAGCGTTTCCAGCGCCGGCAGGGAAAGNNGCCTCGCGAATAAGCGCCTCGTTGGCCTTGGCGAAATCGCTGGTGATGCCCCCGCGCCGCTCCGCCGTAGCCGTCAACACCCGGCGAATTTCCTCCACCGTAAGCGGCTCCTTGCGCACGAACAGCATCGCGCCAATAATCTGTTTCAGTTCCGGCAATACAAAATCGTTCATTTCAATCTTTCCTTGCGTTCAGGCCCCGTTCAGTTGGGCGGAGCGGACGGGGCACCCCCATCCACCACCGGCGGGATGACTTCCGCCATGCCCGAAGCGGCCTCAATAAAAATCTCCCCGTACGTCTCCTTTTGCACGGCGCGCGCCTGATGCAGCCGAATCAACTCCAGCAGCGCCAAAAACGTGCAGGCAATCTCGTGCCGCGAGCGCATATCCCGGAACATTTCCGAAATGGAAAACCGCTTTTCGCGGCGCAGGCGTTCACCCAGCACCTCAATCTTATCCGTCACCGTGAAATGTTCGGCGAAAATCTCCAGCAGCTCTTCGCTCTTAACTTTTTTCAGCGCCTCGTTGAACGCGCTGATTAAGTCGAACAGCCCCACATCCCGCAGCGCCAGGTCGGCCTCCTTGCTCAACACCGGGTCCGCCCCGTCGCGCCCGAAAATATCCTCGCGGCGCTGCTCCAGAAATTCAAGATGCAACGCCGCATCCTTGAATTTCTTATACTCCACCAACTGCCGCACCAAATCCCAGCGCGGGTCCTCTTCCTCCGCCTCCAGTTCAGGACGCTCCTCCACCGGCAGCAGCAGACGGCTCTTAATCATCATCAAAGTCGCCGCCATCACCAGAAACTCCCCGGCGATGTTCAAGTCCAGCATCTGCATCAATTCCAGATACTCGACATACTGCGTCGTAATCCGCTCAATCGGAATGTTGTAAATATCCAGCTCGTCCTTTTTAATCAGGTAGAGCAACAGGTCCAGCGGCCCCTCAAACACGTCCAGGCGGACTTTGTATTCTTCTTGCATCATGATGGATTCATTCGCATGGGCAGGCCAACATCCGCGCCGCCACCCTACTCCAACCCCACGGCCCGCCGCGCCTTCTGAAGCGTCACCCGCGCCAGCTTGCGCGCCTTCTCCGCGCCCGCCCGCAAAACCTCTTCGACATACTTCGGATTCGCCGCCAGCTCCTCGCGCTTGGCCCGCAACGGGGCGAAATGCGCCTCAAACAAATCGGCCAGCTCCTTCTTGGCCGTGCCATACCCCAAACCGCCGGCGCGATACCGCGCCGCCAAATCCGCCTGCTGTTCCGGCGTGGCAAACAGCTTGTACAACTGAAACACGTTGCACGCGTCCGGGTCCTTCGGCTCCTCCAGCGTCTTGCTGTCGGTCACAATGCTCATGATTCGCTTGCGCGTGGCCTTGGCATCCCCGAAAATCTCAATCGTGTTGCCATAGCTCTTCGACATTTTCTGGCCGTCCAGCCCCGGCACCACCGCCACCGACTCCGATATCTGCGGCTCCGGAATCACAAACGTCTCGCCAAAGGTGTTGTTAAACTTAATCGCAATATCCCGCGTCACTTCCACATGCTGCTTCTGGTCCTTTCCCACCGGCACCACATTCGATTGCACAATCAGGATGTCCGCCGCCATCAGCACCGGATACGCCAGCAAGCCGTGGTTCGGGGCAATCCCCTTCGCCAGCTTGTCCTTATAGGAATGACACCGCTCCAGCAAACCCAGCGGCGTCACATTCGACAACAACCAGGCCAGCTCATGCACCTCCGGCATGTCGCTCTGACGATAAAAAGCCGTGCGCTCCGGGTCCAGCCCGCACGCCAGAAAATCCAGCGCCACATCCCGGGTCCCCTGCCGCATGGCCTCCGCGTCCGCCACCGACGTCAACGCGTGGTAATCGGCAATGAACAAATAAGCGTCGCCCTGCTCCTGCAAATCCAGAGCCGGCCGCATCATTCCGAAATAGTTGCCAATGTGCAACTTGCCCGAAGGTTGAATACCCGATAAAATTCTCATCATCTCACTCTTTCCGCATAAACACCGCGCATCCTACCCCCCCTCCACCCCCACGAAAAGCGAAAAGAACACCCCCGCCTATTCCTTGGTCAAACCGTAGGACAAGGCATCCGCCACAAAAAAACTGATCAGCCCGCCACCGTCTCGATTACGGCGTATCCGAATTGCCTGATTGTCCCTTCCATACGATGCCAGCGCGAGCATCTAAATCATTCTTCCGACGAGCGGCTCGCACCACTCCCCGAATTTCCTCCTCGACTCCCCCCATATTGGGTTCCGAAAGCATCGCATGTTGAATGGTTCCGATATTGGCACGAATCCATGCGTCATCTTCGGTGTGCTCTTTCCCGGTGTCGGCTTTTGCATAGGCGAATATGGCAGGCAAAGAATACCGAAAGAGATACTCGATTTTGGTATACATGAGCATCAAATTGCAGGTTTTTGCGGAATAATAGTAGTCGGGGAAAACCCTAAAAATGGAGGCGAAAGCTTCGTCTTCCATCGTATTTGCGCCAGTAGCGGCATATGCAAGGGCATAAAATTGAATCCGATGGGCCTCCTCTTTGGACACGGAAGCCTGAACCCCTTGAATTTGTTCGGACCACAACCTCTCCCTCTCTTCAAGTTCAGAGCTTGTCCAGCCCGTTTCTTCCTCAACCGAGCCCCTCCATGCCGCAATTGGAATTTCATAATTCAGGGCACGAGAGAATCGTTGCTCCAGTTCGTCCGATATTTCTGGAGCCGTCAACACGGCCCGAACTAAACTAACATATATGACTCGGGCGGTCATGTCAGCCAAAGCGAGATTGCGATATCCGCCTTTCGTAGCAAGCACATCAAGCATGTCCTGAAGTTGGCCAATTCGTTGAATGGTTCCCTCTGACGAAGGTTCCGGCCAGCCGGAAATGCGGTCTTCATAATTTCGCAAAAAATCAAGTGCCGCTTGACCTGCGGTCACCCCTTCCGGGTCAGAACGGAGATCCTCGGGCCATTCTGTCAATGCCTCCGGGGAGGAAAACCATATAAGAATATCCTCTCCGTTGACATTCTTATCGACAGTCCAAAACGATCCCGCCTGAACAGCCATTGCCCATAGACCCACCAATACTCCAATGGTCTTAACTCCGCCGCTGAATTTCACTTGTGCCTCCTATTCTCCGATAGAGAAGTTATAATGGATGTTATCTGTCGTACGCTCAAATTGAAGACCGGACTGGAAGGTTCTTCCCGCGGCCCCCAACGTGTTATACCCAGCCTGAACAATTGCGCCCGCCGTGTTATACGGGCTTTTAATGTTAAAATCGTAAGAATCCACGAAAGAACCGCTGTATGTCACCTCCAAGACGGCTCCGTCGAGTTTCCGGACCGTTGCAGACATCGTTCCAGTCATGCCCCCGATCCCGCACCCATCGCCTTCAAGATAGATGGTTCGGGGCAGTTGCTCATTGGTGAAGAACGTAGAGCTTAAAGCAATCGGCACGCCGCCGGTGGGCGTCCAATAGGCCCCCGCGCGGTGAGATTCAGTTGCATTTGACCATGCCAGACGCCAGGCAGGGTTTGCCTCAAAACCAGCGGTTTTCGTGCGGCGTCCGGGTGCAAGGTACGGTCGGCAAGCGGGCTTGCCTTGCCGATGTCCGGCTGGAGGACAATGATTTCTTTTACGCCCCTGCATCTGTTGACATCGGTCACGGAGACGGATGCAAACCCCGGAGCTATTCCTGTAACAAGAGCCGAATTGCTTGTGGTTCCAGAAAGTGACACCCCGCCATAACCGAACCAAGTGTAATTGGATTCACTCCCGCCGGATGCCGTCACGGATATGGTTTCGCCTATGCACACGGCATCCTTTCCGGAAACGAGCACCTTGTAGGCGCGGGTTTGTCGAGCTCTTTTCATACACGGGCATGGAGCGGGTCAAAGGAAAGGAATCTCCCCTGATTCACTTCACAGTCTATTCGGAACCGATATCCACTTGAATGTTGATCTGATTGCTCTCCACTTTCCCCTTAAAACAGTTTGAGCCATACTGATTTTTATAAATAACTGACACGCTGTAGGTCCCCGATTCAAGTTGCTCCCTTAATACATCCGCTAGGTTGAGCGGAATCCCATGAACATCGCCCGGCCCCAACTCAACGTATTGCATAGAACTCTCGTAAAAGGAGACTTTCCCTGAACCCGGTACGGCGACGACTGTTCCGTCAGCCTTCACTAGCTTGAATTCAAAGAAAACCGGAATCGGTGCAAAATGATTTAACAGAGCAACCGTTTCGGTGCTATTATTCGTGAAGATTAGCGCGACTTCAATATTGTTGCTTGTGTATATGACACTGCTGGTGTCAACGGTGTGAAGAGATAATCCAAGCCCTTCAGCCTTCACCGTAGCACCTTCCAGTGCGACAAATAAAACCACGCACACCATCAACTTTGCCTTCACTAGGTTATTATGGGTTCTCATCTGTAACTCCTGTTATTTTACCTTTAAGGATCATATGCTGTCCATGGCTGATAGCATGGGTCCGCTGTGCTTGGTGTATCAACACCTTGAGGCACAACCCACCCGTTGGCTGCAGCCAAATTCTGAACGCTGATAATCGCGGCATTCAGGCTCAATTGACCAGCCGCATAAGGCCTATCGCCAGCACTATCGCCAAGCGTAAACCAGTAAGTCCGACATACCGCATTATGCGCGGCGATCTTAGCATCAGCACCATTTGCGCCACACCGCATGGCCGCAATAGCCAGAGCTTCCGTAGCATGATCATGATATGTGGTTGTAATGGACTCTATGGCTGCTTCAGTCTGTGGCCAATAATGATCACCTATACTGGACCATTCCATATAGTGGTATTCCTCATGCGCTCTGGAAGCGGCTTCGGTATGCCACGCCCCCCTACTTCCGCGATCATAGTACCCTTTCATAACCGTCACAGCGTCAACGGCCTCTGCTTCCGTCGTTGGGGGATTGGCAATTGGACACCGAGATCCCCCCGTATGCACAGTAATATCGACACCTCCATGGATTTTTGAGACTCGTAGCAACCACTTATTGGCATCAATGTCAGCACTTGCGATGTATGTAACTGTGTAATTGCGCTCAACGCATGTTGAGGCACCTGTGCTGCTATCACTCTGATACCCAGCAGCATCCCATGTTATTGTTATTGCCGTATTCGCGGCATCGACAGCAACGGGTACAGATATTGTGTTGCCGCACATCACACGAACCATGCGGCTTCCAGATGTGGAAAATGTCACCTGCTTTTCAGGCCCAGAACCAGTCGCATCACCCCCCCATTGTGGAAATCCAGCAGGCCAGCCTGCGCCAGCAGGAGAAGGCAACGCTCGAAACGTAATACTTGTATCCTTACCTATGTCCGAAAATGAGGCTGGTACATCAGTCCAAATGCCGTTCAGTTTATACTGAATAGTGCCTACTTTGACTACGCTCACCTGAATGTTGTCGGTGCAGTTTGGTTGTCCGGAGTAGCTCCAGCTCAGGGTGGTGGTGCCGGGCGCGATGCCTTCAACATAGAGATTCGTGCCGTTGAAGCCGTGGAAGGGAGTAACAAATTGCGTCAAGGCAGTTCCGCCGGACGGGGCCGCGTAAATTTGCACAACGGAAGAATCCCAAGTCAAAATCAGATTGCCTGGCGAGCCGTATGGACCGCATGCCTCCAGGGTAAGCATGGTGCGTGGTACGTTGGTATGGACGGTGCGGTTGGCGATGGACCCGCCGGGGGACTCCTCGTCGGCTTCGGCCACGCCCGCAAGAGTGGCGTTCGCGCCGAAGATTTGAAGGGGAATATTCGTCACACAGTCGGAGAGGCCGACAACGGAAAATGATGCCTCGCCCACTCCACAGCCGTCGCCTTCGAGATAGATGGTCTGAGGCAGTTGGGCATTGGTAAAGACCGTTTCGCTCAAGACGATGGGCATGCCGCCGGTGGGTGTCCAAAAGGCTACTGCTCCGGTGAGCTCAAGTTGCATCAGGCCGTTCCAGTCGGCGGGCAAGGTCTGTTTCAATAGCAAAGGCTCCCGCGCGGCGTCAGGATGCAGGGTGCGATTCGCCAAGGGGACAACCGTGCCAATGTCGGCCTTTAAGATGGTGGCGGTCACGCGGTCGGAAAGAGGGATGCCTGTGGCCTCGACCTCAATCCAGGCATCCCGCATGCTTTCGCTGTGGGTGAGGCCTTCGACCTCCATCGCCGGGATGTAGTCGCCCTCGTAGAACTGGGTGCCGGAGTCAAGAACGTTGCCTTCAAGGTAGATGGTTCGGGGCAGTTGGTCATTGGCGAAGAACGTTGAGCTTAGAGCAATCGGCACGCCGCCGGTGGGTGTCCAAAAGGCTACCGCTCCGGTGAGTTCAAGTTGCATTTGACCATGCCAAGACTCCATCAGCGCGTTTGACTCCCTTGGGATGCGCCGTCAATAATACGCCCCCGCGTCGCCCAATCATAAACATTGCTCGAAGTCAGATCCCCCTTTGCATCCCATCGCATCTCTAATGACAGCGTTCCTTCGAGACGTCTTGCATAGTCAATGGAAAAAGGACCATTTGTATACACGAATAACACTTCGCGGGAATCAGCCCAACAAAAATCACGGAGCACTCCACTTTCAGGATAAAAACTCATTCGAAAGCTACGCGCAACGTCCCTCTGCTGTAGTGCCGCATCTAGATAAGCGATTGCCTCAACGGAACCGACAACTGCGTTTGTTTTGTATGGAAAGATAGCCCAAACAATGGACTGGGCCTTATCCTCATGCGTCAACCAGATCGAACGACTGAACCTGTTTACTCTATAATCCCTAGCCTTCAAAATTCGGTTTACTGACAAAACAGCATTGCTCACGGCATCGACTAGCGGCAGGAGGACTGGATGTTCAATGCTCAATGCACTAGGCATGAATGTGATACCAGTGGGTATCATCTGCGACGGTGAATTTTCTTGCATGACGGCGGCACTGCGAGTATCCCTCACAGGGGGAGCGTTGGGCGCAGACGATTCGCGCACCATCTCTGCTCTAGCAACGGCTCCCCCCCCAACTGCTTCTTGTTGATGTGGAGTGGCCGGAGGACGTATCCCTGACTCTCTGGCCAAGTGCCCCACAAAGAAAAATGCTGACAGTAGGCCCATCAGGAACAGGGCGACTACGAATAACTTGGGTTTGACCTTCATTAATAATCCTCAATGTGTGTTTAACCAACTTGAAAAGACCCAAGGAGTACTCACTCCGGAAGCGTCCATCGTGTAGATATTGACAATCTCGCCAATGCCAATGGCGTAGTCGGTACAGTTGTAATTTAAAAGATTGTACCAAGGCGGACTGTCATCACTAGCTTTGACCTGTGGCAAAGCAAGCGCCAAGGAACTAAAACAGATAGGGTATTCTTTCCAGCCGGATGGCCAGTGCGCTCCCACCGCGCCGGCACCTAAACGCACATCACCCGCACAGTTTGCATTTCCTGCTATGGAAGGCCAGAAACCTATTTCCTGCAAATACGGCCTCAAATGTTGAGGGATAAGTTCCCTCGCGTAGGCATCTAATGAATATCTCCCCCAACTATGCCCCACGTCAATATTTTGTAAATCTCCTTCGTCAGCAAAGAGGCCTACTTTTGCTTCATAGACGTAAACGGTTGTCTTAAGTCCCGAATCTGTACCGCCGCAGGTAAAGGTAAATTCTGTTTTTGAAGCTCCTGCTGAACCAGCTCGGCTAATGGTTCTTGTTAGCTTTTCAGTACCGATGCCACCCTGAAGAGTCCAATCGGCAGGAAGCTGACTCTCGGAAAGACTGGGTGCAATAGTTGCACGCACCGTGACTGGGATAACGGGATACTCCATCGGTTCGGCAATGGGAACAATAAAAATCCGTGTCTTCGAATTACCATCGCCATCGTCGATTTCTTGGAGATTGGGCATAGAGTCCGGCTGAATGGTCTCCACTCTAATAACGCTCACCTGAATGTTGTCGGTGCAGTTGGTCTGCGCGGAATAGGTCCAGTTTAGGGTAGTGGCACCGGGCGCGATGCCCTCCACGTAAAGATTCGTGCCGTTGAACCCATGGAACGGAGTGACGAATTGCGTCAAGGCGCTTCCGCCGGACGGAGTCGTGTAAATGTTCACAACGGAAGAATCCCAACCCAAAATCAGATTGCCCGGCGAGCCGTATGGGCCGCAGGCTTCCAAGGCGAGCATAGTACGTGGGACGTTGGCGTGAACGCTGCGAGCGGCGATGAATCCGCCGGGGGATTCTTCATCAGCTTCGGCCACGCCCGCAAGGGTGGCGTTCGCACCGAAGATTTGAAGGGGGGTATTGGTTGCGCAGCCCCCGGAACCAGCAATGGAGAAACTGGCTTCGCCCATTCCGCAGCCGTTGCCTTCGAGATAGATGGTCTGAGGCAGTTGGTCATTGGCGAAGAACGTTGAGCTTAAAGCAATCGGCACGCCGCCGGTGGGTGTCCAGTAGGCCACTGCGCCGGTGAGATTCAGTTGCATTTGGCCATGCCAAGCGCCGGGCAGAGTTTGCTTCAAGACCAGCGGTGTTCGTGCGGCATCCGGGTGCAAGGTACGGTCGCTCGACGACCGACTTCCGCAAATCGCGATTCCCCGCAACAGGCCCATTACACCCGATTATTACGAGCGGAGAGCCTCTTCTTATTCATTTTCCCCAACAAGAATCTGATCTAATTCTTGTGCCAGCTTCATGGTTTCTACCCGCGTATCTATTGAGCGAATACTGACCGTCACATTGGCACGAATGAAGTGTACTCTCTCTTTCAACTTGTCAATTATGCAAAGATCACCAGGCCCCTTTTTATCAACTTCATATCGCTCAAGTAGCAGGGGCATTGGCAAGGAGTTCATTGCTAATTCTTCAAACAAGGCTGATTGCGCTGCTCTGGGTGTCATCCGATATTTGACTCTGCCAAAGGCTTCGACTACGTCCTTATCATTCAAAAAGGTCAACTCTTCATCTTGGTTGTTATCGTTGCCTTCTTCCTTTTGCCAGCGCCTCACCGTAAGGTTGCCCGTCTTCGTGTGCTTTAGCGCCGTTAAATCGTTACCATGACGAGGTGAAAAAATCTCATCACTAGCCGCCTCAACATTCAAAGCCGACATAAGTGCAGATGCTCTTTTTGACATAAATTCCTCTCTAGCTTCACTCGGGGAGAGCATCAATACACCTATTAATAATGCCATATATGCAGTCTTCATTCGATTTTCCTTTCTCAATCCAACAGCTTCATTGCAGATTGCTTACAGAACCCCCGATAATGTTTGCTATATCACCCGCTGACTTTGGTGCACACCATGGCGGATTAGCTTCTGCAGGTGTCGACGTATCAACGGTATCAGCGACATATTGAGCCTCAGTTTTCGTGCCTGTATGAGGCCCTACACATGCATCATAGGTGCACCCCTTATAGTTGGCAAACGCATGATTGCCGAATGCAGCTCTAACATACTCGACTTGATTGGAATCTGCTATTTTTCCGCCAGTGATGTTGGGATTCCCATAAAATGGATTGTTGCAGTTGCCTTCTCCTACAAGATTAACAGTGTTGATATAACCAAAAGGATCCATAAAGCGATATGTAACGTCAATGCCAAGCAATGTGCCTAAAGCGCATACCCCTGAAGCTTGATCGTAGCAGTTGACAATGTTACCGAGAGACTTATCCATGTACTTAGTCAGTTGCATGGTCCCCCCAAGGTAACTCGACGCATAGGTGCTATCTCCCGCAACAATATCGTACGTTAAGCCGTGACCAGTGTGCAAATAGCTCGTGATGGCAGCTAAAGCATCGGAATCAGTTTTGTTCTGACCACCAGCCGTTTCGATCGCAAATATTAGTGCCTTGACCCAAGCGTTTCGCTGATTCCCGAATGTGTTGTTCCATGGGGGCATCGGCTCGTTCAAAACCGTGTATACGGTATGCGGACCGGAAGCATCGAAGTTGCAAGCCACGCTTGCGCCGTTAATATTTTCCGCTTTCCATTGCCATGCATCGACAGTGGTCTTCTTAACAACATTGGGCGTGTTCCCGGAAACAGGAAACTCAACGTAGCCATTCGCATCTCCCAGAGAAACTCCACCGGAGAATATTACCGCTGTCTTGACAACATCACCAAGAGAGCCATTCGAATCTATCGAAACCGCCCATATGTCGACACTCGTTATGCTATCGGGTTGCACAGTAAACCGAGCTTTGATCGTCACCGAATTGTCGGCCGTATAGACCACCGGATGATTTGCCCCACCTTTGACCCATTCTCCATTCGAAATGTCTATCGGTGTGGTGTAGTCCTGTCGTATGTTGATGGCATCACTCGCCGAAGACGCCGTGTCGTGATTGAACTTGATGTTCGTCAAATCCACCTTAAAGACACTCACCTGAATGTTGTCGGTGCAGTTGGTCTGTCCGGAATAGCTCCAACTCAAGGCGGTGGTGCCGGGGGCAACGCCCTCCACGTAAAGATTCGTGCCGTTGAAACCGTGGAAGGGAGTAACAAATTGCGTCAAGGCAGTTCCGCCGGACGGGGCCGTATAGATGTTCACAAGGGAGGGATCCCAAGTCAAAACCAGATTGCCCGGCGCACCGTATGGGCCGCAAGCTTCCAGCG
>MTKW01000413.1_pt2 | contig 12223 bp, 9 predicted proteins | sample 1042761 | NCBI WGS metagenome assembly MTKW01 (sample SAMN06205366, study PRJNA360243) | anaerobic digester metagenome | biome: Wastewater treatment plant; feature: Anaerobic digester sludge; material: sludge; isolation source: anaerobic digester fed with sludge from wastewater treatment plant ...
GGTGTTCGCGGGGGTGGGGCTGGCGTTGGGGTGGCTGTGGAGCAAAAGGCGCTGGAGCGCGAAAAGCTCCGGGCTGTTCATCGCGGCGGGCGTGCTGGCTGTCGCGCTGTTGCTGCCCTGGCTTTGGGTGACGTTTTTTCCGTATCGCAGCATTGTGGATTATGTGGGGACCTCGCCTCTCAAGGAAAGCTGGCTGGTTTGCGCGCAAACGGGCGCGGGGCAATTGTGGCGGCGCATTTTGGAAATGCATCCGGTGGTGGCGGTTTTGGGTTTGCTGGGGGCTTTTTTTGTGGCGCCGCGCGGCATGCGTCGCTGGGCGCTGCCGACGGCGCTGGTGCTTGTGGCCGTGACGGTGAGTATTGGCTGGAAGCGGCAGTCACAGTTGGACCGGGTGGCACTGATGCTGGCGGTGGTGGCGGTTTTGCCGGCGGCGGCACTTTGCGGGCGCATTTTGCGTCGGCCCTGCGGGGGCGCGGCGGGCGGCGGGCGGCGGCGGTGGGGGCGGCTGGCCATGCAGGCGGTGCTGCTGGCGGTTCTGGTGATGGGGCAGCGGACGGCTTACATGCACATTGGCAATCGCGGCGGCTTCAAGTTGTGGATGATGGCCGAGCCGATGCAGCAGATGGTTCAATGGTTGCGGGATGAGTTGCCGCCGGAGAGCCGCGTGGCGATTGCGGGAACGGCCGACGAGTGGTTCGACTGGGGAACCGCCGCTTATTTGCCCATCCTGACGGGGCATGAAATGCTGGCGGATGATTATTACGGATTCCCGCGCGGGCTGATTGCCCGCAATTTTCCGCCGCATCCTTACAACAAAACGTATGAGGGCTGGCTGGAGTTTGAGCGCATCTATGCCATTGCCTACTGGCTGGCGGCGGAGGGCAGTTATCGCGGGCAGCGCGCCATGCAGTTGTTTGATGAGCATCCTGAACATTTCAAGGTTGCACAGACGTTTATCATTCAGGGGCGCAGGATTGTGCTTTATGAAGTTCTGGAGCCGGCGATTCCGGCCAGGCTATTCAAAGGAACGGGAACGGTTGCCGCGAGTGAAAATCTGTTGCGGGTGGAATTCGCGGATGAGCCAGAGGCGGAAACCGTTTTGCGCTATAATTGGCGCGACGGGCTTTATTGCAAGACGCCGGGCGCAAGCATCGGGCCTTATCCGGCGGGGGAACACACACCGTTGATTGCGGTGACTCCGGGCGAGGGGCAGCGGGCGGTGGAAATCGGCTATCGGCCGGGATGGCATCCGCTTCGCCCGGGGTGGGGCGGGGTGTTCCATCATTGACGGACGCGCGGGAGGCGGGCGCTACTTCAATTTTTATAGTTGGCCGCTGTCCTGACGCTGGCGAAAGCGGACGTAGTGGAACAGGTTTTCGATTTCGAAGGCGATGTTGATGTTCTGGATGAACATGTGCGGGTCGGCCTTGAGCTGGGCGGGGGAAAAGTTGAGGACGCCTTGCACGCCGGCGGCGGAGAGCTGGTCCAGAATGCCGGCGGCGGCATTTTCTGGAACGGCCAGCACGGCGACTTGAATGTTCTCGGCTTGCACAAAGGCGGTCAGCTCCGTGATGGGTAAAATCGGCACGGGTTTGCCGTCGGGGTTTATGCGCGCGGGGTTGTTATCGAAGCCCGCGACGACTTCGATGTTTTGGTTCGCGAAGCCTTTGTAGTTCATGAGGGCGGTGCCGATTTTTCCACAGCCGACGATGATGACGCGCTGGACGTCGTGAACGCCCAGAATGTTGTCCAGGCCTTGCAGGAGGGCGTCAATGGCGTAGCCGCCGCGTTTGTTGCCCACGGACATGTTGGCCAGGGAGAAGTCTTTGCGCACGAGGGAGGAGGAGATGCCGGCGGCATCGCCCAGATTGTCGGAGAAGACGCGCGAAAGGCCCATGGATTTGAACTTGAGGAGGATATTCTTGTAGTGCGCGAGGCGCTGAATCATCTCCTTTTGTGGCATGTTTTGCGAGATATTCACAATAACTCTCCTTTTTGTTCAAATAGTGTTACGGGGTGACATATTAATGTGAAGAAAATGAAAAACAACACTTATTTTGCGCAAAAAACAGGCTTGCGTAGTGATACGTTTTTTTCTAAAGTTTGACGCCAATGTCGTGGAGGCTATGCGTGTGAATACAACAGTTAAAGACCCAGCCGTTACCGAGCAACTGACACCGGAATTGGAAGCATTCATTAAGGAATGGCAGTCCAAGCCGGGCAGCTTGATTATGGTGTTGCATCGGGTTCAGGAGCATTTTGGCTATGTGCCGCGGTCGGTGGCGTTTCAGGTGGCGGAACGGTTGAAGATTCCCGTGGCGCAAGTCTATGGCGTGCTTTCGTTTTACCACTTTTTCAAATCGAAGAAGCCGGGCAAGTATCATATCGCGGTGTGCATGGGGACGGCGTGCTATCTGAAGGGCGCGGGCGATTTGTTGAAGGAATTGGAGAATTTGTTGGGCGTGGGCCAGCATACGGTGACGCCGGACGGGTTGTTTTCGGTGGAGGCCATGCGCTGCCTGGGCTGCTGCGGGCTGGCGCCGGTGCTGTCGGTNNTACCGGAAACAAGCCGCGCAAGAGGGATAGGGAAGAGGATGGGCATGAATACATTGACATTGAAAACTCTGGCGGCGGCGCAAAAGGCTTCGGCGGACGAGCCGCGCGTTCAGATTAGCGTGGGGCTGGGGACGTGCGGGGTGGCGGCGGGCGCGCAGGCCACGTTTGACGCGTTCACGCAGGAATTGGCGGCGGCGAATGTGCAGGATGTGACGTTGCGTCCGTCGGGTTGCATGGGGCTGTGCTACAGCGAGCCGACGGTGGAGGTCATCGTGGCGGGCGAAGCGCCGGTGGTGTATGGCAACGTGGATGCGGCGGTCGCGCGCGAGATTGTCACGCGGCATGTCATCGGCGGCAAGCTGGTGAAGAAGAATGTTTTTGCGCGTCCGGCGGCGGACCTTGTGCGGCCGCGGGCGGATGAGCCGGAGACGAAGCAGCAGCGAATTGTTTTGCGCAACTGCGGGCTGATTAATCCGGAACGGCTGGAAGATTACCTCGCGCGCGACGGCTACGCGGCGCTGGCGAAGGCGCTGACGGACATGACGCCGGAGCAGGTCATTGAGGAGTTGCGCAAGTCCGGCCTGCGCGGGCGGGGCGGGGCGGGGTTCCCGACGTGGATGAAGTGGAAGTTCACCAAGGATGCGGCGGGCGACGGGAAATATGTGGTGTGCAACGCCGACGAGGGCGACCCGGGGGCGTACATGGACCGCTCGACGATTGAGGGCGACCCGCACTCCGTGCTGGAGGCCATGGCGATTGCCGGGCGCACGGTGGGGGCGACGCAGGGCGTGGTGTACATCCGCGCGGAATATCCGGTGGCCATCCGGCACCTGCAAACCGCTATTTCGCAGGCGCGCGCGGCGGGGCTGCTGGGTGAAAAGATTCTGGGGACGGATTTCAATTTTGACGTGGAGGTCCGGCTCGGCGCGGGCGCGTTTGTCTGCGGCGAAGAGACGGCGCTGCTGGCTTCGGCGATGGGGCGGCGGGGCATGCCGATTCCGCGCCCGCCGTTCCCGGCGGTTTCCGGGTTGTGGCAGAAGCCGACGGTGATTAACAACGTCGAGACGTACGCGAATATTCCGATGATTATCCTTCGCGGCGGGGAATGGTTCGCGAGCGTCGGCACGGTGAAGAGTCCGGGGACCAAGGTGTTTGCCCTGACCGGCAAGATTAACCACTCCGGACTGATTGAAGTGCCGATGGGCATTACGTTGCGCGAGATTATTTACGACATCGGCGGGGGCATTCGCGACGGCAAGAAGTTCAAGGCCGTGCAGACGGGCGGGCCTTCCGGCGGCGTCATCACTGCGGAATATCTCGACACGCCGATTGACTATGAGCACTTGCAGGAATTGGGTTCCATCATGGGTTCCGGCGGCATGATTGTCATGGACGAGGACGACTGCATGGTGGACGTGGCGCGCTTTTATCAGGACTTTTGCGTGGATGAAAGCTGCGGCAAGTGCGCGCCGTGTCGCGTGGGCACGCGCACGCTGCTGAACCTGCTGGACAAAATCACCACGGGCAAAGGCACGCGCGCGGACCTGAAGAAAATCCGCGACGTGGGCGCGGCCATGCAAAAGGCCGCGCTGTGCGGGCTGGGGCAGACCGCGCCGAATCCGGTGCTGTCCACGCTGAAATACTTTGAAGCGGAATATCTGGCGCATATTGACGAGCAGCACTGTCCGGCGGGCAAGTGCAAGGCGCTGGTGACGTACAGCATTGACGCGAGCAAGTGCATTGGCTGCACGCTGTGCGCGCGGCGCTGTCCGGTCGGCGCGATTGAGGGCGAGCGCCAGAAGCCGCACCGCATTCTTCCGGAGCAATGCATCAAATGCGGCGAGTGTCTCAAGGCCTGCAAGTTTGGCGCGGTGAGCCGCCGATAAATATACGAGGACAACGATGAAAACCGTAAAATTAACGATTAACGGCCACCCGGTGGAAGTCGAGGCCGGCACCAACATTCTGAACGCGGCTCAGAAGGCCCAGATTAAAATTCCGAGTCTTTGCTACCACCCGGACTTGCCGGCGTGGGCGGCCTGCGGCATTTGCGTCGTGAAGGTCAAGGGGCTGAACCGGCTGGTGCGCGCGTGCGCGACTCCGGCGACGGAGGGGCTTGAAGTCACCACGCACGACCCGGAGCTGTATGGCATCCGGCGCACCATCATTGAGCTGATTCTTTCGACGCATCCGGACGACTGCCTTCAGTGTCCGCGCAACAACAACTGCGAATTGCAGCGGCTGGCGGCGGAGTTCGGCATTCGCGAAGCTCCGTATGGCAAGCGTCTGCGCGATTTGCCGCCGGACGACACGACCGGCTCGCTGGAGCTGCATCCCGAAAAGTGCATTTTGTGCGGGCGCTGCGCCGCTGTCTGCCAGGGCATGCAGGGTGTTTGGGCGCTGGAGTTCATCGGGCGCGGCGAGAAGATGCGGATTGCGCCGGCGGCGGATGTTTCGCTGGAGGAATCGCCTTGCATCAAGTGCGGCCAATGTTCGGCGCATTGCCCGGTTGGGGCGATTTATGAGCACAGCCACGCTCCTGAAGTGTATGCCGCTTTGGCGGACCCCACCAAGCATTGCGTGGCGCAGATTGCGCCCGCCGTGCGCGTGGCGCTGGGCGAGGATTTCGGCTATGAGCCGGGCACGCTGCTGACCGGCAAAATCTATGCCGCGTTGCGGCGGCTGGGTTTTGACGCGGTGTTCGACACCAACTTCGGCGCGGACCTGACCATCATTGAGGAAGGCACCGAGTTCATTGAGCGTTTCGCGCACGGGCGCGGGCCGCTGCCGCTGATTACCAGTTGCTGTCCGTCGTGGACCGACTACATGGAAAAATTCGCGCCTGATTTCATTGACAATTTCTCCACGGCCAAGTCGCCGCACGCCATGGTTGGCGCGTTGACGAAGACGTATTATGCGGAGAAGAAGGGGCTGGACCCGAAGGACATTTTCATGGTGTCCATCATGCCTTGCACCGCCAAGAAATTTGAGATTCAGCGGAGCGAGGAAATGAGCAGCTCCGGGCAGCAGGACATTGATATTTCGCTGACGACGCGCGAGCTGTGCCGCATGATTAAGAGCGCGGGCATTGATTTCCGCAATCTGCCGGATGACGAGCAGGTGGATTCGCTGCTGGGCGCTTACACCGGCGCGGGCACCATTTTCGGCGCGACCGGCGGCGTGATGGAGGCGGCCTTGCGCACCGCGCATTGGTCGCTTACGAAGGAGCGTTTGCTGACGATGGAGCTGAAGGAAATTCGCGGTCTCGACGGCGTGAAGGAAGCCACGCTGAAGGTTGCGGGCAAGGATGTGCGCGTGGCGGTTGCCCACTGCATGGGCAACATTGAGATTGTGCTGGACAAGGTGCGCGCCGCGCGGGAAGCCGGCGAGGAAACGCCGTATCATTTCATTGAGGTGATGGCGTGCCGGGGCGGGTGCGTGGGCGGCGGCGGGCAGCCGTATGGCGCGACGGACACCATTCGCCGTCAGCGCGCCGCCGGGCTGTACCGCGACGACGAAAAGAGCGCGCAGCGCTGTTCGCACGAGAATCCCATGATTCAGCAGTTGTACGCCGAATTTCTCGGTGAGCCGCTGGGTGAGAAATCACATCAGCTCTTGCACACCGGCTACTATAAGCGTAAACCATATAAACGATAAACCGATAACCCGGATGTTCACCGCGGGTTCCCCGGGATGGGAGGCGCGGCGGCATCCCATACAACGGAATAAAAGATGAAGATAGCAATTGATGACATTAGCATGGCCATGGAAGACCATACGGGCGCGGTCGAGCACTTTTTGAATCGGCAGACCGGCGATTTGCTCCGCGTGCCCATCGTTCCCGACGACGCCGATGAGCACGAGGACGCCTTGGCCGCGCTGGAGAAGAGTCCCGCGGACTGGGTGCAAATCCCGTCGCTGCCGTCGCCGGATGCCTTCCAAATCATGGAAGACTTTGTTGCCGGCCTGCCGGAGGGCGACCCGCGCAAAACGCTCAAGCTGGTGCTGGGCTTCAAGAAGCCTTTTGCCAACTTCAAGCGCGCGCTGCTCGACATGCCGGAGATTCGTGAGCAGTGGTTTGCGTATCACGGCGAGCGCATGGAGGATATTGTGCGCCGCTGGCTGGAATTTGAAGGCATTGTCGCGGAGTAGTCCGCGGCGCGGCGGGAGGTTTGGCGTTTTCCACGGTGTGGAAAAAAGCGGCCGGTTTTTCCACGGTATGGAAAAGTTTTTGGCGATTTTTCCATGCTATGGAAAAAAGTTTTCCACACTGTGGAAAAATTCGGGCCGGCGGAGGTTGTTGCATTGAAAGTTTTCCACGCTATGGAAAAATATTTTCCACACTGTGGAAAAGTTGAATGGGAAAGGATGTTGAGATGAGTGCGAGCAAGATTCAGGTTCCGGCGAATGGGGAAGTGATCACGATGGATGCGGGGGGGAGGTTGCGGGTGCCGTCGCGGCCGATTATTCCGTTTATTGAGGGCGACGGGACGGGGCCGGATATTACGCGCGCGGCGATGACGGTGTGGAACGCGGCGGTGGAAAAGGCGTATGGGGGCGAGCGGAAAGTGGCGTGGATGGAGATTTACGCAGGGGAGAAGGCGAACGCGGTGTATGGGCCGGATACGTGGCTGCCGCCGGAGACGCTGGCGGCTTGCCGCGATTATCTGGTGTCCATCAAGGGACCGCTGACGACGCCGGTGGGGGGGGGTATTCGCAGCTTGAATGTGGCGTTGCGGCAGGAGCTGGATTTGTATGTGTGTCTGCGGCCGGTGCGCTGGTTTGAGGGTGTGCCGAGCCCGGTGAAGAGTCCGGAAAAAACGAACATGGTGATTTTCCGCGAGAACTCCGAGGATATTTACGCCGGCATTGAGTGGGCGGCCGGCACGCCGGAGGTGGCGAAGGTTATCGCGTTTTTGCAGCAGGACATGGGGGTGACGAAAATCCGGTTTCCGGGGAGTTCGGGAATCGGCATCAAGCCCGTGAGCGAGGAGGGGACGCGGCGGCTGGTGCGGGCGGCGATTCGCTACGCGCTGGAGAACGGGCGGCATAGCGTGACGCTGGTGCACAAGGGGAACATCATGAAGTTCACGGAGGGGGCGTTCCGCGACTGGGGCTATGCGGTGGCGCGCGAGGAGTTCGGCGCGCAGCCGCTGGATGGCGGGCCGTGGCATGTGCTGAGCGACCCGAAAAGCGGGCGCAAAATTGTCGTGAAGGATGTGATTGCCGATGCGTTTTTGCAGCAGATTCTGACGCGCCCCGCGGAGTATGACGTGATTGCCACGCTGAACCTCAACGGCGATTATGTGTCCGACGCGCTGGCGGCGTGCGTGGGCGGCATTGGCATCGCGCCGGGCGCGAATATCAATTACGACACGGGTTGCGCCGTTTTTGAGGCGACGCACGGGACGGCGCCGAAGTATGCCAATCAGGACAAGGTGAATCCGGGGTCGCTGATTCTTTCCGGCGAGATGATGTTCCGGTACATGGGCTGGACCGAGGCGGCGGACCGGATTATCCGCGGGATGGAAAAGACGATTGCGCAAAAGACGGTGACGTATGATTTCGCCCGGCTGATGGAGGGCGCGAAGGAAGTGAAGTGCTCGGAGTTTGGCAACGCGGTGGCGGCGAATATGTGAAGGGGCGAACAGCCGAACAGCCGACAGCCGAAAAGATTTAACGCAAGAGACGCAAGCGACACAAAAGGAACGCAAACGCCGGACAGGATGAGGGGTTAACAGCCAAACAGCCGAACAGCCAACAGCCGAGAACATTTAACGCAAGAGACGCAAACGACGCAAAGGGAACGCAAACGCCGGACAGGATGAGGGGGTTAACAGCCGAACAGCCAACAGCCGAACAGCCGAAAACATTTAACGCAAGAGACGCAAACGACGCAAAGGGAACGCAAACGCCGGACAGGGAGAAGGGATGACGGAAAACGAGGTCAGTCGGGTGGTTTATGAGTGCGCGATTGAGGTGCATCGGGCGTTAGGCGGGCCGGGTTTGCTGGAGAGTGTGTACGAGGAGGCGTTGGCGTGGGAACTGGAGAAACGGGAACTGAAGGTTCAGAGACAGGTGGCGATACCGATTAAGTATAAGGGTCAAATTCTGGGGACGCCGATGCGGCTGGATTTGCTGGTGGAAGGAGTTGTGATTGTCGAGTGCAAGGCAACGACCCAGTACGATGAAATTTTTGAAGCCCAGACTTTGACGTATTTGCGCATGAGTGGATTGAAGTTGGGTTTGGTGATTAATTTTGGTGAGAAATTGGTTAAGAATGGTATTCACCGGGTGGTGAATGGTTTGTAAGATTGGCGTTTGTGGAGAACATGTGAACAGCCAGTTAACGCAAAAGACGCAAGGGATGCAAAAGGAACGCAAACGCCGGACAGGATGAGGGGTTAACAGCCGAACAGCCGAACAGCCGAACAGCCGAAAACATTTAACGCAAGAGACGCAAACGACGCAAAGGGAACGCAAACGCCGGACAGGATGAGGGGTTAACAGCCAACAGCCGAACAGCCGAAACCATTTAACGCAAGAGACGCAAGGGACGCAAAAGAAACAAACGCCGGACAGGGAGAAGGATTTGAGTATGAGCAGTCAGCAGAATCAGAAGCAGCAGCCGGCGACGGCGGCGGATGGGATTACGCCGCGGGCGCAGGATTACGGGCAGTGGTATTTGGATATCGTGAAGCGCGCGGACCTGGCGGATCATTCGTCGGTGCGCGGGTGCATGGTGATTAAGCCGCACGGTTATGCCATTTGGGAAAAACTGCAACGCGAGCTGGATGAGCGCTTCAAGGCGACGGGGCATGTGAATGCGTATTTTCCGCTGTTTATTCCGTTGTCGTTTTTCCAGAAGGAGGAGGAGCACGCGGCGGGGTTTGCCAAGGAGTGCGCGGTGGTGACGCATCACCGGCTGAAGGCGGTGGATGGGGTCGTGGGGGTGGACCCGGACTCGAAGTTGGAGGAGCCGCTGGTGGTGCGGCCGACGAGTGAGACGATTATCTGGGCGCAGTACAAAAACTGGATTCAGAGTTATCGCGATTTGCCGCTGTTGATTAATCAGTGGGCGAATGTGGTGCGGTGGGAAATGCGTACGCGTTTGTTTTTGCGCACGGCGGAGTTTTTGTGGCAGGAGGGGCATACGGCGCATGCGACGGAGGAGGAGGCGCGCGAGGAAGTGTCGCGGATGCTGGAGGTTTACGCGGATGTGGCGGAGAATGTGATGGGCGTGCCGGTGGTGCGCGGGCACAAGACCGAGGGCGAGCGTTTCGCGGGGGCGCTGGATACACAGTCCATTGAGGGCATGATGCAGGATGGCAAGGCGTTGCAAATGGGCACGAGCCATTATCTGGGCCAGAATTTCGCCAAGAGCGCGGATGTGAAGTTCCTGAACAAGGACGGGCAACTGGAGTATGTGCATGCGACGAGTTGGGGCGTTTCCACGCGGCTGATTGGCGCGTTGATTATGACGCATTCGGATGACAACGGGCTGATTCTGCCGCCGAAACTGGCGCCGATTCAGGTGGTGATTGTGCCGATTTACAAGACGCCGGAGGAGCAGGAGCGCACGACGGCGGAGGCGCAGGCGGTGGCGGCGGAGTTGCGTCGGCAGGGGCTGAGCGTGAAGGTGGACGACCGCGAGGGGATGCAACCGGGCGCGAAGTATTACGAGTGGGAGCGCAAGGGTGTGCCGGTGCGGCTTGAGATTGGTCCGCGCGACTTGGAAAAGGGTTCGCTGTGCGTGGTGCGGCGCTTTGTGATTGAACAGGATGGCGAGAGCGAGCAGGACTTGCGCAAGCGCAAGAAGCAGTTTTTGCCGCGCGCGGAGGCGATTGCCGGCATGACGGCGCTGATGGATACGCTGCAAAAAGATTTGCTGGAGCGGGCGCGGATTCAAAAGCAAAAGAAAACCCGGATGATTGATACGCTCGAAGAGTATGAGGAGTTCTTCAAGGGCGGGGGCGGCTTTGCCTGGGTGCATTGGGCGGGCACGCGGGACGACGAAGACACCATGGCCAAGCGGTTTGAGACGAGTATTCGCTGCATTCCGTTCGCGGATCAAATCCCGGAGGAGGGGCGCGGTGAGGGCTTGTGCATTTTGACCGGCAAGCCGAGCGCGCAGCGGGTGTTGATGGCGAAGGCGTATTGAAGAAGAGAGCAGAGGTCAGAGGTCAGGGGTCTGGTGGTTAGAAAGGGCGCGGGATGGGAGCGGGAGGCAGGCCGTTGAAACGAGTGCTGGTGGTGTGTACGGGGAACACCTGCCGCAGCCCGATGGCGGAGGGGTGGCTGAATGCCAAGCTGGCGGGGAAGGGGTGGCTGGCAGAGTCGGCGGGCGTGGCGGCGTGGGGGGGCAGTCCGGCCAGCCCGGAGGCGGTGGAGGCCATGCGCGAAATCGGGGTGGATATTTCGGGGCATAGCAGCCGGGGGTTGTCGCGCGAGCGGATGGCGGCGGCGGATTATATTCTGGTCATGACGCATGGGCATCGCAGTGAAATGGTGCGTCGCTTCCCGGATGCGAAGGATAAAATATTTTTGGTGCACGGATTCAGCCCGGACGGCGAGCGGGACGTGATGGACCCGATGGGGTTTGCAGTGGAAGTGTACCGGCGCACGCGCGACGAAATGATTGCGGCGCTGGGGGATTTTCTGGTGCATCTGGCGGAGCGGGGAGAGCTCTCGTCAGAGTAGCGGCGGATGGGGGCGCGGGTTGGGGTTACGGCAGGAGGCGGACTTTCAGGCGGAAGAAGCGGGTGGGGTCGAGGGAGATGGCGGGGATTTCACAGGTCACTATTTCCGTGAGGCCGTCGCCGGTGGGTTCGGTGGCCGGTTCGCCGATGTCATCGGCGGTAGCCCAATTTTGGGTGTTCATGTCCGCGACCGCTTCCACAATATATTCGAGGCCGCTATCCAAGGCCAGCAGGCGGCGGAAGTGGAAGAACACGCGGGATTCGGTGACTGAGCCGGTGGGTTTGCAGGCGTCGTAGTCGTCGGTGCGAGACATGCCGAAGGCGTAACGCAACAGGTTGGGGATGCCTTGTGCGTCGGTGGCGGTTGGGCCGCTGATGGCGGGGGCGGCAAGTTCTGCGGGGGAGAACTGATTCAGTTGCCAGGCGGGGAAGCCGGCGAGGCGGTTGTTCACGCGGATGTTATCGAGGCGGAGCTGGGCGCGCGCGCCTTTTGGGGGATCCGGGTTGGCCCAGTAGTAGCGCCAGAGAACCTGAACGTATTCCTGTCCCAGGGCGGCGGCGGGCAAAAGGACGGGGGGCATGGTCTGAGAATGGCCTTCCGTTTCATTGCGCAGGTATTCGATGGGCGCGTCGTTTCCGTCGAGCACATCCACAAAGTTGCCGGTTGCGCCGATGCGATATTGCAGGCGGATGGCGTAGATGCGGGCATTGGGCAAAACGGTGCCGCCCANNGTCGCCAACGGGCAGGTCGTAGGCGTGGATGAGCGGGGAGGTGAGTTGCGAGTCATTTTCCGTGCCTTGCAGGAAAATCATATGGGCCGGATAAGCGCCGTGCGGTTCTTGCGCGCTCCATTGGGTGAAGGTGTAGGGGGCGTCGGCGAGCGTGTGCGCTTCGGGATAGACGAGGACATAAAAACTGCTGCTGATTGGCGGATTGTGGCCATCGTTGGCGGTGAGGGTGACCGTGG
>MTKW01000713.1_pt1 | contig 12215 bp, 13 predicted proteins | sample 1042761 | NCBI WGS metagenome assembly MTKW01 (sample SAMN06205366, study PRJNA360243) | anaerobic digester metagenome | biome: Wastewater treatment plant; feature: Anaerobic digester sludge; material: sludge; isolation source: anaerobic digester fed with sludge from wastewater treatment plant ...
AAGAGCCTCGGACACGCCCTATTTTACGCCATGGCCTGAGCCCCTACGGGCCAAACTCCAGTGCCAAGCATATTTGCTTGGCGCTTCTCCGTCCCTGATCCATTGCACCCTCAGCACGACACGTGCTGTCGCTGGGCAAGAAGGTTCTGAACCTTGCGCCCAAGCGGCTGTTGTGCAGAACACGATGCCGACGAATATCAATATTGTCTTCATTCTTGTTCTGCCAACAGTTTATTTAAACATCATTAATTATTACAATCTTGTTTATTGGTTATGACTCTTTTGCATCCTTTGCACCTTTTGTGTTAAATGGCTGTTCGGGGCGATTTTCGGGGTTATTAGGCGTGATTTTTCAGGAATTGTTTCAAGACGGCGCAGCCCGTTTCGAGGGAGGCGCGCAAGATGTATTCATCGGTCGTGTGGGCTTGGGCGATGGCACCGGGGCCCCATACAATGATTTCCGAGCAGATGGCGGCCAAGGGGCCGGCATCGCTGCACCACGGCGCGCCTTCGATGCCGGGGGGCACGCCTTCATGCTCCAGGGCGCTCGCAAATTGTCGCACGAGTGCAGCGTTGGGGGGCGTATAAAAGGGCAGGCCTTCTTTTTCCACGTCTATTTCCACCCCGCCGGGAATGGCTTGGAATCTGGCGCGCAAATCCGCGATGACGGCGGCGGCGGTTTCGCCGGGCATGAGGCGGCGGTCCACCTGAATGGTGCAGCGGTCGGGTACGATGTTGGCGCCGGTGCCGCCGTGGATGGTGCCCACGGAAAAGGTGGGGCGGCCCAAGGGACTGTCGCGGAATTGTTCCGCAGCGGCTTCGGTGGCTTCCACCATGATTTGCCACACAGCGGGCATTTTGAGGATGGCGTTGTCGCCGTATTCGGGCGCGGAAGCATGCACGGCGCGGCCGCGGGTGGCGGCGGTGAACCAAACCACGCCTTTGTGGGCATGAATGATGCGTAAATCGGTAGGCTCCAACACCACGCAGGCATCGGCGCGCAGGCCATCGGCGATGGCTTCTTCCGCGCCGAGGTTGCCGGTTTCTTCGCCGATAGCGCCCAGCCAAATCAGGCGCACGCCGGATGCGTCCAGCGCCGCGAGCACGTCCGCGCTCAAAGCGCCCATGAAGGCGGCCATCGGGCCTTTGGTGTCGCAAGCGCCGCGGCCATACAGGCGGCCTTGATCCTGACGCAATGCAAAGGGATGCCCCTGGAAGCCGGACACGCCGACAGTGTCCAGGTGCGACTCGAACAATATGGTTTTGCGCGGGCGGGCGGCGCCCCACTCGGCAAGCAGATTCGGCCGACCAGCGGTCATCTCCAATCGGCGGGTGCGAAAGCCTTTGGCGGCAAACCACGGCTCCAGCCAATCCACCAGCCGCGCTTCGCCGCGTAGCTCGGGGTCATCGCTCATCGCGGGATTCACGCTGGGGATGGCCACCAGTTGGCGCAGAATTTCAAGGCAATCGCTGGGTTCTGACATGATGCGTCCCTTTTACACCCAAAGGCCCCAAATGAAAAGCAAACCAAACGCGAGATGAAGCCGGGCAATGCCCAGAACATCGGCATGCCCAACGGGGCCTTTCCAGATGCGATGGAAGCGGTGCAGCGCCAACGGCAGGGTCAGCAAACACCATAGCGTTCCTTGGGGCAACTGGCGCGTGCCGGCCATCAGACCCGTGAAAAAAAAGGGAAAAATCAGGAAAAGTCCCGCGACAATGTTGGCTTCGACCGGCTTGAAGAGCATGGGCAGCGTGCGCAGGCCGACGGCGCGGTCAGACGCCAAATCGCGCAGGTTATTCGTGTAGAGCAACAGCGTCATGAGCAGCCCGGCCGGGACGCCTGCGGCAATCGCGCCCCACGAAAAAGTTCCGGTTTGCGCCATGTAGCCGCCCAAGGTCAGGCCGACGCCCATGAAAAGGAACGCCCACACTTCACCCAGCGCGCGATGCTTGGGGCTGAGCGGCCCGGCGGAATAGGCCCACGCGCCAAACAGTCCGGCCCCCCCCAGTCCCAGCAACTTCCAGCCCACCCGCCACGCGAGCCAAAGGCCAATCGCCGCTCCCAGCGCCGCGCAAAGGGTCGCGCCCTGGAAACAACGCGCCGCCGTCATTTCGCCGCAAACCAGCACGCCGCTGCCGATGCCGCCGCCGGGGTGGTCCACGCCGGTTTGGTAGTCGTGGTAATCGTTCCACAAATTCGCGGCGGTATGCAGCAACATGCCGGACATCAGCGTCAAGCCCAGGCGCACCGGCGAAAATTCCGCGCCCGTGGCGCGCGCATACAGGCCGCCGATGGCGATGGGTACCACGCTGGCGGAATAGGCGTGGGGGCGGATGGCTTTCCACCAAAGTTGCGGAGCATTCACGGGAAGGCGGCCGCTGGAAGGTCGGACTCCTGCAACGATAGCTCCGCGTTGACCAACCGCCAGCCGTCGGACGTTTTCCGCCAGAGCAAATCGGCCACGCCACTGTCTTGCATCATCCCCTCGCCCGGCACATCGAAGCGAAAGCGGGCGCGAACCTCAACCCGCACCTCGCCGGGGGCCAGCCTTTTCAGTTGCAGGCGCGGGTCCGGAAAGGCAATTGAATTCAGAGAGCTGCGCGTCTGCGCAAACAGCGACACCATTTCCTGCCGGCCCGTCGCCAGCGCGCCGAATTCGGATGCGGTTAAAACGGCGTTGGTCGCCAAAAACTTGCCGAAGTTATCCGCCGCCCGCGCGAGGGACACGGCGGATTCAGGCCCCTCTTTTTCCGTGATGTGAATCAGCCGCTGCGTGGCGCGCGTGAGGCGGGCCTCGGTGCTGAAATGGCGAATTCCCACCATTGCCGCCAGACCCACGCCCGCCAGCAACACAACCGCGCACAGCCCGCGCCACCCCGGTNNCGCGAGCTTCTACGGCTTCTTGAATTCAACGACGCCACTTTGGAGTCGTCCGTGGAAGACGGGCAAATCTTTTTTCAGATTGTGACCGCCGAGGCCGGACGCCTAATCGGGCGCACATCCCAAACACTGGACGCCATCCAGTTTTTGCTCAACCGCCTGCTTTCGCGCCAATATGAGGTGTCGCCCTACTGCGTGGTGGATGCCGAGCAATATCGCGCGCGCCGCCGGGAAAAGCTGTTGGCCGATACCGCCGCCGCCTTGGAGCGTGTGCGTCTGAATGGCCGCCCGTGGCGCATGCAACCGCTGAATGCCATGGAGCGCCGCCTCATCCATCAGGCCCTGCGCGATTGCCCCGATGTGCGCACCCATTCCGAGGATGAAGACTCCGACGGCCGCAAACGCGTGGTGATTTCCCTCGTCGAAACGCCCGCGGAGCCGGAGCCCGAGGAAATGGCCGACGCCCAACCGGCCGAGGAAGACCCGCGCACCCCGGAAACGCCGGAATCCATTTGATTCGTTCTTCCGTCGGCTTCTCGCATTGACTTTTACCGCCCCCCAGCCCCACAATACGCCCTTAATTTGAAACTTGGCGCTTGCCGGACAACTCGCAAGCGTACCCACGAAAGGATAACATCATGAGTTCATTGGTTCGGTTTTCTATGTTCGCCCTGTTGGCCTGCCTGATGCTGACCGGCTGCGACAAGTCCCAGCCCGCCGCATCCCCCGAAGCCACACCCGCGCCGGAAGCCGCCGTCGGCGCATCCGTTGCGCCAGAGGCCGCCGAAGACGCCGCCCTGCCGGAGCAGNNGCCGTCCTCGCCACCGTCAACGGAGAGGAAATCACCGAAGGCGACGTGGACAAAGTCATACGGACATTCGTCCAGCAAATGGGCGACCGCGTGGAAGCGGATAAACTGGAAGCCGCGCTGCCCATGATTCGCGAACGCATTGTCGAAGAACTCCTCATGCGCCGCGTGATGCTGGCCGAAGTCGCCCGCACGGGCATCAGCCTTTCCGACAGCGAATTTGACGAAATCAAAGGCGAAATCGCCGCAGAATTGCCGCCGGGCATGACTCTGGCCGAGTATCTGGAAAAAACCGGCATGACCGAAACCGAAATGCGCGAGCAAATGACCGTGCGCAAAATGGTCATGGCCGCCGCCGACCAAGTCGCCAAACCCACCGACGAAGAAATCAAAGCCTATTACGAGGATAACAAGGATAGTTTTTCTCAAGGCGAATCCGTCACCGCTGCACACATCCTTATCAAGGTTGATCCGAGCGATTCCGACGCCGACAAAGAAGCGAAGCTCCAAAAGATAAAAGACCTGCGCCAGCAACTGCTCGATGGCGCGGACTTCGCGGAATTGGCCAAAGCCAACTCCGACTGCCCCAGTGGCAGCCAGGGCGGCGACCTCGGCACCTTTGGCCGCGGCCAGATGGTGCCGGAATTTGAAGAAGCCGCCTTTGCGCAGGCCGTCGGCTCCGTCAGCGATGTGGTCGAAACACAATTCGGCTACCACCTCATCAAGCCCTCCGCGCACAGCGTTGCCAAGACATTGGACTACAACGAAGTCAAGGACCGCATCAGCGACATGCTCTACGCCCAGAAACAGCAGGAAGGCGTGATGGAATACGTGGACGGCATCCGCAAAAAGGCGGATATCCAGCGCTTTGATGTCGCCCCGGAAGAAGAAACCGAGCTGCCCTGGGAAGAGCAAAGCGACGCCGAAGCGGAAGCCATCGCCGAAGAAGCCGCCATCGCGGAAGAAGCCGCCGCCGAAGCCGTTGAAGCCGCCGCTGCCGAAGCCGAAGCTGCCGCTGAAGCAGAAGAAGTAGTAGTTGCCGAAGAGGAAGCTGAGGCTGAAGAAGAAGTGGCCGCGGAAACCGAAGAAGAAGCCGTCGCGGAAGAGGAAGCCGCAGNNAACCGAAGAATAACCTCCCTCCCCATTTTCTTGCTCAAGCCCGGTCTTTTGGCCGGGCTTTTTGTTCCCCCGCAACGCCCCGTGCGATTGACTCTTGTCCGCTCTTGCGGCACAATACGCGGCCTTATGAAAACATCATTCTCGCCCGACGCACTTCAACAGCAACGCAACCAAAACCTGTTGGCCAACGCGCAATATATGCGCCGCGAAGTCGTTTCCTCCATTCCCCCGTTGCGATTGGATATCGAACAACTCGCCCGCCTCTCCAGCGACGACATCGTCCTGTTCGAAGCCCTGCAAATTGACGCCGCCCGCTTGGCCATCGAAGCGGTCGCCTCTTTGTCGAAAATCAACGAAGTGGACCACATGGGCGGCGGCCTGGATATGATTCCGCCGCTCCTGCTCACGCTGTCGCTGGTCAATCAGGCCGAGCGGGACTTTACCATCGAAAACGCGCACACTTCCGTCGGCTATTTTGCCGCGCTGTCCGTGCTGGGCTATCTGGATCGCCAAACCGTAATCAACTCGTTCCGGCGCGGGCTGGACATCCCCGGCCATGTGGCCTGGGTGCCCGGCGGCACGCAACTCAACGGCGGCAGACTCGGCGTGATGATTCCCGCCGCCGTCGGCCAGGCCCTCGGCAAGCGCGCCGCTTATGGCTCCGACGCCTGGGTCCTCTGCCACTGCGGCGATGCCGGCTGGATTGCCGGCCACGCCCTCAATGGCTTCCATGTGGCCCGCGTCCACAAGGCCCCCATCACGTTCATCATGCACCGCAACGGCATCCAGTTGTCCGGCACCACGGATAAACTCACCGGCTGCGACCCGCGCCCCATAATCGAAGCCATGGGCGTGCAGATTCTCGAAACGCCCTCCCTCCACGACATGAGCACCCTCTGGAACGCCTTGCGCGAGGCCCGGCAGCTCGCCAAAGAAGGCGTCCCGACCATGATTTATCCGGTGGGCAAAAAGAACCAAACGCTGGATTCCGTCGGGGAGCAATTGGGCATTCACGCGGAACTTTCCGCGTTCGCCGCCGCCAATGGCGTGGCCATGGATACTCCCATTTGGCTGCCCGGCTGCCTGATGAGCTACCGNNTGCAATTCTCCGAACAGCAGACAGCCGCGCTGGAACGCTGGCGGAATCTGCCGCCGGTGGCCGTCACAACCTCCGCGCGCCCGGAACCGGGCAGCGAAAATCTGGCGCTCCCGGAAGAAACCCTCACCGCCGCCAATGCCACCCTCCCCGCCCCCGGCGGCAAATGGGTCAGCCCGCGCGCAGGCGTGGCCGCCGCTTATGAGCTGGTCGCCAAGACCCACCCCGAAAGCATGTTCGTCATTGACTGCGATCTCGCGCCCTCCACCAAGGTGGATTTGGCCCAAAAGGTGCTCGACTCCGACCACCAGTTCCAACTTTCCATCGAAGAACAAATCGCCACCATGCTCGCCAATGGTCTGGCCGTTTCCACCCCGACGCCCAAGCTGGTCGTCTTCGCCACCTTCGCCGCCTTCTTTGAAGGCATCGCGCGCGAAGGCTTCGAAATGTGGCGCTATCAGCGCAACCTGACCGGCGCGAACGAAGGGCTGAACGTCACCTTCCACCTCTCGCACGTCGGCTCCTGCACCGGACGCGACCACTTCTCCGGCTGGTCCCTTGACTGGATTAACCTGGCCATCGGCTACCTCCCTTATCTGGACCGCTTCTACGCGCCCGCCGATGCCCGCGCCGCGTTTGTGGCCATTGCCGACCTCGCCTCGCGCAACGGCGCCCACATCATCGGCATTCCGCGCGACAACCTGCCGGTGCTGACTCAGCAGGACTCCACCGCCCCCCTCTGGAACGCCGACAGCCCGTGGACGGATGCCACCCAACTGCGCGCCATGCCCGGCGCCCGCAAAGCCATCCTCGCCTTCGGCGCAACGGCGTTTGTCGCCGCCGAAGCCGCCGACAAACTCGGCGCCGACGGAATGGCCGTGGACGCCTGGGTCATCAACGGCTTGCCGCTGGATGAAAACCGCCTCGAACAGTTGTTCACCCAGTACCCCGAAGGCATCGTCACCATCGAAGACGGCCTCATCGGAACGCCCGAAAAAGGCATCCGCGGCTTCGCCGGCTTAGTGCGCGGCGCGGCCTACGACCGGAAAATCCCCCTGATTCATCTGGGCATCACCGACCCGCGCATCGCCCCCTCCGAGGGCCACCTCGAACTATGGCAATACTTCGGGCTGGACGTCCCCACCGCCATCGCCGCAGTTAAAGCCCTGTAAACGCCATGAACTTGCGCGACGAAATCTTGAACTGGAAGGCGCAGCGAAACGCCGTCATCCTTGCGCACAACTATCAAATCCCGGACATTCAGGACATTGCCGACTTCACCGGCGATTCGCTGGAATTGGCGCGCAAGGCCACCGAAATTGACGCCGCCGCCATTGTGTTCTGCGGCGTCCATTTCATGGCCGAAACCGCCGCCATTCTGAACCCCGGCAAAACCGTGCTTGTCCCCGACCCCAAAGCCGGCTGCCCCATGGCCGACATGCTCACCGCCGACCAGTTGCGCAACTTCAAGGCCCAGCATCCCCGCGCCAAAGTGGTGTGCTACGTCAACTCCACCGCCGAAGTCAAAGCCGAGAGCGACTGCTGCTGCACCTCCGGCAACGCCGTCGAAATTGTCCGCCACTATCCCGATGACGAAGTCATCTTCGTCCCCGACGCGCATCTCGGCGCGGTCGTCGCGAAAAAATTGAACCGCGATTTAATCCTCTGGCCCGGCTACTGCCCCACCCACGCCCGCATCAGCCCGCAAGATTTGCTGGACCTGAAAAAAGCGCACCCCCAGGCCATCGCCATGGCCCATCCCGAATGCCCCCTGCGCGTGCTGCAAGTCGCCGATGAAATTCTTTCCACCGGCCAAATGTGTACATTCGCGCGGGAAAATCCCGCCCGCGAATTTATTGTCGTCACCGAGGAAGGCCTGCTCCACCGCCTGCGCAAGGAAAATCCCGCCAAGACGTTTTATCACATTTCGCCCTACGCCGTTTGCCCCAACATGAAGCAGAACACGCTCGAAAAACTGTATTTCTGCCTCCGCGATGGACAGCCGGTTGTCACGGTGGACCCGGCCACCGCCGCCCGCGCGCGCCGGGCAATCGAGCAAATGCTCGCTTGGTCCTGACCCGCGNNAGAAATCGGCGCTGTTTCAGCGCGAACAACCCATTCAACAAGGAGAACATCATGCCTAGAGGAGACAGAACAGGACCACAAGGCGCCGGCCCCATGACCGGACGAGGCGCGGGAACTTGCGCGGGTGCAGCCACCCCCGGATACGCCGGTGGCGGATACGGTCGCGGCGGTGGACGCGGCGGTTGCGGCCGTGGCGGCGGCAGCGGACGCGGCGGGCGCGGAGGCGGCGGCTGGGGGCGTTGCTTCTCCCGCGCCGGCTTCGGCCCGGTTGCCCCAACACCCGACCAAGAGCTGAACGCCCTAAAACAGCGGGCGGAACAACTGAAAGCGGATATGGAGTGCATCGAAGGCCGCATCCAGGAACTGGAAGCCAAGCCGGAATAATCTCCCCCTCCCGCGCGGCAATGCCGGACGTCGCCCCTGACGTCCGGCATTTGTCCTAAAACCATTGTCCTCGGACCGTTGCTTCTGCTTAAATCGCGGAATCAAACAAGCTGAACTCTCGCCATTCTCACGAGGACGCAACGGAACCATGAACGCCAATCAACTCCAAATCATCCGCGACTGGGTNNGTCCACATGCAGCGCGTGGCAACCAACATGCGCGAGTTGGCGCAAGACCTCGAATGGCCCGCCGAACAGATTCACCTCGCCGAAGCGCTCGGATGGCTGCACGACACCGGCCGCTTCATTCAATACCGCGACTTCGGCCATTTCCATGACCCCACATCCGCCAATCATGGCTTCCTTGGCGCGGATGCCATCGCGGCGGCCCCTTGGTTCGCGGAGCTGGAGGAAACCGTTCGCNNGTGGCCGAAGGGCTGGAACACGACGGCTTTCAAGACTTAATCAGCGCATGGCCCGGCCTCGCCGTGAACGACACCATCAACCCTGCCCTCTTGCAGGAAATTCAATCCCATCGCCAGGGCGACTATGCCCACGTCCGCTCTCTGGCGGATTTTCTCCTGCTGGTCATCTCGTGGATTTTCGCGCTGTATTACGAGCCGACCCGCCAGCGGGTCTATCGCGACGGCATGTTCGCCACCCTCGCGCGCTTTTTGCCTCAGAATCCGGCCACCCGCCCCATTCTGGATGAAGCCCGCCACCTGCTCACCCATTTCGACGAAGCCGCCAACGTCTCCCCCGCCGCCCCCTCCGAGCAGGACATCCCGTGCTGAATAATTTCCAGCTTTGCGAAACTCATCGCTGGCGCGTCAAACGCTATCGCACCTTGCGCTTTGTGCCGGGCCTGAATCTGCTGATCGGCCCGAATGGAACCGGCAAAAGCACCATCCTGCGCACAATCGCCAATTGTTCCAAATGCCAACGCAACGAAGACGGCCCCACCGACTATCTCTTTTTCGACACGGAACGCATGAACCCGCGAAGCGCCCATCACAGCATCCGCAATGAAACGGACATGAAACTGCACATTCGCGGTCAGTTTTCTTCACACGGCGAAATCCTGCAAGCCGCCTTCACCACCCTGCGCCTGACGCCCAATACCTGCCTGCTTCTGGATGAACCCGAGACCGCCCAGGATTTTGACCACATCCTCGCCCTTCGCAAAGCCATAGACCGGGCCGTGGCCCGGGGCATTCAGGTCATTCTCGCCACGCACGAAACACTCTTTTGGGAGCGAGCCCATATCATCGAATTGCGTCGGGGCTACTTCCGCCGAATCACCGAAGCATATTGCCGCCTGCGCTGTCTGAAAGATGCAACGGAGAGAACGCAATGAAACCCGCGCCGCTAAAATCCCGCGCGTTTATTTTCTTTTTCCGGCAAAATGCCCGCGCGCGGTGTATAGTCTCCACCGGCACAAACAGGATCCAACGATGACGCAACGACATATCATTCTGCGCGAACTGCGCGCCCACGCCCCTTTTACGGCAATCGGCTCGCTCGCCGGCATTTTTTTACTTCTTGGCCTGATAGCGCTCAAGACGCCGGAGAGCGTATCGCATCACCTGTTCATCGTGCTGCATCCGCTGCATGTGCTTCTCAGCGCGCAAGCCACCATCGCCACGTACCGCCGGGCGGGCGGAGCGGGCTTCTGGCGCATCTTCTGGATTGGCTACATCGGCGGCGTGGGCATCGGCACGCTCAGCGATTGCCTCATCCCATTTTTTGGCGAATGGATTCTGGGCCTTCCCAATCCCGGATTTCACTTCGGCTTCATCGAGCAATGGTGGCTGGTGAATCCGCTGGCGTTCATCGGCATTGCCCTCGGCGTATGGAGCGCCCGCACCCGCATCCCGCACGGTCTGCATGTTTGGATTAGCACCGGCGCGTCACTCTTTCACGTCGCCATGGCGATGGACGGCGGCATCCCCTCCATTCCCGTGCTGGCCGGTATCGCCCTTTTCCTGTTCCTGTCCGTGTGGATTCCCTGCTGCACCAGCGACATCGTATTCCCGCTGCTGTTCGCCCCCGACAAGAACGCCGCCGTCGGCTGCTGCCACCATCACCACTCGCACTAACGCAATCAATCAGTTGCGATCGGGATTCAACAGCGTCAGCCGGCGCACCCCGCGAATCTGGCGGAACGTCGCCCCCTGACTCACGCAGCTCAACGCCAGCGCCTCATCCGCCACCCGCGTGCCGCAAACGGCGGCGAACCCATATTCAAACAGAATCGGCGACATCGGCGTCGTGTCCCCCAGCAAAATCAAATAGGCATCCGGCCGGCACAACGGCAAAAGCCCGTCCAGCGTGTGATTCGTCAGGCTTGTGCCGGTAATCGCCACCACATCCGCCCGCGGCAAAAACTCGCCCGCCTTCTCCGCCGGCAAATCACCCTCCCGCGGATTCTTCTCCAGCACCCAGCATTCGCGCGCCGCCTCCCGCACACGCGACAAAAACGGGAAATGCCCCACAATCGCCACCGCGCGCCCGGCCCCCTTTTCCAAAATCAATTCAGCGGCGTTCACCTCCAAACACGCCCCCTCATCCACCTCCAACAGCGAATTCAGCGCCGCCATCCCCATCGCCGCCTCCAAAATACTCGACGACAACGCCAGCCGCGCCACCTCCCCCGCGGACCATTTCAGCAGCTCCCCCGGCGCCTTCACCATCGGCGGCGGCTGACGCAGCGCATCCCTCGGCAACGTCGCCGCCAAACCGCAATACCGCGAAACAACCGCCGTATGGAACACGCCCAAACGAATGTCACGAACGGGGCATTCCCCGTCCACCTTCGACAGCAAATGATTCAGTATGTTCACGTGCGCAACACCTCGCCCAATGCTCCATCCAGTCGCGGTTTTCTTCTTCCGAACCTATGACCGCCACCCCGCGCTGTCAACGCAGAACCTCGCGCCCGCCCGTTCAAATTGACAGCCCCGACATAAAGGGTATATGTTCGTTTCCATGCCAAGGCCCACCCAAACCCGAAAAATTGACTTCGTCCCCCACGTCACCCGCTTCAAGCCCTGCGGCGTTCCGCGCCTCGACCTGCAAGAAGTCGTCCTGACCCTCGACGAACTCGAATCCCTGCGCCTCGCCGACCTGAACGGCCTCTACCAAGAAGATGCCGCCCAGCAAATGGGCGTCTCCCGCTCCGTCTTCGCGCGCATCCTCACCGCCGCCCGAAAAAAAATCGCCGACGCCCTCATCCACGGCAAAAGCCTCCGCTTCGAAGGCGGCGCCGTGCGCCCCGGCCCCGGCCGCGCGCGCCTCGCCGGCGAATGCCCCCCCGGATGCCCCTGTGGCGGCGGCCGCGGCGGCCGCCGCCGTCGCGGAGGAGGGCGCGCCTCATGACCACTCGCGACGCCCTGCGCCTGCTGCAAGCCGAAATCGTACAAGTCGTCGGCTGCACCGAACCCGCCGCCATCGCCTACGCCCTGCGAACGCTCGTGCGCCACACGCAGCCCCCCCCCTCCCCCGAAACCTTCCGCGCGGAGCTGCGCATCTCCGTGGACGCCCGCCGCAACGCCAGCACCGCCGTCGTGCCGCGCCTCAAGCAACCCGGCATCCACGCCGCCGCCGCCGCCGGCCTCGCCTCACGCGCCGACGACTTCAACGTATTCTCCGACTTCGACCTCCCCCTCGCCCGCGCATTTTTGAAAAAGGAAAACTGGCTCACCATCATTCCCGTCCGCCGCCGCGGCCTCTGGGTACACGCGCAACTCCCCGGCCAGCGCACCGGCATCACCCTATCCGGCCGCCACGACCACATCGAGCGCCTCGTCATCTACGGCAAAGACCGCACCCCCCCCTCCC
>MTKW01004201.1_pt1 | contig 12210 bp, 13 predicted proteins | sample 1042761 | NCBI WGS metagenome assembly MTKW01 (sample SAMN06205366, study PRJNA360243) | anaerobic digester metagenome | biome: Wastewater treatment plant; feature: Anaerobic digester sludge; material: sludge; isolation source: anaerobic digester fed with sludge from wastewater treatment plant ...
TTTTTCTGGATTCACCTCGCCGTTCCTCCTCTGCATCAATGGGTTGCCTCTGTATGATCAGGTCCGGATGAACCGACACAACCTTCCGGTCGCCGGCCCCCGCCACAAATATTCGCCGCAAAAGCTACCACAGTTGAATCGAATGTAGACCCGCACTGTGGATAAACCCGGCACCTTCAGCCGCCGATCTTTGACAGGGAAAGATTATTTCCTGCAGAGCTCGCCATGGCTTTAGCAGCATACCCGCTTTCCGGCTTCAGGCTCGCAGCCTTGCGTATTAGTTCTTCGATAACGTCATCTGCCGCCCCTTCACGAAGAGGAGTCCTAAGATCAACCGAAATATCAGAAAGCAAGCAAGGAAGCAANNCCATTGTCCCAAAAAGGCATAAATTCAATGAACCTCACGGCCCATGGATGGTCTAAAGTAAGCATAGCCAGGTCTTTCACTTCGTCGCGGTTTACACCGTTCAGCACGACTGTATTGATTCTTACAGGTGAAAGACCCACATCTTCCGCGGCTTTCAGCCCGTCCAACACCTGGTCGAGGTCTCCGCACCTTGTGATCTCTTTGAATCTTTCAGGTTTAAGGGTATCTAAAGATACATTCACCCGGTTAAGGCCTGATTTCCGGAGGTGCGAAGCAAAGCCTGCCAGCAACATGCCGTTGGTGGTCATGGATATATCATAGATCCCGGGTATCTCAGACAACAAATGAACCAGAGTCAATATCCCCTTTCTTACCAGGGGTTCGCCTCCGGTTAGCCTGACATGGGTTATTCCAAGTTGAGATGCTATCCTGGCAATCCTTGCAAACTCTTCGATCCGGAGAATGTCCGAGTGGGATTTCGGCGGCACTCCCTCTTCCGGCATGCAGTATATGCACCTTAAGTTGCACTTATCCGTAACGGACACCCTAAGATATGTTATCTCTCGTCCGAAAGCATCGATAAGCCCGGTCATCCTTGCCACACAACCTGTCCGCTCTGAGAGAGATCATAACCCCCCAGGGATTCGACTTGGCCCTTGAACTCAGAGGATGAGATAATACTAAGAAGCTTATCCATTAATGAAGAATGCAAAAACTCCTTAGTCATTAACAGGTCATAGCGCTCCCAGGCTACGGGAACGAAGTCTAAGCCCAACGCCCTGGCTGCAGACCTTATGCCCAGGCCGACATCGGCTACACTGTTTGCAACTGATGCAGCAACACCCATGTGAGTGTATTCCTCATGCTCATATCCGGAGATCTGATCCTCGGAAATGCCTAGTTTCTTTAGTTCAAGGTCTAGGAGAATCCTGGTTCCTGCCCCCCGNNNNACATTATACTCTCCGGTCTCTTCGTCAAGTAAATGCACGCCGGCAATATGGGCTTCTCCCCTTCGCATAGCCATTATCCCGCCCATGCTCCCGACATGCGTAGAAGAAAGGCTCATACCCGGGTATTTGCCTGACAAAAGGCTTCCCAGAAGATCCAAAGCAAGGTCATGGCTGCCGATTGCAACGACAGCATTGTCTATCTCTTCCGCATCTCTCAATAGGTGCACTGCAACTTCCGATGATTCCTGGATCCCTTGAGATGAGCCGGGAATCTCAATATACCCGTCTGCTCTTACAAGAGACATTATTGCCCCTGCTCCTCTGGCAAGCGGCGATGCTACATATCTGCCGCCGACCTTGCCTACTTTNNGCAGCGGAAACCGGGTACCCCGGGATCCCGAAGAAAGGCTTGTTGTCTACGATTCCCAGAATCGTAGGCTTCCCGGGTTTGATTGCCACTCCATGTACAAAGAGTTCGCCTAAAGATTTCACAATATCTGAGGTATAGTCTTCACTCCCTGCAGATGAACCTGCATTCACCACGATGATGTCAGCGGAAAGAGAAGCCTTGACCACAGCCTCAGTCAATGCTTGCGGCTCATCAGGCACAATGTCCCAAAAGATAGGCTCCCCGCCCCACTCTTGGACAAGCCCTCCGATAAGCCTCGAGTTAAACTCGGTTATGTCTCCTACCTCAGGTGTAGTTCCGGGAAGAATCAGTTCATCGCCTGTGGGTATGATCGCTACTTTAGGCTTCCTGCGGACCATAACTTGGGTTACGCCCGCAGCTAACAGAGCTCCGAGATCGAAGGCGCGAATCTTATGATTCTCAGGCAGGACCAGTTCTGTAGCTACTATATCCTCTCCTACAGTTCGAACATGCTGCCACGGCCTGGCAGGGGAAATAATCGCGACTTCAAGGGGAGTTGTCTCAATCAGATCCTCTACCATAATCACTGAATCAAACCCTCTTGGCAGAGGATCCCCTGTGTCCACATACACCGCTTCTTCTCCAAGCCTAAGCCGGCGAGGATTAGTTTCGCTCGCCCCAAAGGTCAGATGTGAACGGGTGGCGATTCCATCCATCGCACATGAATGGTACGCAGGTTGCGACAGCTTAGCAAAAACAGGCTCCGCCGTTATCCTGGAAAGAGCACCTACGTCCACTGGAATAGGTTCGCCTTCCATTCGTAGTTCCTCTCTGAACACTGCCAGTCCTTCAAAGAACTTGTCGCGGGCTTCTTGGAGTGGTACACCTTTCAGGTAGACATTACGTTTCTTCAACTTCTTGATCCCTCACTCAAGCTACCTTCCGCCTGGAACTAGAATAATTTCACAGTGATCTTCTCACCGAATTCTACGCCTTCAGCTTCCAGAGGAATTCTCATTATCCCGTCAGCGTAAACAAGCCCGGAAATAACAGCTGACTTGCTGAAGATGGGTTCTGCCCAGACTTCCCCGTCTTGTTCACGAAGCTTGACACTGACAAAATCTTCCCGGCCTGCTATTGACGGAACATTCGCCCCAAGCCTTGCGCTTATTTCCAGCCTATCGANNCCGTGGACTAAGATCCCTGGCTCGCCCAGGGATTGAATAGCTTGCCTTGTAAAATCCCGTTCTCCTATTGAGCTCCCTCCGGACACTATAACCATGTCCGATTCAGCGTGGGCTTTTGCAAAGACCTCGCGCATCACTTCATACTCATCTCTTACTATGCCCCAAAGTTTGGGCCTCCCGCCCAAGGCCTTAACTGAGCTGTAGAGTGCATAGGCATTTCCATCTCGGATCTGACCCGGGACTGGATCCTCTAAAATGCCGGTAAGCTCGTCCCCGGTGGAAATCACTGCAACTCTCGGCCCTACAGCAACCTCAACTTCAGTAATCCCCATAGCTGCCAGGGCTCCGATATCAGGCGGACGCAACTTGCTACCTCGTGAAAGTACAAGTGTTCCCGAAGGGATATCCTCATCTTCCCCTACAACGTTTTCACCCGGGGCCACAGGTTGAGTCACTGCAATAGTCTCATCATCCAGCACTTCACAGACTTCTTCCATGACTACTGCATCTGCACCTTCAGGCACCATGCCTCCTGTAGCTATTGCCGCGCATTCATCAGGGCGTAATGATACTTTCGCAGATTCACCCATGTTGATTCGGCCTTTTAGAGAGAGAAGCGCGGGCAGCCCCTGGCTTGCCCCGAAGGTAGAAGATGCCAAGACTGCATAGCCGTCCTTAGTCGATCTAGAAAATCCAGGCAGATCCACAGGGGCCATAATATCTTGTGCCAGAACACGGTTGACCGCATCTTCAATAGTGACAGTCTCAGTTTCCCTTGGCCCAACAGCGATATGCTCCTTTAATTTATCCCACGCCTCAACACGTGGAGTCAGAGAGAGAAAAAGCGACATCTTATTGTCCACCGTCCTACGAAATCAGCCAATTAGCAGCGCGCGTCAGTTGCGACAATGCACAGCGCATCTCTTCATGCAACACTTTACGAACCGGGCCGTCTGCAATGATCCTCCCACCGTCCATAATCGCAGTCCTGTCAGATAGGAAGGGGATCTCTGTGACATCATGCGTCACGTAAATCGTTGTTAACCCGGTCTTCTTGATTATCCGACCAAGTTCCTCGAGCAGCGCTATCCTGGTAGGCGTATCCAGCGAGCTCATTGGTTCGTCCAATAGAAGGATTTCAGGCTTGAGGACAACGGCCCGCGCCAAGCTTACCCTTTGGCTTTCGCCCCCGGAAAGAGAACGACCTCGCCTCTCAGCCAGATGTCGTATACCAAAGAGAGCTAGAGCATCGTAGACCCTGGCTTTCACTTCGTTCTCAGGTACATGCCTCATCCTCAGCCCTATAGCTACATTATCAAAGACCGTTGCATCCAAGAGATAAGGCCTCTGGAGAACCATAGCCATGCGCCGTCTTGCCTCAAACGGGGTGATTTCTGTACCTACCTGTTGTCCTCTAGTGTATACTTTACCTTTACTAGGGCGCAGAAGGCAAGCTATTACCTGCAAGAGCGTACTCTTGCCTGCACCATTTGCACCGATCACAGCCACATTCTCGCCGCGGAACACACTGAAGCTTGAGACATCCAAGGTGGTCCTGGATCCCCTCTTCAGCTTAACGTCCTTAAGTTCGATAATAGCTTGCCCAGCCTTCAATCTAATAGCCTCCTTGCATTATCACTGCTGTTGAACCCGGGTAAGGATCACGTTGATGATATAGGTAATTCCCACCAAGATAATACTAAGTGCTATAGCAAACCCAAAATTGCCTTTGGACACTTCCATAGAAGTGGCTGTCGTGAGCACTCGGGTTTGCCCCAGGAGATTACCTCCTACCATCATGGAAGCCCCAACTTCTGCCACTACCCGGCCGAACCCTGCCATAATCGCTGCAAGCACTGAAAGCTTGGCTTCTCGTATGAGGATAGAAAGAAGCTGCCATGAAGACGCTCCCAGAGACAGCATTTGCAGGCGTATACCTGGATCCAGCTGTCCTACGCCTGCCATGGTAAAGCCTGTGACTATCGGCAGGGCAATTATGGTTTGGGCAATAACCATGGCAGTCGGCGTATACATCAGCCTAAGAAAGCCTAGAGGCCCCGTCCTCCAAAGGAAAATGCTTACCCAAAGGCCTACCACTACCGGCGGAAGGCCCATCCCTGTATTGACGAACCCAGCTAGCCTCCGCCGTCCTCGAAACGACCATAGAGAAATCGCAGTCCCCAGCGGTACGCCTATCACAGCACTGATAATGGTTGCAGTCCCGGAAACCCTAAGGGTGAGAAGGGCAATCCGGAGCACTTCGCGGTCCCCTGCAATGAGGAGTCTGAGAGCTCCGGCGATTCCTTCTGCTATCAAATCCAACTATCCCTCACCCTCCAAGCTCTTCCATGCTCTTGCCTGCATCAGGAAAGAATAGCGGGCTTCCGTACTTGTCAACACCGAACTCACTGATGATCGCCTGGACCTCATCGGATACCATGAATTCTACAAATGCCTGTCCCCCGGGGCCATTCACTACCTTGTGCCGGTCGGGATTGACTTGCATGACGTGATATATGTTAAGCAGAATCGCGTCTCCCTCGACCAATATCGCCAAATCCAGACGATCCTTCAGTGACAGGTAGGTTCCGCGGTCAGTCAGGCAATATGCCAACTTCTCATTGGCAATATTGAGCGTATTCGCCATTCCGGTCCCAGCCTCGAGGTACCATGCGTTCCCAGACGGCTGGAATGGGAGCTTGTTCCAGACTTCCTTTTCTTTCTTGTGTGTCCCGGAATCGTCTGCCCTGGAGACAAAGACTGCTTCAGCATCTGCAATTTTCTTCAATGCTTCTGTTGCAGACTTAAAGCCTTTGACACCTGCAGGATCCTCAGACGGACCCACGATCACGAAGTCGTTGTGCATTACAAGCTGTCTGTTGATTACATCGCCGGACTCGACAAGCTCCATTTCTGAAGCAGGAGCATGACAAAGAAGTACATCTGCTTCGCCCTTCTCGCCAAGGGCAAGCGCTGCGCCTGTTCCTACTGCGATCATCTTTACGTTGTATCCTGTTTTCTCTTCAAAAATCGGGATGAGCACATCAAGGAGCCCGGTGTCCCGGGTGCTTGTGGTTGTTGCGAGGATGACTTCTTTCGAGGCCCCGAGAACTACGCTACCTACACTCAATACAACCATTAGCGAAAGAGCTAGAATCCACTTAAACCGTTTTGACATTTGTACATCTCCTTTCCAAATATGGGAGGCTAACAGGTTTCCCTGCGAGCCCTTAGGCCACGTTTTCAAACGTGGCCACCGGTCACCTACCATCACNNGCCCTGTATGAGCATCTTCAACAGTCTGAAGAGGTTGCTCGCTACCTTTATATGAAGGCTCCGTAGGAATGTTATAGTTGTCAACCAGCTCTGTACCGGGATAATAATGCATTAATATGTCAACGTAATCATACATGGGAGTTCCGTCACTTGCACACATCAGCGCCATACCCTGTGCGCCCCATTGGCTCAAACCTACACCGTGACCGCTCCCTACGCCGCCAAAGACCACAACCTCTGACAAGTCCAGCTCTGTGCGGCTGTCCACAACTACCTCCTGCCCTTTGCCGTTCCTTACGGTCACATGGAATCTGGGACTTAGGAGGCCCAGCTTTTGGCGGATTTGTTCCCTTGTAAGGTTTACCGTATTACTTCCTGAGTGGAACCTATACGCCAGGACCTTATCGCCTAAACGAATGGAAGGCTCAATCCATCCTTTGTTATGAGGTTTTAGCCCGATCCTCCTGAAAAGATCGTCGGCTGATATAGTGAACGGCTTTTCCCACCGGTAGTAAGGAGATATTGAGTCAAAATCAGGCCTTGCTGTGAGGTATGGCTCATCATTTCCGCCCAGCCATACCTCCTCATCTCCTTCTGTTGTTCCGCCGCCTGAAGAAAAATAGTGCGCCCTGATAGGGACACCGTCGTAAACAAGGACCTGGCCGCGGGTTTCGCGGACCGCGTTTTTGAACGCCTCTACACCGTTTTCTCCTAAATACACCTGGGACAAGACAGTATCATCCACATCATAATCGCCGGATTTGTTATCCATAAGCCGTCTCAGCGCATAGGTCCGTGTTGCGACAGCCTGGGCCTTGAGGGCCTCAGACTCCCATGATGGGTAGACTTCTCCTGCCAGAACGCCCTCTGTGTAAATCTCAAGATCCACGAGATTGATTATACTGATTTCGCCAGATCCGCTNNCTTGTATCCCGTCGCCTGCAGTCTGTATAGAGTCCAGAGGAAGAACACAGGCATCCTGGTTTAACAGGAACTCCAGCGGCAATGATACAGACAGAGCAACCCTCACAACTACCTGAGGGCTTGCTCCGTAAACAGGAATCCGTATGTACGCTGCCGTAACAAGAATAAGTATAATAGCTGTCCAAAGGGCCGCCCGGCGCATCGGGTTATGCACTCCTTGAGTCATCCATGGCAACAATGTGACCGTCCCGGAACACAGGGACTACGCCTACGCAGTCAACTCTTGCTGCAACCTTCACATCCTCTTCGAATCCGGCATTAATAAGGTCTTTTCCATGATCAGCCTCTGCAAGGGCTTCTGCAAGACTGTCACAGACCGTCTCATAAAGATGACGTGCTGTCCGGCTTCCGTCAGTCTCCTCAATTTCCCCGTTCGTCAGGGCACCCAGCCGCTTGACAAACCCGCCTGCGCAGATTGCGTCCTCAATGGCATATCGTCCGTTCTGTCCTGCACAGATAATGAAGATATTCGTACCGAGACGAGCAGCCGCTTCGCAACAGGCGGACAGATTCCAAAACCCTCCGATAATGACGCAAGGAGCAGTCTTTGCAATCCTTATTGCCTTTGTTCCGTTTGTCGTTGTCATTATTAGTTTCTTGCCTTTTATCCGCTCCTCGGTGAACTCCAGCGGTGAATTCCCCAGATCGAAACCGTCTATCTTCTCGTTTTTCCTCTCGCCGCACAGAAGATAGTCATCCCTGGAATAGGCCCGGGATATGTCCATAGCCTCTTCCACAGAAACGGTGGGTATTATCTCGTCACAACCGTTGGTAATCGCATTTACTATACAGGTGCTTGCTCTCAGGACATCGATTACTATAACAGTGGTGTTTTCAAAGCTCTTGCCTTCGATTTCCTGAGGCACTAATGCTACATCGATTCGCACGCCTTATGCGACCTCCTCTCCACACTTCAACGACGCTTAAGACTGCCTATCTTTCATATCCCTGAACTATGTTGTCTACCATTTCTCGAACTGCGTCTTCCTTAGTGACCCAGTATTGCATGTAGAAATCGCCGGGTAATGTCTGGGACAGAACATCTCCTTGCGTCTTTATCAAGAACCACCCTGCAGAAATCATGTCCCTCTGTGACAGGTCTGTCTTTACATACTCCGTTATAATCTTCATCAGTTCAGGCGCTTTGCGTATATTGTCGTAAGTCGCCAGTTCTTTTATAAGAATCCCCAAAAGATTCTGTTGTCTACCAACGCGGGTGATATCTCCCAGGACATCAGCTCTGAATCGGACATACTGAAGGGCTTTTTCACCGTCAAGCACCTGCCTTCCTTTCTTGATATTGACTTCCAGCCCTCCGGCCTTGTCCACATAGCGCATGTTTCTGTCCACATCTACCTCAATACCGCCTATGGCATCAATCATTCCGACAAACCCATTGAAATCGACTTCAACAAAACGGTCAACAGGCATGCCGATAAGCCCTTCTACCGTTTCCGCAATTAACTCCGGGCCGCCGTAAACATAGGCAGCGTTTACCTTTGCAGTTCCGCGCCCGGGTATGTTAACCCGTGTGTCCCTTGGGATCGACACGATATATGACTTGCCCTGCCTGGGGTTCATGGACATGAGAATGATGGTGTCAGCTCGTCCGAGACCGTCGATTATCTGTCCCTTGTCATCATACGTTTGGTCTACTCCAAGCAGCAGTACATTTACAGGCCTGTCCTTGACTTTGAATGTCGCCTCAAGCGACAGATAAGAACTGACAATCATTAAGAAACTTATTATAACAACAACTACACATACAGCGATCATAAACACGAGACGGCCTGGCGTAAGCCTTCCTAATCTTTCTTCTTGTTCCAAAGCCTCAAGGGCAATGTCTCCTTGATCGCCGAGATCGCGTCCGTTCATATCATCATGTCCCCCCATGCCATCCTTCCACAACCTGCATAAGCTTTACTCAAGCTGAAGGTTAGGTACGGCAGGCAAATCTAAAGAACTGCACTTCCCCGATACAAGTTGAAAATATCCTACACATGCTACCATAGCTGCGTTGTCAGTACAAAGAATCGGTGAAGGGTACCTAACATCAAGCCCCTTCTCACCTGCGCGCCTATGCATTTCCTGCCTCAGCCTGGAGTTGGCAGCGACTCCGCCGGCCAACGCCACGGTAGCTGTGTCCATCTCAGATGCAGCCCGTAGAGTCTTAGTCACAAGGACGTCAATGACTGCTTCCTGGAAGCTTGCTGCGATGTCAGGTATGGAGAGCTCCACTCCCTTGCTCTTGGAGGCCTCTACATAGTTCACCACTGCAGTCTTCAGGCCACTGAAACTGAAATCGTAAGAGCCTTCTTCCAGAAAAGCCCTGGGAAAGCGCACAGCCTCAGGATTCCCTTCCCGTGAGATACGGTCTATTGCAGGCCCTCCCGGGTAGCTGAGGCCAAGGGTCCGCGCGACCTTGTCGAAGGCTTCACCTGCAGCATCGTCTCTCGTCCTGCCTAAGACCCTGTACTCCCCGTAGTCGTTCAGATACACCAAGTCGCTGTGTCCGCCTGATACTACAAGGCAAACAAAAGGTGGCTTGAGGTCAGGATGTTCAATGAAATTCGCATACATATGAGCTTCGATATGATTCACTCCGATAAACGGAACCTCCAGTGCCAGTGCAAGGGCTTTAGCAGCAGATAGCCCCACAAGCACCGCACCGACCAACCCCGGGCCATGAGTGGCAGAAACAGCCGTGATATCTGAAAGGCTGACCTCTGCCTCATCAAGGGCTTTTTCTATTACAGGGATGATGGTTTCCACATGGCGGCGGGATGCCACCTCAGGCACGACACCCCCGAACTGCCTGTGGAGTTCTATCTGTGATGCGATTATATTAGATCTTAGCTTTATGGCAGCAGGCGACAACTCGCCTGTCCCTTCCAGCACTGCTACGGCAGTTTCGTCACAACTGGTCTCAACACCGAGAATAATCATTTGCCCTGTTGCTTCCTCCACATTATTACGGCATCTTCCCTGTTATCATGGTAGTAGCCCGGCCTTATCCCTACACTGATAAAGCCAATTTGCTTATACAGGTTTTGGGCTCCTGTATTCGATACTCTGACCTCCAAAGTAACAGCGTCTACTCCGCTGGATTCAGCGAACTCAATCGCAGCCAACATAAGCTTCTTCCCTATCCCTTTTCGTCGATAATCAGGATGGACTGCGATAGTCGTAATGTGCCCCTCATTCAAAACCAGCCATATCCCCACATATCCGACTACTTTCCCTTGCTCTTTTTCACAGGCAACGAAATAACGCGCCCTTTTGTTTTCGCAAAGCTCCGCCAGGAAAGCATATCTGGACCACGGAGTGGAGAATGACGCTTTTTCGATCTCTAGGACTGATTCAAGATCAGCCCTCACCATCTGGCTGATTTCTATCTCTATTCCATCATGCGCGTCCATTTCCCAATGCACGCTCCTTAGGACCCGCATCGTGCCTTAGCCATTTCTGCGCTGGATTTACCCATATAAAAAGGAACCAGGTCACGCGCATCTACAGTGTTACCAAGGGCTATCTGTCTCTCACCAAGGGCTGCAACTACCCCTGGCTTAGGCCCTAGGTACCATGGCTGGCCAATAACAGCGAGATCCTCCAGGTTCTCTTCTATAATCTGTTTGTGCCGCAGTGCACCGTCGCCGAGGAATATCACTTTGTCATAACCTTGATCTTGGATAAGATCATCCATGTTCTTGACAGCATCCACGACTTCACTGATCCTCGCCACATTGTATTCAGTAACCCTTTCCGGACTCAGCCCGTCTGCCTTGTAGGTCGCATTATACACAAGATCTCGCCTTGCAGAGATAACCGGGCACACCAATGACCTGGCAAACGCGACATTGGCTGCAATAGCATCCAAGGTAACCACCGGACTGATGGGAATGTCCAGAGAAAAGCCCAGGACCTTAGCCATTGTAACCCCAATTCGAGTGCCTGTAAAAGAGCCTGGTCCGACAGCGACTGCAATCCCTTGAAGGTCTCGGGGTGTCCAATCAATGTCCCTTAGCATGTCCTTAAGGACAGCAACCAGGCTCTCTGAATTCCGCCTGGTAACATAGACGCTGTACTCAGCGACAACTTGTCCATCTCTTAGGAGAGCTATGCCGCCTGTAAATGTTGACGTGTCAATCCCGACGACATGCAATAGACTTCAACTCCTCGAGCATGTGCTCATATCTTTGCCCGTGAGGGCTTATACAAATCTCACGCACGTTATCATCGTTTTCATTGTCGGGCCTTCTTATCGTCACATCCAGCCTTTCATCAGGCAAGATAGGCAAAACTAGGTCAGCCCATTCCAACAGCACCGCACCATCGCCGTAAAGGTAGTCCTCAATACCTATAGTCTCAACATCAGAAGGCGTGTTCAACCTGTACACGTCTACGTGATAAAGGGGGATCCTTCCGTAGTGCTCATGGATGAGAGTAAAGGTCGGGCTGGTGATTCGGCCTTTTACGCCAAGGCCTTTTGCAACACCCTGAACGAACACCGTCTTACCCGCGCCAAGATATCCCATGAGCCCTACCACGTCACCCGGGGCAAGCAGTTTGCCCAGTGCTTCCCCAATCTTTCTGGTTTCTTCAGGACTTGAAGTCCTAGCAGCAAACAAGTGATAACCCCCCTGTGCACAGGTTCAAGGAGATTATACCACAGAATACATAGTCCAAGAGATACAACTATCTTCGTGCAGCAGCTTCAGCCACGAATGCAGCAAATATCTCCACCATGGCAGGGGAAGTGGTAAGCATGGCTTCAGGGTGCCACTGGACCCCCAGAACAAATCGGTCCTCAGAGAACTCGATAGCTTCGATAATACCGTCAGGAGCACGTGCAGAGACTATGAATCTATCCATTACAGGTTCCTTAACTGCTTGATGGTGAAATGAGTTGACCCTGACTTCTCCCTGGCCAACCATGCCTGCCAGTTTAGAATTCCTCTCCACTGTCACTGTGTGGCTGGGATGAGGCCTTGGTGCTTCTTGCTTATGCTTGATCGAGCCTCCCACCTGTGAATGTATATCCTGAATCAACTTCCCGCCCATGGCAACGTACAGGAC
>MTKW01007657.1_pt1 | contig 12208 bp, 8 predicted proteins | sample 1042761 | NCBI WGS metagenome assembly MTKW01 (sample SAMN06205366, study PRJNA360243) | anaerobic digester metagenome | biome: Wastewater treatment plant; feature: Anaerobic digester sludge; material: sludge; isolation source: anaerobic digester fed with sludge from wastewater treatment plant ...
CGGAGCGCTCTCCACAAATGAAAATCCTTTTTCAAGACCTATTTTGCGGTACTCAGCAAACATTCGTGGTTCAATATACTCCACAACCGGCATGTGCTGCGGGGTTGGCGCCAGATATTGCCCGATGGTCATCACCTTGCATCCGGCTTCGCGAAGATCGTCCATGGTTTGCAGCACCTCTTCGTAGGTTTCACCCAATCCAAGCATGATTCCCGACTTTGCAATTTTAAAGTTTTGTGCGATGTAACTAACCACATCGAGGCTTCGGCGGTACTTTGATGCAAACCGCACAAACGGGGTGAGCCGCTCGGTGGTTTCCAGATTGTGAGAAATCACATCAGGGCCGGCATCAATCACCTGCTGAATCAGCTCCGTTTTTCCGCGAAAATCGGGAATCAGCACTTCCAACCGGGTTCCGGGATTTACGCGTTTTACTTCCGTGATTGTTCTTGCCCATATTTCTGCACCCTGATCATCCAAGTCGTCGCGGTCAACAGATGTTATCACACAATGCTTCACCCCCATAACGCGAACCGACTCTGCCACCCGCTCCGGTTCTTTCAGATCGGGCGGTAGGGGGCTACCGCTCTTTACTGCACAAAATTTACAACGGCGCGTGCAAATATCACCAAGAATCATAAAAGTTGCAGTTCCGCGGCTCCAGCATTCGCCGATATTGGGACAGTTTCCGCTGGTGCATATTGTGTGAAGTTCATGTTTTTCAACCAGGTTTTTAACTTTTGAATAGTTTTCTCCTTTGGGCATCTTCATTTTCATCCAGTGAGGCAATCTCTGCCTTTCAGTCATCACATGTGCCATAATAAAAAAGTTTTGGGTAAAAATAACTCAAATTCTAAAACTAAAAAAACAGTTTTACTCTCATATTGTTATTTAACCTGCTAATTTTGCAATATGATTAAAAAGAATCAGAGATATATTACCCTCATTCTGCTGCTGAATTTCGTTTTTCAAACAGCTTTGGCACAAACGCAGCCAACCCGGCTGCAATCGACAACTCAGCTGGCTCTTTCCTATTACAACGCAAAGGATTTTGAGAAAGCAGCGCCTTTGCTGTATGAAGTTTACGAACTTTCAAAAAACAATTACTACTTCCGGCTTTATCTCACATCATTAATTGAACTGCAACGCTTTGAAGAGGCTGAAGCTCAGATAAAAAAAGAGATAAAAAAACTTCGAAGCCCCAGCCCCGAACTGCAAATCCACTGGGGATATCTGCTGAAAACACAAGGAAATAAAAAGGAAGCGGAGCAAAAATATACCGAAGCGCTGAATATGAGCTCTACGGATAGGCCCACTATTATGATGGTTGCAAATGCTTTCACCCAGTGGCAGGAGTTTGAATGGACCAAAAAGGTTTATCTGAAAGCCCGGCGGGAGAATTCCGAGGAGCATTTCAGCTATGAGCTGGCTCTGGCTTACATGTATCTGCGCGATTATGGGCAGATGATGGAAGAGTACCTCAACCTGATTGCTCACGATGAAAAGCAGCTTCAGCGCGTGGAAAGTGCTTTGTCGTCGGCAATGCGTATTGACGTGGATAACAGTCTGCGCACGAGTTTCAGAACGCAGGTTTTGAAGCGTATTCAGGCTGAACCTAATGTGATCGGCTATAACCGGCTGTTAATCTGGTTTTTCCTTCAGGAAAAACAGTTTGCCGGAGCGCTTCGCCAGTCAATTGCCTTGGACAAAAGAACCGGCGAAGAAGATATGCAGATTTATCAGTTGGGGCAAATGGCACTGAACAACAGTGTATTTAATGAAGCCGAACGCGCATTCAACTATCTGGTAGAAAAGGGTGAAAATGCACCTCTTTTCATTCCGGCAAACGAACAGAAAATTCATGCGGCATATCTGCGGTTCAAAAGTGATAACAACCAGTCGCGGGAAGAGGCGGAAAAATTGGCGGATATGTTTGAAAAAGGGCTGGAAACTTTAGGATATATAGCTGCAACCCTAAACTTGATTGGTGATTATGCCCACCTGCTCGCTTTTTACCTCGATGATTCGGAAAAAGCCATTTCGGTATTGCAAAAAGGATTGGAGATTCCGCGTCTGAGACCGGAACAATCGGGTATGCTGAAAACTGAAATGGCAGATATTTATATCTATGCCGGAGACCCATGGGAAGCTACGCTGCTCTACTCACAAGTGATTGAAAGTAACAAAAATAACCTGCTGGGAGATGAGGTTAAACTGAAAAAAGCGATGTTGGGATACTATATGGGCAATTTCGGCTGGGCAAAAGCTCAATTGGATGTTTTGAAGGCAAGCACTTCCAAATTCACCGCCAACGACGCCATGGAACTCTCCATGCTCATCGGGAATAATCTTAATCTCGACACCACGGCTGCTCCCCTGCAAATGTTTGCCCGCGCCGACCTGCTCTTTTTCCGGAATAAGGAAGCCCGGGCAATGACAACGCTCGACTCCATTGCAGAGATTTATCCCTACCACTCACTTATGGAAAATATCCTTCTGCGAAAAGCAAAAATTGAGATAGAACAGAATCGCTATGAATTGGCTGCTGAGTATCTTCAGGAAATCACCGAGAACCACAGCTACGGACTGTTGGCTGATAAAGCGCTGTTTATGTTAGCCGAACTGAACAACTACAATCTTGGGGAAAAGGAGAAGGCAAAGGAGCTTTACCGGCTGATGCTTACCCGCTATCCGGGCAGCGTATTTGTTGAGGAATCGCGCGAAAAATTCCGGGAGCTGCGCGAAACATATCCCGATATTATTACCAATCCGCAGGAAGAGCTGTTTTTAGATGAAACTGTTCCTGATGAAATCAACTGAAAAATCATATTTTTTTGCCGGACTCTCCGTATTGCTGTGGTCAACCGTTGCCACCTCCTTCAAGTTAGGACTGAGCGAACTCGATTATATTCAGCTTATCTTCTTTGCATCTGCCACCTCCGTGGTGGTGTTATTTTTCATTTTGCTCATTCAAGGGAAAGTAAAACTCCTGCTGGCGCAATCGCCCAAACAGATTGGTTATTCAGTGATGCTGGGCATTTTAAATCCGCTAATCTATTATTTGGTTTTGTTCAAAGCCTACTCGCTTTTGCCGGCGCAGCTGGCGCAGCCGCTTAACATGGTGTGGCCTATTGTGCTAACTATTCTGTCCGTTCCGCTTTTAGGCCAGAAAATCGGAAAATGGAGTTTTGCAGGGCTTTTCATAAGTTTTGCCGGCGTGGTGGTAATTTCTTCGCAGGGAGGATTAAGTGGTTTTAAAAACACCAGCCTAACTGGTGTGGTACTGGCATTGGGCAGTTCGGTTTTCTGGGCGGTTTACTGGATTTTGAATGTCCGCGACAAAAGAGATGGCGTTGTGAAACTGTTTCTGAATTTCCTGTTTGGACTTCTGTTTCTGACGGTGGTGATGTTCTTTTTTTCCGGGTTTGCGGTAACACCGGGAACCGGATTGTATGCAGCCGTTTATGTGGGAATTTTTGAAGTAGGAATCACCTATGTTTTTTGGATGAAAGCGCTGCAGCTGAGTGTAAACAATGCCAAAACCGGCAATCTGGTTTTTCTCACGCCGTTCCTTTCGCTCATTTTTATCCGTTTTATTTTGAAAGAGACGCTGTTCATCACTACCTTTATCGGATTGGCGCTGATTGTTGCAGGGATTTTCGCACAGCGGCTTGATAAAAAAAGTAAATTTTATGAGTAAACCCTTTAAAATATTGGGCATTGACCCCGGAACAGTTGTTACCGGCTACGGATTGGTGGAAATCCGCAACAACCAGCCGGTAATTCTTGCCATGGGAACCCTTGTACCGGCAAAATTTTCGGATCACTACCAGCGGCTCAAACATCTGCATGAACGGGCGTTGCACCTCATCGAAGAATACCGACCTGACGTGATGGCAATTGAAGCGCCGTTTTACGGGAAAAATGTACAGTCGATGCTGAAATTGGGGCGTGGGCAGGGTGTTATCATGGCTGCTGCACTGTACCATTCGGTGCCCATTCAGGAGTATGCGCCGCTGTTGGTAAAACAGTCCATAACCGGTATGGGGAGAGCTTCCAAAGAGCAGGTGAAATATTTTCTGCAAAAAGTGTATCACCTCACCGACCTTGACCAGTCGTTGGACGCAACCGACGCAGTTGCCGTTGCCATCTGCCACTTTATCCAAAAAGACAAACCACGTTCAAAAAAAGCATACAAAGACTGGGGCGAATTTGTGAAAAAAAACCCGGGGAGGGTGAAATGAGAATAGAGCTAAAGACAAACAAATTGACGGGGAAAAATTAAAATATCCCGCCGTACAAAAATAAAATTCTTGCCTGCCCGCATTAGCTCCTTTCTTGCTGAATTTCAAAAATTAATTGTATTTTTAGACAGTTTTTGACAAGTCTAATTTAAGTCTTTTGAAACCGCTTGCGGTTCACGAACACAAAAAGAAAAATGATACCCGTGAGTAATAGTTTAGGTCAGATACTAAGAGAACTCCGTGAAACAAAGAGGTTGCTGTTACGTCAAGTGGCTGCTGCTTTGGAAATGGACACGGCACTGTTGAGCAAGTTTGAAAGAGATGAGCGAAAACCCAATAAAGAACAGGTGCTCGCTTTTGCAAGGTATTACAACGTGAATGCCGATGAGCTGGTTTTAGCCTGGCTAAGCGATAAAATTGCAGGGGAAGTGCAAAATGAGGATCTTGCAAAAGAGGCTTTGAAGGTTGCTGAAAAGAAGGTTGAACTTTTTAAAAAGCAAAAAAAATGAACGGAGAATCGCTGAACATACTGAATGATAGGTTGAAAAAGTTAAAAGCACAATTTCCGGAGATTTTTACGGAAGAACTAATTGATATGGAAAAGTTAAAAGCAACTTTTACGGATAATATCAATTTCAACAACGAACGCTACGTATTGAACTGGGCAGGAAAAAGCGATGCTTTTAAAACCTTACAAATCCCCACTACTGCCACGCTGAAACCGCAACCTAAAGAATCGGTAAATTTTGATACAACGGAAAACGTTTTTATTGAGGGCGAAAACCTTGAGGTGCTGAAGGTATTGCAGAAAAGCTATTATGGCAAAATCAAGTGTATCATCATTGACCCGCCATACAATACCGGTAACGACAGCTTTATTTATCCCGATAGTTTTAAAGAAAACAAAGCCGACTACGAAAAACGCATTGGCGACAAGGACGAAGAGGGCTATCTGATGAAAGAAGGAATGTTTCGCAAAAACAGCAAAGAGAGCGGGCACTACCATAGCAACTGGCTAAGCATGATGTATCCCCGCCTGTTTTTAGCAAAAAACTTGTTGCGGGACGATGGTGTTATTTTCGTTCATATTGACGACAACGAGGTGCATAATCTGCGGATGATTATGAATGAGATTTTTGGCGAGGAGAATTTTGTCGCTAATTTTCTTTGGAAAAAGAAGGGAACAACATCAAATGTTGAAGGAGCTCAGGTTAGCTCATTGACTGACAGCACATTGTGTTATAGGAGAAGCGAAGATACAATTATTAAACCTCGAATTAAAGAAAAAGAGACGCGCAGCTATCCATATAAAGATAATGAGGGATTATATAGGACAACGGTTATTGAAAAAAAGGATAGTGGTTCATATAAAAGAGAAACAATGAAGTTTAAAATAATTGGACAGTTACCAAGAATTGGTAAAAGGTGGCAAATAGGGGAAAAAACAGCTAGAAAGTTGGAAAATAAAAATAGATTTATTTTTGATGGAGAAAAAATTTTATTGAAAATATATGATTTTGAAGATAAAAATACTACATCTGCAAGACCAAATTTGTTATTCGAACATGGTTCCACAGATAGTGCATCAAATACTATTAAGAAATTATTTGATGGTAAAGAAGAATTATTTGACAACCCTAAACCTGTTAAATTAATTAAAGAATTAATTAGTTTTTCAACCGATAATAACGATACTATCCTTGATTTCTTCGCAGGTTCCGGCACCACCGCCCAGGCAGTTTTAGAACTCAACAAAGAAGATGGTGGAAATCGAAAATTTATTTTGGTTCAGCTTCCCGAATTGTGTTATGAAAACAGTGAAGCTTATAAAGCGGGTTACAAAACCATCGCGGATATTAGTAAGGAGCGGATTCGAAGGGTCATTAAAAAAATAGAAAAAGAGCAAGCCGAAGCCCAAAAACAAAAAGAAGAACAATTAGATTTTGGCGATAATCCTGAAAGTAAACCACTTGATTTAGGTTTTAAAGCCTTTAGACTTGCCCCTTCCAACTTCAAAATCTGGCGGGGAAGCAACATCAATGAAGATAATCTTACACAACAATTGGAAATTTTCACTAATCCGGTGCGTGAAGGCAGTATCCATGAAAATATCCTGTATGAATTGATATTGAAAGCAGGGTATTTATTGACCGACAAAATAATTAAAAACGGAGAATTGAAAATTGTAAATGATGAACTGATATTGATCATCGAAACAAGGGATATGCAAAAAGCGGTTGATAAGGCTTTGTCGCTTATCCAGTCTCAACAATCCATTAAAAAAGTAATCATCCTTGATATTCTCTTCAAAAACAACGACCAACTCAAAACCAACACGGTCTTGCAAATGAGAGATGCCGGGGTGGAGTTTAAAACGATATAGGCATGACAGAAGAACGGTTAAGAAAATTAATGGTGGATTTGGAATCCGACAGAATAGAAAGAACCACATCCTTCAGAGAAGATAAGCTCGGCCCGGCAGTTTGTGCTTTATCCAATGATTTTCCCAATCATCGTAAATCAGGATATATTTTGTTGGGTATAGATGATGCAGGAAAAGTAAAAGGAATTAAAATCGGAGATGAAGACCTTCAAAAAATCGGCAATGTGAAATCAAACGGAAATGTACTTCCTCAGCCATCCATAACAGTAAGCGAAGTTTTTAATATAGACGGAGGTGATGTGGTAGCGGTTGAGGTGCGTCCTTCCTTATACCCTCCGGTACGTTATGATGGAAGGTGCTGGATCCGGGTAGGTCCAAGAAGATCCATAGCCACGATGGAAGAAGAGCGTATCTTAACAGAAAGACGGGCATCATATGCCAAAACTTATGATTTGATTCCGGCTTTAGGCACTACCATTGAAGATATTAGCATTGAGCTATTTAAAATAAACTACCTGCCTTCGGCAATAGACAAAGAAACACTTGCAGAAAACGAAAGAACCACAGAGGAACAACTCGCATCATTACGGTTTTATGACTCTCGGGAGAAATGTCCCACAAATGCAGGTATCCTCTTGTTTGGATTAAATCCTGAATTTTATTTACCCGGATCCTATATCCAGTACATTAAGTTTTCGGGCGAAGAAATGACCAGTGATGTAGAATTTGAAAAGAAATTCTCAGGAGCTTTAATTACGGAATTAAAACAGTTGGATGATTTTATCAAAAGCAACATAATTAAAGAAAGACCAATAAAGACAGGTTCATTTCAGGAAGAAACAATCCGCAATTATCCTTATTGGGCTTTGCGGGAATTAACGATGAATGCTGTCATGCATAGAAGTTATGAATCAAATGCTCCAATCTACATCTATGAGTTTTCAAATCGTATAGAAATAATAAATCCGGGGGGATTATATGGGGAAGTAACCACTCAAAACTTTCCTAATGCAAGTGATTACAGAAATGTGGTAATTGCAGAATCCATGAGAGTTTTGGGATATGTTAATAGATTTAACTTTGGAGTGAAGCGTGCGATAGATGAATTGAGAAAAAATGGAAATGGGGAACCTGATTTTGATTTGTCTTTAACTACGAAATTTAAAGTTACTATACCGGTAAATCAAAAATGGTAATGAGAATAATTACTTTTTTCAACAATAAAGGTGGTGTGGGTAAGACAACTACTGTTTATCATGTCGCCTGGATGCTCTCTGAATTAGGAATTAAAACTATTGCAGTTGATTTAGATCCACAGTCAAACCTTACCTCCATGTTTTTAACGGATAACAGGTTAGAGGAAATATATGAAAATAATTTGCCTGTAACGATATTAGATGCTATAACTCCAATAGTTAATGGTGATCCTACTGTTCCTGTTCATATAGAAAGCATTAATGATAATCTCGGTTTGATTATAGGTAATTTGGCACTATCTACTTTTGAAGACACTTTAAGTGATGCCTGGCTAAAATGTTTAAACAGCGAAATATACTCTTTCAGAATCACCAGTATTTTCAAAACAATTATTGATGAAGCCGCTCAACGTTTTAATGCAGACACTGTATTGATTGATGTGGGTCCCAATCTTGGCGCCATTAACAGAGCAGTAACCATTAGCTCCGATTATATTATTATGCCGGTTGCTTCAGATTTGTTTTCACTTCAGGGAATTAAAAATTTAGGAACAACGCTTGGGCAATGGAAAAGGCAATGGAATCAAAGGAAAGCTTTAAAACCTCAAAACCTTACTGTTCCCATTCCCGAAAATAGCACAAAACCTGTAGGGTATATTGTGATGCAATATTCCGCAAAGGAAAGCAGGCCTGTCAAATCATATTTAAAGTGGGCAAATAAAATTCCCAATGTTTTTCGCGAGTTCGTTTTGAACGAAATAAATCCCAGTGTGCCCAGTGTTGATGGAGATGAAAATTGCATTGCATTGCTTAAACATTTTAGAAGCCTGGCCCCCATGTCAATGGAAGCGCATAAACCCATTTTTTTATTAAAACCAGCTGATGGTGCAATAGGGGCACATGTTTATGCCGTGCAAAAAAGCTATGAGGAGTTCAAAGCATTGACTAATAAAATCATAGAAAAATGCCCATGATCCTTCACTTCGACAGCAATCAGGAATACCAATTAGAAGCCATCAAGGCTGTCACCGATATTTTTGAGGGGCAACCTTTGAGTGGTGGCGATTTTGAGTTTTCTGTCTCTTCTCCGGGTGCTTTGTATTCAGAAAATGGATTGGGAAATCAGCTGAGTTTATCTGAGGAGCAAATTCTTGAAAATGTAAGAAACATTCAGCAAAGCAATGAAATAAAAAATCTTGTTTCGGAATTAAAGGGCATGAATTTTTCCGTGGAAATGGAAACCGGTACCGGAAAAACGTATGTATATCTGCGAACCATTTACGAACTCAATAAACTCTATGGATTTAAAAAGTTTGTGATTGTGGTGCCGTCTATTGCGATTCGTGAAGGGGTTTTGAAAAATCTGAAAATCACTCACGAACATTTTCAAGCGCTGTACGATAAAGCAGCTATTAATTTTGATGTGTATGACAGCAAAAAGGTTTCCCACCTGCGGAGTTTTGCTTCTGCCAATTCCATTCAGATATTGGTTATCAATATTGATGCTTTTGCCAAAGATGAAAACATCATTAATAAACCCAACGATAAACTCACCGGTAAAAAACCGGTTGAATTTATCCAAAGCACGCAGCCCATCGTAATTTTGGACGAGCCACAAAACATGGAGACTGAAAACCGGAAAAGAGCTATTGCTAACCTGAATCCGCTTTGCACCCTTCGTTACTCGGCGACACATACAAATTTATACAACCTGATGTATTCGCTTAATCCGGTGAAAGCTTATGATTTAGGGTTAGTGAAACAAATTGAAGTAGATAGTGTGGTAAGCGAAAATGCCATGAACGATGCTTTTGTTCAGGTAGAAAAAATTCAGGCAAGGGGTAAAAATAAAATCATTGCCAGGCTAAAGATTGATGTCAATACACCTAAAGGGGTTGTAAGAAAATCGGTCACGGTGGATAGGGATAAATTTGATTTATACAAGCTTTCGGGAGAAAGGAGTATTTATCAGAATTTGAAAGTAACTGAAATTGATTTGAGCAATCAGGTTGTTTCATTATCAAATGGTCAAATGCTTAACGTTGGCGAAACTCAGGGTGGACTGAACGATGAAGTGCTGCACTATATGATTAAAAAAGCAGTTGAGGAGCACCTGAAAAAAGAGAAGTTTTATAAGCCCAAAGGCATTAAAGTTTTGACTTTGTTCTTTATAGATAAGGTGAAAAACTACCGTAATTATGATACAGATGGAAACGCTGTGAAAGGTAAGTTCGCCCAATGGTTTGAAGAAATTTTTAAGGCAGAGATTAGTAAACCGACTTTTTCAGGTTTGATATCTTATTCTGTTGAGGAAATTCACAACGGCTATTTTTCACAAGACAACAAAGGCAGGTTGAAAGATTCGGGTGGGGAAAGCCAGGCTGATGATGATACCTACAAACTCATCATGCAGGACAAAGAAAAGCTACTGGATATTAATACTCCACTGCGTTTTATTTTTAGCCACTCTGCATTGCGTGAAGGTTGGGACAATCCCAATGTTTTTCAAATCTGCACTTTGAATGAAACAAAATCTGAAATCAAAAAACGTCAGGAAATAGGACGTGGTTTGCGTTTATGTGTCAATCAAAACGGGCAACGTATTCACGACCGCAATACCAATAAACTGACCGTTATTGCCAACGAGAAATATGAAGATTTTGCAAAGGCATTACAAAAAGAAATTGAAGAAGATTGCGGAGTACAGTTTGAAAACCGCATTAAGAACAAAGCTGAACGCAAGAAAGTTAATTATCGCAAGGGCTTTGAAGCTGACCCGAAATTCTTGCAGATTTGGGAGAAAATCAGGGGTAAAACAAAATATAGTGTTTCATACACTACAACTGATTTGATAACTTTTGCCGGTAAAGCAATAAGGGATATGCCTGAAACACTGAAACCAACCGTAAGAAGTAGCAAACAAAAAGTGTTGATTACTGATGAGGGCGTTTCAGGACAGTTGCTCAGTGATAGTGCAATAAATGACTATGGGATTAAGATTGAAATTCCTGATATTTTAGCATACATCCAAGGCAAAACAGAACTTACCAGAGATACTATCCTACAAATCTTAAAAAAGTCAGGGCGAATAAACGAAGTGCTTATAAATCCGCAAATGTTTATGGATAATGCCACCAATGCTATTAAAAACGTTTTGTACGATTTGATGATTGACGGCATCAAGTACGAAAAAATCGGTGGTAAATTGTATGAAATGACATTATTTGACGCCATAGACTTTGAAATTTACATTGACAATTTTACGCATACAGTAAGCAATGCAGACAAGACTATTTATGAAAACTATATTCCACTTGACAGCGGTGTAGAAAACCAATTTGCCAAAGACTGTGAAACAAGTGAGAATATTGAATTTTATTTCAAACTTCCGAACTGGTTTAAAATACCGACGCCAATAGGAAATTACAATCCCGACTGGGCTGTAGTTTTTAAAGGTGAAAAGAAAATTTATTTCGTTGCAGAAACAAAAGGCGAAGGACAAGAGCTTTTAAAAAGTGAAAAACAGAAAATTAAGTGCGGCAAAGAGCACTTCAGGGAATTTGTAGAAGTTGTTTATAAACAAGTTTCAACGGTGAAAGATTTGACTGTATAACCAACCCACAACATCTAGCACATCCGTAAAAGACTTGTTCCATTGGTCTAAGCGCTGTTGCACCGGCATTATACCACAAATTGCGAAATTGAAATAAACGCCTCTTTCAGTTGTTTCGCAATCAGGGAATCGGGGGCAAATTCCACAATGCTTTTTTTGTTTATCATGGCTTCCACAACCTGTGGGTGGAATGGCAGCGAAGCAATTACCGGAATATTCCGGCTGCTGCAATAATTTTCAATTTCTTTTGAAACCTGAAAATTGAGATCATTTTTATTGATAATTATCCGGGTTTTGACACTAAATTTTTCTGTGATTTCAAGAGTTCTTTTTAAATCGTGCAAGCCCGAAATTGTTGGTTCTGTAACAACAATAACATAGTCAACACCAGTGATTGATGAAATTACGGCACAGCCGATTCCCGGAGGCCCATCAATAATAATGGTTTCCAGATTATGATTTTGTGCAATCTCTTTAGCTTTTTCACGAACCCGGCTAACTAATTTCCCGGAATTCTCCTCGCCCGGCGCAAGTTTCCCGTAAACCATTTTGCCGTTTCGGAAAGTTCCTGAATACATGCGGCTCTTGTCGTTTTTCACCATTTCAATAGCTTCTTCAGGACAAACTCTGAAACAGAGCTGACAGCCATCACAATAAATGTCATTCACTTCCACCAGATTTTCATCATTATAATCAAGCGCATCAAAACGGCAATAAGAAATACACAATCCGCAATTTGTGCATTTGTCATAATCAATCACAGCCAACTCCC
>MTKW01017344.1_pt1 | contig 12197 bp, 16 predicted proteins | sample 1042761 | NCBI WGS metagenome assembly MTKW01 (sample SAMN06205366, study PRJNA360243) | anaerobic digester metagenome | biome: Wastewater treatment plant; feature: Anaerobic digester sludge; material: sludge; isolation source: anaerobic digester fed with sludge from wastewater treatment plant ...
ATCCTACGTTGGCTCGGCGGCTACAAAGACACCATCTATCGCTGGCATGAATCGTACAATATGGCGGTGATGAAAATGTCCAGAGAGAAAAATGTGCCGGTGATCGATGTCAGAAGCCGGTTCTTGGTACGCCGAGACTACCGCGATCTACTCTGTGACGACGGTATGCATCCGAATGAAAAAGGTCATCAGCTGATTCTCGAGATTATTTTAGACTTTATCCGCCCGTTAAACTTATCACCAGTCTTGCGATAATGAGAAGATCGACACACACGATCATCATGATCAATGACGTGATCAAGAGGTGCCGGTTGTTTCGCTCCAAATCCGACAGCATATAACGAATACCGGAGACCGGTGTCTGCCGGTAGACAAACCCCATCACCTGGGCAGAAAGTGCCAGCATACCACGCGTTAACCAGGACGCAGGTCCCTGAATCATGCGTACCAGCGCATGTCGCGGTTTCACGGAAAGCGGATCGCGCCGTTTCCAATCGAAAATCATCACAATTTTGACCAGCATCATCAGTGGTGCACCACCCAGAGCCAAGGCTAAAAGCGGGGCGATCGAGGCAGCCGGCAGAGCCGCTTTCCCGGCGTTCATCGTCAATCCGATCATTTCGTGGGCGTTCAGGCGCGACACATTCCTGCCGACGAAGCGGCTGAGCAGCGTGGTGCTCGCTTTCATCCGGTTATTGGCGAGAAAAAACGCAATTCGATCCGACACCGCGAAGAGACGCCGGTTATCGAGCAAAAACGCCCCGATCAACGCCTGCAGCGCAAGCGACAGCCAGATATTGACAAAATAGTACGCGGCGAAAATCGCGGCGAGCGTAATCAGCGACAGAAAAAAGCCGAGAAAAAACGCCGCCGTCGGACCGAGCGGTCTCGGCGGACGCGTCCGACTCTTGCGCCTCGGTCGGCGAATCAGCCAGGCGCTCTTGAGACCGGCGATCTGTAGCAGATACTCGAGGATAAATGCCGTCAGAACGACCCACGGCATCGGTCTCCACGACGCCTTAATAAATTGCAATACGATATCGAGCATTTATGATGCGCCCAGTTCCTTCCCTTTTACTTCCAGAGAAATGTGCCGAGCGGCAAAATCAGCGCCAGCAAGCCGAGCGTCTCTGATGCGGCCACCATGAATTTACTCATCTTACGTGTGATACCGCGATAGCGTGTATTGAAATGACTATGGCAGAGCACCTGCGTCAAGCCGATCACGACGATGCTGACCAGGGCTGACCAGGAGCCGGTCAAAATCAAACCGACGGCCGACAGCGCGATCATCGCATAGAGGATCGTCTGGACCGTTCTCAGTGTTTTCATATCACCGTCTTCTTCCGGCTCGAGCGGTGCCAGACTGAGAGTCAGTAAAGAACCGAGCGCGCGCGACAGAATGAACACGGCGAGCATCGAAAACAGCCCGCGCCAAATGGACATGCGAATAAAGAGGTAAAAGAATGCGACCAGTTGGCCTGCCGCCAACAAGAGCGCGGCAAACACCGCCGACGGGCGAAGTGTCCTGCCCATCAGGATGCGCATCTTCGTCTCTTTTCTGCGACTGGAAAACAGTGCATCCGCCGCCTGACCAAAGCCGATCAACGGATGGCCGGCCTGAACGGCGTACACTAAAATGACTCCGATCAGAGCGGTTAGGAAAATCGACAACGGGATGACGTAGGCGATATTTACCCAGATCATCATCACAATGCCGATGATCAAGCCGACGAGCGGATACATGGCGTAGGTGAAAAGACGAACGTTTCCACTGACCTGCGGTTTTGCCAGAGGCACCACCGTGCGCTCGTTAATCATCACCTTGATCGCCGTCAGGATATCGCCCATCAAACCGGGTTTATTCGGTCGATGAGAGAAGTCACTGTAATCTTCACCCTCGCGAAAATCGAGATCACTTAACGTATCAAACTTAGGATCATAATCATCGTTCACGGTTCTGCCTCCTCATCCTCCGTATAGTGTAAACATCATTCGTCTGTGCGACAAGCCGCGCGCTTCTTGTTTCTTATAAACAGCCAGATTCCGAAGGCGAATGCGCCGAGCGCGATCCACTGCGACGTCGACAACGGTCCCAAAAATCCTCTTATCTGATCACCGCGGAAAAACTCGATGATAAAGCGAAAGACACCGTACGCGATCAGGTACAAAGAGGCGGCGAGACCTCTTTTGCCGCGCAGCATGACCAGGACGAGTACGCCGGCCAAAAGCAACATGAAGAACGACTCGGTTAGCTGCGTCGGGAAAAGCGATACACCGTGCGGCGCCAGTCCGCCTTCCGGAAAAACGATCCCGCAGGTGTCGCTTTCGACACCGTAACAACAGCCGGCAAAATGACAGCCGACCCGACCGATCGCCTGACCGAGAGAGACGGCCGGAGCCGCCACATCGGCGAGATCAATACGCGGCAGCTTCAATTTGGCAGCGGCCAGAAGCGCGGTCAAAAGACCGCCGATCAAGCCGCCGAAAAAGACGAGGCCACCTTCGAAAAAGAGGCGCAAGACGAGCGTCCATTCGCCGACCGAGACCGCCTCGGCCAACAACCCGGCGTGGCTTATAACGAATAAGAGACGTGCGCCGATCAGGCCGCCGATAATACCCAACACAGCGACTAAAAAGGCGCGCGCACGATTGATGCCGCGCCGCGGCGCGAAAAAAACAAAGAGCGCCAGCGCTAAATAAAGGCCTGCCACGAAAAGCAGGCCATACGTCGCGATTTGACGCCCGAAGATATCGACAGTCGGTCTCACCTGAATTGGAATGCCGCGCGGAACCAGTCAACGACACAGCCGAGAATCGACAAGGTGAGGAACGCGAGACCAAGACCGATCAAACCGAGGACGATGCCGGCGATTGCAAAACCGCGGCCGCCGTATTGTCCCGGTTGCGACTGACTCTGGACAAGGCCGATCGCCCCGAATAACACGGCCAACACCGGTAACACGAATCCGACATAAGGAATCCAAAACAGCAATAGACCGAGCAGACCAAGAATAAAGCCGGCGATTGCCATACTGGCTCTCGTATTCGGCGACTGTCTCGCCGGATCGATGTCGGAACGCGGCTGATTGTATTTACTCGGTCTCGGCTGATTGAGACGATAGTCGCGGATCTCTTCAGCCGTCGGGCCGCGTTTTACACGCTCCGGCTCTTCACGCACATACGTCTCTTCCCGATGTACTTCCTCGGGAAACGGCTCTTCCACGATCCGCTTCGTCACCGCTTCATGCGATGCTTCCGGTACGACGCCCGACACAGGACCGAGCATCGGATCGACAGGCGGTAAAACGACCGGTTCTGCCACCGGCGGATCGAGCGGGATCGGCTCTACATTTTCTTCAACAACTTCCGGTACTTCAGGTACTTCTCGTAATTCAGGTTCAAGTGCAGGATTTTCCGGCACATATTTTTCGTTCTCATCCATTTCGTTTTCCTCCGAAATCGGCTTTGGTCCCCGTCACGCGTAGCGTTATGCGGCGACACTTATCCATTGCTTGCAGTGTAGGCTATAATCATCCCGCTTAGCAAGATTTCATACGTTGTAGCAGAAGGTACAATGTTCAGTATGGAAGAGAAACGTCAAAGGTCTTACTGGCTGATCCCCATTGCCGTCTTTTTGCTCGGCTCCGTGCCGGGGCTCTTTTTGGCGGACTGTTTCTGGCGTGATATCTTCGGCTTTCCGTGTCCGACCTGCGGTATGACCCGTGCGTTTCAGGGCTTGATTCGAGGCGATGCGGCACGCGCCTGGCAGATGCATCCGCTCATCTTCATCTTCATTCCTCTCGCCATCGCCAGCGTCATCTGGGCGGTCTTTCTGTTTCTGAAGCGGCGGCGAGATCCGGAGCACTTCGTCTGGCCGACCAAGCATTTACGTCTTGCCGGACTGGCGGTCGTCTCACTCGTCTTCGCCGTCTATATTGTCCGCATGATATGGCTTTTCCCGACTAAGGAACCTCTAAGCTGGAATGACCGTGCGATCATCCCGCTCATCGTGCAGACGATACTGGCATTTTTCAGGAGATAAAAAACACCAGTAAGACAAGAACACCGAGCGCGATTCGATAATAGGCGAACGGTTTGAAATCTCGGTTTCTGACATAGTTCAAAAGGAACTTCACGGCGAACATCGATACTAAAAACGAGACGGCCGTGCCGATGAACAAGACGAGCCATTGACCTCCCGTATAGGAAAAGCCGAGTCGAAGAAAACGCAGGAGGCTCGCTCCGAGCATCACCGGAACGGCTAAAAAGAAGGTGAACTTTGCCGCGTTCTGACGCGAAAGACCGATCAGGATGGCGCCTAAAATCGTCGCACCGGAACGGGATGTCCCGGGCAGCACAGCCGCGATGACTTGGAACAAACCGATGATGATCGCGTGCTTATAGGTGATTTCGGATAACGTCAGGACGTCAGGTCGTTTATTCCGATTCAGGTGCTCGGCAACGATAAACATCGCACCGACCACGATCAACATGATCGCGACCGTCACATGATTGTGCAGGTGTTCTTCGATGAAGTCGTCGAACAGTAACCCGATGATCACGGCCGGTACGCAGGCGACTAAAATCTTTGCCCAAAGACTCAGTTTTCCCTTGTCCATCCGGAGCGGTCCCAAGGCCATCGTGCCCTCTCCTGCTGTGGCGGAGCGGGATAAAAACGGCCAGAGTTCGCTGAAGAACAAGAAGACGACCGCGAGGATCGCGCCGAACTGGATGACGACCAAAAACAAGGAGAAGAAATCGGCTCCTTGTCCGAGTGGCAGCCAGTTTTCCAATAAGATGAGATGCCCTGTGCTACTGACCGGAAGCCATTCCGTAATGCCTTCCACGATGCCGTAGAGCAGCGCTTTCAATACGTCTATCCAAACCATGGCATCAATTATAGCGCTGTACTGGTATAGCGTCACCCGAATCGGTACAATCAGGCGTATGACCAAGAGGAATCATGACAATTCCGCCGCACACGCGAGCGATCGATCCCGCGTGATCTGGTATTTCATCTTCATCGTCTATCTGGCTGTCGCCGTCTATATTGTGGTCGATTTCACAAAACCGCAGGTCGCCTACGAGAATACGGTCAATCTTGAATTCTTTAAAGAGATACGCCGTTCGCTCCGCATGCTGCAGACGGGCAATGGACGCGCCTGGGCGATCCGCAATCTGTTCGGCAACCTCGGCATCTTCGTGCCGTTCGGCTTTATCTTTCCGTGGGTGACAAACGGTCGCCTGACCTCTATCAAGACTGCGCTTGCGGCGATCATCGTCGTGGGCGGGATCGAGACGTATCAGCTGATATCTAAAACAGGGATTTTCGATGTCGACGATTTTATTTTAAACTGGACGGGAGTGTTGCTCGGCTGGCTCCTCTATAAAGCGGTCGCGGCCGTATGGCGACGCATGAGACGAAGGAGAGAAGATTAATGGCGATCATCACCGTGACCAGAAATGCCGGTAGTTACGGCGATCAAATCAGTAAGGACGTCGCATCGAGACTGAACTGTGAGTGGATCGACCATCACCTCGTGATGGAAAAATTCATCGCCCCGATCGCCGATGAGCAGACGCTTCGCATGCTGCAAAGCAGCCCGAAGTTCTTTCTCTCCGAGACGAAGGAAGGATTGTCATTCAAAGAGTATCTGTCCGGTGCGCTACTCGAGATGGCCGAGCGCCAGGATGCCGTTTTGGTCGGTTTCGCCGGTGTGCTCTTTTTCCAACACGATCCGACGGCGCTACATGTCAGACTCTATGCAGACAGAGAGCTGCGGGTTCAGAGGACGGCGAAAATCATGACATGCACGATCCCCCAGGCGACCCAGTTCATCCAGCGGAAAGACCGCCAGATGCGTCGCTTTGCCTCGACCTTATTCGGCGCTCAGGAAGAAAAAGAGCATTATCACGTCAATATCAACACGGGCAAGGTGACCCAGAATGAAGCGGTGGAGACGATTGTCACCTTGTTTAACGAGATGAAAAAGACGAGAGCGCTTGAAACCAAGAATATTCCGGGCAGTGAGCTGCACACCGAAGCATATCCGTTACTGAAAAATGAAAGCGAGATCGAATTCGCGAAGCTGCTCGATCATTACGAGCTCGAATGGCGTTATGAACCGCGCACCTTTCCGGTCGAATGGGATGCAGAGGGGCGTGTCACGCTCGCTTTTTCGCCGGACTTCTATCTGCCACGGTTTGACCTCTACCTGGAACTGACCACGATGAACCAAAAATACGTCACGTTGAAAAACAAGAAGCTTGCCAAACTGAAGACGCTCTACCTGGGCGTCAATGTAAGGATCGTCTATAAACGGGATTTTCTCTCCATGATGGAACGCTTCGAGGATGATCTATGACGGGATATAAGATTCTTTTCGATCAACAGCAATTGAGACAACGCATCACTGAACTCGGTGCCGAGATATCGGCTGCCTATGAAGGCGAATCAGTTGTGTTTGTCTCGATGCTCAAAGGATCCCTTTACTTTCTAGCCGACCTATCGAGGGCGGTGACGATCGAGGCGAACTACGATCTGGTCGCCGTCACTTCACAGAAAGTCCGCATGCAACTGACCCGCGACATCACCTTGCAGATTGAAGACAAACACGTGATCGTGGTGGAAGAGATCGTGCGCACGGGACTCACGACCAACTATCTTTTGCAGCATCTCGAGACGAAAAATCCCAAGAGCCTTCAGGTGTGCGCCTTACTTTCAAATCCAAATGAACAATTGATCGACCTGCCGATGCCGTTCATCGGTTTCATGATCGACCAGACCCGGGTGATCGGTTACGGGATGGACTACAAAGAACACGGACGTACCCTGCCGTTTATCGCCAAGCTCGACAAGTCGCGTTTCACAAAAAAAAAGGCAAAAAAAAGTGCTCCAGCGAACCCGCTGACCCTATACCCGTGAACCATTTTTCTAGACTTCTTTTATCGGCTTCGAATGATGTTGCTAGCGATGTATATCTGACCATACCATTGAGTCGGAATTACTGGTCATTGACGCTATGTTTGCTTGAATCGACAGTGATGTGATGCGATGATCCACGATCTATGCCGCGGTCTTTTACATTCAATGCTGTCGGCGAAACATCGTCTTCGCTGCATTTATCTTTTCGAGGTACCGATTTGTGACCTTTCTCCTTTGGATCGGTCACCATCTCCACCTTTTTTATGGGTGGCGGTTCACGCTTCCCGGTCGTTTGGTATTCCCTGGAGCGTATTGGCAGTTTAACAAGGCACTATGTATATGTCAACCCGGATTTTGCATAAAACAAAACGGCAACGCATCTTTATGCGTTTGCACAAAATATTCTTGCATTTTTTGTGCAGATTGTCAGTCTGCGCCTATCTCGATACTGGCCAAAATGCGACCGTCATCGACGGCTTTCAACTGTATCCAGCCGTCTGCCAAGAGTGCGTAAGATTTCGTTCCATCCTTCGGTAACGCCGTAGATCCGGGGTTTAGGACGATCTGGTTAGCGCTTCTTTTTAAGGCGGATACATGGGTATGACCGGAAATCGTGAGATCGGCGCCTTCGGATTCGGCTGCCTGTACCCTCTCATCTTCATGCATTCGGTCACCGTGGTTCATATGGATCTTTAGGTTACCGATTTGAATCAGAGCCGTTCGCGGCATCTCCTTTGCTTCCAACACCATCTGATCGACGTCGGAGTCACAATTGCCGCGCACATAACGGATATCCGGGAGCCGGCTCAGGTAAGAAGCCAGATCGGCCGGTGTGTATCCACCCGGTAGTGGATTTCTCGGTCCGTGGTAGAGGACGTCGCCGGCATGCAAGACGAGATCGATCGCCTTATCCTTCGACTCTCTTTCGATCACGGTTTGCACCTCGGGCAGACTGCCGTGGGTGTCAGAAATGATTAATATTCTCATCGATATCTCCCTGGTTTGTCGCGAGCCTCGCTCTTTTTCTTTTGCCATAGAGGTGTACGGCGGCAAAGGTGCCTATGAGGATAAACAGCATTTGCGTGAAAAACAACACCTCTGCTGTTTGCTCCGGATCGCCGGTCAGTCTGGCAAGAAAACCGCTGCCGACAAAGTTAAACCACATATGCATGACGATCGGAATGAAAAGATTTTTGGTCAGCGTATAGACGAGTGACAGAGCGAAAGCCGGAATAATCACGTAAGAGATCTGAACCGGATTCATGTGAAACAACGAAAACAAAACAAGCGTCACGACGATCGCCCATTTTTCCGGTATCACCTGCATCATCTCTCCCTGAACGATGCCTCGAAACAACAGTTCTTCGGCGATCGGGACCAAAATGACGAGCGCCAAAAAGACGATCCAGGGATTGCTCTGATCCGGTACGAGCTGGGTCGCAAGATCTCGGTAATCGTCCAGCATATCCTTTACGACTTCCGCTCGTTCGGCGATCAGGTGCAAAAAGACCATCCAGAGCGTCACGATGCCGAGGCTTCCGGTGATCACCGAGAGACCGGCGAGAAAATCGGAGGCGCCGACTCTTTCGAGCGACGGCATCGACTTCGTCATGCGGTGGCGTGCCCAGAGATAGATGATGTAGACCGGGATCACGATCAGTGACATGTAAAGCGACGCATACGATTGGATATCGGCTTGCGTCTGCAGTTGCTGCACGACCGCCGGGTCGGTCAGATCGAACAGTGAACCGGTCGGATCGATGCTATTCAGGAACGCATTAAAATGCCAGCGTGCAGCCAGATTCAAGACGATTTGGTGAAAGAACATGAAAATGATGGGCGCTACCACGAAGATCGTGCGGCTTCTATCAGTCGTCGGAGGTCTCATTGAAATTTGGCTGCTTCGTAGCGACGGAAGAAGTGATCGAACACTTCATCCAACTCTTTCTTATTGATGATCGAGGAAAAAGCGAGATCGCCATTAGCGGCACGATAAAGTCGCATAATGACGATCTCGGGTGAGAAGTGTGAGCCGTCATCCGGCTCGTAATTGTACATCACCGAGTATTCTCTACCGTCGACAACGAGCGTGTCGATCATCGAAACGTAATACTCGCGACCGTTCCTCTCGTCGACCAAGACGGCGAGTACGTCGTCATTGGCCGATCCGGCTCTGGTCTTTTTTGATCTACGGCGTTTTGGACTCAATCTTCGTCCTCATCCTCATCGTATTCGTCGTCGAATTCTTCAGCGAGAATACGCTCATACTCTTCGTAGACGCGGTCGCCGTCCGGATCGCCGAGCGATTCGAGACCGAGCGTGCCGTCATCTTCACTGACGACTTTGGCGATAATCCATTCCGCCTCGTCATCTTCATTTTCCTGTACCGTAATCAAGACGGTGTACGTTTCATCTTCAAAATCAAAATGATCGACGACTTCAAAAGCGTATTCTTCGCCCGTGTCACTATCGACCATCACAATGATCTGGCTGTCATCGTCGTCAGCGTGACTGTGCCCTGACGCACCGTCGTCCGCCTGATACAAAAACCAATTCTTTAACATGCTAATCCTCCTGCAAACGGCGCATTAAGGCGCCGTTTCATCTGCGTCAAAGTATACCATAACGGTCAGCGCGGACGGTTCTTATCGAGGTAGCTTTGCAAGATCAATTCAGCCGCTCGCTGGTCGATTACGTCACGTGCTTTGCGGCTAGAAAGCCCGGTCTCACGAAAATTATCCTGCGCGATTTTCGAGGTGAAGCGCTCGTCTTCGAAGATCAGTCGGCAATCGACCGCCTCCGCCAATTGGTCGGCAAAAGCGCGGACCTCGTTTGCCATGTCGCTCTCTTTCCCGTCCGTCCTCGCCGGCAGACCGATGACGATCGTATCGACATCTCTTTCTTTGGCGAGCGTTGCCAGTTCGGCAATCACTTCATCTGTTTTTTTACGGCTGTTGGCGATCGTCTTTTGACCAAAGGCGAATGACCTCGTGAGATCCGAAAATGCCACGCCGATCCTTACTTTTCCGTAATCGATGCCCATCGCAGGCCGTAGGGTTGTCATACATTGCTCCTTAGAATATTTTAATCGCCATGTCCTCACAGACCGAGGCACAGTAACTGCAAAGCGTGCATTTTTCCGGGTCCGATACGGCTGTATACGCCCCGAGACGCATCGCACCACTATTACATCTGGCGACGCAACGTCCACATCGTGTACAGTCGTCAGTGACCTGTAGTCTGCGCGGCAATGCGGCAGATGCATCGAGCCAGCGTCGATCCGGCGTCTCGCCTTTGAACCAGGCGAGATTCGTCTCGATCTCGGAGATCGATCCCATGCCGACGGACCACGCCGACACGAACGATTGACTGAGCGCATCGGCCACGACCGCTTCACGTTTATATAACAGGTGTCCGCCGCCGAACAGCTTCATGCCGAGTACGGTTATGCCTGTTTTTGCAGCCTCCGCAGCCGCTTTTGCCATCTCGCTCGCCGTACCGTCCAATAGTCCGTAACCACTTTGGCTGAGCAGAGGAAATAACACATCGGTATGGCGGTAGATCGACGTATCGAAATCTGGATCGAGTGAGGCTTTCAACGAGACTTCGTCGGCGATCGAAGTGACGACCGACACCGCATGGGTGGAGACACCGACATAACGTACGATGCCTTTTTCCTTGGCGTCGAGCAGTGCCTTGAAGGCTTCGCGATGACCGGCCAGCGTTTTTTTGTCGACTTGTTCATGCAGCATGAAAAGATCGATCGTCTCGACGCCGAGACGCCGACGTGCCGCATCGAGCGAGGCGTTCAGACCTTTACGGTCGAAAGCATATGACTTGGTGCTGATAAACGGCTGCCCCGAGGTCTCCTTTAAGAAGCGGGCGAGTTGCTCGTAGTTGTCGTAGAGCTCGGCTGTATCAAACCCCTTGATACCGCGTTCGAAGGCATAAGAAAAGAGATCGGCAGCCGCCGATACAGCGAGGTTCTTTTGGCTTTTGGCTAAAGTTAAAGTGCCGTAACCGAGACGAAAGACGGGCAAACCGTCCTTGGTCTGCAGCGGCTGATCAGAGTTTGTCAATGTAGTCTCGCAAAATCACTTCAAGCAGTTCGTCGCGTTCAATCCGCCGGATGACGCCTCTGGCACCGTTATGGTTCGTAATATAGGTGGGGTCGCCGGAAATAAGATAACCGACGAGCTGATGGATCGGGTTATAGCCCTTTTCCTCCAGCGCGTTCATGACTTCCGCAATAATATCGTGCGCTTTCTGTCTGATGCTTTCCGTCTGGTCAGCGTAAAACGTCCCTTGGTCTGTCATGAGCTTACCTCCATTGCAACGATTCTAACATGATTTATCACGAATAAGATTACCCGTTCATAACAGATCATTCATTTTCGCCGCACTTTTGGCTCATCCTAGCTTTCACTGTCGCGATTTGCCGCCGATAGATCCTTCAGTCTGCCCTGCATGGCGGATAAATGCTCATCGGTCCATAACGCCGGAACCCCGCCGCTATGTATCAGGAGGATCGGCTCGCCACCTATCGATCCCGACGCCGCTTGCTCGAGGTAGGCGCGTCCGGCTTTTCCTGAATAACATGGATCGAGGAAGATGCCTTCGTATCTGGCAAAACGCTCGATCGTATCGATCGTATACGGATCGGGCAGATTGTACCCTGCACCGAAATAACGGTGATCCGACGGGCCGAGATCGATTGAGAAATCCGCCTCGGTGACCGGCTGAGAAGCGATATCGAACCGCTCTCTCGCCTCAGCTGCCAGCCTGACGGTGAGTGCTTTCAGATCGGCGGCATCTGCTTCCAATACAGGGATGCCGTGGATCTTCGTCTCGAGCCCGATCAATTTCGCACCGAGGACGGTGCCGGCCAGCATACCGGCCGAGCCGACTGCGAGATAGATATGCGCCGGCGTTATGTCTTTTTCCTTCATCTGCTCTTTCAGCTCGAGCATCATCTGGACATAGCCGAGTACTCCGGTCGCATTGCTGCCGCCGAGTGGAATGACGTAGACAATATGTCCTTTGGACTCATACTCCTCGATCACGCGCGCCGCCATCTCTTCACGACTGACGTCACCGCGAAAGCGAATATCGGCGCCCATCAAAAGATCGAGCACAAGGTTCCCGCTGAAACGATCCGGTTCTTGTCCATCCAAAATGAGTACCGATTGCATGTCGAGCCTGCGGGCGGCCGCCACGGTTAAACGGCCGTGATTGGTCTGCGGTCCGCCAAATGTCAGCAATACCGAGC
>MTKW01016913.1_pt1 | contig 12190 bp, 10 predicted proteins | sample 1042761 | NCBI WGS metagenome assembly MTKW01 (sample SAMN06205366, study PRJNA360243) | anaerobic digester metagenome | biome: Wastewater treatment plant; feature: Anaerobic digester sludge; material: sludge; isolation source: anaerobic digester fed with sludge from wastewater treatment plant ...
ATTAAGGACAGAATAAACTTTGATAAACTCATATGACATTATTATAGAACCTGCGGTACTTGAAAGAAAGGGATTGTACCGCAGGTTTATAACTGATATACTATTGGAATGATTTAACAATAATAAGATTTATAAACTTTACTTTTGACCATTATTAGGACAGATAGAATAAAACGGAATCTTAAGTTAGGTGGATATGACCTTATTGAGTCTTGTAAGGAAAAGATTAAAAACTGTAAGTGCAAGATATATAGGAAGGGCAAGAACTGGTAATGTGAGCTAGATGGAGTGAGGATAACTGTGAACTCATATAGCGATACAATAATAACTGCCTATCAAATGAGAAAGGGATAATTATTATAATCTAAATCCATAGGAGAATAATTTGGACCATTTCAAAGTTACAAAGAAATAAGTTATAGGCCAATATCAATGGAGGTAGAAAATGAAAGAGGGGTTAATAAAAGAAATCATAGCACATGGAGACAGAGCTACTATAGTATCTATTTCACGTTTGAAGAGTTAAAGAGTGAATTAGAATCTTTAAAAAGTAAAAGGATTACAGCCTGATAAATCGACATGTTAATATCTGTAATAACCCTTTATTTTTTTATTTTTTGGTGGTAAAGTATATTGTATAAACTTATAAGTTATAGTTTGCTATCTGATGATATCTTTAAGTACAAGAGCAGAATATTATTTATATAACTTACTACAGTTTTTGTTCAATGTAGGCATGAACTATGGATACATAGTTGACTACCACCTATATAGTTAAAAAGATAAATCAGATTGCCTAAAGAGTTTAATATAAGAACCAATCATAAATGGTACAAGGGCTTTTAACAGGAGGAATTATGAATATTATTATTATCGGTGACGGTAAAGTAGGCTATAGCTTGGCTGAAAATCTTTCAAGAGAAAATCATAATGTAACCATTATTGACAAAGACTCAGAAGCATTAAGAAAGGCCGAAGAAAACCTAGACGTAATGTGTATCAAGGGGAATGGTGTCAGCACAAAAATACTTATGGAAGCTGGTGTGGACCGTAGTGACTTAATTATTGCTGCGACTACTAGCGATGAAATGAATATGGTATGCTGTCTTACCGCAAAAATGCTTGGTGTAGAGCATACAATCGCTAGAATAAGAGATCCTGAATATGCCAGTGAGCTTTCGCTTTTGAAAAAAGAGCTGGGCTTAGATATGGTTATTAACCCTGAACAGGCTGCAGGAAGTGAAATAACCCGCCTTATAAAATTTCCACCTGCCACTAACGTTGAGATCTTTGCCAAGGGACGGGTTGAAATGGTGGAGATCAATGTAACCAATAGCATGGCAATAGCTGATATGTATTTAAAGGATATATCCCATAGATTTCCTTCATCTGTCCTAATAGGTGCAGTACACCGTGGAGATGAAGTTATAATCCCTAATGGTGAATTTATGATCAAAGAAAATGATTCTATATATATTATTGGGCAGCCATCAAGGGTCTACGACTTTTGCACCCGTATAGGCATTTACATCCAAAAAATTAGTAGTGTCATGGTTATGGGTGGTGGGCGAGTTGCATACTATCTAACAAAATATCTGGAAGACATGAATATCAAGGTGAAAATTATAGAGATTGATCGCGCTAGGTGTATGGAATTAACTGAACTAGTACCCCATGCTTTAGTTATTTGCGGAGATGGTTCCGATGAAGAATTATTAATTTCTGAAAATTTTAGTGACATGGGTGCCTTTGTAGCTATCACAGGTCGAGATGAAGACAATCTTATATCAGCTTTATTAGCGAAACACCACAGTGTAGGCAAAATTATAGCAAAAGTCAACAAGCTTAATCATTCAGATATAATCAAGAGCCTAGGCATCGATAGTGTAATAAGTCCACAACTTATTACAGTAAATTATATACTAAGATATGTTAGAGGACTGCAAAATGCTATGGGTAACCCCATAAATGCCCTATACCGAATTGTTGGAGGTCATGCAGAAGCCATTGAATTAACTGCTGGAAATTCAGCTAAATATCTAAATATTCCAATAAAGAAGCTAAACATTAAAAAAGGTATATTACTTGCAGCTATAGTTAGAAAAAACTCGATAATAATTCCTCATGGTAATGATGTGATTAAGGCAGGAGACAATGTAATCCTGATCACTAAGGATGAGATAGTAACTGACTTAGAAAATATTATTAATTGGGAGAATAACAGATGAACCATAAAATGATCTTGAAAAGTTTAGGAAGTGTACTTTGCATAGAAGCTGTTTGTATGGTTCTCTCTCTTTTAGTGTCAATCATTTATTGCCAGGGTGATACTAGTTCTTTTCTGCTTACTATTGCAATTTTGTTATTATTAGGACTAGGATTACGCAGTGTTAAAACAGAAACGACTACTATCTATGCAAGGGATGGCTTTGCAATTGTAGCATTAGGCTGGTTATTAGTTTCCTTATTCGGAGCCTTACCCTTTCTTATAAGTGGAGCAGTTCCATCTGTGATAGATGCCCTATTTGAATCTGCCTCAGCATTTAGCACTACAGGCGCGAGTATTATAAGGGAAATAGAAGGAATCCCTAAAGGGATTGTATTTTGGAGAAGCTCTGCCCACTGGATGGGTGGTATGGGTGTTCTAGTTATGATGATAGCCATTTTACCTTCTGTAAAGGCTAGCACCCTTCATATTATGAAGGCTGAATCTCCAGGACCAGCACCTGGGAAATTTGTACCCAAGATTAAGGAAACAGCCAAAATACTATATATTATTTATATTGTCATGACTGCTGTACAAGTCATATTCCTACTAGCGGGAGGAATGCCTTTATATGATTCTCTTATTCATGCCTTTGGTACTGCTAGTACAGGTGGTTTTTCTAGCAGAAATGCTAGTGTAGGTGCATATGGAAGCGTTTATATAGAAACAGTAATAACCGTTTTTATGTTACTTTTCGGTATCAATTTTTCCTTGTATTATGCCTTGCTAAAGGGCAATATGAAGTCTCTTTTCAGAGATGAAGAATTAAGGTTTTTTTTGGGTACAGTACTGGTAGCTAGTTTACTAATTGTTATAAATACCTATGGTTCGGTTTTCCAATCTATAGGTGAATCAATAAGGTATACCTCTTTTCAAGTCAGCTCGGTCATCACAACAACTGGTTATGCTACAGCTGACTTTACCCTTTGGCCTACATTTAGCCAAGGTTTACTTGTTATATTGATGTTTATGGGTGCAACTGCTGGCTCTACTGCAGGTGGATTGAAATGTATACGAATTTTACTATTATTTAAAATAGTAAAGAGAGAAGTAATAAAGATTATTCACCCTAGATCAGTCCAAACGGTTAAGATAAATGGGAGAATTGTGGACGAAGAGATACTTTCTGGAGTTTTGACCTTTTTCTTTGCATATATCGCTGTATTTACTATATCCATAGCTTTTGTTTTATTGGATAACAAAGATTTGCTATCCTCTTCAACAGCGGTTGTTGCATGCTTGAGTAACATTGGCCCAGGATTAGGAATAGTTGGCCCAGCAGGTAATTTTGCTGACTTTTCCTTGATCAGTAAGGCAGTATTAACATTGTGTATGATTATTGGTAGACTAGAAATTTATCCAATACTATTACTATTTGCCCCTACATTTTGGAAACGTGTTAACATATAGAAGGTATATAAAATGGAGGAACCAACAGACTCATAGGAAAAGAGAGGAGAAAGAGAAACATGAAAGAGTATGAATTACGGGATATTGCAATAGAAAAATTAAAGGAAAGGGGAGTAACACTAGAGGATATAGCACTGATAGTAATGGAGCTACAAAAGGAATATTTACCTGATCTTACAATTGAGGAGTGCATTGCTAACCTAGAGCATGTATTGAGAAAAAGAGAAGTATGTCATGCTGTTTTAACTAGTATAGCCTTAGATGAACTAGCTGAGAAAAGACTTCTGCCCCAGCCATTACAAAGTATTGTAGAATCAGATGATGGTCTATATGGCATAGATGAGGTTATACCACTTTCAATAGTCAATGTATATGGGACTATAGGCCTAACCAATTTTGGTTATTTAGACAAGAAAAAAATAGGTATAATAAAGGCTCTAGACGAAGGGAAGGCAAATGGGGTAAACACTTTCTTAGATGATATAGTAGCTGGCCTAGCCAGTGCAGCTGCATCTAGAATAGCCCATTCTAGAGAATGATTAAATCTTATCTTTTTAGATTTTGGGAAAAGGAAATTGTGGTTAAAGACTTTAAAGATTTGCTAGATGTACTTTTGTAGAATTCAGTTTTTATATACTTTAAAGGGACAGAGGAAAATAGCTACTAGATAGATTGGACAAATGGGCTAGTTTATTTATGGACTAGTAGGGGGCAAAGATGAGGACTATAGTGATTACTGGTGCTTCGTCCGGAATCGGTTTGGAAACAGCAAAAATATTAGCAAATAGTGGATACAATGTCCTAGGGATAGGCCGCAGTAGCATAAAATGCAATAGGGCTAAAGAAAGGATACTTTCCGAGAACCCAGATGCAAAAATCACCTTTTTTCTAGCTGACCTTATGAACCAAGGACAAGTAATAAAACTAGCTGAGGAACTTAACCTATACCTTGAAAGAGAGTCTAATGGACAGCTCTATGCTCTAATAAATAATGCGGGCTGTGTACGTAGCCATTATATGACTACAGACGAGGGCTATGAACAACAATTTGCAATCAACCACCTAGCTGGTTTTTTACTTACATACAAGCTACTACCTGCTCTAGTAAAGGCAAAGGGACGAGTAATAATGACTGGTAGTAAATCCCACAAGGGTATTAGGATACGGTGGAAGGATGTAATGCTAAGTAAAAACTATAATCCTCTCACTGCCTATAAGCAGTCAAAGCTTTGTAATCTCTTATTTGCAAAGGCTTTAAACGATCGGTATGAAAAATCCGGCATCAGTGCCTATGTGGTAGACCCAGGGTTGGTTCACACTGATATAGGTAACAAGGAAACAGGGAAATTAGTAAATTACATATGGATGATCCGTAAAAGATTTGGTGTACCGCCTACACTACCTGCAAAAACCTATGCTTACTTGTGTGAAGAGGAAAGACCAGCTCAGGGACTTTATTACTATCTGTGCAAGGAAGAAAAGTATAGTAGACAGGTTACCAAAGAAAATGCAGATAGGTTGTTTAAATTAAGTGAGGCCCTTTGCAATATCCAGTATCCAAAGCTATAATATAAAAAAGTAATGGGGATAGCTTATTAGCCTATCCCCATTTTTATAGTTTCCTGCTTTATATCAGTTTACTTAGCTAGCTTAAATTTATCTAATGTTATAGAACTTTTCTTCCCATGTATCATCATCATTGTCTACGTCCCACTTATAAAAGCCCTTACCCTTGTAAGCATGGATTTCAAAGCTGAATTTCTTATCCTTATTAAAGGCTTCTCCTTTATATAAGGGTTTTTCGTCATCCCAATCGAACTCAATCTTCTGGATAAAGGTATTTGACATTCCTGACCTAGCTATTACCATTGCGGCTGCTTCATCCATGGTGATCATTTTTTCGAGGGCATGAGCAAACTCATCCCATTCGTCATCGTTTTCTACATCCCATTTCTTAAATTCCTTGCTTCTAGCATTTAGTTCAAAATCAACTTCATATCCATCCTTTAAGGCCTCGCCTTTATACAAGGGACTTTTACTATCATAGTTATATTCAATTTTTTGTACTATACCACCGAACCTATCCATAACAGCCTTTCTAGCAGCTGCTGCTGACATTAGATTATCTGTCTTTGGGCTAGCAGTTGCCTCGACTGCTTCTTTAGTAGGATCGACAGGTTTCTGGCTTGCCTTAGGTCTTGTAGTAGGAGTAGGGGAAGCTTTCTCAGTTGCTTTGCTTGTCGGTGCAGAAGTAGGCGATGGTTTTTCTGTTGGCTTGTTTGTCGGAGCAGATGTAGGCCTTGGGCTTTCCTTTGATACAGTATCTTTATAGTTATCATCCCTGTCTTTTTCAAAGGACAGTATCTCACCACTAATTGCATGGATATCAAACTCGTACTCTATGCCATCTAAGTAAAACTCCATCTCGTAGATAAATCTTCCATCATCGTATTCAAGCTCTATCTCTAGATCTTTAATATCAGACCCTTTGGCACCAACGTGGTTTACTGCTATGCTAATAGCCTTATCTGTGCCTATATAGGCCCTGTCACTGGCTTTACCAACCTTAGATGAGTTCTCAATATCTAGCTTTTTAGATTCGACTAAAAGGTTTAGATCGTTAACAGACAGCTTGGCGAGTTCTTCAAAGTCATATCCCTCATGTTTTTCGACCAGCTGCAGGACAAGCTGTGCCTTTCCTTTTGTAATCATATTTTCCTTTGCAAGATCCTCTATGTCCTTATCTTCAACTATTGATTGGCTTAAGACTGCGCCGTCTACATTGCTAGCATCTAGCAGCCTTGAAACTTCTCCTTCTAGCCTGGCCTGCAAGCTAGTACTTTTATCCTTGTTGCTATTTTCCACACTTATTAGTATAGAGTTTTGCATATCATCAATATATCCATTGGTTAACATAGAGCCAATCAAGGCATTTACTGCAATATCTAGATCTGTGTTCTTAAAATTCATATTACCAATAACTTTTTCCCCATCTTCGTTTAGGGCTTTTACCCTTATTACTTTTTCTTTTCTGTTAACCATTAACTCAATGCTTGGGTTTATATCAAATGATATAATTGAATCAATGGCCATATTTAAATAGCTTGTAAGCCCTACAAAGAGCAAGACGAATACTGCTGCAATTGTAGCAAGGGGCTTAATCCAGCTCATATTTTTACTCTTTTTACTTGTTTGTGTGTTCATCCTTAACATTTCTCCTTCTAATCCTTCACAATCAGAGAGAATAGAATCAAGAATGTCAGGAACACTATGCTGAACTGCTGTTTTGACTTTATTTTCAATATCTTTATTGTGCACTTCAATTCTCCTCCGATAGAAGTATTCTTAATTTTTTAATTGCCCTATGGTATTTTGAAAGAGCAGTGGACAGGGGGATTTTTAAAAAGCCTGCCACTTCTCTATGCTTGTAGCCTGAGACTGTATGGAGCATGATAATCTGTCTTTCCTCATCGGTTAGCTTGTCCATACATGAAACAAGCACTAGCCTGTCTTCAGCTGTAACAGATGGTATGGCTTCAAAGGCACTGTTCCAGTCCTGTGGCTTTGAATATACTATCTTTTTTCTATTACGTAGCTTCATTAGGCTTAAATTGCGGGCAATTGTGAGTATCCAGGCTAGGGGCTTGTTCATGCTCTTGTAGCTAGCTGCAGTCTTATAGACCTGTAGATAGGTATCGTGCAGAACATCCTCTGCATCCTGTATGTTCTTTAAAAGCGATAAAGCAAAGCTATAGACAGAAGCACTTGTCATATGATAGAGGCCTGCAAGTGCGTCCTTGTCATATTTAGCAATTCTCTCGATATAGAGGTCAAGCTTCTTAGCATCAGTTTTTTTATTGACTCTATTTGTATGCCTTAGATTATCTATGCCCATCTATCTTGCTCCTTCTATTATGTTAATGCACGAGGCCTCTGTTTTATTGCATCAATATAATTTTTATCTTTTTATTGATTATATACACTTAATATCAGCCCATTGAAACCTATAGGATCACAATCCTATCATAAACCCCTTTCTTCACCGTTTTACCGCTGCTTAAATACAGTTAGAAATAAACCAATAAATTTTTAAGAATAAATCTGAGTATCTGATATAGATAAAAGCTAGTAGTCACTCATTTAATAAATAGACGTACTATATAATAATAATTAAAGTGTGGAGTGATTGTCTTGTCAGCAAATATGAACTATGTGCGCCAGTCCTTAGAGCTTCATCTCTTTTTCTCAAGAATTATGAAAGAACATTCCTTTTTTCTTCAATTAGGATTCATGCCTAGAGATATTAGCTTTACCCAAAGAGCTAATGAACTTAGAATGGGATTTGATGAGCTTTTAAGGGATGTTGTATTACTTTCGGATGGTATAGTAAGCAATAATGCTCTTAGGTCTTGTGAAGTTATTACACCATTTACACTTGAAGCCGAAAAGCTTTCTGAGTTTTACACAGGAATAGATATACCTACTGATATAACAAGGGCTGAGGCAGAATTAGTGGGTGCTTACAATGGTACTAGCAAGGGTTTACTTAGGGATAATGTTTCAAGGATAAATAGTAGAGCTATTAGGTTAATTTCTGAATTAATAGTATTTAAAGCTACAGTTTTGGAAATGCAAAATAGATGCGAAATGTTCACAGTAAACTACCCCTTATTAATAGAGCATATTTTAAGGGAAGCAAGGCTCTATTTAGAACTAGTTAGAAAGCTTCAAAGACAGGGGTTTATTGATCTTAAGAGAGATGTATTGGAGCAAGAGGCATTTTGGAATAGAATTATGGCTGAACACTCAAAGTTTATCCGAGGACTATTAGACCCAACTGAAAGAGAACTATTTGCTATAGCCAATGACTTTGCTAATGAATTTGACCAATTAGAAAGAGAAGCAATAGCCGCTATAGACAGGATGATACCAGGTGAAAAAGTAACTGAGGACAGCCTAATAGCAACAGAAGCCATAAGAGACTTTAAGGCACAAGCAACAGAAGGACTCTTAAGCTGTAATATTAGATCTATTATTATTCCATTGTTAGGCGACCATGTATTACGTGAAGCAAATCATTTCTTAAGACTTTTAAGAATGTTTGAAAATTAACTTATGATAAACAATGGTTGAGAAAGTTTTATTATAAGGAAAACTAATTAAGCTAAGGAAAAAAGAAAATCATACAGACAGCTAAGCAGAGTATCAATAACTCAGGCCATTGACTTAATGGATAAGGGTCAATGGCTTTTTCTTATGCTAATAAGTAGACACGAAAACGGTTTAGTTACTTTTACACAAGGCTAACTGTGCCTTTATTGTAGGCCAAAACCCTTTAGAGCGTTCTCAGTAGTGGTTAATATAGAAACCAAGCTACAAGAGTTGTATAATGTATATGAGGCGAGAAGAAGGAAGGGAGACAGAGTCATGGCTTTTATCTATTCAATGCCTACTGATATCTATTTTGGTAGGGATGTTATATTAAAAAATGATGAGGCCTTTAGTAAGTTTGGTAGTAGGGCTCTCGTGGTTACAGGCAAAAGATCTGCTAAAGAAAACGGATCTTATGACGACATAAAACAAGTACTTGCCAATACTGGGATAGATCATATTCTCTTTGATGAGGTAGAAGAAAACCCATCCCTTGAAACCATAGAAAAGGGTAGACAAGTGGGAGTCCAAAAGAGGGTGGATTTCATTATAGGAATTGGCGGAGGGTCTGCCATGGATGCTGCCAAAGCTATAGCTGTATTTATAAAAAACCCTGAGCTTAATATGGACAATATCTTTGAACAGGGAGAGCTAGACAGCATTCCAGTCATAGCTGTTGCAACTACTTCAGGGACAGGATCTGAGGTAACCCAATATAGTATTGTCACCTCAAACAAAGAAAAGACAAAGAAAAATTTAGGGCAAAAAGTCTTTCCAAAGCTAGCATTTCTAGATAGCAAGTATACACATGATTTACCCTATGATATTACAGTAAATACTGCTATAGATGCCTTTACCCACCTAGTTGAAGGCTACTTAAACACAAATAGTAGCTATATGTCAGACATTTATGGAGAAAAAGGCTTTGAACTGTTTAAATACTGTTTTAAAAAGCTACTTGATAAAGATTTGGACCAGGAATTTAGAGAAAGGGTTATGCTGGCTTCAACCTTAGCTGGGATACAAATCTCCCAGACAGGCACATCTTTACCCCATGGGATGGGATATCCCTTGACATATTACAAGGGTCTACCTCATGGTCTAGCCAACGGAGTACTTACCATGGAATACTTAAAAAGCTTTAAGGATAAGGCCAAGATTGATAGAATGCTTGCCTTATTAGGACTTGATAAGTTGTGTGATTTAGAGTCTATTTTAACTAGGCTCATTGATGTAAAGCTAGATATAAATGAGGATGAGATCTATGAATACTCTAGAGCATTTGTATCCAATAAAGCAAAGCTAAAGAACCACACAGAAAAAGTAGGACTAGAGGATATCATAGCTATCTATAAAAGGAGCCTCCTATAAAGAGTTTGAAGAAACCTTTCTTTAACGTTACTAGGGAGTCTGGACTCAAAGTGACATTTAGGCTAGGGGCATACATAGCATAGATAGCCTGTCTTGTAGTTTACTTTTTCTATAGGCATTGTGTGTTAGGATAGTAAGGCTTAGGTAAGTGCTAGTTTGATCAAATATGTTTATAATAGGTTAAGATAAATAGTAAAGTAAAAGTAGAGGTAAAGGGACAGAAGAAAATGGAGAAAAAGTTTACTTTTAAATTAAATATATTAATAGCTGCACTCCTATTTGGATTATTTTTTGGTGCAGGTAATATAATATTTCCTGTACATATGGGCCAGCTAGCTGGCGCCAATAGCCTTAAGGCAACAATAGGATTTTTGATAACAGGTGTAGGACTGCCAATATTGGGGGTTATAGCATCAGCCCTTTCACAAAGTGATAGTCTCTTTGATATGGCAAGGCCTGTAAGCAAACAATACTCGATTCTCTTTACCTGTATCTTATATTTAACGATTGGTCCCCTTTTTGCAATCCCTAGGACAGCAACAGTTGCCTTTGAAGTTGGCCTAATCCCCTTTATTAGTAATAGCTATATAAGGCTAGGCCTACTGATATTTTCTGCAGTCTTTTTTATAATAACCCTTTATTATTCACTAAGGCCTGCTAGGATACTAGATTGGGTTGGAAGATATCTTACCCCTTTATTTGTTGTACTTTTATCAATCTTGTTACTTGCGACTTTTATAAAGCCAATGGGACAGGTTAGTGCCTATGAAGCACAGGGCAACTACGTAGACAGACCATTATTTACTGGCATACTAGATGGATACAATACCATGGATGCTTTAGCCTCTCTTGCCTTTGCAATTATTATCATTTCTAATATTGAAAAGTTAGGTGTAAAAAACCCTAAGAAAATTGCAAAAGAAACAGCCAAGTCAGGTTTGTTATGTGCCCTTGGTATGGGCCTTATCTATGGCTCACTAGCCTATATGGGTGCTAGTAGCCTAGCTAGTGTAGGCAGGGCAGGCAACGGTGGGGCTATACTATCTATGGTCAGTGACCATTATTTTGGCTTTATGGGCAAGCTCTTGCTAGCAGCTATTGTTACTGTAGCCTGCTTAAAGACAGCAATAGGCCTTGTTACCTCCTGTGCTCAAATGTTTAGTGAGATGTTTCCAAGATCAATCTCCTATAACAAATATGCAGTTATATTTACTAGCTTTTCCTTTGCAATTGCAAATTTTGGTCTAGAAAAGATTATAAAGCTGTCAATACCAGTTCTTATGTTTCTTTACCCTCTAGCTATTACCTTGATTATCTTGTCCCTATTAGCTCCAGTAATAAAGAGGCAGACTGATATATATAGATGGACAAGCCTTTTGACCCTTATAGCTGCCCTGTTTGATTTTTTTAATGCATTACCAGAGGGGATAAAGGCCAGCCCGATTATTAGCTATATGATTAGCCTGGCAGATAGCTTTTTACCTGGTTATGACTATGGCTTTGGCTGGCTTGTTCCAGCTTTTGTAGGCTTTATAATTGGATTTATTATATGGCGAATTAGGCAAAAGCAATCATTATCAAATAAAACTAGTAAGTAGATTCAGGCTAAGTATGCTTGATAGTTAAAATATATATACAGAAGAATACACTTTAGTTTCAGATTTGAGTAAATATTAAAAAGCTAAAATCAAACAGGAGTAGTGGAGGGAACATGATTATACTTATAGCAGGTGCTTCACATACAGGGAAAACCCTACTAGCACAAAAGCTTATGGAAAGATATCATTATCCTTATTTGTCTATAGATCATCTAAAGATGGGCTTGATTCGATCTGCTAATACGGACTTAACAGCAGAGGATGAAGACGAGCTTATAGAATATCTATGGCCAATAGTCAGAGAAATCATAAAAACAGCAGTGGAAAATAAGCAAAACTTGATAGTTGAGGGCTGCTATATTCCATTTAATTGGAAAGAGGATTTTGAGGAAAA
>MTKW01005711.1_pt2 | contig 12188 bp, 11 predicted proteins | sample 1042761 | NCBI WGS metagenome assembly MTKW01 (sample SAMN06205366, study PRJNA360243) | anaerobic digester metagenome | biome: Wastewater treatment plant; feature: Anaerobic digester sludge; material: sludge; isolation source: anaerobic digester fed with sludge from wastewater treatment plant ...
TCTGCCCGGAGGCGGCCTGCGGCCGGCTCTGGCAGCGGGTCCGCGATCTTGCCGCATCAAACGGCGGAGAGCCGGTACCGCTTCCCGGGACAAGGGCGGTGCTCTCCCCTAACCCGAAGAGCCCTGACTTCGTCCGGTTGCAGGTCAACTGCCGGTGGAATCTCCCCAAAGAGGACTTCCTGCACTACATCGCCACCGGCCATGCGGGGATGGGCCGGCGAGGGCAGAGAAGCGACCCCCGCGCATCCCCGAGCTGCACCCGGCAGGTCCCCTACGTGCAGGCGATCGTTGAATTGCTCGGCGGGATGGATATACCCGATATACGGGCGGTGCGGGAGGCGCAGAGGGGGTGAACCAGACCGGCGGATGCCCCGCACCACAATGGTGAGAGCGCGACCGGCGAACAGGACGAATGCGACGACGGCAAATCATCCCTGGTCAAGAGCCGGTTGGCAAAACGTGTATTCCCCTGACGGGAAAAGAGGTCGGTATGCCGACCTGCAGCGACTGCACCCCCTACACAAAGGAGACCGCGACCAGCGGAGAGTGTAGCATCAACGGTCGCGGTGACGATCGGGGTCCCCACATGATTATTCTCATCCTTCACCGGGGGCACGCCTTGATGCAGAGACCGCACCTGACACTCGCTGCTTCAACGTAGGTATCAGTTTCGCACGTAAAGGCACGCGCCCCTCGTCGCGTTCCTTGAAGCCCTGGATGGGGAAGTTTACCCCGGGCCTTCGTCACCACACTGAGTCGACCCTCTCACGCATCAGAAAAGATCCTCAGCCCCACGATCCCCGATACGATCAAGAGGATGCAGAGGAGACGGATGACGCTCCGTGACTCGCCGAAGAGAACGATGCCTGCAATGACCACCCCCACCGCCCCGATCCCCGTCCAGACGGCATACGCTGTCCCGAGCGGAAGGGTGGCGAGCGACCGCGAGAGGAGGTAGACACTCCCGGCCATCACGGCAAGGGTCACCAGCGATGGCCCCAACTTTGTGAACCCTTCGGTATACCTGAGACCGAGTGCCCACCCGGTCTCAAGGATCCCGGCGAAGAAGAGGGATATCCAGGCAATCTCCCGCATAGACAAACCCTCTACTATTCCGCTGAAGTGGCGATATACTTTGCCGAGCCACGGTGCCGGATACTTGCCCGCCGGTGAAGTGGTAAGAGATCATACCTCACCAGCGAAATCCAATCCTCTCCAGCACCGAGACTTTGATGGTATCGTTCACCAGTAGCGCAAAGGTACCGGTGAACAGGATGACGAAGAGAGTTATGTGGGGGGAGACCGGCGCTATCCCCGGGGCCCCGATGGTCGTTATCGCCGCAATGACGATCATATCAATAACAACGGCCCAAATAAGAGGTTTACCGGGCATCGAATGCCAGAACCGTCCCCGCTCCCTCACAACGAAGATCGTGAACACCCCCGAGTAGAAGAGGATCTGGAAGGTGAAGGTATGAAGCTCCGGGATATTGTTCAGGAGACCGAACTGCTGAAATCCGATGTACAGAAGCACAGCAGACTCCAAAACCAGAAGTAGACCTAGTGCCAGCGATACGCCTGCCAGGGCTGAGATGTCCCAGACATCCGGCCTTTTTGACCATCGCACCGTATCAGTTGATAGGGACAGTGTCACGAAGTCGATGACGAAGAGGAGCAGAACAAGATCGAACGTGGCGATGATGTATGTGCCGCTGATGAGAAACGCTCCGACGACGAGAAACACCGTCAGGATGGTCTTGATGATCTTATTCAAAGTCCAGGTCACCAACCGCTGGTTGATCATCCTGGCAACCTTTACCAGATCCACGATGTTTGAGAGTCCTTCCCCGGTCAGAACAACGCTTGCTGAGTCTTTGGCCACGTCAGTCGCGTTGCTGACCGCAATCCCTACTTCAGCCTGCTTCAATGCTGGAGCGTCGTTCACCCCGTCACCGGTCATGCCGACAACGTGCTGTCTCGCCTGCAGACTCTTCACGATGGCATACTTATCTTGCGGGTAAATCTCGGCAAAGCCATCGCTCTTCTCGGCGATGTCTGCGGCTTTCTGGGGATCATCTTCAAGGGAACCCGTTATATCCGAGACGCTGACGATATCCCCTGAGAGCCCTACCTCCTCTGCGATCTCTCGTGCGATCGCCGATGAATCCCCGGTAAGCATCTTGACCGATACACCCAGATCCATAAGCTCCCGGATCAGGTCCTTCGAATCGGGCCTCGGGGCATCATACAGTGCAGCCAGACCGACCATCTTGAAGGTACCCTTGCCATCGGTTCGCGCGATTGCCAGTGCCTTATGCCCCTTCTTCGCAAACTCCTCCGTCTCTGACTCAATCGATTCCCTCTCGGCGTTGCTGAGCCGGCAGAGATCGGCGATCACCCTGACAGCACCTTTTGAGACGCGAAACTCCTCCCCTCCTTTTTGGACCAGTGCCTCAGTTCTCCTCGTTTCAGGATCGAAAGGAACGAACTCCTTCTGGCGAAGCTCCCCTTGAGCAAACTGCTCTTTTTGTGCCGCTGTGATGAACGCACAATCTATCGGATCCTGGTCCGCTGCCCGGCTCGCCAGAGCGCCGTAGACGACGACATCGCGTTCTGTAAAAGGGAGAGAGGGCTTCACATACGTGATTGAGAGCTTATTCGTCGTTATCGTCCCCGTTTTGTCGATACAGAGGATATTCATCGTGGCAGCATCTTCTGAAGCACTCAACCTCGTCACTAAAACCCCCTTCCGGCCGAGTGCGACAGAACCGAGGGCTGTGCTGATCGAGAACATCGCCGGCAGGGCGACAGGGATCGCCGAGACCAGCAACACAAGCATGAGAGGTAGTATATCGATGATATCGAGGCCACGCAAGACCGAGACGGTGCCAGCGAAGATGACTGATATACCGACGATACCCGCCAACCATCTGACCACCCGGGTCGTGATCTCTTCGACATGGAGCGCTGGCCTGGCTGTCTGGACGAGCTGCGTGGTCTTCCCAAAATAGGTTCGTGCACCTGTCGATACAACAATACCGGTCGCCTCGCCCCTCTTGATGATGGAGCCTGAGTAGAGCAGATCATCCACACTCTTCCCGATGCTCTCAGACTCACCGGTGAGTGCCGATTGGTCGATCTCAGTCTCGCCGTCGATGATCACGATATCGGCAGGGACGAAATCCCCTGCCCGTATCCTGGCGATATCGCCCGGCACGAGTTCCCGTGCCGGTAACATCCCCCATTGCCCGCTTCGGAGAACCTTCGCATTTATCTGGAGGGTTCCCTTAAGCGACTCCACCGCTACCGAAGCCCGACGCTCCTGGATAAACCCTGTTGCAGAGTTGAAGAACAGCAGCACGAGTATGATAGAGGCATCCAGGTATCTCTGCGTGAGGAAGGATATGACGATGGTGATCTCCAGCATCCACGCCGTAATACCCCAGAATTTTCGAGCGAACTGGATAGCCGGGTTGACGGTCGGCGGTTGCACTTCATTGTATCCGTACTGCTCGATCCTCCTTGCAGCTTCGGCATCCATCAATCCGGACGTCGTATCAGACTGAAGAGTGCGCACCGCTTCGCTCCACGAGGCTACCTTGGGGTGATCTCCAGCGGCAGGCAAGGAGACATTGTCAGAGCGATGTTCCATGCAGATCAACCAGCATTTTCCAGCCGGACAGGGTCCGGTTCCAGGAGGCTTTCCTGGCACCCCCAGATGATATACCCGATGGTTCCATTCTAAAAAGAATCCAGTCGTCGGCATCCACCTGATCTTGAAATGATCCGTACCCCGACGGGCCCAGGTCCCGCCGGCGAGACGATCCCGTGCTCTGGCTCTTCAGGAGAAGTGTCCACCTTCCCGGAGACCTGGCGATGGTCAGGGCTGCAAAAGTGAGTCGAACCTGCCGACCATACCCCGCACTGCACAGCGAGGTGTCAAAAAGGAGAGGGTTTCAGAGCGCAGGCTTACCCGCGAGTGCCTCAACGAGAAGCTTGACCCCTGCCTCGATATCGCCGATATCGACCACTTCGGCCGGAGAATGGATGTAACGGGCCGCGATCGAGAACGGGATGCTCGGGATGCCACCCCGCTCGAGATGGATGATGGTCGCGTCGGTGTTGCCACCGGTCCCGACCTCAAGCTGGTAGGGGATACCGCTCTTCTCCGCGGTCTCCCTGAGCCACGCGGTCATCCTCGGGTCAGCCATGAGTCCGCGCCCGCTCGCACTGACGAGGACAAGGACCGGCCCCTTGCCCATCTCGACGCTCGCATCCTTCTTCTCAATCCCCGGATGATCGCCCGGTATGGTGACGTCGGTTGCGATCGCACAGTCCGGGTTTAAGGAGTAGGCGCTGACCTTTGCCCCCTTCAGCCCCAGCTCCTCCTGGACCGTGAAGACGCCATAGATCGTGTGGGGTGACTTCACCTGTTGCATGGTCCGGATGAGCATCGCAACACCGACCCGGTTATCGAGCGCCTTCCCGGTCACCCGGCTGCCGGCTAGCTCCGCAAACTCGCGGTCGATGGTGATCGGGGTGCCGATCTCGATCCCGAGATTACCTACCTCCTCATCGCTTGTCGCGCCCACATCGATGAACATCCCCTCGATCTTGATCTCGCGTTTCCTCTCCTCTTCCTTCATCACGTGGGGGGGTTTGGCGCCGATGACTCCCATGACCGGCCCCTTCTTCCCATGCAGGATCACCCGTTGGCTGTAGAGCACCGGTCCGAACCAGCCCCCGAGGGGAACGATCCCTATGAATCCCTTCTCGTCGATGTGCTGGACCATCAGACCGATCTCATCCATGTGAGCAGCGATCATGATGGAAAAGTCATCGCCGCGCTTCACGGCGATCAGGTTGCCCATCGTATCTTCAGCGATCTCATCGACTGAACCCGTGAGTTCTGCCCTGATGATATCCCTGACGCTCCCCTCATTGCTCGAGACGCCGTGAGCGTCTGATAATCTTCTCAATAACTCTTTTACCATTCCGCATCACTCCACCAGTGCCGCAAGCCTCTCAACCGCCCGGGAGAGGTTCTCCCGGGATGTCGCGTAGCTGAAGCGTGCATAATCAGGTGCCCTCGAGCCGAACGCTCCGCCCGGCACGATGATGACACCATCTTCGATGGCCCTCTCGATAAGGTTTCGCCCCAGGGGTACGAAGGCGTAAAAAGCCCCTTCAGGTCGGGAGAAATCGAATCCAAGGCCAAAGAGTCCTTCGTAGAGGAGATCCCTTCTTGCACGGTACTCCTCTCGCATCCGCGCAACCGGTCGTTGATCGCCGGTGTATGCGGCAAGCGCAGCATACTGGGATATCGATGTCGCACACGCCTGAGCATACTGGTGTATCTTGAGGAACTCCGGTATGTAGTCCTCGGGCGCGGCTAGGTAGCCGACCCGCCACCCGGTCATGGCATACGTCTTGCTCGCGGCGTTGATGGTGATGACATCATCGCCGAATCGACCTGCGCTGACGTGTTTCTTCTCGTATATAAAGTGCTCGTAGACCTCGTCGGTGACGACGGTGACGCCGCAGTCGTCTGCATACTCCACGAGAGCACGGATCGACTCCTCGCTCTCGACGACGCCGGTGGGGTTTGCGGGTGAGTTCAGGACAACGATCCGCGCTCCGTCCATCTGCTCCTTCGCGCGCTCAACATCGATGTGGAGGGTCTCATCAAGTTCCATTCCTTCGGGCCGCCCACCGGCAAAGGTCGCAAGAGCGGCGTAGGAGACAAAGCCCGGATCAGGAACGAGGACGCGGTCACCCGGATCCACGAGTGCCTCCATGACGAGATGGAGTGCCTCGCTCCCGCCTGCCGTGACGAGGATCTGCTCCGGCTGGAAGACAAGATCGTTCTCCCGCTTACATTTCGTGCATATCGCTTCCCGAAGCTCGAGGATTCCGGCGTTTGGCGTATATCCTGTTTTCCCAGCCCTGATCGCGGCGATAGCAGCCTCCTTGATGTGATCAGGGGTATCAAAGTCTGGCTGTCCGATACCGAGGTTGATCGCATCTGGTCCCCCTGCATCGAAGAGTTTCCGGATCCCTGACATCTCCACCGACCGGACCCGGGCAGCATACCTGTGCTCACTCATAGTTTACCTCTCACTCAATATTCGCGTGCCGGCACTGAAGATCTTCAGGTCTGCATTGAGTTATCTCCATAAGCCGGGATATGATGGCATCCGCAAAGACCATGGCAGTCGTCTCGAAGATGGTGCCCAGCGGCGCAAACGATTTGTGTTCACCCATCATCTGCCGGATCTCAAACTCCGCCGACTCATCGGTCACCCTGTCTCGCTGGCTCTCGATGATGACGATGCAGTCAGCGATACGCCCGATCCTCGACTCTTTCTTTGAGGTGATGAGACAGACCCGCCCGCCGATCTCTTTTGCGGTCTCCGCGATATCCGCGACGGTCTTGGTCGCGCCGGACCCGGAGAAGACGATGACGATGTCTCCCTGCTTCATAGCCGGGGTCACCGTCTCCCCGATGACGAACGCCGAGAGACCGAGGTGCATCAGCCGCATGGCGAACGATTTTGCTACCAATCCGGAGCGCCCCGCGCCCATGGTATAGATGCGGTCCGCGTTCAGGATCTCGTCTATCAACGCGTTGATCTGGTCGTTGGATATCACATCTGCAATGGTTCTGATCTTGGTTGCCATCAACCGCATCATACTCTTAACCGGGTGATATGTCATCGTATATCCTCTGTTTCATTTCACGAGAAGGCACATTAGGATATGTCAACTCCCCCAACTAAGCCGAGGGCATGATGCCATATTTGGCATCACGCTCTTTACCTTCATGGGGTTCTCGGGGCAGAGTGGGAAGACTCCACCAAGCAGGTGCGGGAATGGGAGCAGAGCCCCTTCGTCCTGCGATCACTCTATATCTATATCTTTATGATGAGGGATCACATATAATCGAATGGTTCATCGGATCTTTAGCCTACAGGATCGCCCTTGCAGCAAGATCGATGAACGGTACACGACATGCCACCCTGGAGATGGGGCACGTGTTGTGAATGTTGGAGCCTGATCGATGGAGACCCGAACAGTGCGGTCACTGTCATGATGTGGTTCCTATCAAGAAACCGGTGCTCTCTCCCGGAGATCTTTCGCAGTTTCCTCCTAGCCGCCTTCTGGAGGTCCCTTCGGAGCCTCCCATATCGTCGTCGCACCTTTTTCGGTAGCATCGCTGGAGAATGCTTTATCTCATGGGGGTGAAGGGGCGCCCGAACCTCCCCTCTTTCAGGCTACCGGTTTTCTCTCTCCCAGCCTTACAACGAACTCCTGGGGATCAATCCCGAGCGCATCCAGGATCTCCCGCTGCTTCTCCGTGACCTCCGTGATCATGAGCGAACCGTTTGCCAGCTCCACCATTCGCAGTTTTGAGAGCTCTAGCAGGATATGATCCACCGGATACTGTTTCTGGAGACCCGTATCATGCACCTTCGCTCGAAACGCCATCCTGATGATCAGAGCAAGAAACACGACGAACAGCATCCCCCTCACCATCTCCCTGGACTCCTGATAGGGCGGCATCAGGCCGATCTCGTCTTTCAGGGTGTCGAAGCTCTTCTCCACGAGATCCTTTTCGCGATAGAGATCGAGACACGATTCCCAGGTGAAATCTCCCCGATACAGGAGGATCGTCAGGCCCATCCTGTTTACCCGTGCCGCAATGGCCTTGGGTCGTGTCCTCACGGTGAATCTATCCCCATCCACCATCCACGCGATGTACCTTGCGTATGAACCGGTTACCGATGCTGCCACCTCTGCCGGATTCATCCACGGCCGAAGATCAGCCTCCTTAAGCCGCTCCATCCGCTCGTGCAGCTGTCGATAGAACGACTCTCGCTCCTGCTGTTCCCAGGAAGGGCTGTAGTAGGCGAACCCAGCAATCGAGTGATCACCCACGACGAGTTTGGTCTCCTGCACAAAAAGCGCCTTCCCCTCGTAAAGGTAAAGGTTATCCGGGTGACCAACGGTCGCCTGGAGGGCTGCATAAGCCTGTTTCATGGCCTTCATCGTCGTCGTCGGTGGGAGGACAAACTCATAGGGTGATGCCAGCAGGGCATCGAGGTTTGCAACAGAGAGAAATCCACGGTCCATGACAAGGGCGGTCTCCTGAATTCCCGTCCCGGCCAACGCCATGATCGTATGGCTGAGGGCGGAGACATCGGCGATGCTCCCGGGATAGACCTCATACCAGAGGGGAATGCCCCGCGCCCGGTGGACTGTGAGGGAAAGGCTGATCTGCTGCATTTCCGGGCTATCAGGGTTATAGTTGCGCTCGAAGAGGGAGATGGAGTCCGTCCAGGAGGAAGGCAAGGTGAGGGCATAGAGGAGAGCGCCACCGCTGTCCTGCGAACGGGTAAATGAGCGGCAGAAATTGAGAGGAAGATCGGATGAACCGATCGACTCAAGGAGGTAGCTCAGGGTACCCGGCGAGAGGGATATGTCCGGGCAGAGATGGGCGAGGAGAGTTCCCTCCCACCAGGCTTCGATCTGAGAGAGGGGGAGGGGGGAGAACACTCGGTTGAGGGCAAGGGTGAGGAGCATCTGTGCCTCTGCCTGCGGGAAGTGTTCGGAGAGGAGCGCATCAAGGCGGAGGGCATCGATAACGGCGAGAAGCGGGAGGTAGTCGCCATATGCGAAGGTGGAGCGTGGGGTTCTGGCGGCATCCCGGACACGGACGGGCTTTCCATCGATCGATTTGCCAAGATACCTGCTCCGTTGGCGGGTGCGCTTCGTGACTGGATCGTAGTAGTAGGTGATCTCGTAGAGGTATTCCTGGCCGTTGATGACCTTTGTCCGGATGGTGGATCCCATTACATGTGCTAATTAGGCTGCCTGAAACATTTAAGTTTTGCGCTCTAATCGAGGAGAAGAAGCAGGAGATAGGATATCTTGCATAGGCAGCCTAATTGGGGGTGAGGACAACCACATGTGCCTGGCTCACCCATGAACCTGAGCTTAAGTATACGCACCCTATGCGCATCTGTAGGTAAGAAGCAGGGTATGGTGCAGGAGTTAGGGGGTGCACGATGAAAAGAATCCGAGAATTTAGAATCAGAAATTATTTATGTTCAGGTCTGCAATCTGAGATTATGTCGGTTGATTCATCCGGTCGCGGCGGCGTCGATCGGGAGGTACCAATCGGCATAGGCCTGTGAGTACTGCTCATAAGACCCCATGAGCCTCGGGCTCGTGGAAAAACATTATGGATGGACATACCATGGCGAAGAAGATCAAAGGACTTGCAATGCGCAAGATCGGCGAGATCGGATGGATTGAGAAAGAGGCGCCCGAGTGCGGACCACTCGATGCACTGGTAAAGCCCCTCGCGATGGCACCGTGCAGCTCTGATGTCCACACTGTATGGGAAGGAGCAATCGGAGAGCGCACTGACATGATTCTCGGGCACGAAGCTGTCGGAGAGGTCGTCGAGGTGGGCTCTTTAGTGAAGGAATTCAAGCCCGGTGACCGCGTCATCGTTCCGGCAATCACCCCTGACTGGATGGCCCTTGAATCCCAGGCAGGCTTCCCGATGCATTCTGGCGGAATGCTCGCTGGCTGGAAGTTCTCGAACTTCAAGGACGGTGTCTTTGGCGAGCTCTTCCATGTCAACGAGGCGGATGGAAACCTCGCGATCCTCCCTGACACCATCCCGGCAGCAGAAGCAACCATGATCACTGATATGGTCCCGACCGGCTTCCAGGCAGCAGAGCTTGCTGACATTAAACTCGGCGACACTGTCTGCTGTATTGGTATCGGCCCTGTTGGACTGATGGCAGTTGCAGGTGCAAACCTGATGGGTGCATCGCATATCATCGCAGTTGGCAGCAGGCCCGTCTGCGTATCTGCAGCTAAGGGATACGGTGCGACTGATTGTGTCAACTACAAGGACGGCGATATCGTCGAGCAGGTTCTCGAGAAGACCGACGGCAAGGGTGTGGACAAGGTCTGTATCGCTGGCGGTGACGTGAAGACCATCGACCAGGCGATTCGCATGCTCAAACCAGGTGGCATCATCGGAAACGTCAACTACCTCGGCTCCGGCGAGTACGTCGTCGTTCCGCGCGTCGAGTGGGGTTGCGGTATGAGCCACAAGTTCATCCACTGCGGCCTGATGCTTGGAGGCAGGCTACGGATGGAGAAGCTTGCGAGCCTTGTTGAGACCGGCAAGCTTAACCTCTCCCCGATGCTCACCCACCGGTTCAAGGGATTCGACAAGCTTGAGGAAGCTCTGCTCCTGATGAAGGACAAGCCACGCGAACTCATCAAGCCTGTTGTCGAAGTCTAAGAGTAAACCTCCAGTCCTGGAGATTAACCTGAAGAATAGAGTGGGGCATAGCACAGAAGTTGGGGATAGATACTGACTAAAAGAGCAGTTCATATAAATACTGGAGCTCCTTGGTGCAGGCTAAAGCCAACTCCTTCGTGCTCCCTGCCTATTTTTTTCGTGAATTGGCTGTTTGGATGTCCGTATCAGATGCGCCTGCAGCCCATATGCAATATCAGACCATTCTGAGGCTTGTGTGAGGGGTCACGGCTCTACGCCACCATCAAAGCCCTCGTGCATCACGTCACCGTATCTTCAAAGGTTTTGACGTGTGAGATGCAACGCCAAAAATCACGCGCAATGACGGTAGTAACCTGGTTTTGCGAGGCCTCCCCCTTCTTTCAATGTGCTGGCATCCCCCACCCCGCCCGGCCTTGGGGCGGGGGAAGTCGTGGCGATACCCGAGGAGGGCCGTATCCGGGAGAGGAAACCCACGCGCCAGCTCGTTCTTTCAGGTTCTCCCCGTACACTGGACCGTGGGGGGCAAAAAGCCCCCTCCCCTGTCACTCTTGGGTTCACTATGCCAGTATCCCAGCTCGGGGCAGAGTGGAGAGAGACTACAAAGGGCGCGAAGAGGGCCAAACACACCCCCCAAAGATCTCTCGAATGTACGATTGACAACGAGCATGAGCTAAGTACTGATCCAGCAGACCACCCATGATCGAGGCTGTATGCAGAAGAAAGAGGGTGCGAGAGGTACCTTCGCCGCCCCGGATCAGGCGAGCTTTCGGTACAGGGCGATGTCGAGCGGGCCGGCAAGCAGTGGTTCCGCCTTCTCCACGAAATGCAAGAAGTGAGGGGTTTCGTTGTGGAAATCGATCGCAGCCTGATCTCTCCAGACTTCGATGAACGTGAATTTCGAGGTATCTGCGAGATCTGCGTAGAAGCCGTATGAGATGTTTCCTGCCTCGTCCCTGCTCGCTTTGACGAGATCCTGGGCAAGCTTCACAAAATCGTCACTCCTGTCTGCCTTTGCGCTACATCGGGCAATAATGGCTATCATTGACACTCCTCCTGATTGATACTATGTGAGGTTTTTCCAGATGGTTGATAAATCTACCCTATTTCGTCTACGGGAAAGCCCACCGTCTCGGATGTAACCGGTGAAGGGTGGTCTACTCCCCTCTACTTCCCTCGCCGGGAGCCTCGGTTAAGGCGGAACGGCGTTGAACTCGCAACAATGGGGAACGTTCCCTCGGCTGCACGTCGAATATCTTCGACCGAGTAAAACGCTTTTGGGGCAAACTCGTGGATGGCGTTCTCCACGTCTCTGATATTCTTCCTCTTGATGACCGAGAAGATGACTTTACCGGGGCCCTGCTTTCCCTGGGCATCGAGGACTGTCACCCCATAGCCGGCGGCGCGCAGGTAATTGATGAGATCTGTCGCGTCTCGTGGGGTTATGATCCGGATGAGAGAGAGTCCCATCGCCAGTCGCTCCTCGACGAGCATCCCGACGTAGTTCCCCGTGCCGAACCCGGCCGCATANNNATGAAGACCTCGATGAACCCGAGGATAGGGGCGACCATCTTCATCCCCCGGGCCACAAAGATGATCCGCATCGTCCCGATGGTGACGTCGCAGATCCTTGCAAAGAAGATGAACAATGGAACTGCAACCAGGGAAATGACTGCAGGATCGATATTCGGGACGACATTGAGCATGGATCTATATTTGATGGATATACTTCATAATTATAATCCACGCTGAAATATATTTCGGGCACCAAAAACTCCGAAAACGGCGCTTTATAGGGCATTATTTAACTTGTGGGGCTCTCGGGGCGAAGTGGGAAGTCCCCGGTCGCGAGATCGGGGACGGG
>MTKW01011486.1_pt1 | contig 12186 bp, 15 predicted proteins | sample 1042761 | NCBI WGS metagenome assembly MTKW01 (sample SAMN06205366, study PRJNA360243) | anaerobic digester metagenome | biome: Wastewater treatment plant; feature: Anaerobic digester sludge; material: sludge; isolation source: anaerobic digester fed with sludge from wastewater treatment plant ...
AAATGGGATAATATAATAGAATGGAATCAGAGTGCTATAGAGGAAATTACCAAAGAAACATCCTTTAAAATAGTAGGAAAAGATTTAATAGGGAAACATGGAGTAGTAGACTATGATATTAGCCGATTTCTTATAGATGTATCTTCAACAGGTCTTTCGGGCTTGGAAGTGGATAGAATACTAAGGAAGAACTTTGGAATTCAGGTGGAATTATCTGATTATTATCATATTTTAGCAATGACTGGGATGGGGACAGAATATAATGATATTGAAAGGTTTACAAAGGGGTTAATAGAAATATATAATCAATATAAGGGAAGAAAACAGGAGAAAAAATATTTCCAATTGCCCTTGATGGAGGAAAAGGTAATACTGTCCCCTAGAGATGCAATATATTCTCCAGAGGAAAGGGTAAAATTTGAAGAATCCATAGGAAGAATTAGTAAGGAATTTATTATACCCTATCCTCCAGGAATCCCTATTATTTTACCAGGGGAAGAGATTACCCCGGATATTATAGATAGGGTGAAGCACATTAAGTCTTGGGGAGGGGAGATTATCGGTACTCAGGATAATAAACTAAATACTATAAATGTAGTAGTGGAAAACTAGAGAAGAGGGGTTGGACATGAAGGCTAATAACAGGGGAAGTTTAATCGCTATAGAAGGAGTAGACGGCAGTGGAAAGGAAACCCAGACCAAAAAATTATATGATAGACTCAAAGAAGAAGGGGTAAATATTAAGAAAATATCTTATCCCAGATATGATAAAGAATCTTCTGCTTTAGTTAAGATGTATTTAAGGGGAGATTTTGGCGACAAACCAGATGATGTAAGTCCCTATATAGCTTCCACTTTTTATGCTTTGGATCGCTATGCCTCCTATAAAGAGGATTATGAGGAATTTTACAAACAGGGGGGGATTGTATTGGCTGACCGATACACCACCTCCAATATGGTACATCAGGGAGGGAAAATAATTGACCCAAAGGAAAGAGAAAGGTTTTTAGATTGGTTATGGGACTATGAATTCAATTTATATAAACTGCCTATTCCAGATTTAGTATTCTTTTTAGATATCCCCGTAAGTATAAATCAAAAACTCCGGGCGGGAAGACTAAATAAATTTTCCGGTAAAAGTCAACAGGATATACATGAAAAGGATAGAGAACATTTAGAGCAATCCTATGAAAATGCAAGCTATTTAATAAATAAATATAATTGGAAGAGAATAATATGTATAGAGAAGGGTGAGCTAATGACCCCGGGTAAAATACATGAAAAGATTTATAGAGAAACTAAAATATTTTTAAAATCTCTATCCAGATAGGACTGAAAAATTGCTTTTTCATACTGGGTGCAGGGTAGAAAAAGGAGGGAAATTATATGAAAATGGTAATTGCTATTGTACAAAATGAGGATGCTAATCTACTTGTAGAGGCATTAATGGAAAATCATTTCAGTGTAACAAAACTGGCCACCACTGGAGGATTTTTAAGGGTAGGAAATACCACCCTATTAATAGGTGTGGAAGATGACCAGGTGGAAAAGGTTATAGATTTGGTAAGACAGGTGGCAAAATGTAGGGAGCAAATTATTACTACTACCACTCCTTCAGCCTATGGTTCTGATATGTTTTCCACTTATCCTATAAAGGTACAAGTGGGGGGAGCTACTATTTTTGTAGTAGATGTGGAGCGTTTTGAAAAGATATAATAATTGTTTTCATGGGATTATAGGCCAGGAAAGAATTGTAGAGGGGCTAACCCAGGCAATTATAAATAATTCCATCTTCCATAGCTATATATTTTCAGGACCGAAAGGCAGCCAGAGAACAAGGATGGCTTATTCCTTTGCTAGGGCATTATTATCAAAGGACAAGCCATCCTATAATGATTATAGGATTGATGATAATAACCACCCTGATCTAATTAATATATTTCCTCAAGGTGCCAGTATTAAAATTAAGCAAATAAGGGAGGATATAATAGGCGATATACTTATAAAACCCTTTGAATCTAATTATAAGATATATATTATCCATGACGCCCATACCATGGGAGTACCTGCACAAAATACATTGCTTAAGACCTTAGAGGAAGCTCCCAGTTATGGTGTAATAATATTAATAACTGATAATCTTTCTGCACTCTTACCTACAATAATCTCCCGCAGTCAAAACTATAAATTCCAACCTTTAAAGGAGGAAGTTATTGAGAATTATCTTCAAAGGCATCAAGGATTAGAGCTATCAAAGGCAAGGGAAATTTCCCTTATGGCAAATGGAAGTATTGAAAGGGCAATTCAGTTAAGTCAAGGGGAGGATATTAGACAGGAAAGACAGGACCTATTAGAAAAACTTCTTAGAATTATAAAGGATAAGGATATAGTATCAGTGTTTTCTACTGGAGAATATTTAATGGAACAAAGGGACAGATTGGAGGAGTTACTGGATTTTCTTATGCTGTGGTTTAGGGATATCTCTGTATATAAAGAATTAGGGGATAATAAATGGATAATCCATAAAGAAGATAAAAAATTACTAGAAGAATTTTCATATTATTTATCAGATAAACAAATTAATGATATAATTAATGATATAAGCATAATGAAAAGTAATAGGAGGTTTAATATTAATCTTCAATTAAATATAGAAACCATGCTATTAAGAATCCAGGAGGAATAATAGATGTATACAGTTGTAGGAATAAGATTTAAGAAGGCAGGTAAAATATATTACTTTGATCCTGTTGATATAGAATTAGAAGTAGGGGATTGTGTCATTGTAGAAACAGCTAGAGGTGTTGAATTTGGGGAAGTAGTACTTGGCCCAAAGAAGGTTACAGAGGAGGAGATAGTTGCCCCTATTAAGCCGGTCCTTAGAAAAGCAACTAAGGAGGACCAGGAAAAGGCAAGGGAGAATAAGGAGCAGGAAAAAGAGGCCCTAATAATATGCCAGGAAAAGGTGGAAAAGCATGATTTAAAAATGAAATTAATAGATGTGGAATACACCTTTGACAAGAATAAAATCATTTTTTATTTTTCTGCAGAGGGCAGGGTAGACTTTAGAGAATTGGTAAAGGATTTGGCAGCGGTCTTTAAAACCAGGATAGAACTAAGGCAGATAGGAGTCCGAGATGAGGCTAAGATGCTTGGAGGGATAGGCCCCTGTGGTGTAACCCTTTGTTGTTCCACCTGGTTAGGTGATTTTGAACCAGTATCAATAAGGATGGCAAAGGAGCAAAGCTTATCCTTAAATCCCAATAAGATATCGGGAATATGCGGTCGTCTGCTATGTTGCTTAAAATATGAGCAGGATGCCTATGAAGATGCACGGGATAGGCTGCCTGATGAAGGGGATAAGGTAAAGACTCCTGAAGGCTTAGGAGAAATAATAGAAGTTAATTTGATTCAAGAGACTATTAAGGTTAAGCTACTGGAGGAAGACATTGCAATAAAGGAATTTAAGGCAAATGATATTGAGGTATTAGAGAAAAAATCTAAAGAGAATAATTGCTGTTGTAAAGGAGAAGAAGGAGAAGGCCATTGTTTTAAAGAAGATTAAATATTTTATTTTTGGGTCTTCACATTTCCTTATATATATGTTTAAATATTAACAGAGCTATTCATTACCTGTGGGGAGGTGAACTTTTCATGGCATATTTTATAAATGATGATTGCATCAGCTGTGGTGCTTGTGAACCAGAATGCCCAACCGAGGCCATTTCAGAAGGGGAAGACAAATATGTTATAGACCCAGAGCTTTGTATTGATTGCGGGGCATGTGCAGATGTTTGTCCTGTAGACGCACCTAATCCAGAATAAAATACTTAATAAAAGGATCCTTAGGGTCCTTTTTATTTAGATAAAACTTACCCACAAATTGTGGATAAAACACTATATTTTGTGGGTAACCTAAGCATTATACACAATATATTCCATAAGGGTGATATTATGACGGAGGATTTTCCACTGAAAAGGGATGAAAGGATAGATGATTTACAAATAGGGGGACTAAAAATTATCCAAAACACTAAAAAGTTTTGTTTTGGAATGGATGCAGTCTTATTGGCAAATTTTGCTGCACTAGATATTGTTGAAAGGGATGAAAGGATTTTAGACCTAGGAACCGGTACAGGGATTATCCCTTTATTAGTATGGGGAAAAACCCTGTCTAAAGAGATTGTAGGTCTGGAGATACAGGAAGATATGGTAAGAATGGCAAAACGAAGCGTTCACCTTAATCAGCTCCAGGATAGAATAAAAATAGTAGAGGGGGATATAATAAGTCCCCCTAGTGAAATTCTACCTAATTATTATGATGTGATTATTACTAATCCACCTTATATGGAAGATAAGGGGGGATTAATCAATCCTACTGCAGCCAAAGCAATTTCCCGCCATGAAATACTATGTAGTCTAGAGGACATAATAAAGACTACTAAAAAATACTTAAGGTCAAGAGGTAAGTTTTTTATGATTCACCGAAGTCATCGGCTAGTGGATATATTATCCCTATTAAGATGCTATAATATCGAGCCTAAAAAAATAAGATTTGTCCATCCTGCTTATGGAAAGGCTCCAAATTTAATCCTAATTCAAGCTATTAAGGGGGGTAAGCCCCATCTTAAGATAGAAAAACCTTTATATGTATATAAAGAAGAGGGAGACTATACTCAGGAGATTTATGATATTTATCAATGGAATAAGGATGATAATTAATGGATAATAAAAAGAAACCAATGATATATTTTTGTGCCACTCCTATTGGCAATTTAGAAGATATAAGCTTAAGGGTTCTTAGAATACTAAAAGAAGTTGATGTGATTGCAGCAGAGGATACCCGCCATAGTATAAAGCTTTTAAATCACTTTAATATAAAAACCCCCCTTACCTCTTACCATCAGCATAATGAACTTACCAAGGGGAAGTATCTAATGGATTTAGTTCGGGAAGGAAAGTCAATAGCTATAGTATCAGATGCAGGTATGCCAGGAATTTCTGATCCAGGCCAAGAATTAATAAGAAGATGTATAGAGGAAGAAATCTCCTTTACCCTATTGCCGGGGGCAAATGCTGCTTTAACTGCTTTAGTGCTGTCAGGGCTATCCACTGAAGCCTTTGCATTTGAAGGCTTTTTATCCAGAGAAAAAGCCATCCGGAAAAACCAAATTGATAGAATAAAAAAAGAAAGCCGCACCATAATACTCTATGAAAGTCCTAATAGGGTGGTGGGGACATTAAAAGAATTAGAGGAACACTTAGGAAATAGACAGGTGGCACTGGCTAGAGAGCTTACAAAGCATTATGAAGAAGTATGGAGAGGTTCAATAAAAAAAGCCCTAGAAGAATTTCAAAATCGCCAGCCTAAGGGAGAGTTTGTACTAGTTATTGAGGGTTTGTCCCAGGAGGAGATAGCAGAGGCAAAGAGAAGAAGATGGGCAAGCTTTACAATACCAGAGCACCTTAATTATTATATGGAACAAGGCTATAGTAAAAAGGATGCAATAAAAAAGGTGGCAGTGGATAGAAACCTGCCTAAAAGGGAGGTCTATAAGTATACAATAGAGGATAATTAGAGGTGTTTTTTCTTACTAATAAACTCCACAAACTTATCTAAATAGGCTAAGGTAATTATACTAATAAAAAAAACACCAAATCCTACCACTGGTTTTATAAAGATTAGGGCAAAACTAACTACAGAAAATACCTTCAAGAAAGTTAGTTTATATTGGTTTACAAAACATAGAAATTCATATAACATAAATTTTCCCCCTATGTAACTAGCTATCTATTAGTATAGATAAAAGATATAAACAAAATGTTTCCAAATAATAGTAAATTAGTAATATTTATAGGACAACTGAGTCTTTATAAGGAGAAAATAAAAATCCCCTAATATTTATTAAAATCAAATAGGAGATTTATTAAGTAAGTATTTATTTTAATTCTTTAATACAATCAGGGCAAACATTTTTGCCTTTAAAGGTCATGGTTTCCTTGGCCTGACCGCAAAAAATACAGGCTGGTTCATATTTTTTTAACATAATATAGTCTCCATCAACGAAAATCTCTAAGGCGTCTTTTATCTCTATATCTAAAGTACGTCTTAATTCAATGGGGATAACTATCCTGCCTAGTTCATCTACCTTTCGCACAATGCCTGTTGATTTCATACAATAACCCCCTCTACATTTTTCGACAAATTTTCACACATATTAAATAATAGCAAAAATTACATAAATAGTCAATATAGGAAATAATAAAGAAATTAACAAATTTTTTATATTTTTACAAATAATATGTATAGGGAATTATATTTATACTTTATCAATAGTTTTACAGTGAATTAATGTAATGATAAACTAATTAAAAAGGTGTAGAGAATATTTATAAAGGAGGTTTATCATAGTGCTTGAGAAATTAGAGCAAATCATAGAAGGAAGTAATAATATCGTATTTTTCGGAGGAGCAGGGGTATCCACAGAAAGCAATATTCCAGACTTTAGAAGTCCCAAGGGAATATATAAAACTCAAAAACAATATGGAATATCTCCAGAGGAAATGTTAGGGTATACTTTTTTTAAAAATCATACAGAGGAATTTTACTCATTTTATAAAAAGAATATGATATTTACATCTGCCCAACCCAACCCAGCCCATTTAGCCTTAGCCCGATTAGAGAAGAAGGGAAAGCTAAAAGCTGTAATTACCCAAAATATAGATGGTCTACATCAAAGGGCAGGTAGCAGGGAAGTTTTAGAGCTTCATGGTTCGGTGTATAGAAATTATTGCATGGATTGCGGAGAAAAATATGATTTAGATTATGTACTAGAGCAAGAAATTGTTCCTAAATGTGAAAAATGCGGAGGGGTAGTGCGACCAGATGTGGTCCTATATGAAGAAGGCCTAGATATGGATGTGATTAGAAAAGCTATAAGATATATTTCATTGGCAGATGTTTTAATAATTGGAGGGACCTCCTTGGCGGTATATCCAGCAGCAGGACTAATAGACTATTATCAGGGAAATAAGTTAGTTCTAATAAATAAATCCAAAACCCCCTATGATAAACGGGCAAATTTAATAATCCATGATAGTATAGGAAAAATTTTAGGGGGAATAGGAGATAAGGAATAAGGATAGGGGATATGAGATAAAAGCAGAGGTAAGAAAAGGCGAAATTTCTATAAGGAGGCGATGAAGATATCTTGTTGTAGGCATATTGGATGGGTTAGTAGGGGGTAGGTTCCACCCCACCCGAAGACTAATTAAATATTACCTAATAATTAATGATTCCTTTATCCCGCTTTTCTTAAATACCTTAATGGTAATATATCCACCAATAGCCCCAATTACACCCTGCATGGAATTGTATAAAATACCTGATAAGGGAGAGATAAGGTTATTATAAAGGAATACCTCAAATCCGTAGTAGCCAAAGACCATTATTGCCATTCCNNTAGGCATCTCCTAACATTGAACCTAAGCCTGCTGCTAAAAATCCTAGTACTGGACTTAAAAAATAGGCAGAGATATAGATGGCCCCATCCCCCAAGTTAACATAGCCCCCTAAGGGAGAGGGTATTGCGATAACTACGGTAGCTATAAAAACTATTGCAATTAAAAGGGATGTATAGGTTATCTTTTTCAAGCTAGAATTCATGNNTATGGAACGAGTTATTATAGATTATAATAATAGAGAGGCCTATTATATACAGATTTATAATTATTTTAAGAATCAAATTATAATGGGGAAACTCCAAAAGAATGATAAACTTCCTTCTATTAGAAGATTATCTTTAGATATTAAGGTAAGTAAAACTACTGTAGAATCTGCCTACAACCAATTAGTAGTGGAAGGCTATGTAAATAATATTCCTAAGAGGGGATATTTTGTGGTAGAGTTAAAGGACTATAGCTTTTCTAAGACTAATGAAAAACCGCAAATCATAGAGAAGGAAAAGGATAGTCATTATATAAACAATGGAGTAGATAAAGGCAGTTTCGATAATAAGGTATGGAGAAAACTATATGGGAAGGTCCTCCAGGAAGATGAGATATTTACCCCAGGAGATTATCAGGGGGAGGTGGATCTAAGACAAGAAATATGTGACTTTGTTCAAAAATCTAGGGGGGTAAGATGTAATAGGGACCAAATAATAATAGGGGCAGGAATTCAATATTTATTAAGTATCTTATGTTCCCTACTTAGGGATAAACACCATGATATAGCCTTTGAATATCCTGGATTTAATCAGGCGAAGAATGTCTTTGAGGATTATAATATGGATATTATCCCCATACCTGTTTTAAAAGAGGGAATTGATATAGAGAAGCTTAAAAAGTCTAAGGTAAAAATGGTGTACCTAAGCCCCTCCCATCAATATCCAACGGGCTCAGTAATGCCTATAGATAAAAGAATTGAGATATTAAATTGGGCCCAGGAAAACAACTCAATTATTATAGAGGATGACTATGATTGCCTTATAAGATATGAATCAAGACCTATACCTGCTCTACAGGGTTTGGATAAGGCTGGCCATGTAATATATTTAGGCTCCTTTTCTAAGATATTACTACCTTCTATCAGGATTAGTTATATGATATTGCCCTTAGATATTTTAGAGANNGGTATTTAGAAAAACACTTAAGAAAAATTCGCAAGCTATATTATAAAAAGAATGAGATGATAGTAAACTTTATAGAAAAAAGGGCAGAGGATAAAATAATAATCCTAGGCCATGACTCTGGCTTACATATGATGTTTGAAGTAAATACTGAAAAAACTTATGGAGAGATAATAAAAGTGGCTAAACAATATAATATTTATTTGGAAATGGTGGAAAGTTTTCATAAGGGAATGAAGTTGGTGGTCTTTCCCTATAGTGGTATAGAATTAGAAAAGATAGAGGATACCCTAAATATTTTAATAAAAGATATTTTTTAGGTATGTAAAATTAGACCTGGAAATGAGGAATAAAATGAAGGACAATTTAATAAATAAAAAGCTATACCTATTAGATATGGACGGGACTATTTATATTGATGATGTATTATTTGATGCCACCTTAGATTTTCTGGATTTTATAAAATCTATTGGAGGCAGGTATGTATTTTTAACAAATAATTCTTCTAAAAGTATAATAGAATATATTAGTAAATTAACATATTTGGGAATTGAAGCGGATAAAACTAATTTTTTGACTTCTTCCCAGGCTACCGCCCTTTATCTTAGGGAAAATTATATGGGTAAAAAGATATATGTTTTAGGAACAAAATCACTAAAAAAGGAATTGAAGGAATATGATATATATGTAGTGGATATATATGAAGAGGGTATTGATTGCTTGGTGGTAGGATATGATACGGAGCTCACCTATAAAAAGCTAGTGGAGGGATCTAGGTTATTAACTGAAGGGGTGGATTTTATTGCCACCAATCCTGATTATGTTTGCCCAGTATCCTTTGGCTATGTACCAGATTGTGGTTCTATCTGCGATATGCTGTATAATGCCACCAAAAGAAGACCTAAATTTATCGGCAAGCCCAATGCTACTATGGTGGAATTAGCAATTAAGAACAGCGGATTCACTAGCGAGGAAACCATAGTAATAGGGGATAGACTCTATACAGATATTGCCGCTGGCAATGCTGCTCAAGTCACAACAGCCCTGGTATTGTCAGGGGAGACCAAGAGGGAGGATATAGAAGTTTCAGAATTTACACCAGACTATATATTTAAGGATATAGGAGAAATCTTGAAAAATATCTCTAAATGAATGGATAAAATGAAAAAGACAGCCTTAATATTGATGTTTATTACAATTATATCAAAGGTATTTGGCTTTATAGGGGAGATTGTCCTATCTTATTTTTATGGGGCATCTAGTATTAGTGATGCCTATTTAGTATCCCTAACTATACCTAGTGTGTTATTTTCACTAATCGGTGTAGGTATTAGCACAGGCTATATCCCTGTTTATAGTAGTATTATAAAGGAAAAGGGAAAGGACAGGGGTTATAGATTTACCAACAATCTAATTAGCTTTCTAATGATTATCTGCCTTATATTGATAATTCTAACATTAAGCTTTACTAAAGAGATTGTGTTATTATTAGCCTCCGGTTTTACTGGGGATACCCTTAAGTTGGCCATTGCATTCACTAGAATAGCCATATTAAGTGTGGGATTTTCCGGTCTTATTTATATATTTAATGGATATTTGCAGGTAAATGAGGACTTTTTCAGCCCAGCTATTATGGTTATCCCCTTCAATATAGTCATATTATTCTCTATAATAATAAGTGCAAAGATCAATGTAATAATACTTTCACTTGGTCATACTCTGGCCATAGCAATACAATTCTTATTATTAATTCCATCAATATATAGGAAAAGTTATAAATACTGTTTTACTCTGGATAAAGGGGATAAATATCTTAAAAAGACCCTTATCTTAATTATTCCAATAATAATTGGGTCTTCTGTACATCAAATTAATAGGCTGATTGATAGAGCCTTTGCCTCTAATATTACCATTGGGGGGGTATCGGCTATAAACTATGCCTATAAATTAGAAGCCTTTATATTGGATGTATTTGTTATGACCTTAGTAACTATAATGTATCCAATGATATCCAAAATGATTTCTGAAAAAAACATAGAAGACTTTAAAAAGATAATTTCCCAAACAATGGTGGGTATAAGTGTGTTTGTTATTCCTGCATCCCTAGGTGGGATGATTTTTGCCCAGCCGATAGTAGAATTATTATTTGGAAGGGGAGCCTTTGATTCTAAAGCTATTTTCATGACTTCCAATGCACTATGCTTTTACTCTTTGGGTATGATAGCTAATGGATTAAGGGAGGTATTATTAAGGGGATTTTACTCTCTACAGGGTATAAAGGTACCATTGACCAATGCCATAATTGCCATAGGGTTAAATACTATACTAAATCTTTTATTATATAAGCCATTAGGTATAGGTGGTATAGCCCTAGCTACTAGCATAGCATTAATTCTATCCACCCTGTTATTATTTATTTCTTTTAAAAGAAGGATTGGAGACTTTGGATTAAAAACCATTGTTCTGACTTTTTTTAAGATAATTATAGCCTCTGGTATAATAGCAATTATCTCAAAATCCCTTTATAATGCATTAGAAGGACTTATTGGGGGGAATTTATCCCTAATAATTTCTGTAGGAATAGGAGCAGGGATATACTTTATCATTATAATTATTATTAAGATTAGGGAAGTAGATATTATTATAGCCGGATTAAAGGGCAGGATAAAAAGGTAATAATTTTGTATCCATAGGGTTTTGAGTTACAATATATTTAAAGGAGAGTTTATTCTTAAATTATCTATTTTTCAAAGTATTAATAGTATATATTAGATCATTAAAATAAAAGCATAGGGGAGTATTAACATGAAAGTTGCCAACTTAGAGAAGATTAGGGAAGTAAAGATGAAACTCACAAGATTTATGATGGTGTATAAGTTTGCCCTTGATGAGATAAATACAAGAATAGATATATTAAAGCAGGAATTTCATTACAGCTATGAATACAACCCAATAGAACATGTAAAGTCCAGGCTAAAAACTCCAGAGAGCATAATTGAAAAAGTGTATAGACGAGGCTATGATCTAACCCTCCCTTCTATCAGGGAAAATGTAAAGGATATAGCAGGGGTACGAATTACCTGTTCCTTCACTTCAGATATTTATAGGATAAGCGAAATGCTGCAGAGACAAAAAGATATAAGAACAGTAGAAATAAAAGATTATATTAAAAATCCAAAGCTAAATGGCTATAAAAGCCTACATCTAATAATAGAGGTGCCAGTATTTATGTCTGACCAGGTAGAAAATGTCTATGTAGAAATTCAAATAAGAACCATAGCCATGGATTTTTGGGCAAGCCTAGAACATAAAATCTATTATAAATATGATAAGGAAGTACCCCAATACCTTCTAGATGAACTTAAAATGGCAGCAGATAAGGTATCCCAATTAGACCAGAAAATGGAGGAAATTCATAGAGAAATCAGCAAGATAAAAGAGCCTATAGATTCAGAAGAATTACAGGAAATATTGATAAATGATGAAGTATATTATATTCCAGATGATTTTATAAGCTCTTATAAGGATTTAGATAAGAAAGCGGAATAGAGTTTCT
>MTKW01005277.1_pt1 | contig 12178 bp, 7 predicted proteins | sample 1042761 | NCBI WGS metagenome assembly MTKW01 (sample SAMN06205366, study PRJNA360243) | anaerobic digester metagenome | biome: Wastewater treatment plant; feature: Anaerobic digester sludge; material: sludge; isolation source: anaerobic digester fed with sludge from wastewater treatment plant ...
GATATGGTTGCAGGCCATTCTTTAGGCGAATTTTCGGCGTTGGTTGCTACCGGTGCGCTCACCTTTGAAGACGGTTTGACTTTGGTTTCAAAGCGTGCAATGGCAATGCAGAAAGCCTGCGAAAAAGAACCTTCAACCATGGCAGCCATCGTTGGTCTGGATGATGAAATTGTTGAGGAAGTTTGCAATTCCATTGATGATGTGGTTGTTGCTGCCAATTATAACTGTCCCGGGCAGCTTGTGATTTCCGGAACAATGTCGGGAGTTGAGAAAGCTTGTGAGCTACTTGCTCAAAAAGGGGCAAAACGCACATTGAAACTCCCTGTAGGCGGCGCATTTCATTCACCACTCATGGAGCCCGCGCGCGAAGAGCTGGCTGCCGCAATTGAGTCCGCTTCGTTTAGTGTTCCGGTGTGCCCTGTTTATCAGAATGTGAATGCTTTGCCGGTTACCGATCCTGCCGAAATTAAGAAAAACCTGATTGCGCAGTTGACAGCGCCGGTNNCTTTTAAACCATTGTTTGTTTAGGAATCATTTTTTTAAAGTTCATTTATTCTCTGTAATTTTGTGTCAAATTTTCAAGAATGGGAAGAATTTTAGGTATAGATTACGGGAAAAAACGGGTTGGACTTGCAGTAACCGACATGAACCGGATTATTGCAACTAAGCTCGCTACAGTATCTACATCTAAAATCTGGGAGTTTTTGCACACCTATTTTCAAAATGAAAAAGTGGATGAGGTGATTATTGGTTATCCCCTGCAAATGAACAACACCGCTTCCGAAGCTGTTGCATACATCAATCCGTTTATTAAAAAGTTTCAGGTGAAGTATCCGGAAATTCCAATCATTCAGGTTGACGAACGATTTACATCAAAAATGGCTTTCCGGGCTATGATCGACGGAGGAGTAAAAAAAATGGCAAGAAGAAACAGAAATCTGGTTGACACCATTAGTGCAACCATTATTTTGCAAAGTTATTTGGAACAAAAACGAAACAGATTATGAAGTATCCTATAACAGTATATGGCGATCCGCTGTTGCGGAAAAAAGCAAAGGAAATTGAAGAAAACCATGAGGGATTGGCAGAAATCATTGAAAATATGTGGGAAACCATGTATCATTCCGATGGGGTGGGGCTTGCTGCTCCGCAGGTAGGATTGTCAATCCGGCTCTTTATTATTGATGCATCACCGGCAGCGGATGAAGATCCCGGGCTTGAAAATTTCAAAAAGGTTTTTATCAATCCTGAAATTATCAAACTCACCGGCGAAGACTGGATAATGAATGAAGGCTGCCTTAGTCTTCCCGAAATCAGGGAAGATGTAAAACGACCCGAAGCTGTGCGCCTGAAATATTACGATGAGCATTTTGTGCTTCACGAAGAGACATATACCGGTTACGCCGCAAGGGTGATTCAGCATGAATTTGACCATCTCGAAGGAGTACTTTTCATCGACCACCTTTCACCACTTCGGAAAAAACTACTGAAGACCAAACTCCGGAATATTGCAACCGGAAAGGTGCAACCCCACTATCGCATAAAAACACCTGTCTGATTTTTAACCTTTTCTTCACTTTTCTGTTTTATCAGGTAGCATTGCAGGCTGAGTTTTCTATTTTTTATCCGAAATTACAGGCGGATGTTGAAAAAGATTATTCATAATATTCCATTGATACGACCTGCCACTGCCCTGATATCTGGGATAATGGCGGGCAGCCTTTTCAATTTTAATCTCAATTTTCTGATTCTTGCCCTTCTGGTTGTCGTAGTGCTTTTGCTCATCGCATCACTCTTCTATAGCTTCAGGATAACCCTGTTTTTTGGCGCAGGAATATACATTTTGTTTGCTGTTGCCGGAATTTGGCGCTTTCAGGCTTACAACAGGAGACCTGAATTATTTACAGAAGGTAAATATTCGGCTACAGTGCTGGAAATTTTGCAGGAAAAACCAAAATCTTATCAATCTGTACTGAAAATCAGTGCATTTTTTCGTAATGATTCGGTTTTTAAAACGAATGAAAAGGTGATGGTTTATTTTGCCAAAAGCGAAAAAGCAAGTCGGTTGAAACCGGGCGAACAGATTGTATTTGACAAAACCCCACAGCCTGTGGAAAACAGTATTGACCTTAACGGGTTTGACTATGCAGGTTATCTGGAACGAAAAAGAATTTACCGGCAGGTTTATCTGCCGGACAGTCGCTGGATAGAATCCGGCATGTTCACACATAACTTTCTGATTTTAGCTGAGCGCACCCGGCTTCAGATGCTTGAAATATTCCGTAATCAGGATTTGGGAGAGAAAGAGCTTAACGTATTGTCGGCACTGACGTTAGGCTATAAACGCGGGCTGGACCCCGAAACAAAAAGAGTTTTTTCAGCGGCAGGTGCCATGCATGTGCTTGCGGTGTCCGGGCTTCATGTAGGCATTGTATTTATGATTCTGTCGTTTTTTCTCAGTTTTCTGAAAAAACGGAAGAGAGGAGAAATTGCATACCTGCTCGTCATGATTACTTCCCTGTGGTGTTTTGCTTTTCTCACCGGACTTTCCCCCTCTGTAAGCCGGGCTGCGGCTATGTTTACAATAGTTGTGATTGCCTCTGTTTTTAAAAAGAGCAGCAATATTTACCAATCGCTTGTTGCATCGGCTTTCGTACTTCTGCTGCTCAATCCTAACAACCTTTTTGAAGTCGGCTTTCAGTTGTCCTACGCTGCTGTTTTTGGTATCGTGTTTCTGCAGCCGCGATTGAATAAGATTTTTACTTTCCGATTTAGGGTGAGCCGTTACTTTTGGGCACTGCTCACCACTTCGGTTGCCGCACAAATTGCCACTTTTCCCCTTTCGGCATTCTATTTCAATCAGTTCCCCACATTTTTCTGGGTTTCAAATCTTGTGGTCATTCCTGCTGCCGGAATTCTGATACCATTGGGAATCTCATTGCTTTTTTTCGGTGGAATTCCGCTGATTGCCGTTCCTTTAACAAAAATTACCGGTTTTGTTCTTCAGCTTGTCATTCAGTTTCTTGAAACTGTTGAAAAGTTTCCATTGTCGGTTTTGGAGTTTTCAGTTCACAGAATTGAATTGATTTTTTTGTATTTAACAATGTTTTTTTCTTTTATTTTTATTGCAAGCAAAAAGAAGGTTTTTCTCAAAAGAGCCATTTTTCTGCTATTTATTCTGCTTTCCACTTCATTTGCTATTAAATTGACTCAATTCGCAAAGAAACAGGAGATTACAAATTCTTTCCGCAATTATCCCGGACTTTATCCGGTTCAGGAAAAAGGAAATGATAATCTTTCGCAAGAAAATTTCCAGTAAAACCGGAATGGCATGTTTGTTTAAATTGAACGATTAGGTGAAGAACGTAAAAAATGATAACTTTATTCATTTTTAAAATTTTCCTTTTCTCTTTGAAAGAGCGAACAGGAATAGTTTGTAATCGTTGGGTTATTACTTAATTTGCATCGTGATTTTAATTTACATTAAACAGAAATGAAAGTTGTAATCGCCGGAGCTGGGGAGGTTGGTATTCATTTGGCAAAAATGCTGAGTGTTGAAGATCATGATATTGTCTTGCTGGATGATTCACCGGAGCGGTTGTCTGAAATTGGCAGTGATGTTGATTTGATGCCGGTTGCCGGTTCTGCACACTCATTCTCAGATTTGAAACGAACAGGAATATCGAAGGCGGACTTGTTCATTGCAGTAACTCCTCTGGAAGAGCGGAATGTGTTAGCCTGCTCCATGGCTTCTTATTTGGGCGCAGCCCGGACAATTGCCCGGATAAACAATGCGGAATATTTGCAGAATAACTACCGCGAAGAACTCAAAAAGATGGGAGTTGACCAGCTTATATATCCTGAAAGCCTTGCTGCAAAAGAGATTGTTGCATCCATAAAACAGACAGGTACACGACAGCTTATTGAATTTTCTGGTGGAAAGCTTTTGTTGCTTGGTATTAAAGTTCGTCGCGACGCACCCATACTGAATAAAACTTTTGAAACTCTTGCTGCTGAAAATGAAAATATTCTTGTGGTAGCCATTAATCGCGATGGAGTAACTATCATTCCCAACGGCTCAGATTGCATAAAAGATAACGATATTGTCTATTTTGTGACCACGCCGAAGGAACAACTCCGGCTTTTTGAACTCACGGCAAAAAAAACTTTTGAAGTTCGGAATATCATGTTCCTGGGAGGCAGCAGGATTGCAAAAAACACCCTTGAAAAGCTGGGCGAGCAATACCGGATAAAAGTTATAGAAGAAAACATAGAAAAGTGTGAGCAGTTGGCAGAAAGGTACGGAAATATCCTTGTGATAAACGGAGATTGCCGGAATTTGAAACTGTTGCAGGATGAGGGTATCGAAAAAATGGATGCCGTGATTGCGACAACTAACAGTTCAGAGATCAATATTTTGGGTTGTCATCTTGCCAAAACATTAGGCGTGCGTAGAACAGTTGCCGAAGTGGAGAATATCGCCTTTATGGGGCTTGCCGAAAACATGAACATTGGAAGCATTGTGAATAAAAAGCTGATTGCTGCAAGCTATATCTATCGTTTTACGCTGAGCGCAGCCATTTCGAAAGTGAAATGCCTAACCTCTTCCGATGCTGAAGTTTTTGAGTTTATCGCAAAAAATAATACCCGGATTGTTCAGAAACCAATAATGGAACTGGATTTTCCGGATGAAGCCAAAATTGGTGGAATCATCCGGGGAGAAGACGGTTACATTGCCCATGGGAATACTCAGATTCGGGAGGGCGACAGAGTTGTTGTGTTCACCTTGCCTTCGGCAGTGAAAAAGCTGGAGAAATTTTTCAAGTAAGCCGGAGAAATTCTATTTTAACATGAATAGTAAAATCATTTTCAGGGCATTGGGTTTTCTGCTTTTGGTTGAAGGCGCTGCCATGTTTCTGACATCGCTGATTTCAGTTTTGTATAATGAACATGATTTTGCTGCTTTTTTAATTTCATCAGGCATTAACATTGTCATTGGTCTCGCACTTGTTTATTTTTCACGTGATGCCAGGCATGATATTGGGCGGCGTGAAGGTTATGTTATTGTCACATCGGTGTGGGTTGTTTTTTCAATTTTCGGCAGTTTGCCATATGTTATCAGCGGCGCAATACCGAATTTCACAAATGCCTTTTTTGAAACTATTTCCGGCTTTTCAACTACCGGTTCTACGATTATTGCTGATATTGAGTCCATGCCGCATGGGGTTTTATTTTGGAGAAGTATGACCCAATGGTTAGGCGGGATGGGTATAATTGTTTTGTCACTGGCTATTTTACCTGTTTTCGGGATAGGAGGAATGCAGCTTTTTATGGCAGAAGTACCGGGACCAACACCCGACCGCATCAGTCCGCGAATTAGACAAACAGCAAAAGCACTTTGGGGTATTTATCTGATGTTTACTCTCTCAGAAATAATTTTACTTTGGATTGCAGGAATGGGTTTGTTTGATGCAGTGTGTCATTCATTTGCCACCATGTCAACTGGTGGTTTTTCAACCAAACAAGCCAGTGTGGCTTACTGGTCTTCTCCGGCAATACAATATATTGTTGTACTATTTATGTTTCTGGCAGGTACAAACTTCGCACTTGCCTATATGGCCATTAACGGAAAATTCAAAACAGCTATTAAAGATGAGGAATTCAAATATTATGGACTTTTCATACTTGTTTTCACACTGGTAATTTTCATCGGATTGCAGATTACCGGCGGATCAGGTATTGAGCAAACATTCCGGGATTCCCTGTTTCAGGTTGTCACAGTCATTACCACAACAGGATTTATCACTTCCGACTACCTGACATGGGCGCCTATGCTAACCATTGTTCTTTTCGGATTGTTTTTCTTTGGCGCCTCAGCCGGCTCCACAAGCGGAAGCATAAAAATCATGCGGATTGTTTTACTGATGAAAAACAGTTACCACGAACTTCGCCGCATCGTACACCCCAATGCCGTTATTCCTGTAAAGTTTAACAATCAAATTGTTGAGCCGAAAATTATAACTAATGTACTGGCTTTCTTTGTGTTATATATAGTAATATTTGGTATAAGCACTGCCATCTTCTCTTTTATGGAACCTGACCTCAATTCAGCAATGGGGGCCGTAGCCACAAGTTTGGGAAATATTGGGCCCGGATTGGGTAATGTTGGGCCAGTTGAGAATTTTCTTCACATCACACCGGGCGGCAAATGGTTTTTATCATTTTTAATGCTGCTTGGGCGGTTGGAGCTCTTTACGGTACTGGTTCTTTTTACCCCTTCCTTCTGGAAAGAATAGAAGACAAAAGGCATCAAGATTGTAAATTTGTAAAATCGTAAATTCCTGCTTGTCGCAGGCGTTAACGCTGTCAGGTCTGGCGACGCTGACAGGTTTACGGATGNNCCTGACAACGTCGGATTAAGGAATGAAGAAGAAGCCCCTCTGTCCTGCGGACATCTCCCCAAGGGGAGAGAGGAAAGAGGTAGAAGTTAGAGGTAGAAGTTAGAGGTGAGAGATGAGAGATGAGAGGTGAGAGGTGAGAGATGAGAGGTGAGAGATGAGAGGTGAGAGATGAGAGGTGAGAGGTGAGAGGTGAGAGATGAGAGGTGAGAGATGAGAGGTTAGAAGTTATAATTGAGACTTGGCGACTTGGTGAGAAATTAGAGGTTAGAGGTTAGAAGTTATAATTGAGACTTGGCGACTTGGCGTGAAATTTTGAGTGAGAAAAATTTGTTGATTTGCTGATTTGACCATCTAAAGGATTGGCTTCATCAGCGCTCGTCCCCCTTGGCGAAGGGGGATTCAGGGGGATTGGTTCCCATGCAGGCATAAATTCTCACTAAAGAAAAACCCGAAGAGGCGCAGTCAACACTGGCCCTCCGGGTTTTAACTACGAAAAAGTCAGAAAATCTAATATTTACATAGTGTCATAAATGTGAATTTGTGCCTGCCTGCCTGCCTGCCGGAATTTATGCCTGACCGGCAGGCGCAAAGAACTTCCTATAACCCTCTCAATCACTACCGAAATTTATCCCTTCGGCTTCGCTCAGGGCATCGCTCTCATCACTCATTCATTATTCATTATTATCTGTCAGTTCTTGACAAAGTTAGTGCTTCCCATATCCAGGATGGTGAACTCGGTGCGGCGGTTCTGCCGGTGCTTCTCCTCGGAGCAGGGCACATCGTCGGCGCACTCGTTGACCAGCTGCCTCTCGCCGTACCCCTTGGCTATGATCCGCTCCTGGTCTATCCCTTTGGATATAATGTAGCCCACTGCCGAATCGGAACGCTTCTGGCTCAGCCAGTCGTTGTATTCAAACGTGCCGCGGCTGTCGGTGTGGGAGCCCAACTCTACCTTCCACTTGGGGTTGTCCTTCATGATTTTTACCAGCTTGTCAAGCTCTACTGCCGATTCCGGCAAAATATCCCACTTGTCAAAGTCGTAATATATGTTCTCCATTACAAACTTCTGTCCCACTTCCACCTTTTCGATGCTGATGGTCTTTTTGATGGTGCCGTAGGGATATTCTCCGGTGTTGAAGGCAACCGACTCGTTCATGTACTCTTCCATGTCGGTAGTGGCGGTGTAGGCGGTACTCTTCTCCAGATCGCGCCGAATTACCCCCTCGCTGTCGGTAAACAGGGTTTTGCCGTCATTGAAGTCAACTTTCACATTGGGAATGGGAGCCTGGGTGGCTTTGTCAATCACCAGCAGCTCCAGGTCGTAATTGCCTTCGAACCGCACTTTATAGATATCATCGCTGCCCATGCCGCCTTCGCGCTGGGAGGTGAAGTAGCCGATCTCTTCGCCGGAGTGCACCACCAGCCCGAAGTCATCTGCCGGGGAGTTGACCTGCTCCAGGTTCACCGGGGTACCGAATCCGCCTGCGGTCAGCTCACAGTAGTAGATGTCCAGTCCGCCCTGTCCGCCGGGAATGGCGTCGGACGCAAAGAAGAGGTATTTGCCCTTGTGCAGGTAGGGAAACATCTCATCGCCTTTGGTGTTGATGCCGGCGCCTAAGTTTTTCATATCGCTCCACTTTCCGTTTTTGCGAACGGCCATGTAGAGGTCGGTGCCGCCAATGCCACCGGGCTTATCCGATGTGAAGATGATGGTGTCGCCCGTTACCGACACGGCAGGATGTCCCACCGAGTAGGTCTGGTTGTTGAAGGGGAATTCTCCGGCAGGTGTCCAGGCGGCTCCTGCCTCCTGCAGAATGAGAATCCGCAGGGGAAGGTTTGCTTCCTGAAAAACAATGTTTTCTACCAGTGGGTCTTCATAGTTGTTCACCGTTACAAACAGCTCGCGTGTGGATTGGCAGAACGACACCGGCCCGGCGTTGTATCCCGCACGCTGATCGTCCAGCTGCAGGCTCTTGCCGCTCTGCAGTTCGCCCTGCCCGTCAACGGGCGAGGCAAACAGCTCGTAGTACTCAACCCCCTTTTTCTTGCGCTGCCTCTGGGTGGGCTGCAGGGTGTAGGTGGAATACCACAACTCCCCGCGCACAAAGGCAGGACCGAAATCACTGGCAGGGGTGTTGATGCCGGTCTTTTCCACACTGATGGTGGAATTCTCAATAAAGTTTTGTCCGGGTTGTGCCAAAGCAAAGAGCGGCAGCAAACCCAATATAAAAATTAATGTTCGTTTCATGATTACTGATTTTGAATTTCTGTTCTTTTCCATAGCATTAGAAGTATCGTGGTGAAGTGACAAGCTCTTTGAGCGTGCGCAGCTCGTAGGAGACCATAATCTCGTGCGTACCGCTGTTGTAGTTGTGCAGCCTGGTGGTGGAGTAGTCAAACGAGTAGCCCACCCGCAGGGAGTTCCGGTAGATGAACTGGGCAATTATCCCAACGGCATCCTTAGTGCGGAACATAGCGCCAATCCAGAATTTTTCCAAAAACAGAAAGTTAGCGGAAAGGTCAAGCTGTGCCGGCGCCCCCTGGGTCACCTTTGTGATAAACGTGGGTTTAAACTTCATATACTCATTGACATTGAAAACCATCCCGCCCTCCAAAAAGTAGTGCCGCCTTTCGGCTTGCACTACAAAGTTGTTGGGATTGTCCTCGGTGATGTCATTGTTCAGCATCTTGGGCACCGACAAGCCGACATAGTACATCGGATTGAACAGGAAAAGCCCAACACCGAAGTTGGGGATGAACTTGTTGACCAGGTCGCCCTGAAAAAGCTGATCGTTGGGATCGATAATCCCGTACTGGGTCAGATTGTTGGAGTAGTTGGTAAAACCTCCCTTGAGCCCCATCCGAAGGTTTGTGACATCGGTCATCTTTACCTTGTAGGAGTAGTCCCCCCATATGCCAAACTGATTGGTCTTGAAAATCTTATCACTGATGACGCTCAGCCCTAAAGCTACCTTGTCGTTTCGCATCGGAGCCTGCATCATAAAGGTATGCGTCCGGGGGGCGCCGTCCCAGCCAACCCACTGCTGGCGGGTCAGCGCCATAAAACCTAACGCATCCCATGTTCCCACATAAGCGGGGTTTATTGTCTGTGTACTAAAGAAGTACTGAGTGTACATGGGGTCCTGCTGTCCGAAGGAAACATTGGTTATGATCACCAGCGCCAGAATCCCCAACCCTTTTTTGATATTTAATTTGAATTTCATTGTAATATATTTTTCAGAATTAAACAACTCTAATTATTTGTTAAGGAATACTGAGCCGGTTATCGGCTTGCTTCCGTCATTTAAATGCAAGATATAGAAGTAGGTGCCCATGGGCAGTTTCTCCCTGCCAACGGTCCACTTCCGGTTGGATGTACCATCCCACCAGGCGTCAATGCTGTTCCAGCGATCCTGGTTTCCGTAGTTCTCCTGTTCGTAGAGCAAGTTCCCCCAGCGATTATAGACTTCAAACTTCGCATTGGGATATTTCTCAATGCACAGAACTTTGAAGTAGTCGTTGCTGCCGTCGTCGTTGGGCGAGAAGGCATCGGGAATGTAGAGTTCACAATCTTCCTCGGTAACATCCAGCAGAATGGTTACGCTGCACTGGGTTTCGCAACCCTGGGCATCGGTTACCGTTACGGTGTATGTTCCGGGGGCAAGTCCCATGGCATTGGCTGTTGCCTGACCGTTGCTCCAGTGGTAGGTGTAGTCGCCCCAGCCGCCGTTGGCAAAGACTACCGCCTCGCCGTTGTTGGCATCAGCTATGGTTACGTGGCTGACCACTTCGGCTGAGCATTCCAGCGCGGTTGCCGGTCCGGCAATCTCTACTTCGCGGGTATCCTCACAGCCTTGTGCATCAGTTACGGTTACGGTGTAAACTCCGGCTTCCAGCCCGGTGGCTGTGGCAGTAGTTTGTCCGTTGCTCCAGCTGTAGGTATAGCTGCCCCAGCCGCCGGTGGCTTCTGCGGTGGCTTGTCCGTCGCTGCCGTCATAGCAGGTGACAACATTCAGCGCCTCAGCCGTGAGTTGCAATGCACTTTCGGGCTGGGTGATAATCACTTCGCAGGTGCTCTGCGCACCGCTGGCGTCGGTTACCGTTACCGTGTGGGTTCCGGCATCCAAACCGATAGCTGTGGCTCCGGTTTCGCCGTTGTCCCATGCGTAGGTGTAGGGTGTAACTCCGCCGGTTACCGTTACCGTGGCTTTGCCGTCGGCTCCGCCGTAGCAGACAACCGGGCTATCCATCTCTATGGAGCAGACCAGTTGGTCGGGACCGGTGATGGTTACCTCGCATGTGGTTTCACAACCCCTGCTGTCGGTTACCGTTACCGTGTAGGTTCCGGCTTCAAGCCCGGTGGCTGTGGTTGTAGTCTGTCCGTTGCTCCAGATGTAGGTGTAATCGCCCCAGCCGCCGGTGGCGGTTACGGTGGCTTCACCGTTGCTCTGACCGTACTCGGTTACCGGTTTGGTCATCTCCGTGCTGCAAGCAAGCGCTGCTTCGGGCGATGCAACAACGATTCCGGAAAGCTCTGCGCTGCAACCGTTTTCGTCGGTTACAACAATGGAGTAGATGCCGGCTGCAAGAGCGCTGAGGCTGTAATTGTCCTTGGGCGTGAAGGCTTCGCCATCTTTTGTCCAGGTGAAGCCGTATTTGCCGGTGCCACCTGAAACGGCAATGCTGATTGCACCATTGGAATCGCCATAGCAGATTACGTCGGTAATCTCTCCTTCAAGGCTGACAGTCAGCTCGTCGGGCTGCGTGATAACAACGACTTCATCCAGCGTGGCTGAGCACTGATGGGCATCGTAAACCACAACTGCATACGCTCCGGGCTCTAAACCGGTTAAATTGTAGCCATCTTCAGCGGCGAAGGGTTCGCCGTTTTTTGTCCAGACAATGGTGTATTCACCGGTACCGCCGGAAACAGCAATACTGATAGCACCATCGGCTGCGCCGAAACAGGTTACGCTTGAGGCTTCTCCCTCAAGGCTGACAACCAGCTCGTCGGGCTGCCCGACAATGATGTCCTGAACCACGGCTGTACATCCATGGGCATCGGTTACCTCTACCGCATAGGTTCCGGCTGAAAGACCGGTGAGGTTCTGCTCTGTGGAGAAGATTTCGCCATCTTTTGTCCATGTGAAGCCGTATTTTTCGGTGCCGCCGGAAACGACAATGCTGATAGCACCATCGGAACCGCCGAAGCAGGTTACGTCGGTAACTTCGCCTGCAAGGTCAGCTACAAGCTCCTCTGGAGCTTCAATGGTAATGCTGCATTCTGTCTGCGCGTTCATGGCATCGGTTACCGTTACGAAGTAGGTGCCGGCACCCAGATTGTTGACTGTCGGTACAATATGACCGGTGCTCCATTCGTAGGTATATGGTCTGTAGCCACCGCCTACAAATACGCTGATGACAGCATCCTCTTCGCCGGCGCAGGAGATGGGAGAAGACAACCTGACGTTGCATTCAAGAACATCGGGCTGGGTAATCTCTACTTCACAGGAAGTTTGACACCCCTTGCTGTCGGTTACAAGCACAGTGTGGATTCCGGCTGACAGGTTAATGGCTGTCTGAGTGGTCTCGCCGTTATCCCACAGATAGGTAAAGTCGCCTTCGTTGCCGCCAGAAACAATGACCGTGGCAGAGCCGTCATCCAGTGCGTTGATGGAAACATTATTGTTTACCTCAATATTGCAGCTAAGCAACTCGGGCTGTGTAATGACGATGTCTTCCAATTCTGCTACACATCCGTTTGCGTCGGTTACTGT
>MTKW01040902.1_pt1 | contig 12178 bp, 5 predicted proteins | sample 1042761 | NCBI WGS metagenome assembly MTKW01 (sample SAMN06205366, study PRJNA360243) | anaerobic digester metagenome | biome: Wastewater treatment plant; feature: Anaerobic digester sludge; material: sludge; isolation source: anaerobic digester fed with sludge from wastewater treatment plant ...
TGTATTTTGGAGAGCACTCTGAATAAGCCGAAAAACAATGCTAAGGTTTTGGCATGATGCTAAGCGCTGTTGACGGGAGTATCCTTCTTTGGGAGAAAATAACCATGCATAACCCAGTGCACTGCCCTTGGTAAGGGAATTTCTAGACAATAAACTGCTGTACCTAACACTTTGTGCACACATACTGCGCAGCACTTGTAAAGCGCAGCCAAACTGCATCAATTCCAATCGTTCCACGGGATCCATAGTCGCCCTTAATATTCGACTTATTTCCAGTGCAAACAGATACGCTTCCGGCCAACTTTCTTGGGGGCACCATTCACATTTTAACCCATCGTGCTCGTTAGCTTTTAGATACGTTTCATGGTCTAAGTTCTCAATAAAATCCACCATTTTATTCAGCGCTGTGGATTCTGTATCTTTCAATAATTGAAAACCCGTTTGCAAACATTCGTGTAGTGAATCCAACGTATATTCTTCCCCAAAATAGCCAAGTCTTTGGACAAATTCGGTAACCTTTTTACTGGCAAATAGGTTGCATAATTGAAGATATAGAAGTTCCCCACCACGTGACAGAAATCTATGTCGTGAGACACTGTAGTATGTTTTGAATTTATATATGGACTCTAGCCAAGTTGTTGCAGGATTTCTTCTGGCTTCCGTATGATTCCATATTGTCTCCTGCAAAAGAAACGTAGTGGTCACGGGATACAATGTCTGAGCACACCAAGTTCTATCAAACCCGGCCCCTTGAAACCCCATTAAAAAATCCTCAACCCATTCCTTCACTTCCTCAGGTTTTCTTCTATCAGACTGAATCTGGTCAGCGAATTTTTCCACCAAATACTCATAATGATCTGTGTGCACTTGATGACGGGAATCTAACGGAGAGGCACATAAAAGCGCGAATAGCTTCAGATTTAGCCTTATTGGAGGCCGATATTTTAGCCTGCTTCCACCATTCGAACGCCACTTGTTTAACTCTTGCAATGATGGCAAAGGCGATGTGATCGGGCCCTGTCGTCCTAACCATTTCGGAGAGAAAAACACCGACAAAAATTCGGATAATAACTCTACCACAGTTTGGTCCGCAAAAAAGCGGCTGCCGAACAATATAAAGGCCTGATTATTAGTTTTATAAATATCGTCAGTCTCGGGAAAAGGAGTTGGCAAAGTCATCAACTCACCTCCAGTTTATCCCTGTCTATATGCAGTTTCAGATCTTCAAATCTGCGATCCGGACGGACGCGGACCAAATGCAGTACGCTGTGTTCATCCTTTCTGTGGGCCTGCTCATTAAAAGCGTTTAACAACTTACCTTTAAAGTCTTCCAACCGGTTTAAATAGTAGACAGATAACTCATGCGTAAGCTCCCCTTTGTAACGGCGAGCTACATAATCAAAAAATGGCAGATCTAGTTGCAACTCTACCTCTGTAGCATGCTTATATATGAGGTAGAACAACATGTTTTGGGCTCTGGTATCGCTAGAATAACGGTATCGAGGTTTCACTATTAGCTCAAAGTCATCTTTGCGAAATCGGGCAAGAACCATTTGTGTTATCGCGACATTCAGTGGCGGCTTTAAGGTAATGTATATATCATTACTTTCCGACCATGATGCTTCTGGTAATCGCAAACCCATAAACTGTTCCTGCAATATATGCAAGATTTGGGCTCGCATTTTAGATAGCTGGGAAAGTGAACCGCTACTTTTGCCTTCGGTAAAGGTAAGATAATCAAATAACATAGGGGTATTGAGAAATGTACTTATAAATTTTTGTTCTACCCTTGCGTCACTAAATCTACCGCAAAAATAGGCCAAGCGTCTAATTTGGTGACGCGTAGCTGAACAGTGCTCCTTATCAAGTTCCTCGTATATCTTCCGGGCTTCAGGATTAAACATTTGAAACAGATCTTTTTTTAGCCAGGCCCTCCGCTCAAACTCAGGCACAAGCGTCATCCCAAATTTTTCCTTTCGGATCACCCTTACTGGTTTCATGTTGATCGCTTCCGGAACGACTTTTAACCCGTCATCGCCAAAGAACCAGTTGGTAAAACCCACCTTTTTCAATTGTTTTTGTCTAGCTAGTAAAGACATATTCGATAAATCACTGCAACTTAATCCACCTGTTAAGGCATATGCTAAATGTCCCGTCATCTGGCGCATAGTTAAGCGATACCCATATTCGTAAAGACGTTTATAGAAATAATAAACCCGATCTAACACTTGTTCTCGATTGCTCTGGAGCAATTTCACGTTCTTATAGATTACACAGCTCTCCTGTATGGCACATTGATAACAAGAACTCCAGTTCTTGGACTCTAACATTCGACCGGCCACTTGACAAGCAGTGTCAATACTGTCCAGTTGCCCTATGTTAAGCAAAATGAACCGACCTTCCGCTATTTCCTGTGGTTCACTAGCCCCTAACGCAGCCAATATCTGCTGAACATTAAGTTTTCGTTCCATCTTACTACCCAATGCCTGGAACGCATTTAGTAACGTTCCGGTGTTGGATACTATCAAATATTTGGTGCCTATATCCTCCCAGGCTTCTTGAAGAATCGAACTGTGGTCTTGAGATGGTAGCTCGCTCATATCTTTAATCACGACCAGATTATGATGGGGAACTTCCTCTCGTCGCTTGATTTCTCTAATGTCGTAACCAGTCAGACTTTTAAGAACCTCTATTGCAATAGTGGTCTTACCATCTCCAGCATTGCCCGTTAAAATAACGCTTTTACCCTGGTTTATTAGTCTGGAAACCTCATTAGACAAGGGGTTTGGTACATGAATTTTAGCAAAGTGTTCACTTTGGATTTGGTTTTCGGCAATGGCATTCTCATTACCAGCCGATACAGCAGTAAGAGTGTTAAGATAATCAACAAAAGGGTTATATACTGAAAACGCCACATGGTCCTTGTCAATAATTACCTCTTTTGATGCTTCTTGTTCTTCTTGTATGTCTTCTTCATCGATGGTCTCTTGTTCAGCAGGCTCTGGCTTAATGAACATATCCCACATCTCGGTGATTGTAGCAAATCCTTTATCCGGCTTTGTTGAGATCACTCTAGTTAGCCAAGGATACAAATCTTCAAATTCTGAAAGAATTTCTGGCAGAGTCGGTTCTTCTCCAACAAAAGGATTTGAATAGGGTTTTTTGCCGAACAACCATTCCCACAAAGTTACTCCTAGAGCAAACAAATCGCATTTGTAAGAAAACTCTCGGTCTGCCCCTCTAATACTATAAGGTGGAACATATGGGCTCGTCCCTTGATAAAGTTCTATTCGAGGAGGACCGGCGAGACCTAAATCAATAAGGACCGGTTGCCCAGATGGAGTGATAATAACATTATCAGGTTTTATATCGCCGTGAATAATAGTCTTCTGTTTACCATACTCATCTTTGTTTTCATGTAAAGCCCGAATTCCCTCCATCAGCGCACGAGCAACTCTTTCAAAAAAAGCCCTATCGGGTTTTTGGCCTTGGTCTATGCTCCTACGAAGGGTACCACCGGGGACAAAATCCATTACGGCAAAAAAACGTTCATTGTTCCAGTGTCCTGGATCCGCATCGTAATGAACTACATATGGGGAATTAACTTGACATCCTATGTCTATTTCCCTCAGAACCCTTTCCAGAGGTGTTTCATAGTTAAAAACTTTTAGTGCAACAATCCTCTGCCGAGAAGCTCGGGCTTTGTAAACTTGACTCTCTCTTCCTTCACCGATAAACTCGATTATCTCCCTTACGTCAAATTTTGCGCCCGGTTCCAGCCTGGCATTTCGCGCTTTATCAACTGTAGGCTCACCTGAGGTTAAAGCTGAAAGAAACTTGTTTACACCGTTTCCTCGTTCTTCCCTATCAGCCACAATTATGCCGTTAATACCATCAATCAACGCCTCTGGGACTTTTGCAGCCTTTAGCCTTTCTATGTGCTGCGAATCCAACTTGCCCCCACCTGCAAGAAATTGACGGGTTCTTTTAAACGGTTTCTCTCCTGTAAGCAATTGATAAGTAATCACGCCTAGGCTAAAGTAATCTGTACTCTCGTCAATATCTTCACCACTGAGCAACTCAGGTGCTACATAACCATCATCTTGTACCCTAGCAGTAGTTGGCATGACAGTGAGACGCTCATCTTCCGGCTGGAATGCAAAGTCGAAATTCATCAGCTTGGGCACATCATTTTCTATTAGAATATTTTCAGGTTTTACTGCGCGATGAATTATTAATTGCTCGTGTGCTTGGCTCAAAGCCTCCGCAATGTTCTTACACATCTTGAGTTTATCGTTCAATGTCCATGTATCTACGGCGTCTGAAATAAAATCGCGTAGTGTTCCAACGTCCGACCAATCAGAGATTTCGACGATATCACCTGAGTCTAGTTGTAAAACAGACACCTCGTGAATATAAGATTTATCTTCAATTTGTTGTACTGCATTTAATGTGTTTAAAGCAATCTTTCTAAAACGTTCTCTTTCGCTTTTTGATTCCTGAATAAAGCGAAACACTCGCAAGCGATTTAGGCCCTTACCTTTTATCCCAATGGGTTTAGCAAGTAGCTCAACACATTCGGGTTTTTGTGAAAGATATTCCACTGTCTCATATCCTGGTACAACATATTGGGTTTCGTGTTTTCGCTTACTAAGGCTGGCTAAGAATTTGGCAACTGCCGCAACCTCTGCATCGCTGAGTATTGTGGTGCTTTCCCTTCTTCTTAAGAAGGAAATCAAATCCTCGATGGAGGCAAAGGTAAAATTGTGGCGTTTTTTCTCACTAGCAATGTCAGGCGTATCATTATTATGTACGGTTGCTTCTGGATTTGTTAATACAACCACCGATTCCACCCAGATATTGGGATAGGTAGCGAACTCATGTTGGTAGATGCCTTTAAGGATCTTACATTTAAGAGTATTGCTTTTGTGTGGATCAACACGATATCTTGTTCCGTCGATGCGCCATTGATATTCTTTGACTTCGATATTCCCAGTCCAGTGTTTAAGTTCAACGACATAAATGCCTGAACGGCCTACAATAATCAGATCGTATTCATAATAATAATTGGTTTGCTTGTCAAATATATGGACATTCGATAACCCTTGCATGGTTGTTCCCAGCAGATCACTAATCCTATCGATAGCTTGCCGTTCATGATTAAACAATGATGCTCTAAGGTGGTACTCGCCTTCTTTTTCTGCCGACAAGTAAGGACCCCGAAGATCATTCTCTGGCTGAGCTTTAGCATATCTGGCCACTATAGTTATCAGTTTGTTTCTTACTTCACGCCTCGACATCTCGTTTTTCAAAATACCAAAAACCGGATCGCTAAAAAATGCATACTCTACATTCTTTGTTATATCGCTAGGTTTAACTGCTGTTGACATCTGTTCAAGGACAATCTCCCTGCCTTTTAAAGGCTGCAAATACCAAAATGAATCATTTTTAAGGTGAAAAAATGGAATATAGGGTCTATTCCCAATATCAAGCTCGAAACTTTCTATGAGCCTTGAGAAACTTGCTTTTAAATGGTCATTATAATATATCCTATTTTGAGGTTTGTTTTGGCCTCCAATAATATCTACGGCCGCTAGCAATAGTAGAAACTTATGGGGCTTCCGCAGTTTTTCTGCCATCTGATCTAGTTGTAATAGAAACTGAAACAGAATTGCTACCCCCTCCTCCCTGGTTAATATGACTCAGTGTCTTAATTAGCTTGTTGTCCGGGGAAACCGTGTATTCGGTGTTATTCTTACCCTCTTCAGGCAAAATCGCAAAATCATCCCGTTTTTCGAGAAGTTCACCTAAGCTGATACCTTGACACCAAGTAAATACAATCCCTTTTTCCGGCAAGTACGTTTCATATTCCATTGCCCGGTAATAAAGGTCAGGATGATGTCTCCATAAACCCAACCATTCCCTCTTTGATTGATAGAAACAAAAATAGCAACCTGACCGCTTCCTCCATGAATAATAACTTGGTAACCCTAACCCCGAATCGGTTAATAATCTTTCAATATCTTTCAACGCAAGACCATCCTCAATAAAAGGAAAACGAGTTTCCAAAAGAGGATTGCGCGTAACCATCCCTTTGCGGTCAGCGGCTTCATCGGCTCTTATACCAACATAGCTATGCACTATACAATCTGTAAATGTTTTTGCTACCCATTGTTCGTAAGGCTGAAGCTTCAAAACTTCGGTGCACCATCTCTGTTGTGGAGATGGAAGGTAAGGAAATATTCCATAAGGAGTTTCTTTAACCTTGACCAAGGTCCAATAGTCGTCCCATCCTTTTTCCGGCTTTATTACAGTAATGTCTATATTCAACACTGCTCTAATCCTGTCTAAGTACTCATAGGTTTCCGGTAACTCGCATCCGGTATCTGTAAAAACATACTCGACATCTAAATCGGGGTGCTTATGTTTAAGATAAACTGCTAGTGCCGCGCTGTCCTTACCGCCTGACAAAGCTACAACATGTCGTTCTTTACCCATTATCATCACCACCCACGATGATATTCTGAACTAAAGCTGCCAATACAGCTTGACGCTTGTTTTGTGGCAACTTTAATATCTTCATCACCTTATCACGTACGTCTTGGTCGCTATCATCAGTACGTATTACTTGGCGGCGCACATCACCACCTGGTTTCATTACGCTAATTACATGAACATTTGACTCGGGTGCACTAGCTTTCGCTAAAACTGCCAACTGTTCGATACGATCAATATAGTCTACCAACCTGATTCTAAACGTTCGAAAATCCCCATCAGTCCACACGTCTACCGGCTTTTTCAAAACTGCCCCAGCAATTCCCTGTACCCAAGTTAGCAAGTCTTCTTCTTTTCTTGCCATTGCTTGTAGAACAGGCCTAAGCTCCGTTGAATCACAAAATGCAAGCAGTTGTTGACCCTTTGGGTTCTGTGAAGCATACAGTTGCTCGAGGCTGTCACTATGGAATTTCTCCAGAAACACTTTCACAATCTTTTGCTTCAACTCATTAAAAGCCCCACCTAGCTCAACAAGAACCGAGCGTAAATTGCTCTCTAGTTCCCAGCTCTGGAAACTGATATCAGTATTAATTGTATCTATCCCTAGCGCTGACGGTAGTTCCTCGAATAAGAAGCGTAATGGATCCACTGCATTGCTGACAGCTGTCCTAACACGCTGGGCTTTTTTTGATATGCTACAGGTTCGCTTTGAATAATTAGGGAGCTCATCAATAAATTTCATTAGCGGACCTACAACCCCAAGCATAGTAGCATTTCGTAAATTAGCATCGACCTTTATCTCAGCAGTTTCAAAAACAGTCTTATATACAGAAAATATTTCCTGATGCGCCTCATCGGCCACAAATGTCTTTACTGTAAACAAATCGGGCCGTTTAAGAAGCAATGCCATATCCGCCGCAGACAGATAAGGCTGATATGCTTTTTCGCAAAATACAATTAGGTCCTCGGCCTTAACCAACAAATACAAGGAAATGTAAAGTAGCGAAGGCCCTTGCCTAAGACCAAAAGGTGGTTGGCGCAATTTCTTTACCATATCTTTTACAGTAATTCCGTTACCGTCAGCATTAACTAGCATTCGATCAAGGGCCACCCATAGTTTAGACAATTTCGGATCGTCACCTAAGGTCAAGTACCAATGGCCTGTCTCCGGGTCCTGTTTATGTAAACCTTTGGCGTGCAGGAGTGATTGATATATAGCTACTTCAGGCCCCCACCCGGTGAAACCTAAGTTCTCTTCGTCCGCCCTACTTGCCATGGCTTCGACTAATTCCCTGCGCGCACGGGTCGCAATACTTGAAAGTTTTTCGCCACTGATAATCTCATTTCCTATTACAGGGGCATCTATGTAGTAACTATCGCATAAGGCGGAAATCTTTTCTGATAGTTTCCTGCGACTACATAGCAGTTTTTTTTCTTGTCCCACGTAATATATAAGGCCTTCTTTTGTAGGAGTAAAAGCCCGCTCCGAATATTCCCTAAATCTTTTCCGGGCCAGTTGGTATCGGAAATTAACCTCTTTACGGGCAACCTTGTCATACGACATTTGTGGATACTTATCTAAAACATATTGGCAAGCAATTACTTCTAAAGCCATCTCGGATAGCGTTTCTTTTATCGGAGCATAGATTAACATAAGCGGCCTACCATCGTTGCATTTCTGTGGGGGCATTATATCTAGCTCTTTTGCCGTGCCAAAACAATATAGCAAAAGCCCATCGAGACCGGGATATGGAACAAATTGATCATCAGATAAAGACTCATAATCAACCCAGCGTCGTTCGAATTTCCGCAAGGTACCAGTTTTAAGGGAATGCCTCGAGGCTATAATCGGGGATAAAGGTAAGTGTTGCTCCATAATTTTCTCAAGCCAACCGAGCGACAGCTTAGCCTTTTCTTTAGCTATTGCCCCATTTACATCAAAATCCGAGCCTTCCCAAAGGCGGAATTCGCTGGAATATTCTCGCTTGAAAATGATTCCGCGCCGACCAAGGGAGTTCAGCATTGCTTTAGTTTTGCTTATTGGCCAACCGTGAGCATACTTCATAATCGACGATATGGCTTCGAAGCTTGCTTTCAAGCCAAGATATCCACTTAGCAAGTTAAGAACCCCTATATTTCGCAGAATAATGCTTTCTTCTTCCGTATGCTGGCCTGAGGTCTGAATGATATCATATATTTCCAACCATCGTTGGGCTTTAGGTGTGTGAGCTAATGTAGTGTTGCCAAGCTGGAAAAAATAATCATATAGGGAATCAGGGCCAATGGCGGGCAATAATCCATTATTACTTATTTCCACTTGCTCCAATTTCGCCGGCAGCGCAAATTCATGCCCACTACACAAATATGATGTTAGTGTCCTTTCGTTTTGGGCATATTTCCGACAAAGTTCAACCAAGGCAAGACTAGTTACGGGGTGAAATGGATATAGTGCCTTTATTGTCTTAACATCTGTAAAGTACTCTTTTCCCACTGAATCAATGGGCTCTAGCGTCTTTTTAACCTGTATTGCCCACTTTTCTATCCGACAAGGCATATCATTCGTGCCTTGTTGGCCAACTATGGTCTTGATAAGATGTAGCATTTGCTTAGCTGATTCGACAAAAGAGATTTCTTCAAATCGTCCTTGCACTTTATTCCATTCCTGTTGCTGGACTATGGAAAACCCGGGCATATACTCCTGAAATGACTGATGCAAAGAAACCCATAAGTATACATTGTCCATCTCAGCTAGTTGCTGAAGGATGAAAAGATCCCCATCATGGTAATAATAAGACAGGTATTCTAAATTCTTACCCAGCTCATCTATTATGATAACTAAAGGAGTCCCTGCTGCTTCTGCAATTTCTTGAAATGACTGAAACAAGGTTTCGGATTCAACCGATGGGCTTTCAATCTGTTTGTTTATCTTCGTACATATTGCATCTTTATTTACCAATTGTGATTGTGACACGGCCGTGTGCAAACCTCGTAAAAGCGTAGAGTTGACGGGCTCAAAAGAAGCTATAACGGGAATACGAAAGAAGCCTTTTTGTCCGGTTATCTGCTCTTTTTTTTCTAGAAACTGTTGGTAAAGGGCTTCATTAACTAATTGCAGTTTATGCAAAGCCGTATTTGTCAACTTACAAGAAGCAGGTCCGGCAATGCTTAGCAGAAAATTGAGGAAAGCAGACTTACCCATCCCATACGGTCCTACTAAAGACCAAGCAGATACGTTTTCATCTCCTAAAGCCGCGATAAACCGGCCCAGAACTTCCTGCGCTTTGGCGGTGATTTGGTAGTTACTAAGAACCGATATTTCTGTGTTATCCCGCGCAAGATTAACAGAACGGGCAAACTGCCGGTCTAAGACAACCACATCTGATAGCTTCATTAAAATATCATCTCTCCCGATAAAATTTCTTTAAAGCTTTAAGGCAAAGCTGTTTTGGAGGTTCATCGAAATGTAATTGCATATTTCCTAAAACATCAACCAACCGAAATCCCTTCATGCTTTTGCTAGCATCATTTAAGTACTGCCCTGCCTCGGTTTCAGGTAATTTATAGGCCACCCCGGGAGAATTAATCCCAAAAACCAGCTGTTGCAGAGATACTGTTTTTTGCCCTTTAGGTAGGTAGTGCATCGCATAAGAAAAACAAGCAGCTGCAAATATCGAGGGTGGCAAAGTGGGCTTAAATGCTGTATTAAAACTGACCTGATTTTTACCTTCCGCTTTATGCATAAGGCCTAGTTGCATAAATGGGCATTCAATCTCTAAATCCTTGTTCTCCGGGTCAACGTACATTTTAATTATACAAGATGCATCGCGTTGGTATGTTTTAGGTGAGATCCTCGCTAAACTCGGATACGTTTGACCAGCATTATAGATGATTTTGCTTAATTCTCGACTATCAAAACTAAGCAAGTTACAGTAGTTAAAAGCCAGGGGCCAACTCACCGCCTCAAAAGGAGGTATAAATAGTTGCCAGTGAAGTAGCCATAAGGAAGCGTCGTCTTCAAGATAAGGATCCCATCCCCCATTGCTACTAAGCAAACTTTTCCCAAAATCAGTTTGAACAATATTGCCGCCATCGGACTTTACCAATTTAAAAGCTAGGCACCACGACCGTATAGACCTCACCATATTCTTGCCTACGCCAAGTTCAACAATAGCCTCGTCCTTTTTGAACACATTGGGATCACGGGCTACAGCATCAAAGCCTTTTTTAAGCCAACCATATCTTGGGGTGAAGGTTTCATGCCTTCCCAAACCTCCCTGCGCAAAAAGCTCGTCAATGCGTGCTCTTTGTTTATCCATTGCCATCATACGCCCTCCATCTGAATGCAGTCTCAGACTGTATCGCCCCTACCTGCAAACAATTTACAACCATTCGGTAAACCGACAACAAATCATCAAATATCACAAAGTGCGTCAATAAAGCTCATATACCTATAACGCAGCATCCGAGTGGTAAACATTTAAAATATCTTTTCGACATTTTTGTATCTTGTTTTTCGTTTTTCTGTTCGGTTTATTAGTATTAATAGTTCTATATGTAAAAAGAGTTTCCTGCTTAATACTAAAAACCTTGACATCCCATAATTTTCACCATTTGTTGACTATCGAAATAATTTATGCCTCAATTCATCAGTGATATTGGAGTCCGCTATAACTGGACAACAGGCAATTACCTACTAAAAACACAACCTGCCATATAGTCATTGCATATTTATGGATTCGACTTATCTTTATCAAATTCCTGTTAAAACAAACAATTGTAAAATATTCTGCATACGCGCCCAAACATCGAATACAGCGTCCTTAAGTATGCCCGTGGTAATTATACCATCGGTACCCCGTCACCAGCTGTCGGGGTGCCCGATACATATTGTAGATCAGAGGGCTGCGTATTGACTTTCGGGGTTAATTCTAACTTAGGCGGTTTGCCCTTTGGCCAGAGTGCCAACTCATTTTTCTTTAGCCACTGTCCTATTTTTTACCTCGTATTTCAGGGCAGGTAGTCCAAAATGTTATTATGTTTTGTCTCAGAGTTTGTTGGTTGGGCATCTATTTTGCGCTCTATATACTTATCCGAAATCCTATCAAGACCGGTACTGCCTGGTCTCTTTCTCTGGGCAAATAATACTTGTGATAGATGGAAGCAAGCTGGCAATATACTGCCTGAAAGCTTGGATTTAACGTCATCAGCATAACCTTTTGCTGTTTCATTTTGAAGAAAAAAGTGGTGTTTATAAGGACCCACTTACCCTTGCCCTTCAATTCAAATATAACAACACTACCCCGACAGCTACTGCCGGGGTAGTGTTGCTGATTTGCAAATGCTAACGTATCTGGGGGCAACTTGCCCATCTGGTCCCGATTGAAACAAATATATTTCCCAATTGGCCATTGACAAGTACCTGGCGGGAGTGTGTGGGAATCGAACCCACCGCGGACAGTCCATGCCCACCGCCGGATTTGAAGTCCGGGCGGGCCACCAGGCCCAATCCACCCCCGCGCAGTTTAGATTATAGCATGGACTTTGGCGCCGGGCAAGACAAGGCTATTAGCGGTGTCACGGGGCGAGGACATTAGCGGCCGAACAACTGATTAATGCCAGTCATAGAAATGCTTTATGCTAGTCTGGTGAGTTGACATGATATAATGAACATTACAAAAGAGTC
>MTKW01015045.1_pt1 | contig 12176 bp, 13 predicted proteins | sample 1042761 | NCBI WGS metagenome assembly MTKW01 (sample SAMN06205366, study PRJNA360243) | anaerobic digester metagenome | biome: Wastewater treatment plant; feature: Anaerobic digester sludge; material: sludge; isolation source: anaerobic digester fed with sludge from wastewater treatment plant ...
GTCCTCGGCCCTGATGAGGGCATCCTGCGACAGCCCGTACGTTACCAACCCCGTGGGGGCAAGCGACGCGAAACGGCTGTAATATTCATCGTCCCGGTTGATGATGGACACAGAGGGCAAAGCCCGGGTCTTCACTTTGGGGCTGTCGTGAAGCATGCCGAACAAAAGAGCCTTCGAAGCAACGTAGTCTTCCTCGGTCAAGTGAAAGTCCAGGTGATCCCTTCCTATGTTCGTCAACAGGGCCACGTCGAAAAGGACATCGCTGACCCTGAACAAGGCGAGAGCGTGGGAGGACACCTCCAAAACCGCTGCGGTGCATCCTACGTCCACNNCCATTTCTCGCATAAATCCGTGTAGATCGCTCGAACGGGGGGTAGTCCGGTCAACAGGCTTTTCCACATCCCCCACCAGGTACTTCATGGAACTGATGAGACCTGTCTTTTCACCCGCGGCCTCCAGCACATCCCGAAGCATGTGACACGTGGTAGTCTTACCTTTGGTTCCCGTAACCCCCAAAACCAACAGTTCTCTGCTCGGGTGACGATAAAAATTCGCGGAAGCCCACGAAAGCGCCTTGCGGGCATTTTCGACCACACCCATCCCAACTCCCTCAGGCACTGCCATTTCCGCCTCCGCGATGACCCCTGCCGCCCCTCTTGAAAGGGCTTCGGGCACGAAGGCCTGCCCGTCGAACCTTGTTCCGCTTACGCTCACGTAAACGAAGCCCGGTTCAACCTTGCGAGAATCGTAGGTTATACCCCTGGCTTCGCAGTCCTTAAGCACCCGGGAGCCCCCAAGCCCTGAAAGCATGTCTGAAAGCCTCATGTCCTTCCCCCCCTGTAAGTCCTTTTAAGGCTTATTCACCTACATCCATCCTGAACACTGCCTTGACAGTGGATCCGGGTTTGACCATGGTCCCCGCCTCGGGTTCTTGCGACACGCAGAACCCGCTTCCTGAGGCGGTCATGAACAGCCCCGCTTCGGACAGGGCAAGACGGGCTTTCGTCAAACCCAATCCAACCAAAGAAGGCACCTTGACCTTGCCTTCAGGCGGGCTGTCCTCACCTTCCGTGTATAGTATCACACAAGTGCCTTGGGGCACCCGCGCCCCTGCAACGGGAAACTGCCGCTTGACCCTGTTTCCCGGGCCCTCTTTTTGACCGAGCAAACCCATCTGCCTCAGATCTGCCAGAGAGGCCACGACCTCTTTTCCTGAGAAATCGGGCACGGACACCCGGTTTGGCTCTTGCTGAGGTTCCTCCTGAGGGGGAATCTCCAAAACCCTCAGGACATCCTTCATGACCGCGGAGAACACGGGCGCGGCCACCTGACTGCCGTAAAACACACCTTTGGGCTCATCCACCATGACCAAAAGGGCGAGACGGGGGTCGTTGGCCGGTGCAAAGCCTATGAACCAAGCCAAATACCGGCCTTGGGTCAGCATTCCGTCCACGACTTTGTTAGAAGTGCCTGTCTTGCCGGCCAAACGGTAACCTGCCACGTAAGCCTGTTTACCTGTACCCTTGCTGACGACCTGTTCCAAGGCGTCACACAGTTCTGCGGAGGTGTTTTCCGATATGACCCTGTGAACCGGCCCCGTGGGCTTCACCTCAACAACGGTCCCGTCAACCTCCGTAACCTCTTTGACCAGGTGGGGGACCACGGTGTAACCGCCGTTTGCGATGGCAGAAATGGAAGCGATGAGCTGCACGGGAGTCATCTGCAGGGTTTGGCCGAATGACATACAAGCCAGGTCTATGGGTTTGACCGCATCTTTGGGCACGATGAGACCCCGGACCTCTCCGGGAAGATCAATGCCCGTAGGTGTGGTGCAACCGAAAAGATCGAGAAACTTGTAAAACTCGTCAGCCCCTGTTTTCAGGCCTATTTGCACGAACCCCACGTTGCACGAGTTCTGGACAACCTCGTAAAAGGACTGGCTTCCGTGAACCGTGGAGTCCCAGCAGTGCAACCGGTCGGGCCCCACGGGGATGCTGCCACCGCAGTGAAACCTGTCCGATGTGGAGATGGCGCCGGATTCCAGCGCCGCGGCCGCGGTCACGGGTTTGAACGTGGATCCCGGGGGGTAGGAATCCGTGACGGTTATGATCCTGCGGTTTTCCGCGGGGTACTTGTCGTATTCGTTGGGGTCGTACGTGGGGCGCATGGCCATGCCCAGGATCTCACCGTTTCTGGGATCCATGGCGATAACAAGGCCGCCGTCGGCCTTGTGTTTCTTGCAAGCCTTGTCGAGTTCCCTCTCAACGATGAACTGGACGACCTCATCGACCGTCAGCACCAGGTTCCTGCCCTGTATGGGGGGCACATACCCCCTTTGGGACCGGGGCATAGCTTCCCCCACCGCGTCCACTTCCACGGTGAATTTGCCCGGTGTGCCTCGCAAAACCCTGTCGTATTGGTATTCGAGTCCTTCAAGACCCTCGTTATCTATGCCCACGATGCCCAGGGTCTGGGCCAAAAGCGAACCCTTGGGCCACACCCTCATGGTTTCTTGGGTAAACCCTACGCCCGTCAACGCAAGGGCCTTGATCTCTCTCGCCACATCGTCGGGCACTTTGCGCTTCACCCACTCGAAGGCGGAGTTTCTCGTTAGGGACTCCAGAACCTTCTCGTACTTTAGCCCCAGGATCTTCGAAAGGGCCTTAGCTGATCCCTCGGGATCTCTCACTTGAGCGGGTATGGCGTACACGGATTCAACGTCTATGCTTATGGCGAGTTCGTGCCCGTTCCTGTCGTAAATGATTCCCCTTTTGGGTTGTATGGGGATGTCCCTCATCCGCATGTCAAGGGCTCGTTTACCCAGATCGTCGGCCCAGATGAACTGCACGTAGGCCAACCGGCCCAACAACAACACGAACAAAACGGTCGTCACGACCAACATTAACCCGACCCGTTTTCGAGTTAAGACTCCTCCCATGGCACTCTCCTCGAGGCGTTCTATCTAAGGCCAGGCTCTTTCGCTTTCACTTCTCCGCCCTTAAAGACCCCGGCAATTATGCGCCTGTACAACGAGAGTATGCCTTCAGTGCCTGAATCTTTCCCTGCGGACGCCACCGATTCGTTTGGGATCTCAGGACTCTCGGGTAGGGCCACAGTCCTTATTACCGATGGTTCCACCATGCCCAGACGCCCCTTGGCTTCTTTTTCAACAAAGCTTAAGGCCTCCACTTGAGCAACTTTCTTTTTCAGATCTTCGTTTTTCAGCTTTATGTCGTGAAGCGAACGCTCAAGGCTTCGGACACTGGCATCCACCTGGGCTATGCGGGCGGGCTGGGACACGAGCAGGACGCCGCACCCCACCAATAGCAGGAAGTACATGATGCCCACAAGCTCTACCGGAACTTTCATTTTTGCCCGCCGGCTTGCCCCCGGGTACACCGCGTTTTTAATCATGTCAAAACCCTCCGAAGTCCTGTTTCATTTTCGCTCAATGATCCTCAGTTTCGCGCTTTTCGATCTGGGATTCTCTCTTCTTTCCGCTTCGCTTGGCACCAGGGGCTTTTTCGTAAGAACCTCTGCCCCTTCCGTTTCTTTGAGCCAACGGAACGCTTCTTTCACGAGCCTGTCCTCCAAGGAGTGATACGAGAGGACTGCCAAGATGCCCTCCGGTCGGAGCAGACTGTAGGCGCTCAAAAGGGAAGGCTTGAGCCTTGACAGTTCGTCGTTCACCTCTATGCGAAAGGCTTGAAACGTCCTCCTTGCGGGATGGACTCTCGATCTGCCCCGCCCCACCGCTTCGAACACCGCCCCTGAAAGATCGTCGGTGGTCAGGAGGCGGCCTTGCTCCCGTCTCCTCGCTATGGCCCTGGCTATGCGGCCCGCGAATCGTTCCTCCCCGTACTCTTTCAGGATTCGTTCGATCTCCTCCACCGGATACTCGTTCACCACGTGCTCCGCGGTTTTCGCGCTCGTCCGATCCATGCGCATGTCCAGAGGCCCGGTTTCTCTGAACGAAAAACCCCGCTCCGCTAAGTCCAAATGCCTGGAGGACACGCCCAGATCGAAAAGTGCCCCGTCAATCCTGGGTACACCGGCTTTGGCGAGAACTTCCCCGAGTTTTCTGTAATCACCCTTGATTCCAGAAAACCTACCCCTAAACCTTGAAAGTCTGTTGCGGGCCCAAAAGAGCGCCTCTTCGTCCACGTCGATCCCCAGGACATAGACCTCTTTCATCTCGCTCAAGATGAGGTGGCTGTGTCCTCCTTCCCCCAAGGTACAGTCCACGACTACCGTCCTGGGGCTTTGAAGGAAAAACGTGAGGACTTCCCGGGCCATGACCGGCACGTGCAAGTCGCTCATAACCCACCCAAGCTTTCCGCAATCTCGGAGAAACTGTCCTGGATGCGGGATTTCTGATCATCCCACAGCTCTTTGCTCCATATCTCTAGCCTGGTACCCACACCTAAAACGTAAACCTCTCCCAAAAGACCCGCGTACTCCCTCAGGTGCGAGGGGATTATGGTTCTGCCCTGTTTGTCGGGTTGCAGCTCCATGGCGCCGGACAAAAAGTACCTGGCGTAAGCCCTTGAGTCTTTTTGATTGAGAGGCATATCCTTGATCTTTTCGAGAACGAGGGACCACTCCTTTTGAGGGTACACGAACAGGCACTTGTCCAGCCCCCGGGCAACGATAAACTCAGGGCCGAGCACTTCCCGAAACTTCACGGGAAGGGCCAACCTGCCCTTAGCATCCATCGTGTGTAAGTATTCCCCAACGAAGCCCGGAGATAGTGCCACTCGTCACCACTTCCCCCCACTTGCTGCCTCTATTCTACATTTCCGGGAGGATTCCTGCTAGTCCAAACCGGTTGAAGCGTTCTTTTCGTTTCAAACAGTGAAAAAGCCGCCGCGCATGTGCGGCGGCCTTCACCCGGAACTCTTCAACCTTTGCTAGCGTTAGCTGCTGCAGGTATGTGAAAAACGGTCCTCCTTTCCACACACAGGGCTTTCCCTGCACACTTCGGACACAGGAAAGTGCGACCGTTTTTCACGCTTAGGTATTCGTTTGTCTTAACCTTTGCTAATCCTTGGACCCCGCACGAAAGACAGATGTACTCCACGTACTCAGGTGGCCTTTTCACACGTAAAGCCCCCCCACAACATTTTGTCTCATCACCCGTCTCGCTTTAGGGTATTCTTGCTGGCTCGTCAGTTTTCTTCCTGCCTAGAAAAATCCCTCCCGAACAGCGTGAGCCCATTACCCTTTAGTATCATGTCCTGTTCTTCCCCGGTAAGCCCCGACCTTTGAAGATCCCTTACGTACCTTTCGGGTCCCAACAAGGGGTAATCGCTTCCGAAGAGGATTCTGTCAAGGGCCCCCGCGGCCCTTAACACCCGGTACACGCCGGAGTTGAACAGAAGGGGTTGGGCCGCGGTGTCGTAGTAGACGTTCGTGAGCATTTTTACTTCGGGCATGCTGAAGAAAAAAGGAAGGCCCCCGCCTAAGTGGGCGAAAATGACCTTTGCCCCGGGGTTTTTCGTTGCGAACGCGTAAGCTTCCTTGGGGCCCGCGTCCCCTTTGCCTGGGTAAACATGACCCACCTGCTCGTTCACGTGGATCAGAAGAACGCTCGCCGCGTCCTGGGAAAGCCCGGAAAGACGCGTCATGCCCTCACCTTCAAGGGAAAATCCGTGGCCTGATGGGAAAAGTTCACCGAACCCGGAAAGGCCAAGATCAAGACATCTTTGAGCTTATATCAAGGCACCGGTGGCGTCGGGGCTCAGGACCCCTAGACCACAGAACTTGTCTGGAAAGCGAACACAAAGATCGGCCACGTAGTCGTTTTGGATCTTGCAGAGCCCCACATCCTCGAAGGCGTAGCCGAAGATGACCGCCCTGTCGATGCCTTTGGGGGCCATGTCACGAAGGAGATCCTCCCCCGTCGCGAACTTGGCCCCTTTCGTCGTCACCAAAAGACCGAAGTGGCGGTCTAGGGCCGCGTATTTAGCTAGATCCCCCACCATTTCCGGGGGCAACACGTGGCAGTGACAATCAAAAACCGCCATAACTATTTCTTGTCCTCCACGAGTTCAAACAGACACCCGAACGTGCTTTTCGGGTGCACGAAACCTACCCGTGTGCCGTGGGCACCATCCCTAGCAACTTTGTCGATCAACCTGACGCCGGCCTCCCCGGCCTCCCGGAGCGCTTCCGCAGCATCGCCCGCGTGGAGGGCGATGTGGTGAAGACCCTCTCCCCGGTTGGCCAGAAACTTAGCCACCGTGCTGTCTTCCGACGTGGGTTCCATTATCTCAAGCCTGGTGTCCCCTAAGGGGATGAACGCCACCTTTACTTTTTGCTCCTGCACCTCTTCAATGTGGGAGACCTTCAGTCCGAAGGCAGCCTCAAGCACTTTGACGGCGCTGTCAAGATCGTTCACGGCGATGGCCACGTGGTGAAGCCCTTTAATCACTCAAAACCCTCCTCCTTACACCCAAGTCCTGGGCATGTAGGATCCGAACACCTTCCTCATAACATCCGTTATCTCCCCGATGGTGGCATAGGACTTCACAGCTCGCAAGACCGAGGGCATTACATTGGCATCGCTCCTGGCAGCTTCCTCCACGGCTTTCAGGGATGATGACACCGATTCCCCGTCCCTAAGGGATCTCAGATCCTGCAATCGCCTCTTCTGAGCTTCCCGAATTTCAGGGTTCACCCGTAACAGCCCTTTGGGCTTCTCCTCTCGAACGGTGAACGCGTTCACACCCACCACGATCTTGTCCTTAGATTCCACGGCCTGCTGATGAGCGTAGGCGCTGTCTTGTATCTCCCTTTGGAGATACCCGTTTTCGATGGCCTGAACCGCTCCTCCCATGTCGTCTATGGCGGCGATGTACTCGAGGGCTCTGGCCTCTACCTCATTGGTCAATCGTTCCACGTAATAGCTGCCTGCAAGGGGATCCACAGTGTCAGCCACTCCGGACTCGTGGGCGATGATCTGTTGGGTTCTCAGCGCAACCTGCACCGAGTCTTCCGTCGGAAGGGCCAAGGCTTCATCCCTTGAGTTCGTGTGCAGAGACTGGGTTCCGCCCAAAACAGCGGCAAGGGCTTGTAGGGCGGTCCTGACTATATTGTTGTCCGGTTGCTGGGCCGTTAAGGACACGCCCGCCGTCTGGGTGTGAAATCTCATCATGAGTGATTTCGGGTTCTTTGCTCCGAATCGATCTCTCATGATGCGGGCCCACAGCCTTCGGGCAGCTCGGAATTTCGCGACCTCTTCGAACAAGTTTTGCTGACTGCAGAAAAAGAACGAAAGCCTGCCCGCAAAATCGTCCACGTCGAGGCCTTTGTCCACCGCGGCCTTGACGTAAGCTATGCCGTTCGCAAGGGTGAAGGCCAATTCTTGCACCGCCGTCGCCCCTGCTTCCCTCATGTGGTAGCCGCTTATGGAGATGGTGTTGAAACCGGGAAGGACCTCCGAGCAATATTGGAAGATGTCCGTCACCAATCTCATGGACGGTTCCGGCGGGAATATGTACGTTCCCCTCGCGACGTACTCCTTCAAGATGTCGTTTTGTACGGTTCCCCTCAGCTTGCCCGCAGGAACGCCCTGCTTTTCGCCCACAGCTTGGTACATGGCGAGCAAGATGGCCGTGGGGGCGTTTATGGTCATGGAAGTGGACACTTTGTCAAGGGGTATACCCTCGAAAACCGTTTCCATGTCTTTCAGGGAGTCCACCGCCACACCTACCTTGCCCACCTCCCCTTCAGCTAAAGGGTGGTCCGAATCGTAGCCCACCTGGGTAGGCAGGTCAAACGCCACGGAAAGGCCGGTTTGCCCCTGATCCAGCAGAAACCGGAACCTTTCGTTCGTCTCCCCTGCGGTGCCGAAACCCGCGTACTGACGCATGGTCCACAAGCGTCCCCGGTAAGCCGTGGGTTGTACTCCCCGGGTGAAAGGGTACTGACCCGGAAACCCAAGATCCTGCAGATAGTCGAGGTTTTCCAAAGCTTCGGGCGTGTCCACCCGGCTAACAGGTATGCCCGAGTCCGTTGAAAACTCTTTCCGCCTTTCGGGGAACCTCGCCACCGCCTTCTCCACGAAGTCCCGCTCCCACTTTTCCCTAGCTAGCCTGATATCCTTAACCATTTAGATCAAGCCTCCCGGGAACAGCCTTTCGGCTTCCTCAATTCCGGTCATGAACGCTTTTTCGTTCAGCTCTCCCGTACCCGCGGGCACCCGTGCCAAGATAGCCGACAGAACCGCCTTTTGGGGAACCACATGGCTAAGCCCGACCAAAAGACCCAAGGCAACGATGTTGGCGACGATTTCCCTTCCAAGCTCCCTTGCTTTCTCGCTCACGGGGTACCGGATCACCCTGGCGCTCGTTTCGGGTACGGATTTCACATAAGTGCTGTCAACGATGATGACCCCGCCGGGATCTACCCCGGGCACGTACTTGTCGCTGGCCTCTTGGGCCATGACGAGGAGAAAATCGGGGGCCTTCACCTGAGGATAATCTATTTCATCGGAACTGATTATGACGTCGGCCCTTGACGCCCCGCCCCTGGATTCGGGGCCGTAAGATTGCGTTTGGACGGACCAAAGGTCCGTGCTTTCAGCAGCTGCAGCTGCAAGGATTATGCCCGCGGTTATGAGCCCTTGGCCTCCCTCGCCCGCCAACCGAAACTCCCTACGCATGGCTTTTCCGCCCCCTCGCCTTTTCTATGAGCTGGTCGTAAACCTCGCACAATTCCTCCGCTTCCCGTCTTTGGATGACTCCGATGGGAAACTTCGACCTCCGCTCCTCTTCCGTCCGCCTGTCCCACGAAGATGCCGGCACCGCGGAGTCCTTGAACCAGTCAAGCAGATCCATGGGGTCTCTCATCTTGTTTCTCCTGCCAAAATACGTGGGGCACCCGGACAAGGCATCGATGAAACTGAACCCTTTGTGGGTGATGCCCTCTTTAATCATGTTCGTAAGGTGTCTCGCGTGGTACGCGGTGCTCCTAGCAACGAAAGTCCCCCCGGCACCGCTCACAAGTTCACAAAGGTCAAATGCCCTCTCCACCATGCCGTAAGGGGCCGTGGTGGCGTAGCTGCCCGTAGGGGTGAGGGGTGAGTACTGGCCCGATGTCATGCCGTAAATGTTGTTGTTGAAGCATATGGCCGTAATGTCGATGTTGCGCCTGGCCGCGTGAATGAGATGGTTGCCCCCGATGGCCGCCGCGTCCCCGTCACCCGTGATGACTATGACGGTGAGTTCAGGGTTCGCCAGCTTTATGCCCGTGGCAAACGGGATGGCCCTTCCGTGGGCTGTGTGTAGGGTGTCAAAATCCAGATACCCCGTTGCCCTTGAAGAACACCCTATGCCCGAGACCATGATCACTTTATCCGTAGGAAGATCGAGCTCGCCCACGGCCCGCAAGAGGGCCCCTGTTACGATGCCGTGCCCGCAACCGGGGCACCATATGTGCGGCATCTTGTGGGTGCGCAAAAAATCCGCGGGTTTGACGGCCACGTCACATTACCTCCTTCATGACTGAAACGATCTCTTCGGGTTCTATGAAGACCCCCGCCACCTTGTTGATGGGGATCACGGGACAGATGCCCTTCGAAGCCCTCTGGACGGGACGAATCAGTTGCCCCAAGTTCATCTCGGGAACGATGATGGCTTTGGGGGATTTGGAGACCATCCTCTTGACCGCCCCTTCGTTGAAGGGCCAAACGGTGATGGTTCTCACAAGCCCCGCCTTTATACCCTGCTGTCTGGCAAGTTTCACGGCGCTTTTCGCCGATCTTCCCGCGCCTCCGTAGGAGAACACGAAAATCTCCGCGTCGTCCGTAAACAGTTCCTCCGACATGGCGAGCTCATCTCGCCTGCTTGAGATCTTGCCGTTTATGTGGCGGATTTGAACCCCAGCAATGTCGGGGTTGCCTGTGGGGAACCCGTCCTCGCCGTAATTCAGGCCCGTCACGTGAAACCTGTAACCGGTCCCGAAAGGCGCGAGGGGCGCGGGCTCCATTTCAGGGTTCTTCCCGTAAGGCTTGTAAGTATCCTTAGGTCCCGGGGCCTTCCTGTTCTCGACCNNGTTCTCGACCAGGAGATCCCCAGGGGCAGGGAGAAACACCTTTTCCCTCAAGTGTCCGACGATTTCGTCAAGAAGCATGATCACCGGAGTCCTGAGCTTTTCTGAAATGTTGAACGCCTTCACAGTCAACGTGTACGTTTCCGACACTGTAGACGGAGAAAGGGCAACTATCTCGTGATCCCCGTGGGTGCCCCACCTAGCCTGCATGACATCCCCTTGGGCGGGCGATGTGGGCATGCCTGTGGATGGACCCACCCTTTGCACGTTCACGACCACACACGGAATCTCCGTCTGAGCTGCAAAACCTATGAGCTCTTGCTTCAACGAAAAACCAGGGCCGCTGGTCGCCGTCATAGCTTTTTTGCCTGCCAACGAAGCACCGCACACCGCGGCCATGCTTGCGATCTCATCTTCCATCTGTATGAACTTGCCGCCGGATTGGGGCAGCTTCAAAGAACACAGTTCAGCGATTTCCGTTGACGGGGTTATGGGGTAGCCGGCGAAAAACTCGAGCCCGGCTGCCAGCGCCCCTTCGACCAAGGCTTCGTTTCCCTGTAAGAGTCTGGCACGTGACCCTGTCATTTGTCGCCTCTCCTTTCAACGGTTATAGCGAAATCGGGACAGTGCATCTCGCACATCAAACAACCTATGCAGCTCTTTTCATCGACGATCTCAGGGATCCCAGGCCCTTTGAGCACGCCTTTGGGGCACAACCTAACGCAAAGGCCGCACTTCTTGCACCAATCAGGCTTGACCGTCACCCTCCACATCGATCCTTGATCCACCACTGGTTCCCCCTTGCCTGTTCTTTTTTCTACGCTCAATGACAGAAGCCCCCAGTAGATTCACAGAGCCCGCGTCGAGCTTGTAAACGAACTCGATGCAGGGCGTTCCCCGCCTTACCAACGCCACAACTTCCTTCATCCTCCCGGGAGACACGATGACAGCCCGTTTTCCTACAAGCTTGGCCCTCAATTCTTCGGGGTCCTTGCTAGTGGTAATCTCCACATCCACCTCTGTTATGCCCGCAAGGTCCATGGATTTACAAACCCGTTCCGCAAACCGAGTGGAAAGACAAACCAACAGCACTTTGCAGTTTTGGGGTAGCCTCGCAATCCTCACTATGGTCTCTATGACAGGATCGAGAGCAATGCCCAGGATGTCCTCGGCCCGGGCGGGGAACAAAGCCCGAACCTCATCCAGGTGGAAGAAGGTCGTTACAATTAGGTCCGCACTAGCTATCGTGGCCCTAGCAGACGCCTCGCCCGCCACAAGTTCGTCGGTCAGCACGGGCAGGACCCTGACGCCCGTCCCCAGCTCCAGCTCTTTGCTGAAATAGTCGAGCTGTTCCCGGTTGCATTCCACGAACGCGATGCGGACTTCCTGAAGCATCTTGCGTCTTTCCTCGGTGCGCCTCACGGCCATGTTCATGAACTCGTCTAAGCTTATCCCCATGGCCCCCGCATCCTCCAGGGCCGAGTCTATTATGCGGGCCAGCCTGTCCCTTCTGTTTTCCAGACGGACCAGGTCATCGGCTTCCGCGACGAACGTGCCCCTACCCTGCCTGGAGGTCACGAGTCCCTCAGCCTCAAGCTGCCTGTAAGCTAAGCTCACGGTGTTCCGGCTGACCTCGAGTTCCTCCGCCAAAGCGCGCTCGGCAGGAAGACGCTGTCCCTTTTCCCAATGACCGGATGCTATGAGGCGCTCTATCTTCCGCTTAACCTGAAGGTAGATGGGGAGTCCGCCTTTTCGTTGGAGCTGAAAAGATGGGATATCCTCCATGTCGTCTCCTCCCCGAAAATGACATCGTGCACGAATGGCACCCTTTTGGATGCCTTTTGAGTCCTCTTCTTAAACCATAGTAGATTGGACCCCTCTTTGGCAAGATGATCCGGGCAGTGTAAAAGAAATCGGGCCCCGTTGGGCCCGAATTGGATCTTGTCGAAAGAGCCTTTTAGTCTACCATCACTCTTCCCACACCGGTCTTAAGCACGTCGATCTCGACCTTCTCCGCCAATCTGACTTTGACAACTATGTCCTCTACTTTCGTAATGACACCTACGATCCCGCCCGATGTTACGATTTTGTCACCGGGCTTGAGGGCCCTTATCATGGCGGCC
>MTKW01018194.1_pt1 | contig 12176 bp, 4 predicted proteins | sample 1042761 | NCBI WGS metagenome assembly MTKW01 (sample SAMN06205366, study PRJNA360243) | anaerobic digester metagenome | biome: Wastewater treatment plant; feature: Anaerobic digester sludge; material: sludge; isolation source: anaerobic digester fed with sludge from wastewater treatment plant ...
AGCTGTCATCGCCATAGCGCAGCCAGTGCCATGAAGCGCGTCCGGCCTGGATAAAATCAGGACTGTCAATCTGACTGGGTGCAGCCAGATCGGTCATCAGCGTGGTCTCAACGAGGGGACGCAGGCTGTCGCCAATGACCAACACCCGCCAGGGCGACTGGAATGGCAGCGTAATCTGCGGCTCAACAGGGTCCTGCGGGCCGCGATGTTCCTGCGGATGCGGAAAAGCAATGCGATAGACCCCGCCGTCGCTGCGGTGGGCCAGCCGGGCGGCACAGTAGTTTCGATCGACGTCGGTGTCGCTGATGAGCACCCAATCGCCCGCGGGGGTTCTGAACAAGGCCGGAAAGCACCACCCTGCCCCATGCGGCGAGGGTTTGCCGACGGTATCGACCACATAATACTCCTCATACGACGGCTGCGTTGCCGCCCAGCCGCTCTTGCCCGGCTGCATTGGATGCAGCCACGCCTCAGCAGCTGGTGCAAAGGCAAAACCCGTCTGTTCCGACACGATCGATAACCCCGCATCGCTCTTTCCGTCGAAGGCGTACCGAAACGCTGCACCGTCATTGGACACCTGAAAGATAAGCTGCATCGTCTGACCGGCGGGATTGGTCAGCGTAAAGACGCGACGATTGGCCTGATAGATGCATTCTCTGCGTTTGCCGTGCGGCATGATGTAGCGATCCTGTACCTTTTGCACCGGCGAGGTATCGGCCAGGGTCAGCTGCTCGGCAAACGAATAATCGCTGCGAACCAGTCCGAGCGGTGAAGGCAGAATCACCGGACGAGCATTTTTGTCCACGGCATAGTGCGGCCGGCCTTGCTCGTCCAATGAAAACCGGACTTGCAATGTCCCATCCGGACTGGAGACCACGGACGAATTGGCGGCACATCCCCAACTGAAAAACAACACAAATACCCCGAATCCGACGAATATAGACTGTACTTTCGCTGTTGACATGGCTCCAATCTCCTCAGTGGTCCGGTTTTTGCCCATTGCTTGTTTGGGCTTTACCTTAGAGCAAACCGCTCAGGACGTCAAGAAAAACTTGACGGATTTTGCAAAGTACCGCATACAATTGCGACCGTCGTGCGCGCATAGAAAAAATCGCTAATTGCCTGTCATGCCGAGCCATTGTCCGGCAAGGACCGAAAAGTCCTGATGATTGACCATACAATCGCCGTTCAGGTCGATATTCAGCGGCAGTTGGCAGTCCGTCAGAAGCCACATATCAATAAATTTCACCAAATCATCGCCGTCCACCCACCCGTCGGCGTTCAGGTCAGCAAAGACCTCGCCTCGCCACGGCCTAAGATACCGCCCCTCGATGATTTGCTGAGCGAGAGTCGGTCCCTGCCAGGCCACGGCCAGATGGTCGCCGCCGGCATTTTCTTTATGCAGTACCTCGATGTAGTACTTTCGACCCGCCGCCAAGGGAATGGACGCAGATTGCTGTTGTTCAAACTTATCCCACTGGAGATAGCCCGTATTCTCGGGGACGGCCGCGATAAACTGCGCGTTTTCGCCGCGGGCATCAGGACTGAGAAACAGCCAGGCCGTATCATCAGCACTGATCCAGAAGATATAATCGCCGGTTTCCGGAGGAATCAGATAGCCCCGAAGTCGCGAGCCGTAATGATCATCCCAATTGCGGGGCGTTTCAAGCCGATCAAGAGTTGTTTGTCCGTCCGGAGTGTCGGGATAATTCGCATGTTCAACCAGCGTGCGAAGCGACCAGCCGGGAATATTTTTCCACCACTGCCACAGAATGCCGTCCTTAGAAACGCCGGCATAGCGAATCTTGGGTGTCGGGGGCGGTGCCATTCCTTCGCCCAGATAAAAACTCGGATGGGGCGGCTGATTGTAAGCCACATTCTGCCAGGCAATGGCCAGGCGATACTGCGAATCATGCATCAGGCTATAAAGGCGATACGTTGTTAGTTCGTGAGGAATAAAAATCCTTAGTTTTGTATTATCCGAGGACCGCAAAATGATTTCCTCACGCCAGTCACCAAGGATATCACCGGACAAACACGGATTGGCCTTGGTGCCGTTATTGCTGGCGGTACTGTAGGCGGTGGGAACAGAGTACAAGCTTATCAATCGTCCGGAGCCATCGCCATACCATTTATCCAAAATCGGGTTGGCGCCGCTGCTACCGACCGCATCCAGCAGTTCCCGCTGAAGGTCGTCGGTCCACCAAACAAGAAAATTCATAGCCGTCCGGGCGGTGCTGATCTGCTCGTTTGCGGTGTTATAGGTTCCCGGGGCGGCATAAGACCACATTTGATAGCCCACATAACGGGCATCAATATGGGCCGCAGCAGCTCGACCAACATCGCCTGCGTTGTAATGATCCCAGATAATCTGGCCGGTGGCTGCGTCTCGGAACGTCGCGCCGGCAGCGCTGCTTTCATGGCACTGCCAGACTTCCAGACCGGGGCGGGTCGGATCCATATCGGACACGTGCATGGCATCGCCGTGGCCTAAGCCGGTGGAATACAAGCCGGTGCCGTCATGGTCAATGGTACAGGAACCGTAAATAATTTCATCTTTACCGTCGCCGTCCACATCCGCAACGCTGAGGTTATGATTGCCCTGCCCCCGATAGGATGGATAGCCGTTGTCGGTATCAAATACCCATCGCTGAGTCAATTGGCCGCCGCGCCAGTCCCAGGCGGCCAAGACGGCCCGCGTATAATAGCCCCGACACATCACCAGACTGGGACGCTGCCCATCGAGATACGCCACACACGCCAGAAAGCGGTCGACGCGGTTGCCGTAATTGTCGCCCCAACTGGAGACAGCGCCGCGAGGCGGCACATACGGGGTCGTGGCCAACTCGGCGCCGGTCAAGCCGTCAAAGACGGTCAGGTATTCCGGCCCGCTGAGAATATAGCCGCTGCTGTTGCGATAATCGGCAGAGGGGTCATCGCCGTCCAGCAGCACAAAATTGCCCTGACCGTCGATGGTGCCGGGGGCGGTTTTGCAGGCAACTTCCGCACGCCCGTCGCCATCAAGGTCATACACCATAAACTGGGTGTAGTGGGCACCGGCGCGGATATTGATGCCCAGATCGATCCGCCACAGAAATTGTCCCTCAAGGGTGTACGCGTCCAGATAGACATTGCCGGTATAGCCGGAATGGGCGTTGTCTTTGGAATTGGACGGATCCCATTTGACAATGATTTCATATTTGCCGTCGCCGGTCAGGTCGCCTACGCTGCAATCGTTGGGACTGTAGGTGTAGTTAACACCGTCAGGAGTTGTGCCGCCTTCGGGCCGCAGCAAGGGAACTTCGAGAAAATACGACGGCAGGACCGACACCGGATCGGAAGGCAGATCTTCGAGGCCGTCGATCACCGCCGAAACGCTGTAGGTGCCGTTAAACGAGGTGGCATCGATGTAATTGGTTGCCCCTGTAATCGGCGCGGGCGTGATTCGTGTGCCATTGCGATAGATATGAAAGCCGATATCTTTTTTCCACTCGCTTCCGAGCAGACGCCAACTGATAAACACCTCGCTGCTGCTGCGGCGTACCGCCACGACGCCACGGTCGAGCCATTCCATTTGTCGCACGCCCAGTGTGCTGGGCTGCTCGTCCGGCTCTTCGGGAAGCTGAATGTCATCCGGGCCGAGTTGATGCAGCGTCTCCAAGTGCTGCAAGCTCATGGCGCCGTCCCATATCCGCACTTCGTTGTACGCGGCGTTGGCAGTGGAGTCGAGCGCCCAAAACGACCGCCCCAGCCAGTTCTGGCTGTCAAACAGAAGGGCAAGCGTATTGGTCGTATCAAAACGACCGCGTGCAGCACCAAGCCACGGCTGCGATGCAGGGGCAGCATACCACGTCACCCGTGTCTTGCCGTCAAGACCTGCGCCGGCTTCGATTACCATCGCAATATGATACTCCACGCCTATCTCATAAGGCGCGTTGGTATCGTCGCTGGTCACGAGCTCGGCATCCTTCCATTCGACCCGATCCTGATTGGTATTGGTGCCGCGGCTCCAGCTCATCATCAGATATTCGCTTATACTGGAGCCAAAATCAAAAATACGCCCCCAATTCTGCACGCTGTGCTGTGTGGCCCAGAACTCAAGCGTTACTGAAGAGCGACCATAAAGCAGATAGTTCCCCAAAACGACGTAATCGGACTGCTCTCTCGGGCCGCCGGTCAGAACGACCTGTGAATCAGTCAAATAGGCCGGATTGGTGCCAAGTGATACAATTTGCGCGTCGCTGCCGCCGACTGAGTCCGCCAAATCGCCGTTAAAACTCCAGCGATGGCTCAATGTCACGGCCGACCCATTGGCCGCCAGCGACAACAGCACAAACCATACCCACTTCGATGCATTCGTCTTCACTTCAACCCCCGTCTTTGTTAATATCCTCTATTTGCATAGGTTCAACTATCGGTATTTTTCAGCTCACGTTTGAGCTGTATTTTCACGATTCGTGTGTTTGCCGACGGTTTTAATGCCAGCAGGCCTCCACCGGCAGCCGCCCGCAGTCCAGCCAGCTTTGGGCAATAACCAACAAATCGCCGATATCCACATTTCCATCATCATTTAAGTCCACCCGCCCTTCCATCTCGATGCCCCATTGCACAGCCACCAGCGCCAGTTCATTGAGATCGACCTTACAATCCAGATTCAAATCTGCCGCCGGATAGTCCGTACAATCAAACCGCGGTGTCCGGGCCGAAGCGGCCGCGCTCCATTCGGTCTCATTGAGGGCGGCACTGAAATCGCGTGCTTTTACCTGATAGGTGTAAAGAATATCCGGCATCAGACCCGTATCCACCCACTGCGGCCCTGTCTGCCAGCCAGAATCGTGGGTCGGGTCGGTTACATTCGCAAAATAGTACTCCACCCCGTTGTCATCGTCGGCGATCACTGCGGCCATGCGTATCTCCGACATCCCCGCGGCGATCGGCTTCTGCTGCCATTGCATCGGGTTGGGCTGCGGCGGATAGACATCCGGCACATCCGCTCCGACCGAAATCGCCTGAATCTGCGCCTCGCTCAGCGCGGTTTTGTAGACGCGTACCTCATCCATTGCGTTGGCCCAGCCCGCATCGCCGATATACATCGGCTCTTGCTGACTGATAGTGAGCGTATTATCGGCGGCAGAGCCGATAAGCCTGCCATCGGCATACAGTCGCAGTTGTTTGGCCCCCGTGTCCCGCACTCCCGCCACACACACCCACTGCCCCCTTGCGAAAGGCTCGGGCGAAACGGCAATCTCGGACTTGATGACATCGTCATCCACGCAAAACCGAAATTCATCATAGGAGGCCGTCACTTTGCGATAACATTCATACCGCTTGCCGCTGTCCGGTGCGCCATAGGTGCCTTTGATCAAAAAAATATGCTGCCCTTCCGGACGCACGGGCGGATCCTTGAGCCAAAACAAAACCGTCAGATCTTGAAAATCCGTATCAATGGCCGGCGTATGAGGCACGTACAGCCGTGCGCCGTTGCCGTTGAAATGCAGGGCATTGCCAAATCGCCCCGTTTGCCGCACACTATCCGCTGGGCCTTGCAGCGTGCCAGGGCTTGTGCCGTAGACATCCGCGGCAAACGTTCCTTCAGTTTCGTCCAATCGCCAGTGCGCCGTCGGCGCCGGCAACGTCGGCATTGCCGCCGTCGTGGCCGAGGCCGGTTCGGACGGCTGAGTCTGGCTGTCAGGGCTGCCTTTGGTTCGCGCCATCACACGATAAGTATATGTCGTACCGGGCCACAGTCCCCAATCGGTATAGGTGCGATCGTCCTGCCAGGCGGAATCATGACCGCCAGGCGTTAAGCATTCAAAAAAAAACTCCACTTGGCCTACCGATTGTGCCGGTGAGGCACTCATCGTAATCCCGATTGGTCCGACAGACTGCGGCAGCTGCTGCCAAGTCATCGGATCCGGTGTGACCGACAGCCCTTCGTTGTCCATGATCAGCACCGAGACCGTCTGGTAAAGCGTGCTTTGGCCGTCGCTGACCGTAAAGCGAAACGCCCCCAGCCCCGACCTGCCCGGATCGGCGGTAAAGCAAGCGGTGCAGCCGTCTTGCAGCAGTTCGACAGTGCCGTATTCGGGGGCCGAAACGCTGAACGTCCGATCGCTGCCAAAGCCCTCGGTGTAAGATCGCAGGTCAACCGTTATGGAAGCGCCGCTGCCAACCCGCGTATGCGGCCCGGACAGCCAGTTCAGATAATCTTCCAAATTGGTATAGCCGTTGCCAAGAACATCGCCGTTGTGATCCGGCACGTTGAGATTCAGCCCCATGGCCAATTCCCAGTAATCGGGCATACCGTCGCCATCAGTATCGGTTGGCGGGGTGCCGCCGTGCACANNGCCGTGCACCGTCCCGACCCCGTAAAACGGCGAATCATTCTCGTCGGCAATAATCTGCCCCAGCACACCCACCGAACGCAACTCGGCCATCAGACGCCGGTCGGTGGCATCGCGTGCAGGCCGATACGCGCCGGCTTGGGAGGCGGCAAGCTTATAGGCCGTGGCCGCATCCAGCAGCCTTTGAACGCCGGGATAATCAAACGGCTCGTCCACCCACGTAACCGGCCCGTAGGCAGAGATGGGTATCAGGCCGCCATTGAGCACACCGTCGCGGTTGGAATCCTGATAATTGTTTGCAGCATACAGCCGGAAATTGGCGTTGGCCCGCGAAAACGCCGACGAGCTGGTGCTTGGGCCGTTGACAAAATAATTCTGGATGATATTGGCAGATGAATCGCCCGAGGTGTCGCCGAGAATATACCCGGCCACACGCCAGTTATAGATCACGTTGTTGATAAACTCGTTGACCCCTTTGACCTTGGGGTTGCGGGTATGGTTGTCAATATACACACTGCGGAGAATGCTGGTGTTGTTCCACTCGATCAGACTGCCGCACGAATGCGAATGCAGCCCCAGGGCAATCAGGCTGTCTTGAATGGTAAAGTTACCCTCGTTGACGCCCGGCCCGGAAGAGGAAATCGAAAACGTTTCGTCCCGTCCCCACGAGGCTGAACAATGGTCCCAGATCATATTCGTGCCGTTGGCCACCGCAACACCGTCCACGCCGCTGTCGCCGCCGCGTCCCATCCGATAGCGCATAAAACGCGTGATGCTGTCGTTGGCGCCGGAATAGGACGCGCCGTTGCCGTAAATCACAACCCCATCGCCCGGGGCAGTCTGGCCGGCAATGGTCAAATTGCGCGACATAATCACACGACCCTGGATTTGAATTACCCCGCCGACATCGAAAACAACGTATCGGTTCGGCTGGCTGACTGCATCGCGAAATGAACCAGGGCCGGAATCGTTCAAATGGGTTACGTGATAGACCGACCCGCCGCGTCCGCCGCGGGCCCAGCGGCCGAATCCATCGGCTCCCGGAAACGCCAATACCCGCGTGCGAAATGTCCACAGATCGCCGGTAACGGTACCGTTGGGCGTTATGCTGTCCACCCGCCAATAGTATCGCGTATAAGGCGACAAGGCCGGCGTCACCATTGAGGTGCTTAAGGTCGCTCCTAAATACTCCGGCGTCTCGGTCGTGCCGAAATACACCTTAAAACTTTCGACTCCCTCGGCGCCCGTCCAGCGAAGGGTCAGGGTATCAACCGGGTATGTAACATCGGTCGCATTATGCGACGGGCTGGGGCCGTAGGCCCGGCCGGACTCGGTGGAAAATCGCCACACGTCCCCTTCTGATGTACCGGAAGCGTTGTGTGTATTGACCTGCCAGTAATAGGTCTTTCCCGCAAGGGTTTGGACAGTTACCCGATCCTCCGTTACGCCGTCGCCCACAATCGGGTTGTTGGCAATGGTCGAGTGGGTCCCCATCCGCACAGTATGGGTGATCGTCCCGACACCCTTTCGCCAGGAAAGTATCTGATCGGACTTGGCGGGAAGGACCTGGCCGTAAGCCGGATTCGGCCCGTACGCATAATCCGGCTCATCGGCTCGGATCGATAGTTTGAGTTCATCCATCCTGCCTCGAAAGCCGCGCCGCGGCGAATTGCCGGTCTTGCCGTCCATGTGCCCGACATAGATCGTACGCGAGGCCATTCGCATATCGCCGTTGGTCCCCGCCGCAAAATTTTCGTATTCGTTCTGACCATCGGCGATACGCAGTCGTGCCCCCTGTTGGCCGGGCGTGTTGGAGGAGCTGGCAATAACGTGCACCCATTTGTCCGTCAGATCGATGCCCGCAGCGGGATCCCGCAACGCCAGCGAGGCGACGCGCTTTGTGCCGCCGCTGTCATAAATGCCAAAACGCAGATGGTCGTTGGTATGCACGAACATCTCGACTATCACCCCCGATGCGCCGGAGTCGCTGATATAAAACACATACATCGTAGCCGCACCGGTGACACTGGGCAGGCCGGTTGAGTAAAAGTAAAACCAGCCGTCCAGTCGAAATTCATCGCCCGCCTGCCCCGGCCACGAGGACGCCGCCTTAGCAAAACGTGTGCCGTCGTTTCCAAAATCCAGCGATCGCCCGCCGAAAGCTCCTGTTCCTGCCGCCGTCAGAGTAATGGTATTGCCGTAATCCAGCCGAAGATCCCGGGCCGACCTGCCTGTGCTGGCATCATCCGGCGTTCGATTGTTGGCGATGCTCTGGCAATGCCACACTGCCGCCGCATAGCGGTCATCTGCCGGCGGCTGAACCGCCAAAACAGCCGCCGTGAACACCAGCACACAGGCCGCTGAAACCTTCATCCATCGCATGGGAAACCTCCTGCTGTAAACCACGGAAACAGTCAATCAGCCCTCCCCGAATCGTAAAAACGGAAATGAGCAGACACATTGTCCTGATTATTGCAAAACAACCCCCATTATCTTGGTTATTAGGCAAATCTAACTTTTCACTTTCGGCTTATTCACGTCGCATAAACAGGTTGTTAGAATATGGTCAATTTTCGAAAAAATTTGCCGAAAATCTGGAAATTATCCCAAAAAACCTTTTAAGAGAGACGACCAATCTAAATCGACCTATAATATGATATGAAATATACTGAAGTGGCCCTGCGGCTTATCGCTTTAGACTCACAAAAAAACTCAGCCAACTTGACAAAACAGCCCCGACAATGCCGACCGCCGCGGTAACCACATCCGTCCACCAAATCGTCTTGCCAAACCACGGTCCCGAAATCGACACGACCGCCAACATTGCCACCGGCAGAGACAACGCAACTGCCAACCACATCGCGCGATTACAACGCAAAGGCAAATAGCGTTCAAGATGCTGAATCCAGATCAAGGTCAGCCCGGCATAGGCGGTAAAATGGAAAACGGTGTTTAAGTGAAATTGAGGATATAGCAGGGGCAAGTTAGAGAGATTGGAAATCACAAACACGCACGCCATCGCTGTGATCAGCAGAGCCGACCAAAATTCAAACACACTCAGCAGTCCCATCGCCAAGGCAATGCCAAGCAGATTGGCCAGATAGTCGCTGACCGCCGGCGAACGCCCTACGAAGCCCTGCAAGGACTCATCGATTGCCCCATAGACGGCCATCGCACCGATCACCCACCACATCTTGGCCCGCCTCCATTGAACACGCTGGTACGGGCTTACGGCACACCAGACCAAAAACGTCAGCATAAAATACGCCAGGGTGTGCATAAGTTTGTCGCCCAATCCACTTTTGCGAGCGATATCCGGCACGGGGATATGAGTCAACACAAACACCAGCGGCCAATAGACCGTCAATGCGATCAAAATGTATTTATGCCGACGCAAAAACCTCATCTCGGTTGTCCTCTATGCCTTCCGGCATAAACAGAGTTAAGCTCGCAAAAAAACGTGCCCGAGATCGATTTTAATGATCCACCGGTTCACCGAGAAACGCCTTAAGCTCCTCTAATTTTTCCTGGAGCAATTCCGGCGTTTTGGCCTCGACGTTCAGCCGCAGCAGCGGCTCGGTATTGCTGGGACGAACATTAAACCACCAGTCCTTAAACTGTACGGTTAAACCGTCCAAATCGTCCACTTGACCCTGACTATAGCGGCGTGCCAGCTCTTTCAAGACAGCATCCTTGTCCTCAACGCGGAAATTGATTTCTCCGCTGTTGCTGTAGCGCTTCAGCGGGGCAATCATCGCGCTGACCGGCTGGTCGGAAGCGCCGACAATATTGAGCATATGCACCAGCGTAATCATCCCGGAATCGGCGTAAAAGTTGTCGCGGTAATAAAAATGCCCGCTCAGCTCACCCCCGAAGATGCCATGGCAATCGCGGAGCGTCTTTTTCATATAGGCATGCCCGACGCGTTCACGTCGCGGCGTACCGCCGTGTTTGAGAATCTCTTCGGGCAGGACATGACTGCTGCGCAGGTCATACACCACCGCCGAACCGGGATATTTTTTGAGAAAATACGGCACCATCAGTGCACACATCAGATCACACGGCACCGTTTGGCCCTGCTCATCGACCATCATCAGACGGTCGGCATCCCCGTCAAAACAAAATCCCATATCGGCCTGTTGAGCGCGGACGGTCTCCTTTAACTCCCTCAGGTTGGCTTCCACCAGCGGATTGGGGTCATGCTTGAAAGTGCCGTCGTGTTCGAAGTTCAGGCCGATTAACTCCACATTTTTCAGGTCGCCGAAGATAATCGGCACCATTTTCCCGGCCATCCCGTTGCTCGCATCGACGACAATCTTGAGCGGTTTATGAACCGGCTCCAAAAACTTCAACACATGTTTTTTGTATTCCTCTGTCAAATCGCAATGCTCCACCGAGCCGTCCTCTCGCCCTTTGGTGTGCAGCAGGGCCAGGGCGATATGCTTGATGTCTTTCAATCCGGTATCAGCACCAATGGGTTTGGCCTGCTGGCCCGAGATCTTAAAGCCATTGTAGTGTGCGGGGTTGTGGCTGGCGGTGACCTGCACGCCGCCGCACGTGCCCAGATAATTGATGGCAAAATACATCTGCGGCGTATCGATCATCCCGATATTGATGACATTGGCCCCGGCCGCATTCATTCCCCGGATCAATGCCTCTGCCAGCGAAGGGCTGTGTTTGCGCATATCATAGCCGACACACAGGCTTTGGGCGTTGGCCATCCCGCGATCATAGCCGCGAAGCAAGGAACGCAAAAACTGCGCCGTCGCATGCCCGATCTTCCAGGCCGCCTCCTCGTCAACCTGTTCCCCGTAAATGCCCCGAATGTCGTACGCTTTGAAAATCGATGGATCCATAACTCTACGCTCCGAAAGACTATTCGCTTTGTCCTGTTTGAACATCTAAACGCGTATCCTAAGCCCCCCTTGGGCAATTGTCAATACATAAAGTCGCAAAACGGCGCAAAGAACATGCAGCCCTCCAAGTCGGCGGCACAATGCGGAATGAAGAATTGAAAATGGAGAATGGGGATTATCGCTCTAATAGGACACACAGGGGAAAAACCGCAAAAACGACGCGCACAAAGATCTGTACCCATAAGCAGGACCAACACGGAAATGCCTAAACGGACGATTAGAACTGATCTAAAAATCGCAGGTCATTTTCAAACAGCAGGCGGATATCGGTGATGCCGTATTTCTTCATTGCCAGCCGTTCGATGCCAAAACCAAAGGCCCAGCCGGTATAGGTTTCACTGTCAATGCCGACACTGTCGAAGACATTCGGATCGACCATCCCGCAACCGCCGATTTCCATCCAGTTTTCCCGGCCGGACTTATCAACCCACAAAATATCCACCTCGCAACTGGGTTCGGTAAACGGGAAAAAACTCGGCCGAAACCGCCATTGCGTATCCGCGCCAAAAAAGGTGTGGATAAACTGGTTGATGCTGCTTTTAAGATCAACCATTGTGATGCCTTCATCGACCACAAGGGCCTCCAGCTGGTGAAACATAAACATATGGGTGGCATCCACCGTATCCGGCCGATAAACACGCCCAGGGGCCACAACACGAATCGGGGGTTTTTGACGTTCCATCACCCGAATCTGGATGGTGGAAGTCTGACTTCGCAGCAGCATCGAATCGCTGATATAAAAATTGTCCAGCGGATCGCGAGCCGGATGCTCTGGGGGGATGTTCAGTGCGACAAAATTATGCCATTCATCCTCAACCTCCGGCCCATAAGCCGCGGCAAATCCCATCCGTCCGAAGATTTCAATCAATTCGTCGATGGTTTGCATAATGATATGCCGTTTGCCTTGCCGAACGGG
>MTKW01009631.1_pt1 | contig 12165 bp, 9 predicted proteins | sample 1042761 | NCBI WGS metagenome assembly MTKW01 (sample SAMN06205366, study PRJNA360243) | anaerobic digester metagenome | biome: Wastewater treatment plant; feature: Anaerobic digester sludge; material: sludge; isolation source: anaerobic digester fed with sludge from wastewater treatment plant ...
GGCAGGAACTGCCATCGTGACAGAGAAATAAACAATAAATCAGTATAACCGGAGGGGATTGAATGAGCCGGAAAATGAAATGCGATGCAGTCATAGTCGGAGCGGGCAGCGCAGGTGCGTACCTTGCCTGGAGGCTGGGACAGATGGGTCGCCGGGTCTGCCTTGTTGAGAAGCAGAAAGAGGGCGAACCGGGCAGCCATATCGGAATATTTCATGTAGATGAAATCCGCTTTGCGCAGTTCGGGATCCCGCTGCCCGAAGGCGACGAGCTCATCGGTTACCATCCCGAAGGGTTGGCCTGGCCCCCCGACGGAGACGGGGCCAAAATAGTGCGCTACCCTTTTTACGTCATGGAGATGGCTCTTTTCATCAAACGGCTGCAGGGTTACTCTCTCGAAGCGGGGGCGCAGATTCTCTTTGAGAGCGAATTCACAGGACTGCTGCTTGAGCAGGGACGCCCGGCTGGAGTCAAGGTTCGTACATCCGGCGAAGATCTTATCGTCAATGCGCCTCTGGTAATCGATGCCTCGGGAGTTGATTCAGTGGTCCGGATCAACCTGCCCGCCGGGCTGGGCGTGGAGACTGATCCGATCAGGCCGGAAGATTTTCTTTATGTGATCCTGCAGTACTGGGACGAACTGGGCGAGGAGGTCCCCAGGGGCCTGAATTTCTATCCTTTTCACAAAGCTTTTATCAATCCGGGCTACGGTGAGGGAGCCATTGTGGGCATCGGCCAGCCGGCGGAACTGGAAACAGCGAGGCAGGTTCGAGAGCAATTTCTGGAAGAGCGTTTCCCCGGAGTGAAACACCGCCTGGTGAAGGAGACCTGGGGGCGGACGCCCTACCGCCGTTCACCCTTTTCCCTTGTTGCTGATTCCTTCATGATGGTTGGCGATGCCGCCTTCATGACCAAACCCTTCTCCGGGGAAGGGGTCACCTCGGGCTTTACCGCCTGCCAGATCGCCGCCGAAACAGCGAATGCAGCGCTGGAAACAGGAGACCCCTCACGGGAGCAGCTTTGGCCCCTGAATGTTCGCTATTTCAGGGATCAGGGAGCCAAGTTTGCCGGCCTGATGGCCCAGCTGCCGGTGGCGGCGGAGCTCTCGCGGAGTGACGTGAATTATCTCTTCAGCCGTGATGTTATCTTTTCCAGCTATGATTTTGAACAGATGAATCGCAATTTCCAGGTGAAGATGGGGCCGGCTCGGATGCTGAAAGCAGCGGCCGCTCTTCTGGGCGGCAGAGTGAAGGGAAAGCTTTCGCGGGAAGGACTTGGTGCGCTGCTGTCAGCAATGAAAAAAGCAGGAGCCATGGAAAAACATTACAGAGGCTTTCCCGAAGATCCCGCCCATTTCCCGCAGTGGGAGGCAAAGGCGAGGGAGCTATGGGGGGAAATAGCATGATCTCCCGCCCCCCTTTCAAAGGGGGAACATGAAGGGATCACTTTTACAAGGTTTCCCGGATCACGACAGGTTTCCGGATCAAGTACTGAAAAGGCAGCCCCACATTTCCGTGAGCGCCCTTTGCGCAGCAAAAGAGGTGATATCGGCATGATCAAGCGGGGGCGAGACCTCCACTACATCCATCCCGATGATGGGCAACCGGGCAAATATGCGCAGGAGCTCCAACATCTCCCGGGTACTGAAACCGCCCGGTTTTGGCGTACCGGTGCCGGGCGCCGCCGCGGGATCGAGAAAATCAATATCCAGAGTGATATAAACATGCTTGAGCGTGCTCAATTTGCGGCAGACCTCGCCGGCCACGCTGTTGACGCCCCTTTCAGCAAGGAGGCGGGCGGTGAAGATGTTGGCCTCCCGCCCTTCGAGAAATTCCAGCTCCTGCAGTTCAAAAGAACGAATGCCGATAAAATGGATGTTCTGCAGCTCGATATGGGGCGATTCCAGGGCCCGCCGGTGGGTGCAGCCGTGGGACAACCTGTTACCCGACAGTTCCTGGCAGAGATCGGTATGGGCATCGAGATGAATCACTCCCAGCGGCTCCTTGAAGACGTACGCCGCCGCCCTTAGAAGCGGGATCGTAACAGAATGATCGCCGCCGATAAAGAAGGGGATGGTTTTGCCGAAAAGTGAGGCGGCTCTCTTTTCAACAGCGGCAAAGTAGGATTCCTGGGTAAGGTTGCCCGGCTCCATGTTGCCCAGGTCCCTCAGTTTCAAGGCGGTAAGCAGCCTTCCCTCCTCGGTGGTTGGGGGAATGTGCGTGGAGATGCTTCTGATGCGATGCGGCGCCTGGGCCGATCCTTTGCGGTAGGAGGAGGCTCTGTCAAAGGGAAGACCCAGGACCACGGCATCGGCCTCCTCAACGGGCAGTTCAGGGTTGTTCAATCCCGCCCAGATATCGGTTTCATGGTGCATACCGCTCATTTTTTACTCCCGCCTCCGCTGTTCGCCGCAACCCGGCTGGATTGCGGTCCGGATAAGTGCAATTCTCCATTGCCCTAATATATTCGACTGCCGGGCGCAAGATCCTGTCGGCAGGAGTGAATTCCCGCTGCTGTTCCGCGGGGCGGACACTGTTCACCCCTGAACCGATCCTGCAGCCGGGCGGATTTTCACAGCATAGCGATACATGGCCGAGAGAGCCGCCACGGCCTCCTCCGGGGTGGAATAAAGGGGAAAGCCGGCCTGCTCCAGAATGATGACGTCATCCATGGCAAATTCCCTGCAGGGCACGCAGCAGAAAATAGGCTTGCCCCGAAAATCAATTTGGGGCAGTTCGGCGGCATAACTGTGCAGAAGCTCGGCCTGGATAATGACAATGAAGCTGCCGATATCGGCGCAGTCCAACCCCGCCTCAATGATACTTCTGAGCTGCGGTGCGTCCATGTCAAATGTGCAGTCAACAGGGTTGTTCAGCCCCACGTACGGGGGCAGGATCTTCTTGAGGCGGGCACGGGCGGCGTCGTCCAGCTCCGACAACCTCATCCGGCTCATGGAGAGGGCATCGGCGGCGGCGACACCCCAGGAACCGGTATAGGAGACGACCATGGCGCCGTCCCCCCGGGGAAGAGGTTGCTTGGAAAAAGCTCTGGCCAACCCGAACATCTCTTCATTGTCGGCAGCCCGGATGATTCCCGCCTGCCTGAAAGCGGCGTCATAGATGAGATCATTTCCTGCCAGAGATGCCGTATGCGAGGAGACCGCGATCTTGCCGGCTTCGGTGCGCCCCGATTTCAGGACGATGACCGGCTTTTTGGCCGCAACTCTGCGAGCCGTCTCGATGAAGCTGCGCCCCGCCTTGACATCCTCCAGGTACATGCAGACAACCTTGATCCGCTCATCCTGTCCCATATATTCCAGAATATCGGTTTCATTTATATCCGCCTTGTTGCCGATTGTAGCCACAATGGCAAAATCGGTAGTGTGGCGCAGCCCCCAGAGTATCCCGGCGGCGTACACACCCGCCTGGGCAATCTGACCGATATTGCCGGGGCGCAGTTCTCCCACCGCCCCAATGGACTGGATCATCCGGTGATGGGTATTGATGATGCCGGAGCAGTTGGGACCGATAAAGCGGCAGCCGTACCTTCCGGCCAGCTTTCCGAGTTCCCTCTCCATATTTCTCCCCTCTGCACCCGTTTCGGCAAAGCCGGCTGACTCGATGATCATGAACTTTACACCCTTGCGGCAGCATTCTTCAAAAGCTCTCAGGGTATGAGCTGCCGGAACTATGATCACGGCTGCATCCACAGGATCGCTGATCTCGCTGACAGCGGTGTATGCCGGTACCCCCTGGACGGTCCCACCGTTGACATTTACCGGATACAACCTGCCCGGAAAACCGTTTCGCAGAAGATTATGGAACACATTCCACCCTAGCTTTCCCGGCTTGTCCGAAGCGCCGATGACAGCCAGGCTTTCGGGATAGAAAAGCGCACGCAAGCTGCCGGCATCCGCTGCGGCAGATGAACTGCATTTCGCAGTCTCCCCCGATATTTTACCTTCCTCCACGAAGATGCGGGCGTCAACAGTGACGCAGCCCTCCTCGTAGAGAAAAACGGGATTGAGATCGACTTCGCTGATCTCGGGGCAGCGGATGACCATCTCCGAAACCCGGAGCAGAAGCTTCTTCAAGGACTGCAGATCCACCGCCTTGCCCCTGCAGCCCTGGAGAAGGGGATATCCCTGAATCTCGGTAATCATCTCTTCAATATCCGCTTCCGTCACCGGCAGCACCCTGAAGGTGACATCTTTGAGCACCTCCACAAAGAGACCGCCCAGTCCGAACATAAGAACAGAGCCAAAGGCGGGATCACGGCTTACTCCGACAATGACCTCCAGGCCGGGGGAGGCCATTTTCTGCACCGCCACCCCGACCAGCTCTTTGTCCCTGAAAGCGTAAGTGATCTCTGTAAAGGCATGCTCCACTGCTGCGGCGCTCTGAAGATTCAACTTGACGCCGCCGCCGTCGGACTTGTGCACTACTTCCGGGGACAGAACCTTAAGAACGACGGGATAGCCGATCCGGCTGCTTACCTGCACCGCCTCCTCCGGAGTGCGGGCTACTGCGGCACCGGTAGTGGCAATCCCCTCCCTCTCCAGGAGCTCCTTGGATTCATGTTCCATGAGATAGGACCTTCCATTGAACAGGGCACGGCTGATTATCTCATCCCATACTTTCATATTATCCTCCTCCTGCCACTGATTGTACATATAAGGATATTTCTCTATATTATGATTATATCAGAATTCATAATATGTTTTAATTTAAATTACGGCATTTATAAACATTTATCCATATAATATTTATTATCAAAGCCTCCCCCAGGCGGTTCAGGGAAGGTAATTAAGCTTATGCAGAAGCCGGAGATAAGCGAGAACGTTTCCGGTGACCAGAAATTCGCGGCGCACTTTTTCTTTTCCAACGGCGGCAAAATCATGGGCCAGCCAGGGGTTGCGCAGCAGCGTGAGCACCCGGTCCACACATTCCTCAACTGTATCCACCAGGTAGCCGCTGACGCCATCCTCGATCTGCAGCCTGATCCCGCCCACATTCCCCCCGATCACCGGGGTGCCCTTCCACAGCGCTTCGGCCACAGTCAGGCCGAAACCCTCGCGCAGCGATTTTTGCAGGACAATGTCGGCGGCGGTCTGAAAAGCGTTCACCTCCAGGTTGGTGATGCCGTTAAAATTGGTGACAATCTTGATATCATAATCCTCGCCTGCGCGGCGCAGGGTGTGGTAAAGATAATCCCATCCTTCCGGATCGTCGCCGGCCATGGAGCCGACAAGTGCCAGCTGCACGCTGGGGAATTCCTTTTTGACAATCTTGTAGACTTCAATAACTCCCAGCGGATCTTTCCAGGGATCGAAGCGTGAAATCTGTGCAATAAGCGGCCGCTCCTGCTCCACCCCGAAACGGCGGATCATGGAGGCGGCCTCCCCAATTTCAAGATGCACATTCTTGGGACTCAGCGGGTCGATGGAGGGAGTGATCACCGTCAGATTGGAAACTTCCGCCCCCTCTTTGACATATTCGGACATGGTAAAGATAACGGCGTCGTACTGCCGGATATAGTGGTAGATGAAGTCCCAGTATTCCGGATTGGGCACAGAGCTGTCAATATGGCAGCGCCAGACCCACCGGGCCCGGCTGCGCAAGCTGTTGCGGTGCTCGATGAGCGCCGCGGGCTGGGGATCATGGCATATGACAAAATCGTAATCCCAATTTTCCAGGCAGGCAGCGTTGAGCTCGCTGTATTTGAGATAGATATCCCTTTCCGCAGTGGTTAGACTGCCCTCCTCTCCCTGAAGGCGGTTGTGGAACTTTTTTGTGACCCGGTAAAAATCCTGATCACCCTTGAGCACCCACCAGTCAAGATCCAGACCCAGATCCTTCAGCAGTGGCAGCAGGGCTGACAGTTTCTCCGCCACCCCGCCACCAAAGGCGGTGGCATTGATCATGGCCACTCTTTTGCCCTTCAGCTCACCGGCAAGGTAAGCGATCTCCTCCACCGTCTCCCGATCAACAAAGGGCAGGTAATCGGCAAATCTATTCGGCGATGTCTGCACCATTTCCATAGCGAAACACATCCCTTCATTAACAATAGGATTCCGGACAACCGCGGCAGATCCGGCGCCATCCTGCAGACCTTTGGATCCCCGGGCTCATTAACCCCCGGCAACTGGTTATATTATTTAGTATGGAAAGGTTGGGAGCTTCTATTCCGGATCGGACCGGCAGCAAGGTGGTATTTTGCCTTTATGCCCACCGCTGGCCAGAGGTATCGCTGCTTCTGGACTCAGGCGAAGGCGTCGAGGAAATAGCGATGGAGAAAAGGGGCGGGGATATTTACCGGGCTGTTGTGGAGGGGCGCGGGCTGGAGCTGCGCTACAAATTTCTACTGCAGGGCCGTGACGGCGGCGGCGCCTTTCCCGACCCCTGCAGCCATTACCAGCCCGAGGGAGTGCACGGCTTTTCCCAGGTCGTCAACCACCACGCTTATCGCTGGGGAGACGGTGACTGGAAGGGCGTGGATTGGGAGAGAGCACTCATGTACGAACTGCACCCGGGGACATTCACCCGAGAGGGAACCTTTACCGGCATTGCGAAGAAGCTTGACTACCTGCTGGAGCTGGGAATCAATACGCTGGAACTGATGCCGCTGACCCAAACCCCCGGCCGCTGGAACTGGGGCTATGACGGGGTGGGTCTCTTCAGCGTAAACTGTAACTACGGCAAACCCGATGAACTGAAGGGGCTTATCGACCTCTGCCACCGTAAAGGGCTGGCTATAATCCTGGATATTGTGTACAACCATTTCGGCCCCGAGGGAAACTACCTGGGAGTCTTCGGGCCCTATTTTACCGGCAAATATGAAACCCCCTGGGGAGAGGCGGTTAATTTTGACGACAGCGGCAGCGCGGCAGCGCGACGAATGGTGCTGGACAGCGTCCGTCACTGGATCGAGCATTACCATTTTGACGGACTGCGCCTCGATGCAGTCCATGCAATCAAGGATCAAAGCAGGCCCCATATTTTGGAGGAAATAGCCGCAACGGCGCGAGCGCTGGAAAAGAAACTCGGGCGCCGCATCGTGATCATTGCCGAAACGGATGACAATGATGTGCGGCTGATCAGGACGCCGGAAGAGGGCGGTTATGGTATTGACGCCCAATGGATGGATGACTTTCACCATACCGTGCATACCGCGCTTACAGGTGAAGATAAGGGCTACTATGAAGATTATGGCAGGATGGAAGACCTGGAAAAAGTCTATGGCAATTACCTCTACACGGGCGAATACTCGCAGTTCTGGATGAAAAAGAGGGGCAGCGATGCTGCAGCCGAGCCCGGCTCCCGCTTTGTGGTAGCCATCCAGACGCATGACCAGGTGGGAAACCGGGCCCGGGGTGAAAGGCTTTCGGCTCTCGTCGACTTCCCTTACCTGAAGGCGGCGGCGGGTCTGCTCCTTGCGGCGCCCTATGTGCCCATGCTGTTCATGGGCGAGGAGTACGGTGAGAAGAATCCATTTCTATTTTTTACCGATTACCAGGACCGTGAACTTAAAAAGGCAGTGGTAAAGGGACGGCGGGAGGAATTCGCCTCCTTTGGTTGGGATGGAGTGCCCGATCCCGAGGACGACGCCACTTTTTTCGCCTCCAGGCTGACCCCCCGTAAAGATTGGCGAAAGCGCCAGGTACAACTCTTCAACTATTACCGCGATCTCCTCGCCCTGCGCCGGAAGCACCCGGCTCTGAAAGATCCGGATAAAAAAGGCACTGCAGTCAAGGTCAACCCGGAAACAGGGCTGGTCAGGATTATCCGTAAAAGCAGGGACCGGAAGCTCACCGCCCTGGCCAACCTGGGCGTCGGCAGCGCAGCTGTACCACAAGCTGCAGGCAAGGTGATTTTCAACTCCGAAGAGCAGCACTACGGCGGACGTGAAAATGGGATGGAGAAAGCCGACAGCACCAGATGCACCCTATTGCCGGGACAATTCGTAATCCTTGAAAACTGGAAAGCTCCGGCAAAACCCCGTTGATTGCTTGCGCTGCGGGCGGCGCATATCCCCCGGCTTACCCATTCGGGCTGTGAGTCAAGATCAACGTCCCCCCGGCTCAGGGATGATGCGGGCAAAGGCGGGTTCGCCCGCTTCCGCAGGCTCCAGGGCATTGAAATAGCACTCTGCCTCATCCTCCGACATGCGGTCAATNNCCCGCCCCATATTCTTTGCAAATGCTCGGTGGCCATGAATAGGGCCTGGCAGTATTCCTGCATCAAGGACAGAATCTGCTTCATCCTGGTAATTGCGGTTATGTTGCTATTCCTGTTTACGCTGTAAAGCTCCCTTGCTTTCTGCACGGCCACTCCCCTCCACCGCTCCACCTCTTCCATNNGCGGCTGTCGACAAAGACCTTCAGCGTTTCAACCAGGCCGACAATATGCCTGTCATCAAGGGGTTGCAGCTCGCGGAAAAGGATAAAAAGGTCAGGGCAGCGATCAATTTTCTTCAGCAAAGCCGCACAGAGCAGGTAGGCATCCAGGCAGGGACGCTTCTGGCGCCCTTCGGTGGGCCGCCAGCCCCAGTTGCAGGCCCGCTTCATTAAACGCCGGTAGAGCACGATCTGGGTATCCAGATCTTCGCGGGCCAGGTCATAACCTTTATCGGCAAGCCTCCCCGCATCCACAGGAATGTTCCCCGTCACTTTAAAATTTTCCACCAGGGTATCGCAGATGCCGCAGAAATACTTTCCGTTTTCCCAGAAGATCAAAGGGTTGGCATAAAGGCCGCTTTTTTCAACAGTGTAGCGGCCGACGCCATCAACGCCCAGGGGCGGGTAGTGGCCGTCCGCGCGCAGGACCAGGCGGATCTCGGGAGCCCAGCAGATCTGCTTGAATTTCACCTCGGGAAGTTGCTCAAAGCCCTCCGCTTTGAGGATACCATCGATATACTGCTCGGGGGTGACGAAATGCACCCGATAGATTTTGCGATCCTCCTCCAGCAGGCTCTGCCAGGCGCGGGCCATGATCTCGATGGCCGTATCTCCGAAGTCCATGAGCTCCAGATCCTGGATATAAAGAAGCACCCCATCCGGGGGCGACTGGTGCAACTCCTGTCTCAAAACCTCACGGTAAAGGTCCACTCCCTCCTCCATGCTGATGGGGAAGGGCTCGCTCCGGCCGGTCAAATATTCATTGAAGAATACCGGGTAATCACCCAGCTTGTAGCCCTGATTTTTGACCTCATCCCTTTTCATGCGGGTAATGGGCCGCCATATTTCCTGGGAGATGGGGAAATTGCGGGGAAAAGCAAGAATGCTGCGGCTGGGGCTTTTCACCCAGAAGGGTTTGTACAGATAATCACCCGCCCCCCCAAGCTCGAAAGGCNNGCGGCTCCCTCTATTTTATCAGCGCTGTAGGAAGCCTCGGGCGAAAAATAGCCCTTGTACCTGGGGTGGGGTACCTGCATGCAGCTGTGCAGGTACTGCATATTCCAGACTATTTCCCTGGTGATTTCCTCTTCCTGGAGAAGAGAAACATGAGTATGATGGGCATGGCCGTAGATGGGGTAGAGGCGGCCTTCCTGGAATGCATCCTCGATTCGCCCGAATATCTCGGGAATCACTTCCCTGATCTGCTGCAGCAGTTCGTTGCTGTATTCAACACATATTGGTGCACCCAGTTTCTCGCCCAGCTGGATGCCCAGGGTATAGACATCGCGGCCCTCCTCTTTTCTTTTTTTGATGTAGTTCTCGTCCAGAACGGTCCCCTTCATGGGATTTTCATCTTCCAGATAGGATAGGAGTCTTTCCGGCAGATCCCAGAGCAGCTCATGGGCGTGAAAGGCCAGGATTACGTAGATATCTTTCATCTGAACTGATCGCTCCCTTGAGGCGGTGATAATCCGCGGGAGTCAGCGGCACTGAAGACGAGCCGCGATTCCCGGGAAGTATAGTTTGCCCCGCGAAGCGGCGGTTAAACGGAGACGGTACGGGACGGCAGGGATCAGGCGCCACCGCCCGATCCGGCTGCCATTTTGTACTGCCAGAGCTGTCCTGCTTCTTCCGCNNGGCGAAAGTCCGGGTGCGCAATGGCGATAAGAGCCTCCGCCCTCTGCCGGAAACTTTTGCCGCGCAGATCGGCAACGCCGTATTCGGTGACCACATAGTGGATATCATTACGCGTGGTGGTTACTGCAGCGCCCTCGGCGAGAGCCACACAGATGCGCGAAATCTGTCCTTCTGCCGCGGTGGAGGGGAGCACAATGATCGATTTCCCCCCGGGGGAGCGGGCCGCACCGCGGACAAAGTCAACCTGACCCCCGACACCGCTGTAGTGGGTGAAACCGATGGAGTCGGCACAAACCTGGCCGGTAAGATCAACCTGGATGGCGCTGTTTATGGACACAATCTTGCTGTTCTGGCCGATGACCAGGGGATCATTGGTATAGTCAACGGTGTGCATCTCCACCGCAGGGTTGTCATGAACAAAATCGTAGAGGCGCCTTGTGCCCATGAGAAAGGTGGCGATGAGCTTGCCCTTATGGATGGTCTTGGCTTCATTGGTAATAACCCCCGCCTTGACAAGATCAACTACTCCGTCGGAGAACATCTCGGTGTGAATGCCCAGATCTTTTTTATTGGTCAGGAATTTCAAAACGGCGTCGGGGATGGCCCCGATGCCCAGCTGCAGCGTGGCGCCATCTTCAATCAAAGGAGCGACATGGCTTCCGATGGCCTCTTCAACGGGCCCGATTACCGGTAAGGGCACTTCGATGACCGGCTCTTCAATCTCCACCAGAGAATCAACCTCGGATACATGGATAAAACTGTCCCCCAGGGTGCGGGGCATGCGGGGATTTACCGCTGCAATCACCGTTGCTGCACAGGAGACGGCGATCTTCGTATAGTCCACCGAAACGCCGAAACTCATGAATCCATGATCATCAGGCGGGCTGACATGGATCAGGGCCCTGTCAACAGGAAGGTAACCCTCCCGAAACAGACGCGGCACCTCGGAGAAGAAACAGGGGATAAAATCAGCCCGGCCGCTGTTGACCGCTTCACGCACCGAAGCCCCGGCAAAGAGGGAGAGATGGGAAAAATGATTTTCCATGCCCGGATCACAGAATCTGTTGGGACCCAACATCAAAAAATGTATGATCGTCACATTCCGAAGCTCGGGAGCACGCTCCACCAGGGCCCGGCTTAAAATTAAAGATTCCCCGGCACAGTGGGACAGAACTACCCGATCACCCGGAAGGACCGCTTTGACCGCTTCTTCCACACTGGTTAACTTTCGACTGTAGAGCTCTTTCCAATTCATTGCTTTCATCACTGCTGCTCCTCGCCATTTTTAGTGGTGACAGGATTTGCCTGTATCACGAAACTTTCTATATGTTCGACAGAATCTTTTAAATATCCTTTATTGTCCACTCCTTGGATTGCAAGTTTTATTAGTGGAAGATTATTGGATATTTGGCCTCTCCAGCGTCTTTCCCTATTATATTTTTAGGCCCTCCGGGAAAGACCCCTTTTTGCACCGGCACTATCGGCCATGGTAAAATGTAAGTGATCTTTACCTTGATGCCTTCAAAACTGAATAACCGGGAGGTACTGCTGATGTACTGGAAAGAAAAAGGTCCGACCAATACCACCGCCACCATTGAAGCCGCTCTGAAGCGAGCGGAAGAACTGGGAATAAATTTTATAACAGTCGCTTCAAACAGCGGCTCTACCGCCGAAATGCTTTGTGAATCAGGCCGAAGAAAGGGTCTCAACTTTATCTGCGTCACCCATCATGTCGGATTTACCGGGCCGGGTGAGGATGAAATGACTGCTGAAATGCGATCCGCCCTCGGGGAAAAAGGGGTGAGTCTGCTTACCGCCACGCACCTTCTGGCAGGGGTAGACCGTGCTCTGCGAAATAAATTTCAAGGGGTTTACCCCTCTGAAATTATCGCCTCTACCCTGCGCATGTTCGGCCAGGGGATAAAGGTTTGCGTGGAGATCAGCGTCATGGCCCTTGATGCCGGTCTCATCCCCTACGGCGAGGAGATCATTGCTATTGCCGGTAGCGGCAGGGGCGCCGACAGCTCCTGTGTAATCATCCCTGCACATTCAAATTATTTTTTTGATACAGTGATCAAGGAGATCATCTGCATGCCCCGTGAAAAATAGTATTGTTGCGATGATCCCCCCTGCA
>MTKW01022639.1_pt1 | contig 12162 bp, 7 predicted proteins | sample 1042761 | NCBI WGS metagenome assembly MTKW01 (sample SAMN06205366, study PRJNA360243) | anaerobic digester metagenome | biome: Wastewater treatment plant; feature: Anaerobic digester sludge; material: sludge; isolation source: anaerobic digester fed with sludge from wastewater treatment plant ...
CGTCGCATTGATGGTTCTTTACAACTTCAAAAATGCTATAAAGCTTGTTTTTAATATGATCAGGAAAATAGATTGATGGATTATAGGTAAATGGTGTTCGACGGTGTATGTTTTGTCGTACCCATAAAGGAAAATATGCAGGAAATGCACCGTGCCTGCTCATATCATATTTCTCTACTGCCATGATTAATCCAATACAACCCTCTTGTATGGTTTCAGCCAGAGGTGCACTAAGCTTTTTGTGAATTGACAAAGCGATGCTCATTACTGTACGCAGATACATTTCTATCATACGCTTATAAGCGTATTTATTTCCGTTTTTAGCCTGGGGAAGAAGGTTAATCCATTCCCTATGTTGTGGTGGTTGTATTTGTCGTACCTGTTTTATAAATGAAGATAGGCTATTGTCAATGCTTAGAACCTCATCGAAAATTAACTCATAATCTATTTGGCTGCGATCATATTCGCCATCACCCTCGTCCTCATCGGTGATAAATGCAGACCTATCATCACGGATGATTACTCCCATTGATAAGAGTCGATCGCAAATATAATCAACACAGTACAAAGGTAGCTTGGCAACCATCAGGATCTCAATAATGGTGTCTTCAGTTACAAATCCCTTTGTTGCATAGATCTCACACAACTTTTCAATGATACCTTGCATTGCTGTAAATTTAATCATGACTCAAATTCGAGCTAACCGGCACAAATCAAGGATGCTGTCCGTACTGACAGTCTGATTGTACCTTTCTTCAAACTCCTCCATAAAGTCATAAAGGTTTTTCAGATAGTCATCTTCATTATTGATTGTGGTGAGTAATTTTTCATACAGAACATCCACACCGCCGCGGACATACTGCTCATATAGCGCCTCATCTAGCCCAGCCTTCTTGCTACCGTAATAGCGGAACGCTTTGTTGATACGTTCATCGAAACTCGGTTCGTGTTCTTTATCTAGTAACATGATCAGCCGGTAAGTGAATAACATGTTGTTACGCTCGTTGATTAATTGCTCGGGAAAGATTTTGGTGCTTTCCGCACCTTTATCTAAATCAGCCTTCCGATTATACAGAAATCCGATGATAGGGGCGACCATGTACACATCAATATTTCGGTTGAACAGCTTGTTTCGATTTTTATCAAACTGAGCCGTAAGCTTACTTACTTTTTCCGCATGGATGCCTCTGAATGAATATTCCTTATCAAACAAGGTACTCACCTCTCTACAAAATAGGTTTCAAATGCATTCTTCTTATCAAAAAGATAGCGAACGCCGACTTTTCCTCCCATATACTTTTCCGCAAGCTCTCCATCAGTGTCTTTGATAAAAATGATAACTTGCTCCGCAATGTTTGGTATAGTATCACATACCGTTTTAATTCGAGCCTTATCAAAAGCAGATAATGGAGCATCCATAACCAAGGGGTACGGCTCGGATACAAGCATTTCGTTTTCGGGGTTTCTGCTTTGTCTTGCCATTTTTATGATGCCGGCAATAAAAGCAAAGATAACAGAGGTGCTTTTTGCAGTACCTGCCTCAATATTTTCGCTGTAGCCCTCCGAATCACTCGTAATAATCTGGATGTTATACTTTTCATCCATTATGAGTGAAAAATCGCCTTTAAAAATACTTTGAAATATCTCGTTAACCGTCTTTTGGAGTTCAACCCTTGTTTCCGTCTCTTTATCCTTATACAATTCAAAAAGAACATCGTACATATACTGCGCATAAGCCTTGTAAATCTCGATTTTCCTGTTGTTTTCGTCTTTTAGTGTCAATTCATTACGCTCGGTTACACAGCGCTCTCGTGAGGTTTCCTTACGGCCTTTTTCGAGGTTAAGATTGTCCCTTTCTTCGCCGAGGTTGCGTAATGCTCTCTCGTATTTCATTAGGTCTTTCTGCAGTTCTCCAATACTTTCCATCCCCTCAAGTCTATCCTCGATTAGCTTAATTCCGTGCGAAATCTCAGCATAAGAATTATCAAAATCACGCACAATAGAGAACTTCTCACTCAAATCTGCATACAGAGTATCGGCGCTCTGGCTCTTGAGCTCACATTCCCGGACAAACTGACCAATAGAAGAACCAATAGATTGCGGGGGAATAAACTCCAACACTTTCATTAGCGCTTTGTGAGCCTGGTTTCCAAATTCTATTTCGGTGTCACACAAACAAGTGCCCCGCTTGATCAGATACTCAATCGTCCTTGCATGAACATCCGGGATACCTTTGTCAAGCTTGTCAGCCTCTGACAATTTTTGCAAAGCATCTTTTATTAGCCTTTTTGAGAAATAGGATGGTGCATTGTTATTGAAGGCTCTTAACATGGCAGCTGAGCTGGTAGCTTTCTGAGATATAAAACCTTCGCGTTTCCTGCGCAGACGTTCTTTTTCAATGGAAAGACGTTCACTGTCTCGATTCGCATTTATCCGTTCGTTAAGCTCGTTGCACTTATCTTTTGCGATAAGCTGTTCGTTTTCAATTTCTTCAAGGCGTCTGTCGATTTCCTCTATTTCTGCATCATAACCTCCAATATCTTCTGTGAACTTGGTAATCTTACTATCGCTTCTAGCATCGTAGCTCTCATCATAGCTACGGATTACAGACAACCTATTAGTCTTACCTTTGAGGTGATCTAAAGCTGCAGTAAAAGCACTGAGGCCAAGTAAACCACGAACCGCTTGGGCAAATTCCTGACTTTTCCCTCTACGAATTTCCTTACTCATATTACCGATCCGCTCTCCGTCGAAGAAGAAATATTTTGAGAGTTCTTTGGGAAGTATCTCTTTCATGCGCATTTCTGTCTCTAAATCCTTAACATACTCCCGCTGACCATCATGATTCTTATATGCGATTTTGAATATGGTTTGACTAGGTCGTTTCATATTGCCAACCCCGTCTTTTGCATAGCGTTGTTCACGAATAACATTGTATTCTATGCCATTATGTATCAAGCTTAGCTCAACACGAACAGTTTCCTCTGTGTTTGGCAACATAACTTGTGCTACCGCTTTGCACAGCATGGATTTGTCCTCAAAGTCCGTATCGCCATACAAGCACCAAGTAAATGCCTGCGCTAAAGTGGTCTTCCCGGAATCGTTTTCGCCCATGATAACCGTTACATTCCTAACGGGATCAGTGGAAAAGGAAATCGACTGCTCTCCGATAAATTGTCGGAAGTTTTTTAGCTTCATCGTCTTTAATAACACTGAACTTCCTCCTCAATCATCTTCCTAATCATCTTGACCATCTCGCCATCGTTGTACTGCTTGGTTTTTAAGTTGGTTTTCTCCCGCACGATAAGCTTGTTCAGTATCTTTTGCACTTTTTCTGTATCAATTTCAATGCCGTTAATGAACACGAATTTGTCATTCTCCATATCCGTAATCCTCCTTGAACGTAATGATTTTATCATTGATTGAATATGCTTTTTTGATTTCATCTAGAACAGCTTCTGCCTCGACCATGTTCATGGCTATCCTAGCGAACTCCTCGCCTCTGCATAGCTCGTTTTTCACAAGGGTCAATTCTTTTCTTAGCTGATCTTTCGTGAGTGAGGGAACCTCATCCATTGGTCGTGGAAGGGTGATGAAATCATATATCTCTGCGTAATCCTTTCCAACAGCCAATCTCAAAACACGCCCACGCCGCTGAATGTATTCCTTGGGGTTCGTTGTGCTAGCTAATATGAATGCTACTTTAATTTTCGGGATGTTAACGCCTTCATCAAGGCATTTAATTGCGATAAGTACTTGCAGGGTTTCCCCCTCGGAAAACTCTCGTTTTAAAACTTCACGTTCGGAGACATTCTCGCGAGAGGTAAACTGCGACACCTTCATGTTAAGCTTGTTACCTAGCAGATCAGTAATAGCGTCAATTTGCCTTAAATCCTCATTATCAACCGAAGTGAAATCCTGGTCACAGCTAAGAACCTTGGTTGCACCGCAGTAGACTAAAATATGACTTTCACCAATATATTTAGTTATGTATTCTTCCAATTTTCCGATTTTATCCTGGGCGCCAGCGACCAATCTTGCTCTAGCCAGTGCAATGATCTTTCCACGTTCGCTTAGTTTGAGTTTCCCGTCTTTTCCTTTAATAATGCATTTGCCTAGCTCATAGGTTAATTCTTCATAACCTTGCAGTTCATAATCGTTAAGCGTTACAATGATTGGATAATACTTATATTTAGTGAGCTTGTGATCATCGATAGCTCGCTCTAAAGTGTACTCAATACACTTTTCACCAAAATAGCCATAGAGTCTAGCCGTACCCTCATCGTCGTTGTGACGATCTATTGTTGCGGAAAGCGCCAATCTAAAGGTAAACTTGTTGCTAAGGAGATTGCTCAGATTTTGCGCTCCGAAATTATGAGCCTCATCAACCAATAACAAAGCATTGCCTCTGATTTTCTGGATTTGATCCTGAACGTATTTTGACGAAAAGGTTGCATTTGTGCAAACAAAGCAAAAGAACTCTCTGTTGCGAACCCTGAGCTTTTGATCTCTGATTGCATCTTCTAATCGCTTCTTCCAATCCTTTTGTATAGAAGCGCTGTATCCGATGATAGGCTTCATATTGAATTTTTCTATATCCTCAACCCACTGCTCAACAAGATGCTGGTACGGGCAGACAATAAACACCGCCAGTTTGCCATGGAGGATTTCGCATAGCCTAGCCACAGCACCGAGTCCCGTATAGGTTTTACCTGTACCAGTAGCCATGTCGAAAATGCCACGATATTCTTTTTTCACCCATTCATTAATCGCATCAATTTGATACTGATGTAGATTTACAGACGTAGGGATCATAGCGCCGCAACGTTTTGGCATGAAGATGGGTGTATGGTCAATGCTGGAGCAAAACTCTTCTTTGTCAATGTTGAAATTGGGCGCTGCGTTCCTGTATCGTTTAATGATCTCATCCTTGAGTTCGGGAAAGTCGATAATCTTGATGTTCGGTTCGCAATTATTCCAGATAGAGGCGAATGCGTTTTCCTTGGCTGCTGTGCGGTCCTCTTCGCCTTTCCAGGAGCAGAATACATCAATAGTTTCATAGTTCAATGTCATGGCTGTTAATGACTCGTTCATAGAACCGGCGAAGGCCACTTTATTGCCGCTGCTATCAACGATAATACCCATCTTCTCATGATACATTCCCAATTTGGTCTCATCTTCGGTAAATGCGATTTTGATGTCGAGGATACCGTCCGCAATAAGGTTCGCCAAAAGGTTCAGTCGTCTGCTTTCAAACTCATTGGTGGCATCCCGCATCTCTCGGATGATGGCGGCTTTTACAACTTTTTCCCGCATTTCATAGCCTTTTTTAATTGCATCAATATCGTCTCCAGACAAGTATGGGGATGCAACTAACTGTATTTTCCCGCCGTTTTTGGCTAGTGCAGAGATGCCCTTTGAAATCTCAACCAGCGAGAACGATGAAAAAAAGCCTACAGCTCGTTTATACAATACTGCCTGACTGAGCAAGGGGATATAGAAATCCCTTGCTACATTATCAAGCAAGGAGCGATATTCACTTTTTATTTCAATATCTTGTAAGCTCATTATTTCACCCTTTCTCATCCTGATATTGAGAGGCGGCTTAAGAGTTCTTGAATTTTTGGACAAATTATTTGTTAGTAGGGTACATTGGTTTTATAAACATTGCTTTATCCTTCATTTCCTACTTGATACCCGACCATTCAAACCTTATTCATTTTAAAATCACAATCGCATATAGATCTTATTCATTCTATAACCCTTTGATATTGTTAATCTTTGTACTGAACCAAACCCTTCCGCAAATACATACTCTACTTACTTAAGCAAATCACCACTGCAAAATATCAAATTAGATTCACTTAGCACTTTAGATAATCTATTGATCTTACTATCCTCGAAAATGATTTCGTTTTCAAAAGACGGTACATATTCTCCAATATCCCTTAAGTAAATTGGTTTATTTCCTTTCTTACCACGCCAAGTATAAACTCTACCATCAGCGTGATTTTCCTCGTATTGGCAGGACTTGTCAAATTCTTTAGGATGATACTTCTTTAATCCTCGCCATTCGTTTTCAGTTTGGTAAAAACAAAAATAACATCCTGATCGTTTCCGCCATTTGTAATACTGTGGTAGGCCTAACCCAGATGTTTCTAAGATGTTGATTACATCCTCAAGCACAATGCCATCTTCAACAAAAGGATGTTTAGGTATTATATTCCCTTTTTTGTTTATGTAACCTTCTCTATCCTCATCTGCCCTGATTGCAACATAACTAAAAGTTTTATCAGAACCGATGTATGACTCATAAGGCCTAAGCTTTAACTGACGAGTACACCATCTGTTTTGGGGAGATGGCAAAACACCATTATAGTATTTTAGCCAGTAATCAAAGTCCTTTTCAGACTTCACCACTGTTATATCAATATTCAAAAAAGCTCTGATCCTATCTAGATACTCATAAGTTTCTGGAAGCTCACAACCACTATCTGTAAAAACATATTCCAATTCCAGTTCAGGATATTTATCGCGCATGTATACTGCCAGTGCTGCGCTGTCTTTGCCGCCTGAGAGAGCCAGAATGTGACGTTCTTGTTTTCTATTACTCATTATCAGCACCATCCAAAAGCTTTTCAGCAAGAGCTAGTAACATTGCCTGGGCTTTATCTCGACTGTATTTTGATACAATAGCTTTAGCCTTCTTTTTTTCTTTTTGATTTTTATCTGCGTTTGTAATTACTGTACGTCTTATTGAACCATCGGGCATCATCAAGCTAATCACCCTCGAATCCTCTTGTGACAATTTGGCTTTAATTGTAGCAAGGGTTTCAAAATGATTAATCCGGTTGGCATAATCATGGAGCTTGGTTTCGAAAATGGTTAGGTCATGGTCATTCCATGACTCAATCGGTTTTCCCATGATCAACCCAGCAATACCCTTAACCCATTCTGACGGATCACGGCTCTCACGTTTTATAGCTAGAAGAAGCTGTTTCATTTCTCCATCATCGCAAATTTTTACTAAAGGCTTCACTCGATCGCGTTGTATCTCCATCAATCGGTTCAATGTATCACAGTTAAAAACAGTTAACATTGTTTTCTGTATTTTTTCATTGAGATTAGGGAAAGCCTGAGACAATTCATATAGTGCAGCATGAAGCTTATTTTGAAGATGCTTATTCATCGGGATAGTATCTTTTGCATCTACTTCAACACCAACGGCATTTGGCAAGTCTTTAAAAATTAGGTGGGCAGGATCTGTTGAGTTTTGGATTGTCAAACGGACGCGCCTGGCTTCTCGTGAAACTTGCCTTGTATTCTTTGAATAATCCGGAAGGCCTTCTATAAAATTAATCAACGGACCAACTACACTGATCAAGTTTGCATTGCGCAGCCCAGGTTTACCTTCTATGTGCACGGCTTTTAAAAGATTTTTATATGTATTAAATACCGCCCGATCGATATCAGTAAAAATATACTTTCTTAAAGTAAACAAATCAGGACGCTTGATCATAAGAGCCGCTTCGGCAGCACTTAAATAGGGTCGATACGTACCCTCCTGAAAAACAGCAATGCTCTCCGAATGAACAATTAGATATAATGTAATATATATCGGCGCCGGCCCCTGTCTTAGGCCAAAAGGCGGCGCTTTAAGTAAATTAAGAATTTCTTCTACAGTTATTCCTTCCTTTGCGCTATCCAAACGCTGGTCAATCATGGCCCATAACGCTTGATACTTATTACTTTGGTTTGTGTCTAAGGTAAATTGCCAGCATCCGGTTTGTTCATCTTTTACATGTAAGCCCTCGCGCCGCAACAAAGATTTATAAATGGCAACCTCGGGACCAAAACCCTGTAATCCCAGGTTCTCTTCCTCTTCTTGAGTGATCATTGCCTCTACAAGTACACGTCGAGCGCGAGCAGCAGCGCTAGACAATTTTTCATAACTGATCATTTCATTTCGTACTGGAGGGCAATCACAATAATATTTGTTGCATAAATTGGAGAGAACAGTTGATAACATTTTTGTATCTCTAATAGATACTTTATTCCCTTCCACATACCAGATTACTTTTTCGGAGCCAGGCGTGAAAAACTGTTCAAGGTATAAGCGAAAATTATCTTCAGCAACCTTAATCCTAAATTTAATTTCTTTTCGAGCCACACTATCGTGTTCTAATTCCTTTGACTCGTTCAATACAGTACGAGTAGCAGCAACATCGAGCGCGAGTTCCTTTAAAGTTGCCTGAGAAGGAACATAAGCAATCACTAGCGGTCGTCCGTCAGCGCAGACCTTTGGTTTAACCGAAGGCATCTTAAGAGTACCAAAACAGTAAAGGACGAGACCGTCAAGCCCCTCTTTTGGGGCCAGGGTTTCACTGAGAGACTCTTCTGATAACCACTTCCGCTCAAACCGCCGGATTGTACCGGTCGTATATGAATGACGGGAGGCTATCACAGAGTGTAAGGGTAAATATTTTTGGAGTATGCTATCCAATTTCCCAATTTCCAGCTTTTCTCTTTTATCATTTATAGCCTTCTGAATATTAAAATCTGAACCTTCCCATAACCTGAACTCGCCTGCATACTTACGATATAGAAGAACACCTCTATTGACAAGATTGCCCAAATCCTTTTTAAGCGTGTTTCTGTCGATATTACAAGTTTGCTCTATGACATTCACAATCGTTTCAGGAGTAGCTTTTAAACCAAGTGAACCAGAAAGTAGATTTAATACACCAATAGTCTTCAATACTTTTTTCTCGGTATCCGAAAGATTTACGTTTCTGTCAATAATATCGTGTATTTCAATCCACCGCTGTGATTCAGCTCGATTAATGTATGCTGTAATGCTGATATTAAAGAAATAATCGTAAAGGTAGTCTAGACCTACGGCGGGGAGCTTATCACTATTACCAATAGTGGTTTGATCCAGAAAGGTGGATAGGGCCAAACGATCGTTGTTACACATAAAGGTAAGCAGTGTTCTGTCATTCTGCGCAAAGCGAGTGCACAACTCGATTAAAGCAACAGCTGTTACCGGATGAAGCGGGTAAATACTTAATATATTATCAAAAGTAAAGTCTTTTTTACCAGTAATATCTGTATTGGCAACAAAACGGCACGCATTATTTGCCCAATTTCCCAGGCGCACTTTATATTCACCATTAAAGTTATTTTTGAGTGCTTTCTTCATTAAATAAAGCATTTGACTGGTGGATTCGACAAAGGATATATCTTCGAAACGACCCTGTACTTTGCTCCATTCGCGTCTTTGCAATGAAGATAGACCGGAAGCATACCCATCAAATGCCTGATGCAAGCATACCCACAGATATACAGAATCCATCTCCGCAAGTTGCTGCATTATAAAAATGTCCCCTCTATCATGATGAGTAGACATAAAATCAAGGTTTTTCCCAAATTCGTCTACGACTATCATAATAGGCTTGTTGATGTTATTTTGAATTTCACGGAATAGGTCAAACAAGGCACTAGACTCAACTGTTTTGCTTCGCAGCATACTGTTCAGTACCGCTTGAATCTTATTTTTATCTTTAAACTGAAGAGTCTTAATTACATCAGATAGACTCCTGGCGAGTGAATTATTTACCGGTTCATACGCAGCAGTAACAGGCACTCTGAAAAATCCTGTTTCTCCAGCGACTTTATCCATGCTCTTGGAAAGACGTTTATACAGAGAAACATCAACGAGTTTAATCTTTTTCAGCGCTATGTCAGTAGCTGGATCGAAAGATGGGCCGGCGACTGATAGTAAATAGTTTACAAAGGCTGATTTGCCCATACCGTAAGGTCCTGTAAGCGACCAAGCGTTTACTTTTTCCCCTTCAAGAGAGTCAGCGAAACGACTCAAGATTTCAGTAGTCTTTGCTGTAATATGATAATCGCTGATCAGTTCTGCTTGTCGATAGTCCCGGTCAAGATTTATTGAACGGGCAATGTTCATGTCTGGTTGAACGATGTTTCTGAGGTTCATGCGATCTTCATTTCTCCTCGTAATATTTCTCTAAAGATAACCAATACAACGCTTCGGGATTTTCGTTTAAGTGCAACTGGTAAGTCCCTAGGTCATCTCTTAGGCTTACTTGCTCTAAATTGTCTATTGCTGAATATAAATAAGAGCCGACTACTGACTCCGGCACCTTAAACACTACTCCCGGTGAATTAAAATCATAGGTCAGCCTTTGTAGAGATATAGTTCTCTGCTTTGTTGGAACATATGAACACATATAAGAAAAGGATGCTGCCGCAAAAATTAAAGGTGGAAGAGTTGTTTTTTCAGTATTACTAAAGGATACTTCATTTTTTTCTTCTGCCTTTCGAATAAGCCCAAGTTGACTAAAGGGGCAATCAATTTCGGACTCTTTCTCTGGCGTTTCTTCGGTGTACATTTGGATGAGGCAGGAAGCATCTTTCTTAAAAGTATTTTCCGAAATGGAAGCAAAACGTGTGTATTTTTGAGCTGCAGTATGTAATATTTTACTTAGTTGTTTATTGTCATAACTCCAAACGTTGCATCTATTGAACGCAAAAGGCCAATTTATCGCTTCAAGACGTGGTATAAAGAGCTGCCAGTGCAACAACCAAATAGAAGCAATATCTTCTAAGTAAGGGTCCCATCCTTTATCGTTTAATAGCTTATCTCCCAGTTCAGTGGTAACCATAAGTCCACTACCTTCAGGACTTGGTTCAATTACATGAAAAGCAGTACACCAAAACCGAATGGACCTAACCATGTTTTTACCAACACCGAGACGCTCAACCGCATCAGAAGCTTTAAAAACTGCGCTATCTTCTTTCACTGCATCGTAGCCCTTTTTTAGCCAACCATACCTGGGGGTGAAAGTTTCATGCCTTCCAACATTGCCTTGTTCGATATGTTCGTCATAGCTAATTAGGTCATTTTGCACAGCCACTCATTCCCCTTCGTTTAAAAAGATTGTTACAATAGCAAAACCTGGCTAATAGTTTGGTGTAATGTTAACATGTTACAGGTCATCAAATATTTGGAGAAAATATTTTAACTCCTTTTGGCCGAGGCAACCCCTTGAATTATATGTAGCAATTTCAATAACTTCCTGGTCAGGGATATAAATTTATCTAAATATTATCAATCATTGTCGCATAAGGCAACCTTCGGAAGAAGAGGTTTCCTGTTAGTAAAAACCGTTTAGAGATCAAAAAATGTTTAAAAAAGACATAATGAGTATCTTTTGACCTTTTTCTCTCTCTTATCTCGTAACTCCTTCTACTGGTTAACGAGCATCATACCCGATCATGAACAAGTCGATTGAAGAGCAGTCAAACGCTCACTTTGCGGTGGGGCTAGGGTCAAACTTTCGAACCAGCAACCCCAAGACAGCGCCGACCCTTCCGTCGTACATAATAAAGTTATCGATCAAAAGGAAATACAACTTGGTAAAGCCGGAATAGATTTGAATTCTATGATCTTGGTTTAGACGGATTGCTCTAATTTATGCGAATCAAACAGCGATTTATTATTCCTTTTTCACAATTTGGAGGGCAAACTCCCTAACACCACGGCATCGCTCCATAAAGTATTCTGTAACTGTGTCTACCGAATCCGAGACGCTGTCAAGTTCGAGACTGATTTCCTCCCTGTAAAGCACTCTTTTTCTGTTCACCGTAATATTGGTTCCAATCTGCTCGGCAGCTCTTAAAGCCAGCCCCAGGGTTTCTGGAGGTACATTTCTTTTCAATGAATTCAAGAATTTGTGTGTGCAACCTATGGTAATGCTGACGAAAGTTGTATCGCTAAGCTTATCTTCACGGCGGACATCACGACATATCACATAGAGATCCTCCTTACCCTTCCCAAAGGGAACGATCTCTTTTTTCGCTGAAGGCCATACGTAAAGCAGGCCCGGCTTTGCTCCACTTTTCCATACCTTCCAGGCAAAAAGGCCTTCTGGATCTGATAAGTCTTTTATCCCCTCAATAAGATTTTCGTAAAGCTGCCCCATTATTGCATCCAAAAATACGAACACATCATTCTGGGCTTCATTCAGGATGTAGAAATCCTGCAGATACAGTTTTCCTGCTTCGGAAAGTTTTTTCATCACGATCCCTCCAGTAAAAGGTTTACGAGTAGCCTGTTGTCGTCCACCAACCTGC
>MTKW01063509.1_pt1 | contig 12159 bp, 10 predicted proteins | sample 1042761 | NCBI WGS metagenome assembly MTKW01 (sample SAMN06205366, study PRJNA360243) | anaerobic digester metagenome | biome: Wastewater treatment plant; feature: Anaerobic digester sludge; material: sludge; isolation source: anaerobic digester fed with sludge from wastewater treatment plant ...
GCCCAGCGCAGCATCTTCCTCGCGAATTTCGATCAGCAAATGGTATCGCATCCGCCGATACGCCTCATAAGCTTCCTCGGTTGCGCGAATGTGAATGGTTCGCAGGTCGCTTTCATTTTCAATTTGAACACGAAATCGCGACGGAATGGTTGAAGTGCGACTGTAGATAAAGCCGATGCTTTGCGGCTGAAACGGATATACGTTGAGTAGCTCGGTGGTCGGCAGCGAAATGCGCACCTCCTGGTCGGCAAAACGCCGCGGACCAGTCGGCCCCAAATCTACATACGGCCGCTGGCGAATCGGATTTTGCCGAGCTGCGGCGATCTGCTGAGCGGTCAGACGAATGTAGGCCGGGCCCGTATAATCCGGTCGCACATACATTTGAACCTGGCCGGGCTGGACGTCAGCCGCCGCCAGCGGGGAGCCGTTTTCATCTACACACTGAACGACCAATTGTTTCGGCACCAACACCTCCACATTGACCGTTACCCGCGGTGGCTCGCAGGCCTCAAGGGTCAATGCCAGCTCACGCGCGGTGGGACTTTGCCGAATAAAATCCATCAAATCCAGGCTGTACGTGCCTGTTGAGGTATGGCCGTAATCCTGCGGCATATAATAATAGATCAGCTTTTCCTGAAGCGGATCCATGTGGGCTGTCCGGTATCGCCGTTCGATCTGACTGACTTTTGTGGGAGGGCCCTTGAATGTCAGCTTGACGGGAAAAGAACTCTGCCCTTCAAACTGCACGAGGTACTCCGGCCCGGCTGCCGGCGATACTTCGATCGTCACCCACAGCGAAATCTGTCGCTCAACGGACAAATACGCCCATGTCCAGATCAGCAGGGTTAAAAAGATAACCGCCGCGAATTTTTGGACTTTGCCGGCCATTGTCAGGAGTCCTTAACCACACTGTCAGGCTCATTGTCTTCTTGAAGTTTGCCGAGTTTTTCGAGAATTGGTGCGGTTTCCACCACCGCCGTAGTCAGGTGACGTCGCAGTTGGGCCTCGGAAACATTGCGAATCAGCGACCCGTTCATCGCCAGCGACACGATACCGGTTTCTTCACTGACCACAATAACAATCGCATCGGAACTGCTGGAAAGGCCTACAGCCGCTCGATGACGCGAACCTAACTGCCTGCCGGGCATGGCCTCGCTCTCGGCCAGCGGCAGTTGCACCCGCGCGGCCACAATGCGGTCCCCCTGAACCACCATGGCCATATCGTGCAAGGGCGTACCTTCGTAAAAAATCGTCTCTATCAGCTCGGCGGTGACCCGACCGTCGATCCGCACACCGGTTTCAATGAATTCGCCCAGGCCGACCTGTTGAGGAATCACAATAATTGCCCCCGTACGGGTCGCCGCCATATGGCTGACGGCGGTAATGATTTGTTCGACACTCCGGCTTAATTGAAGCGGTGAACTGGAGCGGAAAAGGCGTGCCTGGCCAATGCGAATCAAAGCCCGCCGAATCTCCGGCTGAAAAGCGGTAACCCCAATAATGAGGATGGCTATCAGAAATCCATTATACAGATAGGCGATCCGGTCCATTCCAAACTTCTTGACCACCAGATTTAACAGTAAGGAACCGACCACCAGGATAAAAATCATTCCCCGAAACAGACGCTCGCCTCGGGTCCCCTCCAGAAAATTCACAACCGTGTAAACAAACACCCCAATTAACAGCAACTCGGCCAGAACGATCAAGCGTTCATTGAAGTCAATGCGTAGTATATAGTCAAGAATCGCATTCAAAAACGCACGTCCTATCTGAATCTGTTACCGGCTGTTGTTACGACCTGCACGCACCACGCCTAAAAGCAGGCTGTTTATCGGATAATGTGCTCACTTAAACGCGATGGCCTGTCAAGAAGGAAAATTTCATCCAAATCGTCCTGAATCTGCCACATGTTGTTCTGCGTCGCCCGCTCGTGTTTTCGTTTGACTTCCGCCTTTGTCATCCCCGGCGAACTGCATCCTGCCAGGTACACCGCGAGGACCGCAACCAAAGCGACAGCCAACCATCCGCTATTCTTTTTCATAGCCATCATATCCTTGCAAGAATAATGCCAAAAAATGCCCATTGAAGCCTCCCAAAGTGTATCACATCGTGAAAAAACTGTCAATTTTTAATTCTGAATTCGAATTCAAAATTGTGATGCTCGCATCGGCTGCTGAAAAATGATTGCATCTGGCAAGGGGGTTTTTTATACTTCCGAACTGTTTTATTATGCCACAACTTAAGAGAAGATAACAGACATATGTCAATCGCGGTATTTCAGGATATTCACAAGGCATTCGGCCCGGATGTGGTCTTTTCCGGGCTGAATCTGCATTTATACGCCGGGCAGAAAGTCGGGCTAATCGGGCCCAACGGTAGCGGCAAAACCACCTTATTAAAGATGATCCTTGGTACAGAAACACCAGATGCCGGGACAGTAACGCTTGCCTCTTCCCTTAAAATTGGTTATTTGCCGCAGGAACCAACGTTTGACGGGCAAAAAACCGTGCTCGAAGAGATGCACGACGGCATGGGCGAGACGTTGAGGATGGTGCGGCGAATCGAACATCTGGCCGAGCAAATGGCTCATGCGGACAAGGCAACCCTTTCGGCGGTGATGAATGAATACGACCACTTGTGCCATGCGTTTGAACTGGCCGGCGGGTACGGCTACGAGGCCAGGATCAAAAGTACACTGGCAGGGTTGGGGTTCGGTCCGGAATTGTATGATACAAAAACCTCCGCCTTAAGCGGCGGGCAGGTGTCCCGGCTGGGATTGGCCAAGGTGCTTGTGCAGAACACCAACTGTCTGTTGCTTGATGAGCCGACCAACCACCTTGATCTGCAGGCGACCTCTTGGCTGGAAGGTTATCTTCGGGCCTACGAGGGAGCCGTCCTTTTAATCAGCCACGACCGATATTTGCTGGATCGCGTCGCTGAAAAAATTGTCGAATTGGACCGTCACGCCGCCCGCGTGTGGAAGGGCAACTACAGCCGTTTTCTGGCCACCAAAGAAGCGGTAAGCCTTGCCCAAGAAAGAGAATATAAAAAACGCGCGGAAATGGTTGAACGCACGCTGGACTTTATTGCACGCAACAAAGACCAAGAAGGGATGCGCAAAACCGCCCGCGGCCGGAAGACGCGACTGAATCGGTTGCTAAAGGAAAATCCCAATTTTCTCCAAAAAAACACCAAAAACAAGACTATTAATTTTTCGTTTGCTGAATCACAATCAAAAACAGATCTTGTTTTGCGTGTTGAAAACATTAGCAAACGTTTTGACGGGCTGAGTCTATTTGAAAATCTGTCTTTTGAATTAACCCATGGCCAACGGTTGGGCATCACCGGCCCCAATGGAACGGGCAAAACCACCTTGCTGCGTCTTATTCTCGGCCAACTTGCCCCGGACAGCGGATCGGTCCGACTGGCCGGCTCGATTAGAGTGGGCTATCTTGATCAGCATGCCATGAGTCTGAATGTGGATAACACCGTGCTGGATGAGGCGCGAACCGCCCGACCGGAACTGTTGCCGGAGGCGATTCGCTCCCGTTTAGGGGCGTTTTTGTTCACCGGTGAGGAGGCCTTTAAACGAGTCGGCGATCTGAGCGGCGGCCAACAAAGTCGCCTGATGCTCTGTAAATTGGTACTGAAAGAGCCGGATTTGCTGATTCTGGATGAACCAACCAACCATCTGGATATTCCGAGCCGTGAATTATTGGAACAAGCCCTTCAAGATTACAACGGCACGATGATTGCCGTCAGCCATGACCGGTATTTTCTCGACCAAGTCGCTGAAGAATTACTGGTTATTGGTGTGGACTGCAATGGACAAAAACAGATGGGCGAGGTTAAATTTATCCCTCGTGCGTTTCCTGAAAGTGATGGTATATACAGCACTTATGTGCAAACGCTCGAGGCGCGAAAAGGCACTGCTGTTCAGCGAAATACGGGACCTAAACCCTCACCAATACCCTCAAAACCCAAAAATGCCGCACCGGAACATCTTAAGAGGTTTAACAAATACACACTTGAACAAATGGAACAGACTATCGCCGCGCTGGAGGAAAAACAGGAGCAACTCCATGACCGATTCGGCGATCAAGACGTCTATCAGAACCCTGAACGGCTTACGGCCTTAAATCAGGAACTGAATACGCTTAAAAAAGAGTTGGCCTTGTGGTATGAGGCTTGGGAATGCAGATTAGGATAAAGCCTATACTTTACCTTGCAAAATAACATTTGGGTTTTTAATGCTGTTATCAAGGTGTCAGGGTGTTATATTTTATGTTGAAAACCTGTTAATAACTCTGTGAGGCCTGTTGTCTAAAATGTTAAAAAACAGCCTTTTCAGTACTAATATCCGTGCTTTAACAGGCCATCCTATCCTTTCCACACAGCGTTTCTCACACCTTATGCACACCCCTTAAGCGAATTTTTGGGGCATAACTGTTTCTTAGAAGCCATGTTACAACAAGAAGGCATAGTTTGCTCACAATTTCACGGGGCATAAGATTAATACAACTAATTTTTTTCTTTTATTCATTTTAGTTTTCTTTTTACGGCCGCACAGGAAAACGCCCAGCGAAGGGCAACTCTCGGATGTGCAAAATATCGGCTGAGAGGATATAAAAAAGCCTTTTCAAATGCTATCAAGTAGGGTAAACTAAAGGTTTGACTATGGATGAGAAATCCCGAGTACAGAGCGTAACAGACAAGGTTTAACCAAACGAGGGACGCTATGAAAGTAAAATTCATTCGAGCGGTGCTGCAGGAGGCCCTGGGACCGGTCACGAGTATTGTACCGAGCCGTACCCCCAAGCCGATCCTTTATTGCCTGCGTGTAGCGACGGAGCAGAACGCGGTGCGTATCAGTGCGACCGATTTGGAAGTGGGCATTACCGCTTTGGTCAGCCAGGTTGAAGTGGCCGAGGAAGGGGACGTGGTTATCCCGGCCGATAAACTCAACGCGATTGTGCGCGAAAGTGTGGATGAGGTCATCGAAATGCAGGCCGCCGAGTCTGCGGTGCATTTGATCGGGTCGGACAGTCGCTTTATGATTTACAGCCACGACCCGGCTCAATATCCGAAGGTTCCGGGCTTTGAGGGGCAGCCTGATCTTGAGATAAAGATGGATAAACTTCAGGAAGGCATCGAGCGGACGGTCTTTGCCGCGGCCAAGGAAAATACGCGATATGCCCTCAATGGCGTTTTGTGGGAGCTGCAAGGCAAGAAGCTGGCATTAGTTGCTACAGATGGTCGCCGACTGTCTAAGGCGTTGATTCCGCTGGAAAGAGCGGTTTCGATGCCGGATGGCCGCATCATTGTGCCGGCCAAGACGATGGCGATTCTGGATAAAATACCGTCGCAGGATGGAGCCACGGCGGGGATTCGGTTTATCGACAACCAGATCGTTCTTCAATGCGGGGATGTGGTGGTCAGTTCGAACCTTCTCGAAGGCAATTTCCCGCGGTATGAGGACATTATCCCGAAAGATTATCAAAAGAAAGTCATACTGCCGACGGCCGCAACACTCAGTGCGGTTCGGCGTGCGGCTCTGCTGGCGACCGAAGACAGTAAGGGCGTCAAGTTGACGCTGGATAAACAGTCGCTGGTGTTTTCCAGCCGCGCCCCCGAAACCGGCGATGCACATATTGATATGGCGGTGGAGTACGACGGCGAACCGATCGAAATCGGTTTTAACCCGCAATTTTTGATTGAGGCATTGCGCGTGATTCGCGGCAATGAGTTCGAATTACACCTGGGCCAGCCGGATCGTCCGGGCTTGATTAAGGATGGCACGAATTTCTTGTACCTGGTTATGCCGGTTACGTTATAGGGCCTGGCGTCAACCCATTAACAGCAACTCCATCACGGCGGGCAGGTCGCGGTTTTTGGAATGATTCGAGGGAACGGATGAACGAAGCCGGGCAGGAAAAATTGCTCAAGTCTGCAACACAGTGGCAAAAGAAGCCGGTAGTTCGCTGTTTTGAGGCTGGGCGGGAAGCGGCGTTCTTTTTGCAGCAGCGGGCCGGCCAACTGAACCGAAACGCCTTGTTGGTGGATGCGTGGGAAGAGCTGATTCCGCCGGGCCTGAAACGGTGGTGTCGTCTGGATTCGCTGACGGGGCATGTCTTGACCGTTCAGGCGGCGCCGGGGCCGTATATGCATCAGTTGCGCATCATGCAGAATGAACTGCTGGCCGAGCTGGCTCGGCGCTGTCCGCAGGCGGCGGTGCGGAAACTGCGGATTATTCCCTTAAAACAGTACGATGAGGAACACTAAATGACAACACCATCTCACTATGAATACGGTGCGGATAATATTAAGATTCTTGAAGGCTTGCAGGCTGTACGCAAGCGGCCGGAAATGTATATCGGCAACCGCCAGGAAGGCGGCCTGCATCATCTGGTCTATGAGGTGCTGGATAACTCCATCGACGAGGCTCTGGCCGGACGGTGCGATCAGATTTTAGTGCATATTCATATGGACGGCAGCTGTTCGGTGGAGGACAACGGTTTTGGCATTCCTACCGAGATGCACTCCGAGGCCGGCAAGAGTGCCCTGGAGGTGGTGCTGACGGTGCTGCACGCGGGCGGGAAGTTTGATCATAAGGCGTACAAAGTCTCCGGCGGACTGCACGGCGTCGGTGTCAGTGTGGTCAATGCCCTCAGTGAACGGCTTGAGGCCGATGTATGGCGAAACGGCAAACATTACCATTTTGAATGTGAACGCGGCGTGCCGAAAGGGCCGGTCCGTGAGCTCGGCGAAACCACCAAATGCGGCACACGGATTCGCTTTTTGCCGGATTCGGAGATTTTTCCGGATACTGAGTTCAAGTTTGAGGTTTTGCAAAAGCGGATTCGAGAGCTGGCGTATCTAAACGCTGGCGTGCATATTACCTTTCAGGATGACCGGGTCGAAAAGAAAGAGGTTTATCATTACGACAAGGGTATTCGTGCGTTTGTGGAGTACCTCAATGAAGGCAAGATGCCGTTGTCCAGTGTGATGTATTTCAGTAAGGAAGATCCGGACAGCGGTATGTCCTGTGAGATAGCGTTTCAGTACAATGACAGTTACAACGAAATGGTGCTGGCCTATGCGAACAACATCCGCAATATTGACGGCGGCACCCATTTGTCCGGTTTTCGCACAGGGCTGACGCGGACGATGAACGCCTATGCCCGAAGCGCCAATCTCATCAAAGGCAATCTGGCCCCGGCGGGTGAAGACCTGCGAGAAGGGTTGACGGCGGTGATTTCCGTTAAGCTGTCTGATCCACATTTTGAGGCGCAGACCAAGGTGCGTCTGTCCAACCCGGAAGTGGCCAGCTTTGTGGAAACGGTGCTGAATGAGCAGTTGGCGACTTATCTTGAGGAAAATCCTACCGAGGCTAAACGGATTCTGAATAAGGCGATTCAGGCTGCTGCGGCCCGTGAAGCAGCTCGCAAGGCCCGGGAACTAACCCGTCGCAAAGGCGCACTGAGCAGCGGCAATCTGCCGGGCAAGCTGTGGGACTGCTCCAGTCGGGATACTGTCCATACCGAGTTGTTTATTGTCGAGGGTGATTCGGCGGGCGGCTCGGCCAAGGCCGGACGTGATCGCACGATTCAGGCGATTTTGCCGCTTCGTGGTAAAATTCTCAATGTGGAAAAGGCCCGACTGGAAAAAATGCTCGGTCATGAGGAAATTCGCACGCTGATCAGCGCGCTGGGAACAGGCATCGGCCTCGATGAATTTGATTTGAGCAAGTGCCGCTATGGCAAGATTATTCTGATGACGGACGCTGATGTGGACGGCGCGCATATTCGCACACTGCTGCTGACGTTTTTCTTCCGTCAGATGCCCAAACTGATTGAAGAAGAGCGCATTTTCGTCGCGCAGCCGCCGTTGTATGAAATCCGGCGCAAAGGGGCCCGGGAGTCGGAATATATTCTCAACGAATCCCAAATGCGCAAACATACCGAAAATCGCGGCCTGGACGGCGCGTCGTTGGTCATTCGCGAATCGGACGGCACGACCCGTCAGATCGATCAGGCCCGATTGGCGCTGCTGGTGAAGATCCTTGATGAGGCCGAACGCAGCATTTATATTCTGCAACGCCGGGGCATCGTGTTCAGAGACTTTGTGGAGCGGTACTATGACGGCAAACGGCTGCCCGCCTGGCAGGTGCATATCGAAGGGCAAAATGAGTTTTTTTATGACTTTGAATCGTTTGAACGTCGGCTCGCCGAGGTTCCGCAACTGAGCGAAACCCCTGAAGAGGGCCAGCCGGAAGAGGCCTTTTTCACGGAAGAGCTGCACGAGGTGATGCGGCTGAATGAGATTTCAGGACGGCTTTCGAGCGAGTATGGGCTGGATTTGCGGGACTATCTGCTCACGCCGCAACGGGCGGTATCCGGAGAGGACCTGCCGACGCGGTTTGAGATTCTTAGCGGCTCAGAGCGGCATGCGGTGGTCTCGCTGGTTCAGATTCCGGCTGCGATTCGTCAACTCGGCACCCGCGATATGGAGATAAAGCGATTTAAGGGGCTGGGGGAGATGAATTCTGAGCAACTATGGGAAACCACAATGAATCCGGCAACCCGCACCTTGCTGAGGGTGCAGATGGAAGATGCCGGCGAGGCAGATCGTCTGTTCAGTATTCTGATGGGCGCCGACGTGGAAAAGCGGCGGAACTTTATTCAGGAGCATGCGCTGGAAGTCCAAAATCTGGACGTGTAAAATAGTTTTTATACAGCCCGGTGCAAGGGAGTACGGTTTTTTGCTTGCAAAACCCCCTTTCGGTCGTCAGAATGATAAAGCCACGGCGTATTTATGCAGAAAAGGCGGTGAAAGCCCGATGATAAGAACGGAGGCTATTATGAAACGGACATTTTGGATGATGGTTTGTTTTTGGGCGGCGGTCTGGGTCGGCGGGTGTTCGACGTCTTGGCAGTCTCAACCCGGTGCGGCTGCGTCTGCCCAGGTGCCGGACCGGAAGGGGGAATTGCTGACTTCTATTGCCGCCCGGTATGAAAATCCGCAGGCTCATTATGAGCTGGGTAAAATCTATCATCAGGAAGGTCGCTATGATCGGGCGGAGTTTCATTATAATGTGGCGATCAGTTTTGATCCGGTTCATCGTCAGGCGCAGGCGGCGCTGGTCAAGTTATACCAAGATCGTAAGGATCCTCAGCGTGCCCGGATTACCGCCGAGACCTATATCAATCAGGCCGCAACCAGTGCCGCCTCGCTGATGGCCCTCGGACGCGGTTTTCAGCGTGAAAAACTGGATGACTACGCCCTGACCTGCTACAAACGGGCAGCCGAACTGGAGCCGACTTCGGCCTCGATTCATAAGCAATTGGGGTATTTTTATCTGTCCAAGGGGGATACTGTTCTGGCTGAGAATCATTTGCGGCGAAGTTTTGAGCTGGATCCCAATCAGCCGGATGTGGCGGCGGAGCTGGGAAGGATGGGTGTACGCGTCCAAATTCCGGCTCGGAAAAGTACAGGGCTGTTAGGTCCGCTGCGGGGAGCCGAGCCGGACGAAACCATCAAATAATCTCGCCCAAGGTGATGCCCAGTACGGCTGTGTTGGCCGGCGAGGGTTTGACCCGATCAGATTTGGCAGGCCTAAGGCTCGCGCCGCTGCTGAGTTAAATATGGCTACGCTCCAAATTCAGCAATTTTTCTTTCATTTTTAGCCCACCCGGTGCGGAAAATCCGCCGAGTGAGCCGTCTTTTCGCAGGACGCGATGGCAGGGAATAATCAGCGGGAGCGGATTTTTGGCAACCACCTGGCCGACGGCCCGAATTGCCTGCGGCCGGTCGGCTGCTGCGGCCAGTTCGGAGTAAGTTATTATCTGTCCATACTTTATCGTTTGAAGGATTCCCAAGACCTGGCGTTGAAAGGGGGTAAACCCCGACACATCCACCGGCACGCAAGAAAAATCGACCCGTTGCCCCTCAAAATAGGAGCAGATTAAATTCTGATATTCTATGGTAGTATTTTCTAGTATAGGGACTACGTCTGCCTGTAAATGGAGACGTACAGCCTGCCAGTCGGCCAGCGGCAGACACATTTGACAAAGGCCGCGGTCCGAGCTGGCATAGCCAACCCACCCCCACCCGGTTTGAAAAATATAAGTGTTCATATCTAAAAGAGTTGCTCGGATAATCCCAAACCGACGGCTTCGGATTTCCTGACGATACCCGAAACAGCGAAGAGATGCAAACTCTTTGGAGAGGATAGGGGTTTTTAATAGATTCCTCGCTGCGCTCGGAATGACAAGAAGGTGTTCGCAATGATAATGGCCAGTTTAGAATGGCAATGGGCTGTTCAAAATGGCAAAAGTTTGTTTCGGCCCGGCAGGACACTATAAGGGTGGGGCTGCGAAAGGGGGGTTTTGAAAAAACAAAAAAATTTGAAATTAGGGATTGACTTTTGGTCTAAGTAAGACTAAATTAGTCCTACATAATCAATGCGTTAATGAACGGAACTGAGAGTAGGTGATTTGAAGTTATGGATATTATTCGACGCGATACGGATTATGCCCTGCGGATGGTGGCCTATCTGGCCAGGGCCTATGAAACAGCAGAGCCGGTTTCGGCCCGGACGCTGGCACAGGAAAATCATGTGTCCTATGCTATTGCGTGCAAGTTGCTGCAAAAGCTATCGGCAGCGGCATTGGTAACCAGCATAATGGGGTCGCGTGGCGGATTTGTGCTGACCCGAGAGCCCAAAGCGATAACCTTCAAACAAGTGCTCGAGGCGATCCAGGGGCCGATTACTGTGAATCGATGTTTGTTGGGCGATTTTAAGTGTCCGTTGAAAGGCACCTGTCCGGTACATCCGAAAGTGGCCCACATGCAGCGAACATTGAATGATTTTCTGGCGGACGTAACGCTGGCGGAATTTGCAAAAACGAAAGGAATGCAAAACGATGACACAACCCAAAAAGCGAAACGGTATTCTTGATGTGTGCGTGGCAAAGCCTCAGATCTTAAATGATTTGATAACCTATGCGGCAGATTCGGTGGTCAGCAAAACGCTGGTCGATAAAGACCCCGGCACGGTAACCTTATTTGCCTTTGATACCGGCCAGCGGCTCAGCGAGCATACCGCCCCTTATGATGCACTGGTGCAGATTATTGACGGGCAGGCGGTTGTAACCATTGACGGCAAGGAAATGACGGTTTCGGCCGGGCAGGTGGTGATTATGCCGGCCCATCGGCCGCACGCGGTGCGCGGCGAGCAGAAATTTAAGATGTTGCTGACAATGATTCGTGCGTAAAAAGGCAAAAGGGTAAACGGTAAATAACAGCGTGAAACCATTAAAGGAAAGGGACAGAAGATGTTTTGTTATCAATGTGAACAGACCGCGGGCGGTAAAGGATGTACCCGAATGGGTGTGTGCGGCAAGGACAACGAGACGGCCCTGCTGCAGGACTTGCTGGTGCATGCGGCCAAAGGGATTGCGATGGTAATGCACCGAGCGGGGGTATTGGGGGTTCGCGATCGGGAGATTGATCGGTTCATCGTCGAGATGTTGTTTACGACGGTGACCAATGTGAACTTCGATCCGATTCGGATTGAGGCGTTGCTGGGCAAGGCCGGCACGCTGCTGGAACGAGCCAAGAGCCATTATCAGACCGCTGCCGGAAAAGCCGGTCAACCGGTCGAATCGCTCGGCGGAGCGGTCCAGTGGAAGGTACCGGCCAATCGCAGTGAAATGCTCAGGCAAGCCGAAGCCTTAAGCATTGCCAAAAAACTTGAGGCGCTGGGGCCGGACGCAACAGGCCTGCAGGAATTGATTGTTTATGGGCTCAAAGGCATGGCGGCCTACGCCGATCATGCGATGATTCTCGGCCTTGAGGATGATCAGGTGTACGATTTTTTCTATGAGGCGCTGGATTTTCTGACAGGGCCGAAGGCGACGGATGTCGATGCCTTGGTGGCAATGGCGATGAAGGTCGGCCAGGTGAACCTGGCGGTGATGGAGCTGCTGGACAAGGCCAACACCGATACCTATGGCCATCCGGAACCGTCTGTCGTGCGGATTACGCCGAAGAAAGGCAAGGCGATTTTGGTGTCGGGTCATGACCTGAAAGACCTTGAGGAACTGCTCAAGCAGACCGCCGGCAAGGGCATCAATGTCTATACCCACGGGGAAATGT